>WNFC01001034.1_pt1 | contig 37901 bp, 34 predicted proteins | sample 5400541 | NCBI WGS metagenome assembly WNFC01 (sample SAMN13153342, study PRJNA577476) | soil metagenome | isolation source: 120 cm saprolite under Douglas fir tree site 2 hole 2 replicate 1 | place: USA:California | collected 2015-04-18
GAACAATCCACGCTCGACCATGCGGCGTCAGGCGCGCATTCTGGTGCAGGTTCATCCGGCTCTCCTCGAGGATGCTAAAGCTTCAGCAACTTCAGCTTCCCCGACTCGAGCCGGATGGACAACCTATCGAAAGCTCACAACTAGAGCCCGATCCGGTAGCATCGAAGCGTTTCCCCGTCACCCCGCGTAAGCGGGGGTGGCGGGTCGGATGCTTCAAGGCCGACGCACTGTGCGGCATTCGAAACGCCACGCCATTGGCGACGCTTGGCGTCGCGCCTTAGGCGTTTACCCGAGCGCCTTAGTGTGGGCGATCAGCGCCGCCAGCAACCCGAGCCACAGCACCCAGAGCGCCCCCCACACCACCGCCCTCCACGGGCCGCCGGCGCCAGTGCGCGCGGTCTCGCGCCGGATCTCGTCCTCGATCTCCCGGTCCCATTGCCGGATGATGCGTTTGCTGTCGCCTTGCATCACGGTGTGTCCGCTCCTCCGCCGCGCCGAAACGCCGCAGGTCGGCCATTCTAAGCAGGATCGGGCGGGTTCGAACAGCATTAGGCGGGGCGTGCACCTCGTTCTCGCCAGCGTCGCGACGGCGGTGTTAAATGTCCCCGCGCAGAGCGGGCGCAGGACGAGGGGTGAACCATGGCCAAGACGCGCGGCACCGGGCTGTTGATGGTGTGGGCCGATATCGACCCCGAGTTCGAGGCGGAATATCACCGCTGGTACGACGAGGAACACATCGCCCACCTGCTCGCGGTGCCGGGGTTCCTGAGCGCCGGGCGCTACGTCGCGCTGAAGGGCGGCCCCAAATACCTCGCGCTCTATGAGCTCGAATCCCCGGACGTGCTGAAGAGCCCGGCCTTTCTCGACGGCGTCAGGTTCCGGCCCTCGGCGCGGCGGGTGCAGTATTCGGGTGGCACGATCGGCCGCAACTTTCTGCTCAACGGCTACCGGCAGATCTTCCCGGTCCACACCAATCCGATCGAGCAGACGAGCGGCCCGGCGCCGTTTCTGCAGATGGGCCGGATCGACGTCCCGGCGATGGTCGATGAAGAGTTCAACGACTGGTACAACACGGCCTACCTGCCCCCCTATATGGCGGTGCCCGGCTGTCTCGGCGCGCGCCGCTTTACGGCGGTCGACGGCCAGCCGAAATATCTGACCCTCTACGAGTTCGAGAACCCCGGCGTATCGGAGAGCGCGCCCTGGGCGCGGGCCCGCGACAGCAACCCCTGGAGCAACCGCATCCGTGCCTTCATGCGGCACGATGTCGGCTCGCCCGGGGTCTATCGCCGCCTCTATCCAAAGTAATGCGCCCAGGGGAACCAAGATGCTCGCCGCCAACACCGATCCGAGCTTTCTGCCCGCCCACCGGCTCGCCACCGAGATCGCGGCGCGCCGGCTGTCGCCGGTTACGATCGTCGAGGCGCTGCTTGCGCGCATCGCCGCGCACGATTCGAAATTGCACGCGTTCATCGACCTTTATGCCGACGATGCGCGGCTCGCCGCCGAGGCCGCCGACTTGGCGATCCGCTCAGGCCACGCGGTCGGGCCGTTGCACGGCGTCCCGATCGCGCTGAAGGATCTGATCGATCTCGACGGGCGGGTGACGACCGGCGGCTCGATGGTCTGGCGCGACCGCCGCTCGCCGGTCACCGCGACCCTGGCGCGAAAGCTGATCGCCGCCGGGATGATCGTCCTCGGCAAGACCCACACGGTCGAGTTCGCGATGGGCGGCTGGGGCACCAACCAGCATCTCGGCACGCCGTGGAACCCGTGGGACCTGACGGTGCCGCGCACCCCGGGCGGGTCGAGCAGCGGCTCTGGCGTGTCGGTCGCGGCGGGTCTTGCCCCCTGGGCGGTCGGCACCGATACCGGGGGCTCGGTGCGCCTCCCGGCTGCCTGGTGCGGGCTCAGCGGCCTCAAGACGACGATCGGCCGGGTCAGCACCTATGGGATCCTGCCGCTCGCCCCCTCGCTCGACACTCCCGGGCCGCTCGCCCGCTCGGTCGAGGATACGGCGCTCCTGTACAGCGTCATGGTTGGCGCTGACCCGCTCGACCCGCGCACGCTCTCGGCGCCAGCGGTTGACGATCCGTTGGTGGGCCTGAGGCGCGGCGTGCGCGGCCTCAGGCTCGCGCGCATGCCGGCGGCCGAGCGCGAGGGCTGCGCCGCCGAAATGCTCGCCGCCTATGATACCGCGGTGGAGGCGCTGGCCCGGCTTGGCGCCGAGATCGTCGATGTCGCGCTGCCGTGCCGATTCGCCGATGCGACGGTGATGGTCGGCCGCATCATCGGCTCGGAAGCCTACCAGCTGGTCGGCGACCTCGTCGACAATCCGGCGCTGCCGATCGATGACGCCGTGCGCCCGCGCATCCAGATCGGCCGCGGCATCAGCGCCCGCGATTATCTCGCCGCGCTGGCCGAGCGCGACGCGCTGAAGCGCCGGTTCCTCGCCGCGCTCGACGGCATCGACGCGCTCCTGACCCCGACGACGCAGAGGGCGGCGATCCCCGTCGACTCGGTCGACCAGACGACGACCCCGGCGCATTTCACCCGGCTCGTCAATCTCTTGGAGCTGTGCGCTCTTTCGGTCCCCAATGGTCTCACCCAGACCGGGCTGCCGTTGTCGCTGCACATCATCTGCCGCCCCTATGACGAGGCGACGGCGCTGCGCATCGGCTGGGCCTATCAGGAGGCCACCGATTGGCACGAGCGCCACCCGCCGGGGCTCGACAGCTAGCTAAAGGGAGTGATCCACCGCCCCACAGCAAGAAACAGGCTCGCCCTTTACTCCCTCTCCGCCCCTGGGGGCGGAGAGGGCGGGGGTGAGGTGGGGGATTCCAGAGTGGCCGCTACCACCCACCTCACCCTCCCACGCCTCCGGCGCGGGCCCCTCCCTCTCCCCCCTGAAGGGCGGAGAGGGGAAATTCCGGCCGCATAGGTCCCCGGCATGTGCGGCCGGTTTGTCCAGAAGACCCCGCTCGGCGATATCCGGGTGCTGTTCGAAACCACGAACCCGGTGCCGAACATGTCGGCGCGCTACAACGCCGCCCCGACCGACAGCCTCGCCGTGGTGCGGTACAACCCGCAGACTCGAGAACGCGCTCTCGACCTCTTGCGCTGGGGGCTGGTGCCGCTCTGGGCGAAGGACCCGTCCTTCGGGCCCAAATGCATCAACGCGCGCGCCGAGACCGTGGCCACCAACAAGATCTTTCGCGACGCCTTCGAGCGCCGCCGCTGCCTTGTGCCGGCGGACGGGTTCTACGAATGGCAGAAAGCGGGCGGCAAGACGCAGCCCTATGCGATCGTGCCGCGAGAGGGTGGCATCTTCGCCTTCGCCGGGCTGTGGGAGCGCTGGAAGAACCCGGCCGACGGCAGCATCCTGCGCAGCTTCACGATCGTCACCGGCCTCCCCAACCCGCTCTGCCGCCCGATCCATGAGCGGATGCCGGTGATCCTGCCGCAAGCTACCTGGCCGCTCTGGCTCGGCGAGACCGAGGCGAGCCCCGACGAGCTCCTGGCGCTGCTCATTCCCTATCCGGCCGAGCTGATGCGCGTCTATCCGATCGGGAAAGGCGTCGGCAACGTCAAGAATGACGAGCCCGGGCTGCTTGAACCGATCGAAACGGCCGTCGTGTAGGGTAGGGGGCGGCATGTTGGACGGTGTGATGCTGCTGTGGTTCCTGCTGACCGGGGCGGCGCTGCTATTCGTGGCGATCGACATCCGCTCGACACCAGAGGCGGCGGTGCTCAAATGGGGGTTCGTGCTGACGACCGCTTACACTGGTGTCTTCGGCGCCTTCCTCTATGTGCTCGGCTGTCGTGAACCGCTGCCAGGACTGCACGAGCGCTACGTTGCGGTGCGTTGGCGACAGGTTCTGGGATCGACGATCCACTGCGTCGCCGGCGACGGCGTGGGCATTCTCGCGGGCGCAGTGCTCTCCGCTGTCTTCGGCTTCTCTGGGACAGGCGAGATGATCGTCGAGTATGTCCTGGGCTTCGCTTTCGGGTGGACGATCTTCCAGGCGCTGTTCATGCGCGACATGGCCGGCGGTTCGTACAGCCGTTCGCTGACCAGCGCCTTCGTGCCCGAGCTGCTGTCGATGAACCTGCTGATGGCGGGGATGATACCGACGATGATGGCGCTGAAAATGCGCATTGCATCTGCCGTCGATCCGCTGGCCCCCGGCTTCTGGTTTGTGATGTCGATGGCGTTGCTGGTGGGCTTCGTGTGTGCCTATCCGATCAATTGGTGGCTGGTGGCGTACCACCTGAAGCACGGCATGATGACGGTGCGGCCGGCGGACGCCTCTGCCGCCGGGCACGAGTTTGCGCCGCATGTCGACACGGGCGGCACACCGCGGGCGGGACATGGCCCGGCGATGGGTCGGACGGCGCGGCCGCGGCCATCAGTGCCGCTGATGGCGATATTGTCGTTTCTGGCGTTGGCGGCGGGCGTGGTGATTGCATCCGCGGTCGGGATATAGCTGAAGGGGTCCTGATCGGGCCACAACCGGCCCCGGAGACTACCTGTCAGCTCATTCCACGCCAAACCGGCGGCGCAGGAACTCGCGGACATCCTCGGCGCAGCGGTCGGGGACCGCGTCGCAGATATTGTGCGGCAGGCCGTCATAGACCCGGAACTCGACATCGCCGAGCCGGCGGAACGGCTCGTAATTGGCGACCGAGCCGACCGTCTCGCCGCCCGGAATGACCACAAGCGTCGGAACCCGGATGCGCGCGACCTCCTCGCTCCAATCGTAGCTCGCCATCAGCAGCACGAATTTGGCGATATAGGCCGGGTTGTTATTTCCCGCCTCGTCGAGAAACCATTGGACGAGGCCCGGATCGGCGTCTTCCGGCAACCGGTCGGCGATCGTCTCGGCGAGAAACGCGCGCAGCCCCTTCGCCTGGATCTGCGGGATCCAGCTCGGCGCCTGGCTGTTCTTGAGCCCCGGGGTCGAGCCGAAGAGCGCAAGGCTCGTGACTCGCGCCGGCCGGGTCATCGCCATCTGCTGGCCGAGATAGCCGCCCGCCGAATTGCCGACGATATGCGCGCTCTCGACGCCGAGATGGTCGAGCAGCTCCGCGACATCGGCGACCAGCCGGTCGAGGACGAGGGGCTGCTCGGCCGGCGGCACCTGCGAGCGTCCATGACCGCGCAGATCGAGCCGCACCACCCGGTACTCCCGGGCGAGATGCGGGACCCAGGCGAAATAGCGCCGGGCGCTCCCCATTGCCGCATGCAGCATCAGCAACGTCGGCGGGCGCTGCCACGGGTCGGTAAAATCATCGACGTAATAGGCGAGGCTGAGCCCGTCGCTGGTCGTGAAGCTCGCGGTATCGGTCATTTCGCCGCTTCCGCCGTTACCGGATCGAGCGTTGCCATGAACTCGATCAGATAGGGCTTCCACAGCTTCCCGTAATAATGGCTGAAATGGCCGTGCGTGTCGGGGCCGGCCGGGATCAGCACATAGCGCCCGCGCTTCACGCGCTTCATCGCCCGCTCCACGGTGCCGAGCTCGGGCGGGTTGGCGTGATCCTCGGCGTCGTTGATCAAGAGCACCTTGGCCGTGATTTTGTCGAGGTCGGGCTCGGGGTTGTAGTCCTGGATCGCCTCGATCGCCCACAGCTGGTTGTTGGCGTCGCCCTTGACCGCGTCTTCCAGCCGGCGTTCGTAAAGCGCGTTGGCGGCGGCGAGGGTGGGGGCCATTTCCTGGATGCGGGTCGGGCTTTCGGTGCCGAAATTCCCCGCCGCGCTGTAGATGTAGTGGCGCGGGTTCTTGTCGTAGAAGCCGTTGTTCCAGTCCGGGTCGTGGCGGATCGCCTCGGCCGCGGCGCGGCGGCCGAGCCAGTTCCGCCCGCTGATCTCGACCGGCTGGCACGACAGCGGCACCACCCCGTCCATCAGATCGGGGTACATCTCGGCCCACATCCAGGCGTGCATGCCGCCCATCGAGCTGCCGATCACCAGCCGCAGATGGGCGACGCCGAGCCCCTCGGTGATCAGCCGGTATCCCGATTCGACCATGTCGCGATAACGGTAATGCGGGAACTTGCCCCGAAGCCCGTCGGACGGCTTGCTCGATCCGCCGCGGCCGATCGCGTCCTGCATGATGATGAAATAGCGTTGGGGGTCGAGCGGCTGCCCCGGCCCGAACAGCTCGTCGGCGAGTGTCGGGCGCAGCCAGTTCGCGCCGGTCCCGGTATTGCCCTGCAGCAGCAGAACGCCGTTGACGATCCGACCCGCCGCATCGCGCCGCGCGACCCCCATCGTGCGGTAATGCAGCCGCAATTCCGGCAGCGATTCGCCCGACGCGAAGACGTAATTGTTGATGACGAAATCGGCTTCCCGGTAGTTCGGCCAGAGTGTGGCGGGATCGGTCGTCGGCATCGGCAAGCCTCCCTCTCGCAATGACGCCGTCAGGTTGTCATCGCGAGCGGAGCGACGCAATCTCCCGCCGATGGGGATTGGGAGCATCAGCGTATGTTTCGGCGTCGCAATGCCGCGCTCATCGCGGTTTGGCTCGGGGCTGCGCTCTGGTGGACCGACGCCGCGCACGCGCAGTCCCTGTTGCGCTGCGCGCCGTTCACCCCGGACGCGCTTGATCCGGCCACGCCGCGCGAAGCCCGCTGGCCGGTACAGGAGTTCGAAAAGATCAAAGTCGCGGTCAAAACCCAGCCTTACAAGGTGCTGTTTCTCGGTGATTCGCTGACCGAGCGGTTCGATCCGGAGCTGTGGCGTCAGCACATGGAGTCGCGTGGCGTCTTGAATGCCGGGGTCAGCGGCGACCGCACCGAGCATCTCCTCTGGCGCCTCCAGCATGGCAACCTCGACGGTCCGCCGCCCGCCGCAATCCTAATGCTGATCGGCACCAACGATCTGACCCATGACCGCTCGCCCGAAATCGTGGCCGAGGGCATCCGCGCCGATCTCCAATATCTGCGCCAGCGCCTACCCCACGCGCGAATCGGGCTCTTGGGCCTCTGGCCGCGCGGCATGTGGCCCGACGCGCCGCTCCGCGGCGCGATCGCTGCAGTCAATCGGCTGATCCGCAATTGCGGCGACGACCGAGCGGTCTTCTATGCCGATATCGGCGGCCTTCTGCTCGATCCCGACGGCCGCCTCACCCCGGAGATCTCGCCCGACCGGCTGCATTTCAGCGGGCTCGGCTATGCCCGGTTGATGCCGCGGCTCGATGCGCTGATCGACCGGCTGCTCTCCCGGCGCTGACGGTGCGACACCCCGTTAATTGTTTTATTAGCCCCAGCGGCTATGCTGCGCCGCTCCCGCTCTACAGGTGACCATATGGCGCACGGCTATCATTTTTTCATGAACCCGGGACCGACCAACATCCCGGACCGCGTCCTGCGGGCGATGGACCGCGGCACGATCGATTTCACCGGGGCGCAGTTCCGTGCGATTTCCGAAGAGTGCTTTGCCGGGCTGAAGCGGGTCTTCAAGACCGAGCAAGCCATCCTCGCCTATGCCGCGACCGGGCACGGCGCGTGGGAGGCAGCGCTGGTCAATCTGTTCTCGCCGGGCGACAAGGTGCTGGTCGTCGAAAGCGGCTTTTTCTCGCTGAACTGGGGAATGCGCAGCGAAGCGTTCGGGCTCGAGGTCGAGACGCTGCCGAACGACTGGCGCCGCGCCGTCGACCCGGCGCGCCTGGAGACTCGGCTGCGCGAGGATCGCGAGCATCGCATCAAGGCGGTGCTGCTGGTGCACAGCGAAACCTCGACCGGGGTCGCCAACCCGGTCGCCGCGCTGCGCCGCGCGATCGATGCGGCGCGGCATCCGGCCCTCTTCCTCGTCGACACGATCTCCTCGCTCGCCTCGATGGATGTCCGCACCGACGAGTGGGGCATCGATGTCGTCGTCGCCGGTTCGCAGAAAGGGCTGATGCTGCCGACGGGCATGGCCTTTACCGCGGTCAGCGCCAAGGCGCTCGCCGCCGCCGCCGAAGCCAAGCTGCCGCGGGTCTATTGGGACTGGAAGCGCCTCATGGGCGAAGCCTCGCAGGCCTATTGGAACGGCACCGCGCCGGTGCATTTCTTCTACGGCATGCAGGAGGCGCTGCGCATGTTGGAAGAGGAGGGGCTCGACAACGTCTTCGCCCGCCATCATCGGCTGGCCGAGGCGACGCGCCGGGCGGTGCGCGCCTGGCGGCAGAATGACGGGCCGGAGGTCTATGCGCTCGACCCGGGCGCGCAGTCGAATACGATTACCGCGGTCCTGGTGCCGGAAGGCTACAACGCCGACGAGGTGCGGCAGACCTGCCTCGACCGGTTCAACGTGTCGCTCGGCGGCGGGCTCGACCGCCTCAAGGGTCGGGTCTTCCGCATCGGCCATATGGGCGATCTGAACGAACCGATGCTGTTGGGTACGATCGCCGCGGTCGAGATGGCGCTCGACCTGACCGGCGTGCCGCACGGCAAGGGCGGCGTCCAGGCAGCGATGGAATATCTGGAGGGCGAGGGCTGAAGCGGTGGACCGCGGCTGAGCTCAGCACGGATTGCACAGCAGCGGCGGCGCCGCTATATACCCGGCCTCGCCCGCTGGCTAACCCGAAGGGTCGCGCGATGAAGGACGGCATTCACCCGGATTATCACGACATCACCGTCGTGATGACCGACGGCAGCAGCTATGCGACGCGTTCGACCTACGGCAAAGCGGGCGACACGCTGCGCCTCGAAATCGACCCGAAATCGCACCCGGCCTGGACCGGCGGCCAGCAGCGCCTGCTCGACACCGGCGGCCAGCTCGCGCGCTTCAACCGGCGCTTCCATGGCTTCGAGCGCAAGGCCTGAACCCGGCCCGACCTTCAATCCGCTCATGATGCCGAGTGCTAACGCCCTCTTGAACCGGGCACTCGAGTAACTACCTAACATTCGCGTGGTCGCCACTTGTGGGGCCGCGCGCGATAGACTGGTCCCGGCCATTCGGGCGGGGCTGCAACCCATGTTGCTCACTGGAGGATATGGTCATGGATCGTTTCGATTTCTCCCCGCTGTTCCGTTCGACGATCGGCTTTGACCGGTTGGCTCGCCTTGTCGATACGGCGACCCGCGTCGACAGCACGGCGCTCTCGTACCCGCCTTACAACATCGAGAAGACCGGTGAGGATTCCTACCGGCTGACGATGGCGGTCGCCGGGTTCTCGCAGGACGAGCTCGACATCACCGTGCACGAGAACACGCTGATCGTCACCGGCAAGTCCGAGAAGGAAGCCGAGGACGGGCGCTATCTGCACCGCGGCATCGCCCGGCGCGCCTTCGAGCGCCGCTTCAGCCTCGCCGACCACCTCAAGGTGACCGGCGCGAGCATGGATAACGGCTTGCTCCATGTCGACCTGGTGCGCGAGGTTCCCGAGGCAATGAAGCCGCGCCAGATCAAGATCGCCGGCAGCGAGCCGACTCGCAAGCAGGTGACCGAGCAGAAGGCCGCCTAACCCGCCGCCGTAACGGCAGCATCCGAACCGAAACGCCCCCGGGAAGCCGGGGGCGTTTTTTGTTTCAGAACCAGCCGCGCAACCTGAACCACAAGAGCGGTCCGACCGCGCTGATCGCGATCAGCGCCAGGGCATAGGGATAACCCCAGGCCCAACTGAGCTCCGGCATGTCCTTGAAGTTCATGCCGTACATGCTGGCGACCAGGGTCGGCGGCACCCCGTTTCGAGCCGGGGCTTCACCGCCTCGGGCAGCCAGGCCGCACCCATGGTTTCAACAAAGGGCACCAGGCGCGCCAGGCCGTGCAGGCTGTCGCGGATCTTCGAGGCGAGGTCGCCGCTGTTCCCGATGCGGCGCAGAATAACCTGTAAATCGGCAGCCGAACGAGCCGGACGGCGACGCCTCTTGCCCTCGATCGGCTCGGACCGGAACAGGCGGTGCGATAGCGTGTCGAGTTCCGTGGCGATCCGTTCGAGGACGTCGGCGAGGCGATCGACAATCGCCTCGACCAGCCCGGCGAAGGCGTCGCAAGCGGTTCCCGGGACGATTTGCCCGAAGGTGGTGAACGGGATCAGCTCCTCGAACCGCACCGTGACCAGCAGTTCCGGCCCGAGCACAAAGCCGACCGGCGTTGTCCGGGGGTCGTCGGCATTGGCGCGATGTACCAAGGGGGAACTCAGATAGAGGATGCCGTTCTGCGCCCGAAGCCGGCTCGATGTTTCGATTTCGGAAAGGTCCTCGAGGCTCGGCAGACGCCGCCCCGTCGCGCCTTCGACGAACGCCGTTTCGCTTGGACTTGGGTTCAGCAAGTCGATCCAGACGGCATCAGGCATCAGCGCGGCCGCGCTGCCGAGATCGGCTTGCGGCTGATCAACCTCGCCGGTGCGCGTGTGGAGGGTCAGCATCCTGCTGATTGTACAGACATCGCGCCGACAAAGCCCAATCGCGTTCTAGAAATCGGGTTTGGGCAAGGGCCGCAGGGGTGCGCGGATCAGCAGCGGTGCAGGCTCATCTTCGGACGCCGCCCAGCCCCATTCGAGGAGGGGCCATGCGGTGCGGGCGAAATCGAGGATGCGGTCGACCAGCGCCGGCGACTGCATCTCATCGTCGCTCAGCCCGGCGTGCGCGGTGAAAGACTTCCAGCAGACGTAATCGGCCACCGGCGTGGCTTTGGCCGCCTCGAAGCCGCGCGGCGGGCGGCTGAGGCGGTCGTCGCTGGCGACCGGATGACCGGCGGCGGCAAGCCCGCCGGCGATCGCCAGAAAGCCGTCCGGGTCGTCGAGGATGGCACGCCGCAAGCGGGCCAGGAGCGGCGGTTCGGGATGCCAGAAGCCGGCCGCCACCATCGACCCGCCCGGCTCCAGATGGAGGTAGAGGAGGCCGGGGTCCCGCTTGTTGCCGGAGCGCGTCAGCACCGCTCCAGCATGCGTCTTATAGAGCCGCTTGTCGGGCGAGAAGCGCACATCGCGGTAGATGCGGAAGACGCCGCGCTGCGGGTCGCCAGCCAGCGGCAACCCGGCTTTCTCAAGCGCCGCCCCGACCGCGACGACCAAGTGCCGGAGCGGCGCCAGCACTTCCGCGTCGTAGGCCGCCTTCCTCGGCTTGAACCAGACCGGATCGTTGTGGTCGCGCAGCCCCGCGAAAAAGGCGAGCGCCGCCGGCCGAAACCCGGGAAATGCAACACTCGCGGTTGTCATCGCCTCCCTCTCAGCTTCGAGCGTAGATCAGGAATTCGCGGTTGCCGGCGGGACCCTGGATCGGGCTCTCGGCGATGCCGATTACGCTCCAGCCGGGCTGTGCGCCGACCCAGGCGGCGACCCGCCGGCAAACCGCCTCATGCACCACCGGGTCGCGCACCACCCCGCCCTTGCCGACCTCCTTGGGGCCGGCCTCGAATTGCGGCTTGATCAGCGCGACCAGCTGGGCCCGATCCGCAGCGAGCGCGAGCGGCGCCGGCAATAACGTCACCAGCCCGATAAAGCTCGCATCGCAGGTGATCAGATCGATCGGCTCGGGGATCGCGGCGCGCGTCAAATAGCGCGCGTTGATCCCCTCATGAACGACGACCCGAACATCCTGGCGCAATTTCCAAGCGAGCTGACCGCGCCCGACATCGACGGCGTGGACCCGGTCAGCGCCCTTCGCCAGCAGCACGTCGGTAAAGCCGCCGGTCGACGCGCCGATATCGAGCGCGGTCACTCCGGTGACAGGAACCGCGAAATGATCGAGCGCGAAAGCCAGCTTGACCCCGCCGCGCGACACCCAAGGATGGTCGCGGCCGGCGAGCGCGAGTGGGGTTTCCTCGGCCAGCGCGGTGCCCGGCTTGTCGATCCGCCGTCCATCGGTCGACACCAAACCGGCCAGGATCAACGCCTGGGCTCTCGCCCGGGTTTCGGCGAGCCCCTGCTCGACGAGAAGCTGATCGGCGCGCCGCTTCGCCATCCCGCTCAGAGCCCGCCTTTTTCGACGACGAAATCGACGACCCGATCGACCCCTTCCCCGGTTTTCAGATTGGTGAAGACGAACGGGCGCGGGCCGCGCATCTGCCTTGCGTCGCGCTCCATCACCGCAAGGCTCGCCCCGACCAGCGGGGCCAGATCGATCTTGTTGATGATCAGGAGGTCGGAGCGGGTGATCGCCGGCCCGCCCTTCCGGGGGATCTTGTCGCCGGCGGCGACGTCGATGACGTAGATCGTCAGGTCGGCCAGCTCGGGCGAGAAGGTCGCCGCCAGATTGTCGCCGCCCGACTCGATCAGCACGATGTCGACCGTGGGAAACAGCCGGGTCATCTCGGAGATCGCGGCCAGATTGATCGAGGCGTCCTCGCGGATCGCGGTATGCGGACAGCCGCCGGTCTCGACGCCGCGGATCCTGTCCGCCGGCAGCGCGCCGCTCTTAGTCAGGAACTCGGCGTCCTCGTTTGTATAGATGTCGTTGGTGATCGCGACCAATTCGAAGCGGCCGCGCATCGCCTTGCACAGCCGGTCCATCAACGCGGTCTTGCCCGAGCCGACCGGCCCGCCGATGCCGATGCGCAGCGGCTCCTTCTGAATCATGAGCGGAAGAGCCTCATGTATTGGCTCTCATGCGCCATCGAGGCGAGGTCGGCGGCGAAGGTCGCGGCCCCGAAATCGGCCGGGTCGCGGGTCAGCGTCACCGCCGCCGCATGGGCGACGACCGGCTCCAGCGCGGCGAGGATGCGCTGACCGTCGGTCTGCCCGAGGATGCCAAGGCGCAACCCGGCCGAAACCAGATTGGCGGCCAGCGCCTGCAAATAGCCGACGAGCGCGTCGGTAACCTCGATGCCGGCACGCGCCGCAACAGCGCCAAAAACCGCGGAGTGGCAGACACCCTCGGGAGGACCAACGCTCTCCTGTTCCCTCCCCCGCAAGCGGGGGAGGGTTTGGGTGGGGGCTTGCGCAGCAACAGCATCGGCGAGCGTGGGCGCGCTCCCTCGCGCTCCAGCCCCCACCCTTCCCTCCCCCGCTTGCGGGGGAGGGTTAGAGGCCCAATTCTCGATGAATGGTTCGGGCCAGGCGGCGCGGCAGGTGGCGAGGAATGCGTCGCCCTGCTGAGCGGCTTCGAGCGCGAGTTCGGCGGTCGCCCGGAAGGCTAGGCCGCGCCGGTTCGCGGAATCGAGCGCCGCGAAATGTCCGTTCTGTGCTGCCAGGTAGGCCTCGCAAAGGATGTCGGCATCCATTCGGCCGCTGCCTTGTGCGACGATCGCCACGATCCAGCCTTGGAGGCTCGCCGTGTCGCCGACCGCACCGCGGTCGAATGCGGCTTCGAGACCGTGCGAATAGCTGAACGCGCCGATCGGGAAATTCGGCGACAGCCACGCCAAGAGACGGTATAGGCCGGGGCCGGCGTGCGACTCAGCTGTGATCGTCATGGCTGTGCGCAGCCCCGGCATAAGCGCCGATTTCCGGGTCGAACGGCGCGTCGTGCCGGGTGATATGCCCGCCCAGCCCCTCGACCATCGCGGCGATAACGTGATCGGCGCGGATGCGCAGCCGCCCCTCCAGCGCCTGCAGCGGCAGGTGCCGGTTGCCGAGGTGCCAGGCGATCCGCAGCAAATCCTCCGGGCTGTCGGCGGCGATCTCGATGACCGGCTCGGCGGCGGAGCGCACCCGGATATAGCCGCCATTGTCGAGCTCGAGCCCATCGCCTTCGGCAAGACGCTGGGCGCGCGCCAGATCGAGCAGAAAAGGCGTCCCGGAATCGGCAACCAGACGGATGCGGCGCCGGTGGCGATCGAGAGATGGCAGCGTCACGCTGTCGATCGCCGCTTCGTCGGGCCAATGGCCTCGCGTATGGACGGTGATCGCGCGACGCATCAGTTTCGCTCGGAAGAGGTTTTCACAATGAGACGGTGAGGCAGTGAGGAAGAAACAAATTCAATGGGCCTCCGGCCCACAATTTCTATCTCACTGCCTCGCTGTCTCATTGTGAATTTATTCTTCAATACAGAAAATAGCGCTGCGCCAGGGGCAATACCGTCGCCGGTTCGCAGGTCAGATGCACCCCGTCGGCGCGCACCTCGTAGGTCTCGGGATCGACCTCGATCGTCGGGGTCGCCGCATTATGCACCATGCAGCTCTTGTCGATCGCGCGGATGCCGCGCGAGGGCAAGATCATGCGCTGGAGGCCGAGCCGCTCGGGGACGCCGCCGGCAATCGCCACGCTCGGCAGAAAGGTCACCGCCGAAGATTGCAATGCCCGGCCGAAGGCGCCGAACATCGGGCGGTAATGCACCGGCTGCGGGGTCGGGATCGAGGCGTTGGGATCGCCCATCAAGGCCGCGGCGATCATCCCGCCGCGCAACACGATGTCCGGCTTCACGCCGAAGAATGCCGGCGACCACAGCACCAGATCGGCGAGCTTGCCGCTTGCGACCGAGCCGATGTGCTCGGCGAGACCATGTGTCAGGGCCGGGTTGATCGTGTACTTGGCGACATAGCGCTTGACGCGGAAATTGTCGTTGGCCTCGCCGTCTTCCGGCAATTTCCCGCGCTGGCGCTTCATCTTATCGGCGGTCTGCCAGGTGCGGATGATGACTTCGCCGGCCCGCCCCATCGCCTGGCTGTCCGACGACATCATGCTGAAGGCGCCGAGGTCGTGCAGGATGTCCTCGGCCGCGATCGTCTCGCGCCGGATGCGAGATTCGGCGAAGGCGACATCCTCGGGGATGCGCGGGTCGAGGTGGTGGCACACCATCAGCATGTCGAGATGCTCGTCGATGGTGTTGACCGTGTAGGGCCGAGTCGGGTTGGTCGAGGACGGCAGGACGTTTGAGAGGCCGCACAGCTTGATGATGTCGGGCGCGTGCCCGCCGCCGGCGCCTTCGGTGTGGAAGGCGTGGATGTTGCGGCCCTTGAACGCGGCGATCGTGTCCTCGACAAAGCCCGATTCGTTGAGCGTGTCGCTGTGGATCGCGACGGCGATGTCGAGCTGTTCGGCGACGTCGAGGCAGCAATCGATCGCCGCCGGCGTCGTCCCCCAATCCTCGTGCAGTTTGAGGCCGCAGGCGCCGGCCTCGACCATCTCGACGAGCGCCCTCGGCTCCGACGCGTTGCCCTTGCCGAAAAACCCGAGATTGACCGGGATGCCCTCGGCCGCCTGCATGAGACGGGCAAGATGCCACGGCCCCGGCGTGCAGGTCGTCGCGGCGGTCCCTGCGGCCGGCCCGGTGCCGCCGCCGAGCAGCGTCGTGACGCCGCTATAGAGCGACTCTTCGGCCAGTTGCGGGCAGATGAAATGGATGTGCGAATCGATGCCGCCCGCCGTGACGATGCGGCCTTCGCCGGCGATCACTTCGGTGCCCGGGCCGATGACGATGTCGACCCCGGGCTGGATATCGGGGTTGCCGGCCTTGCCGACCGTGCTGATGCGGCCGCCGCGGATGCCGATATCGGCCTTGATGATGCCGGCGTGGTCGAGGATGACCGCGTTGGTGATGACCGTGTCGACGGCGCCCTCGGCCCGGCTCTTCTGGCTCTGGCCCATGCCGTCGCGGATCACCTTGCCGCCGCCGAACTTCACTTCCTCGCCGTAGACGGTGCGGTCCTCTTCAATTTCGATGACGAGCTCGGTATCGGCGAGCCGCAGCCGGTCGCCGGTCGTCGGCCCGAACATCGCGGCATAGCCGCCGCGCGAGATCGTGGTTGCCATTTTAGACCCCTCTCCCGCATTGCGGGAGAGGGAGGGGCCCGTCGCGCAGCGATGGGAGGGTGAGGGTGACGGCGTTGTTCCGCGCCCCGGCCCCCCTCACCCTACCCTCTCCCCCCGGCCGGCGGGGGGAGAGGGGAGAATTGGATGGCGGCACCTGTGCTCTCATAGATCGCCGTTGATCCGGCCGTTGAAGCCGACGACGCGGCGGGCGCCGGCATAGGCCACCAGCCTCACCTCGCGGGTCTGGCCGGGCTCGAAGCGGGTCGCGGTGCCGGCCGGGATGTCGAGGCGGAAGCCGCGGGCCCGCGCGCGGTCGAACTGCAACGCCGCATTCGTCTCGTAGAAATGGTAGTGCGACCCGACCTGAATCGGGCGGTCGCCGCTATTGGCGACGGTCAGCGTCACCGTCGCGCGGCCGGCATTCAGTTCGATGTCGCCGGCGGCCGGAAACAGCTCTCCGGGGATCATGGCCGGATCGGGCGAAACAACACCTCGTCATGACCGGGCTCGTCCCGGTCATCCACGTCTTGCCAGCGAGCCGACCGGAGACGTGGATGGCCGGAACAAGTCCGGCCATGACGGATTGAGGGGATCATGGCCGGCAGGCCGCCATCTCTTCCGCCGGCGTTGTCAGTGCCGCTGGGCGACCGGCACGTAGTGGCGCGGCGGCGAGCCGGTGAAGAGCTGGCGCGGCCGGCCGATCTTCATGTCCGGGTCCTCGATCATCTCGGTCCACTGCGCCACCCAGCCGACCGTCCGCGCGATCGCAAACAACGCGGTGAACATCGAGGTCGGGAAGCCCATCGCCTTCAGGATGATGCCCGAATAGAAATCGACATTCGGGTACAGCTTGCGGCTGATGAAATAATCGTCGTTGAGCGAGATCTTTTCGAGCTCCATCGCAAGATCGAGCAACGGCTCGTCCTTGATGCCGAGCTCGTCGAGCACTTCGTGGCAGCTGTCGCGCAGGACGCGGGCGCGGGGATCGTAATTCTTGTAGACGCGGTGGCCGAAGCCAAACTGGATCTCGTGTTCGTTCTTGTTTTTGACGTGCCTGATGAATTCCGGGATTTTCGACTTGTCGCCGATGCGCGCCAGCATCTTCAGCACCGCCTCGTTGGCGCCGCCATGCGCCGGGCCCCACAACGAGGCGATGCCGGCGGCGATGCAGGCAAACGGGTTGGCCCCGCTCGACCCGGCATTGCGCACCGTCGCGGTCGACGCGTTCTGCTCGTGGTCGGCGTGCAGGATGAAGATGCGGTCCATCGCCCGCGCCAGGGTCGGGCTGACGTTCATCTCTTCGCAGGGCACGGCAAAGGCCATGTGGAGGAAATTCTCGGCATAGCCCAACGAGTTCTTCGGATACGTAAAGGGCTGACCCTGCGAATATTTATACGCCATCGCCGCGATCGTCGGCATCTTGGCGATCAGCCGATAGGATGCGACCATCCGCTGATACGGGTCATGGATGTCGGTCGAGTCGTGATAGAAGGCCGACAGCGCGCCGACCACCCCGCACATGATCGCCATCGGATGCGCATCGCGGCGGAAGCCATGGAAGAAGCTGCTGATCTGCTCGTGCACCATCGTGTGATGGGTGATGTCGTAGACGAACTGTTCTCTTTGCGCCGCGGTCGGCAGCTCGCCGAAGAGCAGGAGGTAGGAGACCTCCATGAAGTCGCTCTTGGCCGCCAGCTCCTCGATCGGATAGCCGCGGTACAAGAGCACGCCTTCATCGCCGTCGATATAGGTGATGCTGGAGCGGCAGGCGGCGGTCGCCATGAAACCCGGGTCGTAGGTAAAGTACCCGGTCTGTGCGTAGAGCTTGCGGACGTCGATGACCTTCGGCCCGATCGAGCCTTCCATCACCGGCAGTTCAACCGATTTGCCGGTGGCGTTGTCGGTCAGCGTCATCGATCCACTTACCGCGCCGACATTGGTGTTGTTGTTGCCGTCCATGGATCACCTCGATGTGACGCCCGCAGGCGGTTGGCCGATCTGTCGCAAAGCATAGCCTCTGGGCGCTAATTATCAAACGTCGTTCAAATTTTGCAATGCAATATCGCAAGTGCGAGAAACATATCCGAACATAAGGCCTTTAGGTGGGTTACGGGCGGTGCATCGCAGCATCCTCAATCCGCGCCAAACTTTCCTCGCGGCCTAACACCTCCATCACCTCGAAGATCCCGGGCGAGGCGAGCGAGCCGGTCAGCGCCGCCCGCAGCGGCTGCGCCACGGCCCCGAGCTTGACGGCCTGGGTGCCGACGAACTCGCGCAGCCGCTCGTCGAGGGTCGTGCCGCGCCACTCGGCATCCGCGAGACGGCGCAGATCGACGGCAAGCGCCCCGAGCCGTTCGCGCGCCTCCGGGGTCAGCGTTTTTGCGGCATCGCCGCTCGGCGCTACCGGCCGCTTCATGACATAAAACCGGGAATTCTCGGCGAGCTCGACGATCGTCTTGGCGCGCGGCTTGAGGCCCGGCATCGCCTTTAGCAGGCGCTCGCGCTCGCTCGCCGCCAAGGGCCGCCCGAACTCGGCCTCTAGCCGTTCGGCTACCAGCTCGACGAGGCGCGCATCTTCGGCGATCCGGATGTAGTGGCCATTGATGCTGTCGAGCTTCGCGAAATCGAACTGCGCCGGGGCACGTCCGATCCCGGCAAGGTCAAACCAAAGGATCGCCTGGTCGGTTGTTATGATCTCGTCGTCGCCATGGCTCCAACCAAGGCGCAGCAAATAATTGCGCAGTGCTTCCGGCAGGTAGCCCATCTCGCGATAGGCCTCGATCCCGAGCGCCCCGTGGCGCTTTGACAATTTGCTCCCGTCCGAGCCGTGGATCAGCGGGACGTGGGCGAATAGGGGCACCGTCCAGTCGAGCGCGCGGTAGATCTGCGTCTGGCGGAACGCATTGCGGAAATGCTCGCCACCGCGGATGACGTGGGTCACGCCCATGTCATGGTCATCGACGACGACCGAGAGGTTGTAGGTCGGGGTTCCATCGGAGCGCAGGATGATCAGATCGTCGAGTTCCTGGTTGTCGACGCTGACCGCGCCCTGCACCAGGTCGTGGATTGTCGTCGCGCCGTCGCGCGGCGCCTTGAGGCGGATCACCGGGGCGATCCCCGGCGGCGCCTCGGAGGAATCGCGCTCGCGCCACGGGCTGTCGATGCGCACCGAGCGCTTTTCGGCGCGGGCCTGCTCGCGCATCGCCTCGAGTTCGGCCGGCGAGCAGTAACAGCGATACGCGCGGGCGGCGGCGAGCAGCTGGCGGGCGGTCTCGGCATGCCGCGCCGCCCGCACGGCCTGGTAAACGATCTCGCTGTCCCAGGTGAGGCCAAGCCAGTCGAGCCCGTCGACGATCGCGGCGACCGCCGCTTGCGTCGAGCGCAGGCGGTCGGTGTCCTCAATGCGCAGCCGGAAGATCCCGCCATCGCCATGCAGCTGGTGGTGGCGGGCGAACAGCCAGTTGAACAGCGCCGTGCGGGCGCCGCCGATATGGAGGAAGCCGGTCGGCGAGGGGGCAAAGCGGACGACGACGCTCATGGCCCCGTATGTAAGCGTTGCGCGGCGGTTACGCCATCCAAGTTAACTCCCTCTCCGCCCTCGGGGGCGGAGAGGGTTGGGGTGAGGTGGGGGATTCCAGAGCGCCTGCCGATGCCCACCTCACCCTCCCACGCCTTCGGCGCGGGCCCCTCCCTCTCCCCCCTCAAGGGCGGAGAGGGAACATGTAAATTTGTCTCGCTTGGCTTACGTCGGCATCGTGCCCATGAAATCGCGCTTGCCGAGGACGATGCCGAGACTGCGCAGGATATTATACGCGGTCGTCGTGTGAAAATAGAAATTCGGCATCGCCAGGTGATAGAGGTAGGTCTGTGCCTTGAGTTTGCGCTCCTGGCCGCCCTGGACGAGCGTGACCTCGGAATCTTCCTTGCCGTCGAGCTGATTGGGCCGCAACCCCTTGACGAAATCGAGGGTCTTGTCGATCCGGGTCTGCATCTCGGCAAAGCTGCTGTCCTGATCGGGGAGCGTCGGCAACGAAACACCGGCGACCCTCCCGGCCCCGATCGCGTGCGTGCACGCCTGCCGAACCTGGCGCTCCAGCGTGAACATATCGGGATAGAGGCGCAAACTGAGGATGTAAGCGGGATCCCATTTTTGCGCGGTGACGTGCTCCTCGGCCTTTTGCAGCACGATCTTGAGGCCGCCCAGCAGCTGGACGAACGTCGGAACCGCGCCGGAATACATCGTGATCGCCATGGATGCTTCTCCTCATGAGGGGATGGCGTCTGTGCCGGGGGCGATCTTAACGACTGACGCGGACGGCGGAAAGGCGCGGATCATCGCCCAAGGGGATGGAGCGAGCGTCAGGACAGCGGAACTCGCTCGGCGGTCGCCCGAGCCTGGACGCGCTCTCGCGCGGCGTTCAGCCGGCGGGGATGCTGGTCAAATCCACGCTGCGATAAAGCGAGCGCCTAGACGGCACACCCTTGGTCTTCCTCCCGCCGAACTGTCGTGCGTAGGTAACCGCGGGGATCTCCACGACATACCCGCTCTTTTGGCAGGTGAAAATCGACCGACGTCCCTTTGCCAGGTTCGCTGGCTATTTCGATCGTGCCATCGTGCAGCTCGATCAGCCGCTTGGTTAGCGGCAGTCCGAGGCCGACGCCGTCATATTTGCGGTTCAGGCCGCTATCGACCTGCCCGAACGGCGACAGCGCGATCGGTATCTGTTCCGGCGACATCCCGATGCCGGTGTCCGCCACCCGGAAAGTCAGGCCGCCCTCGGCGTCTCGCCCGATTTTCAGGAAGACCTTACCCCCGGCCGGGGTGAACTTGATGGCGTTCGACAAAAGATTGACGAGGATCTGCGTCAGCTTGGCCGCATCGCCCAGCACATTCGGCAAAAGATCCTCGGTCTCGATGATGAAATCGACCTCGGCCTTGAATGCCAGCTCTTGAACGATTCTGGAGCTGAGATCGACGACCCGGCCAATCTCGACCTCTTCCTCGGCGACGATCAGCCGGTCGGCATCAGCCCGGGCGAGATCGAGGATGTCGTTGATGATCGCCAGCAAGTGGCGTCCGCTATCGCCGATCACGGCGGCATATTCGGAATATTTCTCGTTGAGCGGCCCAAACATCCGGTCGCTCATCATCCCCGAGAACCCGATAATCGCATTGAGCGGCGTGCGCAGCTCATGACTCATATTGGCGAGGAATTCGGATTTGGACCGGCTGGCCGCTTCGGCCGCATCCCTCGCCGCGATCAGGCGATCTTGGTTGCGGCGCAGCTCATCGAAGGCCCGGCTCGCGCGCAGGATGTAGCGGACGCGGTGGTTGAGAACCAGCCAATTGATCGGTTTCGGGATGAAGTCCGTCGCTCCGGCGTCGTAGGCGCGGGCAATTGACGGCACATCGTCGAGGCTGGTCGCGACGACAATCGGCACATAAGCCGAGGCAAGACGGCCGCGCAACTCGCGGCACAGCTCGAACCCGTCCATGCGTGGCATCATGACGTCGACGAGGAGCAGATCCGGGCGCCGCTCTTCGTAAAGCTCGCAGCCTTCGACCCCGTCGACCGCCTCGATCACCTCGAAATTATCGTTCTCCAGCGTCGCACGCATCAGCGAGCGCACGACCGGATCATCATCGACGATGAGGATCGAGGCCGTCCGGCTCAGGTTCGTCTCATCCATCACGGCTCCAACCCGCTGCCACAACCACTATCTGCCGATGTTCTCGCTCACGACCGACGCCGGTATCGGCTCATCCTGCGAGCGCTTGATGAATTTACTCCTAAGGGGCCGACCCAAAATGAATCCAATGCTTTCAACATATCGCGATCCTTTTCTCGGCATTCCGCGAAGCCGGGAATATCGAAGGGGGGCAGGATTTTAGCGGTTTCGTTTCCGCAGCTCGAGCCCCGGATCCCACTGATCCAGCAAACTTTCGTATCGGCTTCTAAGTAGTATCGACCGAGGGCGCCGCCCGATCCGATTTCAGGCCACGCGACTTTCGACTTCGGTCAGCTCGCGCAGGTCATGGATCGCCGCCGCGAGCTCGCTATCGAGCGCATCGAGAACCGCGTCGCTCGGCAAGATCTTGTTTTCGGTTGCCATTGCCTCGATCTCCGCGCAACGCTGCGAAACCCGACAGGCGCCGATTGCGGCGGCGCTCGATTTCAAATTGTGCGCCGCCTGCCACACACCCTGCATATCACGGTCGCCGGTCCTCTCGCGCATCGTCGCCACGATGGACGGTGCAATTGCGCCGAATTTGGTGACGATTTGCTCGAGCAGCGACGAGCCCCGCTTGGCGGCGATCGCGCGAATTTTGCCGATGGCGACCATGTCGAGCGCTGCTTCCACGACGCCTACCGGGACCGGCACCGGCGCAGCGGCGATCGCCTCGGCTCGCGTCACGGAGGCCTCGCTCGGGACCAGCCATCGGCCGAGCATGTCGACCATCTGCTCCTCGTCGTATGGCTTTACCAGAAAATCGTCCATGCCGGCTTCGAGACAGCGCTCGCGAACCTCGACAAGGGCGTGCGCGGTGAGCGCGACGATGGGCACGTGCGCGCGCCGCGGGTCGCTGTCGTGCAGCCCTTCTGTGGCCTTCTCGATCTCGCGGATGCGCTTCGTTGCATCGAAGCCATTCATGACCGGCATTTCGCAATCCATCAGGATCAGGTCGAACTGCTCGTGCATCGACAGCTGGACCGCCGAACGGCCATTGGGCGCGGTGACCACGGAGCAACCCATATTCTCAAGAATGCCGGTGGCCACATCGCGGTTTATCGCGTTGTCCTCAACGACCAGGATGCGGGCGTCGAATGCGATCTGCGCCCGGCGACCGCTCTTTCGCACATAGAACGACGCGACGCCGTTCTCGCGGGCGCCCGAGGCAATTGACGCCAGGCAATCGAACAACACCGAGGGGCGCGGCGGCTTGGTCAGCAGCGCGAACGCGCCGACGCTTTCGAGGCTCGCGTCGGCAATCGAGCCGTCAAGGGCGATCAACAGAACCACCTCGGGGCGGGCGCTGCCGTCTTCGGCCCGCATCTTGCGCGCCAGCTTGACCCCGTCGCATCCCAGCCCCTTGACGTCGATGATCGCCACGTCGAACGGGCGCTCCGATCGTACCGCCTCTTGCCACGCAATCTCGCCCTCGGCAGCGGTGCTATGCATCACCGCGTCGATGGACCAGCTCGAGAAGTACCGCGACATCACGTCCGCGCTGACGGCATTGCTGTCGACGACGAGCACGCGCAGTGCGTGCTCGATCGCGCGCCGATCAGTGGTAGCGCCGCGGTCCGCAGCCGAGCGAGCCAGCTGGACCGTAAACCAGAACCGGGAGCCCTGCCCAACCTCGCTCTCGACGCCAAGCTCGCCATCCATCAAATGCACGAGCTCCTTGACAATCGACAGCCCGAGCCCGGTGCCGCCACGCGAGCGCGTCATCGATGCATCGGCCTGGTGAAAGGATTCGAAAATCCGGGTCTGCTGGTCGGCGTCGATGCCGATGCCGGTATCCCTGACCGACGAGAGGAGGGTTATGTGATCCTCCCCGCTCTTGGCCTGTGACAGCTCGATGAGGATCTCGCCGCGTTCGGTGAATTTCATTGCGTTGCCGACCAAGTTGATCAGCACCTGCCGCAGTCGGGCCGAGTCGCCGGTCAGCCGCCGCGGCACGTCTTCGGCAACGAAATAGACGAATTCGAGCCCCTTGCTTGTGCAGCGCTCGCAAAACAGATCGGTCACCTCGGCGACCAGCTCGCGCGGGTCGAAATCGACCATCGCGAGCTCAAACCGCCCCGCTTCGATCTTCGAGAGGTCGAGGATATCGTTGATGATCCCGAGCAGCGCCTGGCCGGATCGCACGAGGTTTTGGACGAGCTGGGTCTGGCGTTCGTTCAGCGGCGTCGTCGCGAGCAGGCTTGCGGTTCCGAGCACCCCGTTCATCGGGGTGCGGATCTCGTGGCTCATCGTCGCCAGAAACTGCGATTTGGCGTGGTTCGCCGCCTCTGCCTGGCGGCGGCCGTTTTCGGCATCGTTCTCCAGCACCTTGCCGCGCGCCACTTCCGCTTCCAGGCTCTGCGCGAGCTCCACCTGGCGCCCGGCAAATGTCGCAACCAGGGTGATCGCCATGATCAGGACGATGAAGACCGTGATCAATGCCGCCAGGAACATCGGCGACATCGCCATGTTGGTCAGCGGCGCGTCGGGCAAGGGATAAAAGATAGAGGCCTGCATCGCCGTGTAATGCATGCCGGCGACCGCGAACCCCATGACCGGAGGGGCAGCCACCGTCGCCAATACGCCGGGGATACCCAACCCGCGCAGGCGAAAGCGAATGCCAAGCGAGACGAAGGCCAATCCGACCGCGACGACGATCGACACCCCGACCAGCATCGGATCATAGCGCAAGAGCGCCTCCGGCTGCATCGCCGCCATCCCCGAGTAGTGCATCAGGCCGATGCCAGCCCCCATCAATACCGCACCGACCGCCAGACGCTGGAACCCCGGTTCGGTCCGGTGGCTGATCACCCGGAGCGCGACCGCGCTGGCGAGGATGCCGGGGATCATCGAGGCCACGGTGCCGACCGGGTCGTAGCCGACACCGCACGGCAGCGTAAAGGCGAGCATCCCGATGAAATGCATTCCCCAAATGCCGCCGCCCATCGCCGTGGCCCCGGCGAATGTCCAGGCCCACCGGGCACCGCGAGAGTCGGCGGCGAGGATGCGCCCGGACGTCGACAGGGCGACAAACGCCGCCAAGGTGGCGACGACGACCGACAGCGCGACCAGCCCGGCGGAGTACGCATCGCCATAGGCCGTCATCGGATCGATCGAGTCGAAGACAGGGAAAAATCGCCAATCAAGGTGCAGCATGTGCGACTCGCGATGAAATGAGACGCCCACACCATCGCAAGGGTTGGTGAAAAGTTTCTAAACGGCACGCGTCTCCGCGACAGGATGCCTCAACATCACGTAAGCGTGATCAGGCGAGCGCGATCAGCGCGGCCGGCACCGCGCCGCGCAAGAGGGCCTTCTTGGCCTGCCATTGCGTCGCCCCGTCCAGCTCGTCGAGGAACTGAACCTCGCCGCCGGCGAAGAGTGCGACCGGCAGGCCGTCGCGGTACAAAATGCGATTGGAGGTCAGCGCGGCGAGCTTGGGGCCGGGGGTGAGGATGCCGACCAGGTTGAGCGGGTCCGCGCCCGACAGCGACAGAAACTCGCCCGAACCCGGCTTGCGCCGGATCTCGCGCAACAGGCCGACCGCCTCGGGTAGCGCGAATTGCTCGCCGGAAAATCCCGCGACAAACCGGCCGCCGCGGATCTCGCCGCGGGCTTCGAGCCGGCGATAGACGCGCAACAGGTCGCGCCATGGCGGCAGCCAGGCGGCTTCGCGCTCCAGCATGCGCCAGAAGACGATGCCATAGCGGCGCAAGAGGGTGCGCGCCAGATGCTCGACCGCGTCGCCGCCATCCGCCGCTCGCGCTTCGCTCTGAGCCGGCCGGGCGCGGCGCGCCAATGCCCAGCGGCCGGAATCCTCCATCCCGAACAGCGCGCGGCCACGCCGCGCCTTTCGCCGCCGGTCGGCCGGCATCAAGAGCGCGCGCAAGCCGGCAAAGCTGTCGGAATTAACCAGGCCCAGCGCCACCAGCTCGGCGAGCCCCTCCTCGACCTGCGGCCGCAACAGCCTTGTGCCGTCGACCATCTCGTCGAAGAACGAGGCGCCGTTGTCGCGGATGAAGCCGGCAATCGCCTGCGCCCGCAGGCTCGCCTGCGCGAGGTCGGGCACCGGCGACAGCGCTGTCCAGAGCGGCGCGTGGCGGCGCGCCAGCAGGGTGATCGGGGTCGTCCGCACCGGCCCGGACGGGCTGGCCGCCCCGCGCTCGCCGGTGTCGAGCCGGGCATTGCGCGGACGAAGCCGGGTCCAGGCGATGCGTCCGGCCAGGCAATGGTCGTCGAGCCAGCCCGGGTCGTACTCGGCAACGCGGGCCGGCAGGATCTCGGTCTCCCAGGCCCCGGCCGGCGCCTCGAACCCTTCGAGCTGGCCGAGCACCGCGGCGAGGGCGTCCGGGCCTTCCATCCGGGTCTTTTCGGTGACGCGCTGCCACTCGGCGAGGAAGCGCAGGAAGTCGCGCGCCGCGACCGGCTCGATCTCGGCGCGCAGCCGGCCGATCGTGTAGCGGTGAATGCGGGCCAAGAGCCGGCGCTCGCACCATTCCTCGACCGCCGCGCCGGGGCTGAACTGGCCGCGCAGCGCGAAGCCTTCGCCCTGCAACGCCATCAGCGCCCCGGCGATGTCGTCGGGCGTCAGGCCGAGCGGGGCGGCGAGCGCGGCTTCGCTGACCGGACCCAGCCCTTCGAGCCGGCCGCGCACAATCTCGACGAGCGCCTCCTCCGGCGACCAGGCGCGCTCGGCATGGCTGGCCGGAGCGGCGATCGGCGGATCGAGCCGGGCCTCCGGCCACAGCGCCGCGAACAGCGGCAGCCGCTCGGCCGCGACCCATATTTCAGCCCCACCATCGTCATTCCCGCGCAAGCGGGAATCCAGGGGGGCGAACTCCGGGCGACTGCCCTGGACCCCCGCTTTCGCCGGGGTGACGGCCTCAGGTATTTCCAGCCGCGTGGCCCGCTTCTCGCCGGCGAGTTCGCGTAGCCATTCGGTCCAGCCCGCTCCCGCCTGCGCTTCCTGCGCGGTCACGAAACCGAGCCAGGCGAGGGCGTCGTGCAACTCGTCGCGGTTGGCCGCCTCCGGCCACGCTTCCTTCTCTACCCGCGCGATCGCCTGCGCGTCGAGGCGGCCAAGCTCGGCAGCGTCTTCCGGCGCGAGCCAGCGCCGGCCCATGACCGCCTGGGTGCGGCGCTCCTCCAAGGGCGCGTCGTCGAGATAGGCGTAGGGCCGCGCCGACAAGACTTCGAGCGCCAGCGGCGAGGGCTCGGTCAGATCGCGCGCGACAACCTGGACCGCGCCGGATTGGAGCCGCGCCAGGAGGCGTTCCAGCCCGTCGGCATCCATGACCTCGCTGAGGCAATCGGCGATCGTCTGGCGGACCAACGGATGATCCGGGATCTCGCGTGCGCCCACCAGATTCTCGGCGCAGGCGAGCTGGTCGGGGAAGATCGCGGCTATCAGATCCTCGGCATCCATCCGGGCCAATGGCGGCGGCACCTTCTTGCCGCCGCGAAACCGCGGCAAGGCAAGCGCGACCCCGGCGACCCAGCGCCACCGCGTCATGAACATCGGCGCGTCGAGCAGCGCCTGGACCAGCACATCACGGACTGTGGCCGGGTGCAGATAATGCGCTGCCTCGGCCAGGTCGAAGCTGTGCGCCGTGGTCAGCGACAGGACGATATTGTCTTCGGTCGCCGCCGCCTGCAGCTCGAAATTGAATTTCGTGCAAAAGCGCTTGCGCAGGGCGAGGCCCCAGGCGCGGTTGAGCCGGCTGCCAAAGGGCGAGTGGATGACCAGCTGCATCCCGCCGACCGCGTCGAAAAAGCGCTCGAAGACGACAGTCTCCTGCGTCGGCAGGACACCGAGCGCGGCATGCGCCGCGGCAAGATACTCGGCGAGCTGGCGCGCCGCCGGCTCGCCGATGCCAATGTCCTGGACAAGCCAGCGGAGCGCCGCATCCACGCGCTCATCGCCCGCGAGAGCGAGAAGAGCCCCCACCCTTCCCTCCCCCGCTTGCGGGGGAGGGTTAACATGTGAGTCACCCCCTCCCCCGCTTGCGGAGGAGGGAAGGGGTGGGGGTTTGGTGGGTACTCCGGGCAGGCGGGCGGCGAATTCCGCGCGCAGGCGTGAGACCGATTGCGACAGCTCGTCGCTGCGGCCCGGCGCCTCGCCGAGCCAGAACGGGATGTTGGGCGGCTGGCCCTGGGCGTCCTCGACCCTCATTGTGCCGCGCTCGACGCGGCGGATGCGGTAGGCGGTGTTACCGAGCTGGAACACGTCTCCTGCGAGGCTCTCGACCGCGAAATCCTCGTTGACCGTGCCGATCACCTGGTTTTCCGGTTCGAGCACGACCTGGTAGTCCGCGGTGTCGGGGATCGTGCCGCCCGAGGTCAGCGCGGTCAGCCGTGCGCCGCGCCGGCCGCGCACCATGCGGTTGACGGCGTCGTGATGAAGGAGGGCGCCGCGCCGGCCGCGCCGCGTGCTAAAGCCGTCGGCCAGCATCCGCACGGTCGCGTCGAATGCCTCGCGGGGCAATTCCCGATAGGGCCAAGCCCGGCGCAGCAGCGCAAAGAGAGCGTCCTCGCCCCACTCCTGCGCCGCGACTTCGGCGACGATCTGCTGCGCAAGTACGTCGCGCGGCTGCTCGGGGATCGTGACGCGGTCGAGCTCGCCCCGCTGGACGCTGTCAATGAGCGCGGCGCATTCGACGAGCTCGTCGCGCGACAGCGGGAAGAGCCGCCCCTTTGGCGTACCGTCGACCGCATGCCCGGAGCGCCCGACCCGTTGCAGGAAGGTGGCGATCGCGCGCGGCGAGCCGAGCTGGCACACCAGATCAACCTCGCCGATATCGATGCCGAGCTCGAGCGAGGCCGTCGCCACCAAGGCCTTCAGCATCCCGCCCTTCAGCCGCTGCTCGGCGTCGAGCCGGCGTTCCTTGGCGAGGCTGCCATGATGGGCGGCCACCTGATCGTCGCCAAGCCGGGTCGAAAGCTGGCGGGTCGCCCGCTCGGCCATGCGCCTTGTATTCACGAAGATGAGGGTCGTGCGATGCGCCAGAGTCAGCTCGGCGATCCGGTTGTAGACCTCCTCCCAGACATCGCCCGACATCACCGCTTCCAGCGGCGAGGAGGGCAATTCGAGCGCGAGGTCGCGCTGCCGGCGGTGGCCGGTGTCGATGATCCGGCAGGGTGGGTCTGGCTCTCCGTCGAGGCCGGCACCGACGAGGAAACGCGCCACCACCTCGATCGGCTTCTGGGTCGCCGACAAGCCGATGCGAAGCAACCGCTTGCCGCACAGCGCGTCGAGCCGTTCGAGCGAAACGGCGAGGTGCGACCCGCGCTTGTTCGACGCCACCGCATGGATCTCGTCGACAATGATCGTGCGGGCCGGTGCCAGCATCCGGCGGCCGGATTCGGAGCCGAGCAGGATGTAGAGCGATTCGGGCGTGGTGACGAGGATGTGCGGCGGGCAACGGCGCATGGCGAGGCGCTCGCCCGAAGGCGTGTCGCCGGTGCGCACCCAGGTGCGGATCTCGACATCCGGCAGGCCCTGCCTCGCCAGCTCCTCGCGGATCCCGGAAAGCGGGCGTTCGAGATTGCGCTGGATGTCGTTCGACAGCGCCTTCAGCGGCGAGACGTAAACCACCTGCGTCTCGTCCGGAAGCCCGCTCTCGATCGCCTGCCGCACCAGCCCGTCGATCGCCGCGAGAAAGGCCGCCAGCGTCTTCCCCGACCCGGTCGGCGCCGCGATCAGGACATGGCGCCCCTCCTTGATCGCCGGCCAAGCCTCAGCCTGCGCCTCGGTCGGCGCCGCAAAGCTGCGCGCGAACCAGGCGGCAACGGCCGGGTGAAACAGGGAAGCAAGGGACATCGAATGATCGCTATAGCGTCGCGACGGCTACCCCGCCAGGCCGCGCTGGGCGAGGAGGGGGGCGATGGCTGGTTCGCGGCCGCGGAAGGCGCGGTAGAGCGTCATCGGGTCTTCGGTGTCGCCGGCGCTGTAGATCGCCCTGAGGCGCGCGGCGAGCGCGGGGTCGAACGGGTCGCCCGCCTCGGTGAAGGCGGCGAACCCGTCGGCGTCGAGCACCTCGGCCCACAGATAGGCGTAATAGCCGGCGGCATAGCCGCTCCCGGCAAAGAGGTGCTGGAAATGCGCCGGGCGGTGGCGCAGGCCGATTTCCGGCGGCATGCCGATCTTCGCGAGGAATTCCGTTTCGAACCGGGCGATGTCGAGCGCCGCGGGATCGGAGCGCGCATGCAGGTCGAGATCCAACAGCGCGCAGGCCGCGTATTCGACCGTGGCGAAGCCCTGGTTGAAATTGCGGGCGGCGAGCAGCCGCTGAAGCAGCGCTTCAGGCAGCGCCTCGCCGGTGCGGTAATGCCTTGCGTACTGGCGGAGCGTTTCGGGCACCTCCAGCCAGTGCTCGAAGACCTGCGAGGGAAACTCGACAAAGTCGCGGCGCACCGCGGTGCCCGATTGCGAGGGATAGCGCACCCGAGAGAGGAGCCCGTGCAGCCCGTGGCCGAACTCGTGGAAGAGGGTCCGCGCGTCGTCAAAGCTCAACAGCGTCGGGTCGCCCTTCGAGAAATTGTTGTTGTTGACGATGACTGGCAAGACCTCGCCGTCGAGGCTCTCTTGTTCGCGATAGCTGCTCATCCAGGCGCCCGAGCGCTTGCCGGCCCGCGCGAAATTGTCGTGCAGGAAGAGCCCGATCGGCCGCCCAGTCTCGTCGCGCACCTCAAAGGCGCGGACATCCGGGTGATAGGTCGGGCAGTCCGGCCGCGCGACAAAGCGGATGCCGAAGAGCCGCCTCGCCGTGTCGAAAGCGGCTTGCACCATGTTGTCGAGGACGAAATACGGCTTCACCGCGGCTTCATCGAGCGCGTATTTCTGCTGCCGGACCTTTTCCGCATAGTAGCGCCAGTCCCACGGCGCGATCGGCTGGTTGAGCCCGTCGGCGAGCGCGGCGGCGGCGAGGTCGGCGCGTTCGTCGCCGGCCCGGCGCTTGGCCGGCTCCCACACCTGGCGCAGCAACCGGTCCGCCGCATCCGTGGTTTTCGCCATCGTGTCATCGAGCCGATAGGCGGCATAGCTCTCGTAGCCGAGCAACCGCGCCTGCTCGGCGCGCAACGCCATGATCTCGCCGATCAGCGGCACGTTGTCGTATGACCCGGCGTGCGTGCCGCGCGCCGCCCACGCTTCGTAGGCTGCCCGGCGCAGCTCGCGGCGCGCCGAAAACGCGAGGAACGGCTCAACCGAAGCGCGCGCCAGCGTGATCACATACCGCCCGTCTAGGCCTCGTTCCGTCGCGGCGGTCGCGGCGGCGGCGCGGGCGAAATCGGGCAGGCCGTCGAGCTCCTCCTCATCGAGTACCAGCCGCCATTCGTCCTCGTCATGCAGCACGTTCTGGCCGAACCGCGTGTGGAGCGTCGCGAGGCGCTGTGAAATCGCCGACATGCGCGCCTTCTGCTCGGGGTCGAGCCGCGCGCCGCTGCGCACCAGGCGCAGATGATGGCGCTCCAGGACCCGCCGCTGCTCGGGCCGCAGCGCGAGGGCAGCTCGCTTCTGGTAGAGCGCGTCGATCCGGGCGAAGAGGCCGGGATCGAGCGCGACCCGCATCTGGTGCGCGGCGAGCTTTGGCGCGTAATCGCGGTCGATCGCCTGCAGCGCCTCGTTGGTCGCGCTCGAATCGAGGTTGTTGAAAACCCGGCTGACCCGCCGCAGCAGCCTGCCGCTGCGCTCCAAAGCCTCGATCGTGTTGGCGAAATCCGGCGCCGCGCCGGCGCTGGCGATTGCCGCGATCTCGGCCCCTTGCTCCGCCATGCCGCGCTCGAAGGCGGGCGGGAAATGTTCCGGCCGGATCCGCTCGAACGGCGGCAGCTCAAACGGGGTCTCCCAGGCTTCGAAGAACGGGTTGTCGGTCATGGGGCTCCTGTCATCCCGGCGAAGGCCGGCATCCACGGCGGGGTGGATCCCGGCCTTCGCCGGGATGACAATATAGGTTACGCGACGATCCCGTCGAGGTCCGAGCGCGCCGGCGTAAATCCCGGAAACACCTCCGTCAGCGCCCGGTCGGAGAGGCGCAGATGGCGGGCGAGCACCGCGGCGAGCGCGCTGCGGTAGTCGGTCGTCACCGCGAGATCGCGGCCCTCGTAAAGCGCGGCCGACGCGAGGCCGGGCCATTCGCCGTAAACCCGACCGCCGCGCACCGGGCCGCCCAGGACCCAGATCGCATTGCCATGGCCGTGATCGGTGCCGCCGTCACCATTCTCACGCACGGTGCGGCCGAATTCCGAGAGCACGATGACAACCGTGTTCGCCCATTCGTTGCCGAGGCCTTGCGCCAGCGCGGCGAGGCCCTCGCCGAGCGGACGTAGCCGGTCGGCGAGCTGGCCGTTATGGCGACCTTGGCGGACATGCGTGTCCCAGCCACCGAGGCCGACAAAGGCGAGGCGAGTGTTGCGGTTGCGGGAAATGAGGCCGGCGAGCCTGGCGGCCTGGGCCGGGAAAGCATTGGCCGGCGGCGCGCCGTTATCGGCCATCTGCTGTTCGGAACCGAGACCGGCGATCAACTCGGCGCGGGCGGCGCGGCCCTGGCGATAGGCGCGGCCGATCGGGTCGTTGGCGCCGTAGAGGCGGTCAAAGGCTTGCGCCACCTCGGGCCGGTCGATCGCGAGCTTGTTCGCAGCGGCGGGGCCGAGCGGCAGATTGGCGACCGGCAGCCTGCCCTTGAGGATCTGCGGCAAGGTCGGGCCGATCGCGACCGCCGCCGTCGGCGCGGGAGCGCCGGGCAAGGTGGCGAGCAGCCGGTTCATCCAGCCATCGGCGGTGACGCGCCGGCCGGGCGTGCCGTTCTCGGCGAACAGCTGCGCGTCGAAATGCGAGCGGGTCGGGTCGGGCGAGCCGGCGGCATGGATAAAAGCGAGCTGCTTCTCCTGCCATAGCGGCATCAGCGCAGCCAGCGCGGGATGCAGCGCGAAATGCCCGTCGAGCGCCAGGGAAGCGCCTTCTGCGGCGTCGGGCTTCGCGATCGCGATCGTCGGGCGCGCCGCGTAATAGGCCTCCTCGCCATAGGGTACGACGGTGTTGAGCCCGTCGACCGCGCCGCGCAGCAGCACGACGACAAGCCGCTGGCCCCCGAGACTGCCCGTAAGGCCCGCCGTCCGCGAGCCGGCCGCCGCCCAGGCGCCGGTGCCGAGGGGGGTGAGCGCCGCACCGGCGGACAGCAACAGGAGATCGCGTCGTCGCATGTCCGCTCCTAGCGCCGCATGAAATCGGGGCTGCCGAGGATAAGAGCGGCGCGCAATTCCATCGGAGCCGCGGCGACCGCTGCACGCGTCCGCTGGCCGATCGCCGGCCCCAGCAGGCTGTCGAGCGGCGCGGCGTCAACCGGCGCCCCGCTCGATGCCGACGCCTCGACGACCGGCCCCTGCGCCTCGGGCCCCGCGCGCAGCGGCAGGCGGCCGGAAGCGAGCGCCATCGCAAAGTTTGCCCGCATCACCGTCGCGTCGGGGCTGAGCCAGGCATCCTCGCTGTCGCGATAGCCGTCCGGGGTGGCGCAGCCGTAAAGCGGCTGGCCGAGCCGCGCCATCGTGCCGAGCAGCGGCCGGGGATTGGTGACCCGCACCCCGGCGGCGCGCACCGCCGACAGCACATAGCGATAGGGCGATTTGTATTTCGCGGCGATGCTGCCGCGGAATTCACGGCTGGCAAACAGAGCCTGCAGCACCGCGCTTATATTGCCGTCGCTCTCCTGAAAACGCGCCGCAAGCCGCTCGACGAGCGCCGCCGACGCCACGTCGGCGATGAAATGCTGCGCCAGCTTCCTTGCGATGTGGCGAGCCGTCGCCGGGCTCTTCGCCAGCAGGTCGAGCGCCTCGGCGCCTTCGGCGGCGCCACCCGGCGCAATTTCGCGCCCGAGGAACTGTTTGCTCCCCCATTGATGCCGCGACGGGTCGAAATAGAAGCCGGAGCGGTCGGGGGGCGGCATTCTCGGCCGGTTGAGGCCCCAGCCGGTCAAGATCTCCGCCAGCGCGATCACGTCGGCCTGGGTATAGCCGCCATCGACGCCCAGCGTGTGCAGTTCCATCAGCTCGCGGGCGTAGTTTTCGTTGAGCCCGGCGTCGCGCCCGTTCGGCATCTTGCTGCCGGGCGCACTGTTCTCCCAATTGTCGAGATAAAACAGCATCGCCGGGTGGCGCGCCGTCGCCAGCAGCAGATCGCCGAAACGCCCGAGCGCATGCGGCCGGATCGCCGCCTCGTCATAGGCGCCGATCCACAGATGGTCGAGGCCCTTTACGGCAAACACGTTGAAATGATTAAACCAGAAATCGACCATCACCTGTTCGAGCTGGCGCGGGCTGTAGAGCGCGCGCAGCACGCGGGCTTCGGCCGCCTCGCGCACGATGACGCGGGCTGCCTCGCGGCGCGCCTTCGCGTCGTCCGGCGATGGCTTCAACCCGTCGCCCGGGCGCGGCGGCCCATAGCGGACGAAAAGCTCGATCGGATCGAGGTGCAGCGTCTCCAATCCGGCAAGCCGCGCGGCAAGCTCCGGCGGCTCAGAGAGCGCATTGGGGTCGAGCTGCTCGGCGATGTACCGCTCGATGCCGACCCGCTTGACGTGGCGGAAATCCTCTCGCGTCGGGCCGAAGGCGAGGCGGTCCAGGACGTGGAGGATTTGCCGATCGCCGGGGGGCTCGGCGGCCCCGGAAAATCGCGGCAGAGCGAGTGATGAGGCGCATGCCGCGGCGGCGGACAACAGCGAGCGACGGAGCATGGCGCACCGAATGACGAACCTGTGTGCCTATTTTACAGCAACGCCAGCCGCCCCATCCCTGTTTCGCGATAGGATCGGATGAGCAGAGCGAAACCAATCTTATTAAGTCCGGCCGGCACGGGCGCGAATGGGATCCGCCAGTCAATTTCCCGTGATTTTCACGTTATTTTAGCGCAATGTCTTTCGCTGCGTCGTATTTTGGGGTTTCTTTTAGGAGGCACCCCTGTGTCGCGCGACGCGTTATCTATAATTGTCATAGGATTGCTGATATTGGTCGCGGTGATCGCCGTCACCCTCGCGTTTCGGTTTTGAGACCGGGTATTACCGGCTGCGCTCTTTGGCCCGCTTGGCGCGGAAATCGGGCGGGCGCTTTTCGAGAAAGGCGATCGTCCCCTCTTTTGCCTCATCGGTGTCGTAGTAGAGCGCCAGCGATTCAAAGCCGAGCGCGCCGATGCCGCGGATGTTCTCGCTGTCGGCATTGAACGAGCGCTTGGCAATGGCGATCGCGGTCGGGCTCAGCGCCAGGATCTCCTGGCACCACGCCGCGACCTCGGCATCGAGCTGATCGGCCGGGACGACCTTGTTGACGAGGCCCATCTGGAAGGCTTCGGCGGCGGTGTAGCGCCGGCACAGAAACCAGATCTCGCGCGCCCGCTTTTCGCCGACGAGGCGCGACAGATAGGCGGTGCCCCAGCCCGGATCGACCGAGCCGACGCGCGGGCCGACCTAGCCGAACACCGCCTTGTCCGAGGCGATCGTCAGGTCGCACACGGTCGCCAGCACATTGCCGCCGCCGATCGCATAGCCCTGCACCTTGGCAATGACCGGCTTGCGGCTGTCGCGGATCGCGCTGTGCAATTCCTCGATCGGCAAGCCGACGAGACCGCGCCCGCCATAGCCGCCCTCTTTCTCGGCGCCGCTGGCGCGCGCGGAATTGTCGCCGCCGGCGCAAAACGCGCGCTCGCCCGCCCCGGCGAGGACGACGACGCCGATCGCAGGATCGCCCTCCGCGTCGCGCATCGCTGCGAGCATTTCCTCGACGGTCTCGCCGCGAAACGCGTTCAGCACCTTCGGGCGATTGATCGTGATCGTCGCGATCCCGTCCCGCTTTTCGTAGAGGATGTCCGCGAATGCCATGGCCTGCTTCCTCGCCGGCAAACTGTTGTAGGACGATGCGGCAATACCCGGCGAAATCGCAAGAGGGGCTGAAAAATCGATCCCGACATTGCCGCGGTCACGAGAAATGCCAATATTTCGAGGCGAGGCAGTTCTTGAAAGGACGCCAACGATGACCGAGCAAGCCAAAAAACTCGTGCGGGGGCATGTTTCGTCCTCCGGCCGCCTCAGCCTGCCGGCGGAGTTCCGCAAAGCAGTCGGCCTTGAGGGCGGTGGCAATGTCGTCATCGAACTCGACGGCAACGACATCCGCATCCGCTCGATTCGCGAGGCGGTGGCCCGGGCACAGGCAATGTCGCGTCGATTGCTCGCCGGCAAGCCCGGCCTCTCGGTCGATGATTTCTTGGCTCACCGGCGCGAAGACTGGGGCGAGGAGTGACGCGTGCCGTTCTCGACGCGTCGGCACTCCTTGCCCTTCTCCTCGATGAGCCCGGCGCAAGCAGCGTAACCGCGGTCCTAGATGAGGCGGCGATAAGCGCGGTGAACTTGGCCGAGGTCGTCGGCCAGTACGCCCGCAGAGGGATTCCCGTATCAGAGATTCGGACGATGCTCTCCCTATTCTCTATCCAAATCGTACCCTTCGATGACGCACTTGCTTTCGACGCCGGATTGCTCGTGCCGAAAACCAGATCAGCGGGGCTTTCGCTTGGCGATCGCGCTTGCCTAGCGCTTGCCCGCCAACTCGGCTCGACAGCGTTGACAGCTGATCGCTCCTGGTCGCGGATTGCACGCGCCGTCGGTGTCGAGATCGAGCTGATCCGCTGATCACCCTGCCGGCGGCAACCCCAAGAGGCGGCGGGCCAGCACGAGGTGGGGCTTGTCGATCATCCTGCCGTCGAGGGCGAGGGTGCCGGAATCAGGGTTGGCGGCAAAGGCGGCGATGACGCGCTCGGCCCATTCGCGCTCGGCCGCGCTGACCGAGAACGCCTCGTTGATCGCGGCGAGCTGGGCCGGATGGATCGCCATCTTGGCGGCGAAGCCCGAGCGCCGTGCCGCCAGGCATTCGGATTTGAGCCCGGCCTCGTCGCGGAAATCGGTATAGATCGTGTCGATCGCGATGACCCCTGCCGCCGACGCCGCGAGCAGGCACAGCGAGCGCGCCAGCTGGTAGGGGCCGTCATACTCGCCGTCGATCGTGCGGTTGCTGCCGCCGATCGAGGCCGACAGATCCTCCGCGCCCCAGGTGATCGCTTCGAGGCGCGGCGACACCCCGGCGTAGCCGCCGAGCGCGAAAACCGCGGCGGGGGTCTCGGTCGCGATCGCGACGATGCGGGTCGCGCCAACCGGCGCACCGGAAGCTGCCTCGAATGCCGAGAGGTAGTGGTCTGCCGCGCGCACATCCTCGGGCAGGCATTTCGGCAAGAGGATGCCGTCGGGCCGGCCGGCGACCGTGGCCGCAAGGTCGTCGAGGGCAAGCCCGCTGGCCAGCGGGTTGATCCGCACATAGCGGCGGATCCGGTCCGGCCCGTGCGCCGTCAGAAATTCACGCGCCTGCATTCGCGCGACCCCACGATTCGCCGCCGCCACCGAATCCTCGAGGTCGAGGATCACCGCATCGGCGCCCGATTCGAGGCCACGCGCGAGCTTGCGCTCGCTATCGGCCGGGACAAACAGCAGCGAGCGCATGCGTGCCCTCCCCTAACCCGTCATTCCCGCGAAAGCGGGAATCCAGGCGTCCACACTCTGTCGCCTGCCCTGGACCCCGCTTTCGCGGGGGTGACGATTAGCGTCACGTCGGGCTGGTCTTCATCAGCGCGGCGCGACGGCAGATCGCGACGGTCTCGCCGCGCTGGTTCAAGCCCTCATGCTCGAACTCGACGATCCCGGAATCGCTGCGCGACTTGCTGCGCCGGGTCGCGATCACCGTCGTGCGCACATGGACCGTATCGCCGTGAAACACCGGCTTGGGAAAGCGCACATCGCTCATCCCGAGATTGGCGACCGTGGTGCCCAGCGTCGTGTCGCCTACGCTGATGCCGATAACCAGGCCCAAGGTGAAAATGCTGTTGACGAGCGGGCGGCCGAACTCGGTCGTCTTTGCGAATTCGGCGTCGAGATGCAAGGGCTGCGGGTTCATCGTCAGGCTGGTGAACAGCACATTGTCCATCTCGGTAACGGTGCGGGTCATCGCGTGCTCGAACACCTGCCCCTCGGCAAATTCCTCGAAATGGAGCCCGGCCATCGCTCACCTCCCCTTAAACACCGGGCGGCGCTTTTCGACAAAGGCGGCGACCGCCTCCTTGTGGTCCTCGGTGAAGGCGCAGCGCGCCTGGTGCTCGGCTTCGAGGTCGAGGACGGTCTGGAAATCCTCGGTCTCGGCGGCCAGGAGGTTGCGTTTCATATAGCCGAGCGCGATCTGCGGCCCGTCGGCGATGCGCTGCGCCAGCGCCATCGTTTCGGCGAAGAGCTCGTCATCGCCGACCACCCGGTTGACAAGGCCGAGCTCGCCCGCCTTGTCGGCGTCGATGATGTCGGCGGTGAAATAGAGTTCGCGTGCCTTCGCCGTGCCGACCAGCCGCGTCAGGCTCCACGAGCCGCCGTAATCGCCGGAATAGCCGATCCGGGCAAAGGCGGTGCCGAACCGCGCCGCCTTGCCGGCGATCCGCAGGTCGCAGGCCAGCGCCAGGCCCAACCCCGCGCCGGCGACCG
>WNFC01005473.1_pt1 | contig 37875 bp, 24 predicted proteins | sample 5400541 | NCBI WGS metagenome assembly WNFC01 (sample SAMN13153342, study PRJNA577476) | soil metagenome | isolation source: 120 cm saprolite under Douglas fir tree site 2 hole 2 replicate 1 | place: USA:California | collected 2015-04-18
GGCGGCGGTGAGTTGGTGGCGGTAGAGGATGTAGCCGTAGGCCTGGTCGAACTGCTCCATTGGTTTTGGAGTGTCGGATTGGATCGGCTTGGGGAGGTTGATCCAGAGGGGTGTGGATTCGGTGAGGGTGAACTTCGGGATGGTGATGACTGGGGGTGGTTCAGGGATGGGGGGTAGGCAGGCTTCGCCTGATGACGCATTGTTCGGCTTCGCTAAACCCACGTCCGAAGATCGGGACGTGGGGCACCCAATGTATTTGGCGAAGATTTTTCGGAAGGCCAGGAATTTTGGGGTGGGGTGGCCGGCTTCGTCTAGGGGTGCGCCGTAGTCGTAGCTGGTTACGTCGGAGAAGTAGGTGTTGTTGTTCCAGTTGGCTCCGGACATGAAGCCGAAGCTGGTGCCGCCGTGGAACATGTAGAGGTTGATTCCGGAGCCGCGGTGGAGGATGTAGTCGATGTCTTCGAGTTGGGTTTCGAGGCGGCGGGTTTGGTGGGGGTGGCCCCAGTAGTCGAACCAGCCTGGCCAGTACTCGGTGACGACGAGAGGCTTGCCGGGTTGGAACGCGGCGAGCTTGTCCATTTCGCTCTGGTGCTGGCCGAGGCCGAAGTTGACTCCGGTGAAGACGCCGGGGATGCCGCCGGCGGGGAGTTCGTCGCCGCCGTCGACGGTGTCGAGGAGGGAGGCGGTGAAGCCGGCGCGGAGGAAGATGTCGCGCATGTGGGTCATGTAGGCATGGGTGGGGTCGGGTGGGGCGTTATCGTGTTGGGCGAAGCTGCCGTATTCGTTTTCGACCTGCGTGATGAGGATGGGGCCGCCGTGGCCGATCTGCAGGGGGGCGGTCTCCTGGGCGAGGCGGGTGATCCAGCGCTCGGCGGGGACCATGAAGGCGGGGTCGTTGGTGCGGAGGGCGGTGGACATGCGGGGGTCTTTGAGGAGCCACGCGGGGAAGCCTCCGAAGTCCCACTCGGCGCAGGAGTAGGGGCCGGCGCGGAGGATGACCCAGAGGCCCTCTTCCTGCGCGGCTTTGATGAAGGCGGCGACATCGTATTGTCCGGTGAAGTCGAAGTGGTTGGGGGTGGGCTCGTGGACGTTCCAGAAGACGTAGGTGGCGATGGTGTTGAGGCCCATGGCGTGGGCCATCTTGAGGCGGGCATGCCAGTATTCGCGGGGGATGCGGGCGTAGTGGAGTTCGCCGGAGAGGATTTTGAAGGGCTTGCCGTCGAGGGCGAAGTGGTCGCCTTCGATGGTGAAGGTGTGGGGTGCGGTCGCAGGTGGTTGGCCGAGAGTGGGGAGAGTGGCTAGGGCGAAGACGCTGGTGAGTAGGGTGCGGATGGTTGGTTTCATGGAAGGTAAAATTATAGCGACGCAGCCACGGTAGTTCATTTGGGAGAATGTTTCAAGGGAAGAACTTGGAGCGATAGGAGAGTGTCAGGCCGGAGCTAGGGTGTATCGACATAGAATGACGTGGGATTGGAGCGAATAGGCAAAAAATATAGAGAAAGTATCGGCACTACAAGCAAACCGCAGGTCCTTCGACTGCGCCTCTCGCGATGAGACTGCGAGGCCCGTTCGACTACGCTCAGGGTCAGGATGACAATTTCTATATCCTTCAATCACTTAAATTCAAGCTATATGTCAATTACTTAAATTCAAGCTATACGTCGATACATCCTAGTTCGTTGGTCACTCGGCGCCTTGTAGTGAATGATTGATATAGTGCTGTCGGCTCTGAGTTCAGGGAATCGCTGCACGGAAGGACCACGACTATGAATTTCAAGATTTTTCGTACGTTCGCACTTGCTGTCTCTCTGGCGGCGACTGGGTTTGCCGCCGCGCAGACAACTGTTGTTGCGTCCGGCTCGGTTCCGGCGATCGATAACACCTGGTGGAAGCATGCGGTGATCTATGAGATCTATCCGCGGAGCTTTCAGGATTCGAATGGCGATGGGATTGGGGATCTGAATGGGATAACGCAGCGGCTGGATTATCTGCAGGCGCTGGGGGTGGATGCGATCTGGATCTCGCCGATGTATCCGTCGCCGCAGGTGGATTTTGGGTATGACATCTCGGACTACGAGAATGTTGATCCGCAGTATGGGACGCTGAAGGATTTTGACCGGCTGGTGGAGGAGGCGAAGAAGCGGAACATTCGCGTGATTCTGGATATGGTGTTGAACCATACTTCGGACAAGCATAAGTGGTTTATCGAGTCGGCGAGCTCGCGGAAGAATGCGAAGCGGGACTGGTATGTGTGGAACGATGGCAAAGATGGGGGCAAGCCGGGGCCGAATGGCAAGCCGGTGCCGCCGAACAACTGGGAGAGTTTGTTTGGGGGGTCGGCGTGGGAGTACATGCCGCAGACGAAGTCGTTTTACTACCACAAGTTTTATAAGCAGCAGCCGGATCTGAACTGGAGCAATCCTGCGGTGGAGAAGGCGATGTTTGGGGCGATGCAGTTCTGGCTGGATCGCGGGGTGGCGGGGTATCGGCTGGATGCGATTCCGACGCTGTTTGAAGATTCGCAGCTGCGGGATGAGCCGGTGCTGGGTGGGACGAATGCTCAGGGCGATCCGAATTTGAACCACATCTATACGGATAATCTGCCGGCGGTGCATGACGTGATGCGGCGGATGCGCGCGATGGTGGCGAAGTATCCGGGCGACCGCGTGCTGATTGGGGAGACGTATCTGCCGAATACGGCTGAGCTGGACAAGTGGTACGGCGGGGCGAAGAAGGATGAGCTGCAGCTTCCGATGGATATGATCATCGGTTTTTCGAACAAGCTGGATGCGAATATGTTTCGGGCGCGGATTTCCGAGGTGGAGACGGAGGTGCATGGGTCGCAGCCTCTGCTGGTCTTCGATAACCATGACAATATTCGGAGCTGGGAGCGGTATGGGGATGGCGTTCATAACGTGGCGATTGCGAAGCTGCTTGCGGTGATGCTGTTCACGACGCGTGCTACTGCGCTGATGTACTACGGGGAGGAGTTGGGGATGGTGACGTCGACTCCGACGCGGGTGGAGGACGTGAGGGACCCGATCGGCAGGACGGGATGGCCGAAGGAGAAGGGGCGCGATGGGGAACGGACTCCGATGCAGTGGGACGCGACTCCCCCGCAGGCCGGGTTCAGCACAAGCCCCACGACGTGGCTTCCTGTGGCTTCGAACTATAAGACTGTGAATGTGCAGACGGAGCTGGCGGACCCGAACTCGCTGCTGAACTGGCATAAGAAATTGATTGAAATGAGAAGGACGCGGGACGCGGTGCGGGATGGGGGGATGGTGATGCTCGATGGGACGAACCCGAGCGTGTTGTCGTACGTGCGGACGGCTCCGCCGGGCCACCACAACATTGTGGTGGCGCTGAACATGACGGGGCAGCCGCAGAAGATCGCTTTGGATTTGAAGGAGGCGGGGATTCAGCAGACGGCGATCAAGACCCTGATGACGGATGCGCCTTCGCTGATGGGGGCGACTTCGACTTCGATTACGCTGCCGCCGTTTGCTAGCTGGATAGGCGAGGTGCAGATGCCGTAGGGGCTTGAGAATCTTCGGCAACTGTAAAAGCCGTGGCGCTTCTGACAAAAATGCGGGGGTTCTTCCCCATTCGACTTCGCTCAGGGTCAGAATGACAACCTTTGGATGGGGAGGTGGTCGGCGGCGGTGGTGAGAGTGTGTGGCACACGACTATGTCCGCAATTGTTTGTGAGCCGATGGGGATTCACGGAGTAGAAGTCTTGCTGTAATGGCAACGCAACAAAGGCAGGCTAGTGTCTTCGCTGTCGGGCAGCGCCGTTTGGGAATGCGGGCGCTCTCTTCACAAGGAGACATTAGCGATGATCAGCAAGACCGCAGCGTTAGGAGTATTCGTTACAGCCCTGGCGAGCACGATGTGTGCTCAAGAGGGTAGCGCGCCGAAGGGCGTTCCGAACCTGGATCATGTGTTCGTGATCATGATGGAAAACCATGGCTACAGCCAGATTCTGAACAATCCGAATGCGCCGTTTATCAACCAGTATGCGAAGGCGCATAACGTGGCGACGAACTACTTCGCGATCGCGCACCCGAGTTTGACGAACTACCTCGAGATCGTGGGCGGGTCGAACTTTGGCGTGCAGACGGACAACTATCCGGATTGGCATAACAAGAACTGCACGACGAACCTGGCTTCGGGGACTGTGGCTACGGACAATCCGGCGAGTCCGCTGATCTGCCCGATCTCGGGAGTGGGCACCGACGCGTCTACTCCGGCGATTGACTTTATCAACGAGACGCAGGGGCAGCCGGGTGACATCAACATTGACGGGAAGCAGTCGATTGCGGCGAACAAGAATACGGCGGGCAAGACGATTGCGGATCAACTGGCTGCCAAGGGGCTGAGCTGGAAGAGCTACCAGGAGAGCATCCCGCTGGGCGGCGTGGATACGGTGAACTACAGCGATGGATTCTTCACGAATAACACGGACTTTACGAAGATTCTGCCGGCACAGAATCCTCCGCTGACGTCGGACGGGATTGTTGCGCTGTATGCGGCGAAGCACAATCCGTTCGTTTACTTCCAGAGCGTGCAGGAGGGTTGGGACGCTGATAACAGCTTGAAGAATACGGTGGCTTTGGACGGGCCGAACGGATTCTATGCGGACCTTGGTTCGGGGCATGTGCCTACGTTCTCTTTTATTGCGCCGAACCAGTGCAATGATCAGCATGGACGCGGCAACGCCGGGCCGTTCTGCAACTTCGATCCGACAGACAATGGGACTCAGGCTGGGTTGAATCCGGCGCTGATCTATCAGGGCGATGTGACGGTCGAGCGGTTGGTGAATGCCATCCACAAATCTCCGGTGTGGAAGGGTGGCCGGAGCGCGATTGTTGTGGTGTGGGACGAGAACGACTACAGCACGGCTCCGGAGACGAACCAGGTGCTGCTGATTGTGGACACCAACTACGGCGTGCAGGGAGTGCAGAGCAACAAGCGCTATGACCACTTCTCGCTGTTGAAGTCGATCGAAGCAGGGCTTGGGCTGGGGGCCAGGATTCGGATAACAAGTAAGTGAGAGGCCGTCCGTTGAGCGATGCCTGTTTGGCTTCGTTTGCGGACGGCTTTTTTTGTGGCTAGAGAGGGTGCTGAAAAAGTCTGCTGTTGCGCTGGAAAGAGTCCGTCAGCGGCGAAACAAGCTGCGGAAACAGTGCCTCCAAAACAAAAAGCGTGCCTCAGGGGCTAAAGCCCATTGCAAACGGAACTTGCGGCACGGCTGAAGCCGTGCCCTTAAGCAAGACAGGATTTTTCCGCAGCCTGTAAAGCTGCGCCCTTTCAAAACAGAGACTTTTCACTAACTTCTTTTTTCAGGCGCTTCTAGGAAGCTGGGTGGGTTTTCGGCGGCTACGTTGAAGTGGCGTTCGAGGACGAGGCCGACGCGGGCAATGGTGCCCTCGTCGAAGAGACGGCCGATGAGGGTGATGCCATGGGGGACGCGGCGGGGTGGTGAGAACTTTGGGAGCGGATGGTTGGGGTGGGGGGCCCAGTCGCTGCGGGCCTCGGAGACTTCGACGAAACCGGCGCGGAGGGTGAGGGAGGGGTGGCCGGTGAAGTTGGTGATGGTGAGCATCTCGTCGCGAAGGGAGGGGACGAGGAGGAGGTCTGGAGCATCGGGGCCAGAGCTGAAGATGCGGGCCATCTCGAGGGCTACCATGCGGCGGAGGCGGTCGGCCTGGACGAAGTCGACGGCGGAGAGGAAGCGGGATTGGCGGAAGGTGTTGGGCCAGGCGTCGGGGACCTGGGCTGTCATCTGGTCGAGGGCGTGGTTGAGGGTGATCTCTTCGAAGGCGGCGGCGGCTTCGGCGAAGAGGATGAGGTCGAGGTTGTCGTAGGGCCAGTTGGGGAGGGAGACTTCGACGGGGGGCATGCCGAGTTTGGGGATGGCGGCGAGGGCGGCGCGGTCGACGTCGGTGGCGGGGGCTTCTTTCATCCACTGCGGGAAGTAGCCGACTTTTAGCCCGGTGATCGCGGCTGTGGCGTCGAAGGCTAGTTTGCTGGGGATGGCGGCGACGTCGTGGCCGTCGGGTCCGGTGATGGCGTTGAGGACGAGCATGGTGTCTTCGACGCTGCGCGCCATGGGGCCGAGTTTGTCGAGGGACCAGCAGAGGGTCATGGCTCCAGTGCGCGGAACGCGGCCGTAGGTGGGGCGCAGGCCGGTGACGCCGCAACGCATGGACGGGCTGACGATGCTGCCGCCAGTTTCAGAGCCTATGGCGAAGGCTACGAGGCCGGCGGCTGTGGCGGCTCCGGGGCCGGCGCTCGAGCCACTCGAGCCTTCTTCGAGGAGCCAGGGGTTCATGGTCTGGCCGCCGAACCAGATGTCGTTGAGGGCTAGTGCGCCGAGACTTAGTTTTGCGATGAGGACTGCGCCGGCGGCGTTGAGGCGGGCGGTGACGGTGGCGTCGGCGGTGGGGATGTGGTGCTGGAAGGGCTCGGCGCCGTAGGTGGTGGGGATGTTCGCGGTGTCGAGGAGATCTTTTGCTCCCCAGGGGATGCCGTGGAGAGGGCCGCGGTAGTGGCCGGCGGCGATCTCGGCGTCGGCGGCTTTGGCTTGCTCGAGGGCGTGATCGCGGGTGAGGGTGATGATGCAATTGATTTTGGGGTTGAGGCGCTCGATGCGTAACAGATAGATGTTGGTGAGGCGGGTGCTGGTGAGTTTGCGGGTTTCGATCCAGCGGGAGAGATGATGGACAGGGGCGAAGGCGATGGCTTCGTCGGTGGTGGGGAGCGGGGCGTCGAATTTGGTTCGGATGAACTCGTTTTTGGTGGGGCCGGGATTCATGCCGGGGAGCGTGCAGTCCCAACGGGAGTATGGCGCCGTCGTTGAGGGGATTTCGACTTTGCGGGGGCCTACGCGGCGCTCGTAGAGTGGGGCCATGGCAGAGCGCCAGTTGCCGGCGGCTTGTGCGCGGTCTTTTTCGGTGAGAGGGAACTGGACTAGTTTTTCAGCTTCGGCGAAGGTGTTGGGGGTGACTTCGGGGCCGACGGCGGGTGCGGTGCCGAAGGCGGGCGGTGCGCCGGGGGTGAGTGGTGTCGCGGGGTTCTGGGCGAGGCTTTTGGTAGATGCGGTAGCGGCTCCAAGAAAGCTGAGCGTGCTTTGGGTAAGGAATTCTCGACGCGAGTTCGACATGGGTCCCTCTGGAGCCGATTGTAGCGGGAGGCTGACGAGAAGTTGTCGGTGAGGAATCGCTGAGCTGGAAACGAATCAGCTCAGACCGATTGGGTCGATTGCCGGGCTGCTGTTTTTTCCCCTGGGCTCCCGCAAACGGGTCGTGGCGCCCCGAGGAAAGCCGGTCGATTCTCGCACGATCAGGTCGGTCTGGATTTTGTAATCGCGTTTGGGTGCGGGGTCGTCCGGATTCTCTACGTGGGCGCGCAGAGCTGTCACGGCCGCGCGGGCCAGCTCGAAGCGCGACATTTGAACTGTCGTGAGCGGCGGAATGGTTACCTCGGTGATATGGATGTCGTCGAAGCCGATCACCGAAAGATCGTCGGGAACGCGCAGGCCGGCGCGGTAGAGCTTGTGCAGGACGCCGATGGCGGTCATGTCGTTCGAGCACATGACGGCGGTCGGCATCTTCTTTGCGTTTGCGGCGAGAAGGCGCTCCATCGCGGCTATTCCGCCCTCCATGGTGTGATTTCCTTCGATGATCCACTCGGAATGTGGAGCAATGCCGCACTCCTTCAGCGAAGTGGAAAATGCGGAGAGGCGCGATTGAGCGGAGTGCAGCGTGGCCGGTCCGCTGATGAAGGCGATATTTCTGTGTCCTAACGCGGCCAGATGTTGCACGCCCTGCCGGATCCCATGGTGGTAATCCACTTTGAGCAGGCTGATGCCCGGCCGCTTGGGCCCTATGTCGATAAAGACCAGGGGCACGTTGCGTTTGGCGAGTTGATCGAGCAATGGCTCTTCGATGCCGAAGGTCATGATGGCGACGCCTTCGACCTTGCGCTCCAGCATGCGGCGAATGCAATGGGACATTCGCCTGGGATCGTGGTTGGTGGAGCTGACGAGGATCTCGTAGCCGTGTTCGACGGCGATATCTTCAAATCCCTGGATCAGCTCGGGGAAGAAGGGATTGGTGATCTCGGAGACGATGAGGCCGAAGAGCTTGCTGCGGCCTGAGACCAGAGCCCGGGCCTGGGTGTTGGGGAAGTAGTCGAGTTCATCGATTACCTCCCATACGCGCTTGGCTATTCTGGGATTGACTGTCGGGACATGGTTGATGGTGCGGGAGACGGTCGCGATGGACACGTTGGCCGCACGGGCGATGGTGCGGATGTCCATGCGTTCCGTTGGTTTGTTCTCAACCGCTGCGGGCTTCGCTTTTTTGGTGGCCATTCGGTCCTGGATAGATATGGATGCGTATGCGCTACCAGCATAGCCTACGCCGAAAAAGGATGGGCCTGGGGCAGGTATTTCACTCTCTGTACGATTCTGGCTGACTTCAAAGATGTAAAACAGTTGTAGCCAAAGTTTTGAAGATGTTGATGATGCGCTGCATCAAGGCTGCGGCAAATGGAAGATATCGGTTATCCGTTATCGGTTATTGGGGGAAGGAAACCGCATGAAACTGCTTCGCTATGGAAACGTTGGAGAAGAGCGGCCTGCGATCGTTGACGCCGAGGGGGGAGTACGCGATCTCTCCGGTGTTGTCGGTGATATTGCGGGAGCGACTCTGGTGCCCGAATCGCTGGAGAAGCTGCGGAAGATTAACCCCAAGGACCTGCCGCTGGTTGGGGGTACGCCGCGCATTGGAGCCTGTGTGGCGGGCGTCGGGAAGTTCATCTGCATCGGTTTGAACTACTCCGACCATGCGGCCGAATCGGGCATGGCGGTTCCGGCTGAGCCGGTGGTCTTTATGAAGGCAACGTCTGCTATCTGCGGTCCGTACGATGACGTGATGATTCCGCGTGGAGGCGAAAAGACGGACTGGGAGGTGGAACTCGGTGTCGTTATCGGCAAAGAGGCGCGGTATGTGGCGGAGCGGGACGCGCTGTCGCACGTTGCCGGCTACTGCGTGGTGAACGATGTCTCGGAGCGCGCCTTCCAGTTGGAAGGGACCGGCCAATGGGTGAAGGGCAAGAGCGCCGATACCTTTGGGCCGATCGGTCCCTGGCTGGTTACGGCGGAGGAGGTGCCCGATCCTCAGACGCTCGGGCTCTGGCTGGAGGTAGATGGGCGCATGTATCAGAACGGTTCGACCGCGACGATGGTCTTTGGGGTGGCTCACCTGGTTAGTTATTTGAGCCGGTTTATGAGTTTGCAGCCGGGAGACATCATCTCGACGGGGACGCCTCCCGGGGTTGGCCTGGGGCAGAAGCCTCCGGTCTATCTGCGGCCGGGCAACGTTATTCGGCTTGGGGTTGAGGGGCTGGGCGAACAGCGTCAGACCGTAGTTCCGTGCTCGTTCCACTAGTCATCGGCGCATTTTCCTTTATTACTGCATTCTCCTTTATTGAGAATTGCTTCATTTTCGATGTAGCCGATTATGATCAGCCGGCATCATAGGCATCATAGAAGCGATGGAGGCGAAGATCGGATGGCCAAATGCCACGACGAAATAGCTGAGCGATGGAGCGACGGAAGATCATTTTGCAATGATAAAATTTGGGCGATTCTTGACCTAAGGTCGTTGACGTCATTGAGGTGACCGTATTTTAGACCTTACTCTGCTTGCGGTGGTGCACGACTCGTCCCGCATTGCGGGCGGCGGGTCTGTGCTATCTCCCACCAGCATCTTCGATCCGGCGGCGACGCCTGCCCATTCGGCGTTCGGGCTGTCGATGCTGGTGCTGTCTGTCACTCTGGCCATCTTTCTTCTTGTCGCCAGTCTGCTGCTTTATGTTTTGATTCGTTACCGGGAGCGCCCTTCGGGTTCTGAAAGAGAACCGGCCCAGATTTACGGGAGCAACCAGATTGAGCTTTCGTGGACGGTGATACCGATCCTGATTGTGGTGATGCTGTTCCTTTCGACGACACGGGTGATTCTGGAGACACAGGCTGCGCCGAAACCTTCCGATGCGCTGGACGTGACCGTGATCGGGCACCAGTTCTGGTGGGAATATCGCTATCCGAAGCTGGGGGTGGTTACTGCAAATGAGCTGCACGTCCCTGTCAGTGATCCGGCGAAGCCCACGCCGACCTATCTTTCTCTTTCGTCGGCTGATACAGACCATAGTTTCTGGGTGCCTCGCCTGGCGGGCAAGACGGATTTGATTCCGAACCGGCGCAATACGATGTGGATCGATCCGCAGGCTCCGGGGCTTTACCTTGGGCAGTGTGCGCAGTATTGCGGTACGCAGCATGCCAAGATGCTCCTGCGGGTGTACGCACAGTCGCCGGAGGACTTTGCTGCGTGGATCAAGCAGCAGCAGAGACCGGCGGAACCGGACCTCTCGAGTGTCCCCGCAGCGGCCGAGGGGCAGGCCGTTTTTATGCATAGCGCGTGCATCAACTGCCATGCGGTCGCGGGGACAGTAGCGACGGGACGCTTTGGGCCGGACCTGACTCATCTGGCGAGCCGCGACACGATTGCCTCCGGGCCGGTTCAGAACACGCCAGAGAACCTCAGGAAGTGGATCGCTGATCCGGCTTCGATGAAGCCGGGAGTGCTGATGCCGTCGATGCATTTGAACGATCACGATCTGGACGTGATTACTGCCTATCTGACAACGCTTCACTAACGCAGCTGAGGTCTACGGTTCATTTGATGTTCTGTTCGCTGATGTTCTAAGGAGAAGCGCGGTATGGCACATGCTCCTGTACTCGAAGCCATCGATCAGACGCTGGAGACGAAGCGGCGGCCACCGCTCGATGTGGTGTATGAGTGGGTGTCTACGGTCGATCACAAGAAGATTGGCCTGATGTATATCGCGTATGCGCTGCTCTTTCTCGTCATTGGCGGCTTTGAAGCGGTGCTGATGCGGATTCAGCTTGCGGTTCCTAATAATCATTTTGTTTCGCCGCAGGTCTTCAACCGGTTGTTCACGATGCATGGCACGACGATGGTGTTTTTCATGGGTATGCCGATCCTGTTTGGCTTCGGCAATTACCTTGTTCCGCTGATGATCGGCGCACGGGACATGGCGTTTCCGCGGCTGAATGCGTTCAGCTTCTGGATATCGGCGTTTGGGGGAATGCTGCTGTACTTCAGCTACCTGGGGGGCGATGGGCTTTATGGTATGGGTTCCGCGCCAGATGTTGGTTGGTTCGCTTACGCTCCGCTGACCGCGAAGGTTTTTTCGCCGGGTCATAGCACGGATTATTGGACGCTCTCGATTCTGTTGAGCGGTATTGGAACCACGGGCACGGCCTTGAACATTATGACCACAACAATCTGCAGCATGCGCTGTAAAGGGATGAAGTTGACGCGCATGCCACTGTTCGTCTGGCTGATGGTGGTGACGAGCTTTCTGGTGTTCGTCGCGGTGAGTCCGCTGACGGCGGCGCAGATCATGCTGACGTTGGACCGCTATCTGGGTGCGCATTTCTTTGATACGCAGGCCGGCGGCTCGGCTGTATTGTGGATGCATTTCTTCTGGATATTTGGACATCCTGAGGTCTACATTCTTGTGCTGCCGGCGTTCGGGTTCGTCAGCGAGATTCTTCCGGTCTTCTCGCGTAAGGCCATCTTCGGGTATCCGGCGATGGTGGCGGCATCGGTTGCGATTGGCTTTATCAGCCTGAGCGTGTGGGCGCACCACATGTTTACCGTTGGGATGGGGCCGGCGGGGAACACCTTCTTCGTTTTTTCGACGATGGTGATCTCGGTGCCAACGGGGATCAAGATTTTTAATTGGCTGGCGACGCTGTGGGGAGGAAAGATTATTTTCAAGGTTCCGATGATGTTCTGCCTTGCCTTTCTGTTCCAGTTTCTCGTGGCGGGACTGACGGGGATCATGCTCTCGGCGGCGCCTTTCAACTGGCAGTTGAGCGGCTCGTACTTTGTGATTGCTCACTTTCACTATGTTCTGGTTGGTGCAATCGTTACTGCGCTTTTTGGGGCCTTCTACTACTGGTATCCGAAGGTGACGGGCCGGATGATGAGCGAGACGCTGGGGAAGTGGCACTTCTGGCTCTTCATCATTGGATTCCATCTGACCTTCGACTTCATGCATGTTCCGGGGCTGCTTGGGATGCCGCGGAGAATCTATACGTATGAGGCAGGGCGCGGGTGGGAGGGGTGGAACCTGATCGTTGGGATTGGGGCGTTGTTTCAGACGGTGGGCACTCTGATCTTTGTCTACAACCTGGTGCGGTCGTACTATCATGGCGAGATCGCCGGGCATGATCCGTGGGACGCATGGACGCTGGAGTGGGCTACGCCGTCTCCGCCTCCAGCCTATAACTTTGCCGTGGAGCCAACTGTCCGCAGCCGCCGGCCGCTGTGGGACCTTAAACATCCTGAAGATCAGGACGAGAACTACGAATGATGCAGACGACCAGTACGATTCCTTTCAGTGCGCAGGCTGAGACGCCCTGGGAGCTGCCGCATCGCGGCATTGTTGGGATGGCGTGCCTGATCATGGCAGAGTCGGCGATCTTTCTTATCTTTGTCGTCGCCTACATCTACTACATCGGCAGGAGCCTGAGTGGACCGATGCCGGCACAGGTGCTGGAGCTGCCGATCCCCAGCACGGTGTGTCTGCTTTCGAGCAGCGCTACGGTTCATTTCGCGGTCAGTGCACTGCGCAGAAACAACATCCGCAACTGCACGCTGTGGATGGCGGGGACAGTTCTGCTGGGAGCGGTCTTCCTGATGTTCACGGCGCGGGAGTGGTATCACCTGATTCATGATATTGGGTTGACGATTCGCACGAATCTTTTTGGCACGACGTTTTATTCGCTGGTCGGCCTGCATGCGACTCACGTTGTGATTGGGTTGATCATGCTGACCATCGCGCTTGCGCTGCTGCTGAGTGGCCGTGTGAAGGAGAAACATGCGGAGCGGCTGGAGGTGTTGTCGCTCTACTGGCACTTTGTGGATGGCGTTTGGGTTGTCGTGTTTACCGTTGTCTATGTTTTGGGTAGATAGGGTTCTGACGGCCTGAGAGAGGAGGGAATTGGATGGAAGAGACCGGCGCGACACACGACCAGGGACCGATGCACGATCACTCGCAGCCAACGGGCACTGTCCAGCTTCCTGCGCCGACAGCGTGGCCGATGGTGCTGGCCCTGGGGATCTCGCTGATGCTTGCCGGGATGGTGACGCACTGGGCGATCAGTTTGCTGGGGTTGGTGATGGCAGTGCCTGCGATCGTGAGGTGGTTTTTCGAGGTGCTGCCGCAGGAGCATCATGTGTATGTCGATGTGCATGCCGATGTCGTCGAGATCAAGAGCACACGCGAGACGCTCGCGCACATGCCGATTGATGAGCGTCATCGCAAGTTGCTGCCAATCGAGACGTTCAGCGTGATGTCGGGAGTGAAGGGCGGCATTGCGGGCGGGGTGGCGATGATTGTGCCGGCGGCACTGTACGGTCTCATCCGCTATCACAGCGTGTGGTATGCGGCCAACCTGCTGGCTGCGGGCGGCTTTGTCAGCTGGGCAGGCGAGAGCAACGCGTTTCTGGCGCAGTTCCATCTGAGGGGTTTGCTGGCTGCTTCGGCGATCCATGGGCTCACTTCCGTGTTGATCGGACTGCTCTACGGTGCGATGCTGCCGATGTATCCGAAGAGACCGATTCTGACTGCGGGCTTTATCGCACCTTTTTTGTGGACTGGCATGCTCCGTTCGGCGCTTGGGATCATCAGCCCGATCCTGGATCAGCGGATCGACTGGTGGTGGTTTATCGTCTCGCAGATTGCCTTCGGTCTGGTCGCAGGATTTGTGGTCAATCTTCATGTCAAGGTACGGACGCCGCAGTTTCGATCGCTGCCATTCACAGTTCGGGCCGGAATTCACATCCTGGAAGAGGACAAGGATAAGGCTCCATGAGATTGGCATTCCTATCGTTCCCCTCGTTCTACGTTTTGGCTCTGACGGCGGCAGGCCTTGTGCTGGTTGGCTGCAGTCGCATTCCAGGACGGCCGGGGCCGGGGCCCGAAGTGGTACGGCCCGATGAGGTGCTCGATTTTCCTACGCTTTATAAGGCGAACTGCGCGGCATGCCATGGAGAGAATGGCGGGAACGGAGCAGCGATTTCGCTGGCGAATCCGGTGTACCTTGCGGTAGCTGGAGAAGATAATCTGCGCCGTATTGTTGCGAACGGAGTTCCTGGCAAGCTGATGCCTCCATTCGCCAAGAGTGCCGGTGGTATGTTGACTGATCAGCAGATCGGCGTGCTGGCGCATGGGATGATGCAGCAGTGGAGTGAACCAAATCTTCTGGCTGGCTTGAGTATTCCGCAATACAGGTCTACTCTGGCGGGTGATGTCGCCCGTGGGCAGCAGGCCTTCGGCATCTACTGTGCACGGTGCCATGGAGTTGCGGGCGAAGGTTCGGCCGCAGATGCTAAGAGCGGTACGGGCAAGATTGGCTCTATCGTGGATGGATCTTATCTTGCGCTGATCAGCGATCAGGGTCTGCGCAGCATCATGATTGCCGGGCGGCCGGATGAGGGCATGCCGGATTGGCGCACGGATGCTGCGCAGCCGATGAACGACCAGCAGATCACCGACGTTGTTGCCTGGCTTGCGTCGAAGCGCACTAGTAATCCTGGCCAGCCGTATCCTACGAAACCATGAACCCCATTTGATTCACAAAGCCGAGAGATCGCAGGAGCAGACGCGATGGATCCGATCGAACAAAATCCGCAGGATGCGCAACCCGTAAGGAGCGAACCGGAGAGTGTGCGAAGCGCTAAACACTCGCGGCGAGCCTTTCTGTTCAAGCTCTCTCTGCTGGTCAACGGAGCGGTTGGGGCGGTGATGGCGGTCCCGATCATCGGCTATCTTCTGGGGCCGGCGGAGAAGAAGGGTTCAAGCGATAACTCATGGGTCGCGCTTGGGGCGCTGAGCGATTTTCCTGAAGGCGAGACGCGGCTGGTGAACTACCGCAATCCGGTGACGACCTTGTGGGATGGTGAGACGGGTGATGTTCCTTGCTGGGTGCGGCGGGTCTCGGGCACGACATTTCAAGTCTTCGCGATTAACTGCGCGCATCTAGGGTGTCCGGTGCGTTGGTTTGCGCAGTCGAAGCTCTTCCTTTGTCCCTGCCATGGAGGAGCCTACTATGCCGATGGGTCGCGCGCCTCCGGGCCGCCCGAACGCGGATTGTTTGAATACGAACACAAGGTGACCGGAGACACTCTGATGATCAGCGCAGGCAAGATGCCGACGCTGGCGAACCAGGCAAGCATTGAGCAGCCGCTGACGCAGATTGTAGGAGGTGACGCTGCGAAGCGGTTGACGACGTTGGAGCGGCCGGAACCGAGGTGCGGATCATGCCAGGGCTAAGACAGAGAGGCATGGAGTTATACGGCTGGTTCGAGCAGCGGCTTGGGTTGGGGACGCCGATTGTCGAAGCCGTTGAGCATGAGGTTCCGGAGAACACCTCGAGCTGGTGGTATGTCTTCGGCAGCGCGGCGACAGTGCTTCTAGGGCTGCAGGTGGTGACGGGGATTCTTCTCGCGCTGGTTTATTCGCCTTCGGCCAGTGATGCGTGGAGCAGTCTTCAGTTTTTCGACCACAACGTGAAGCTGGGATGGTTCCTGCGCGCCATGCATGGCTGGGGCTCTGACTTCATGGTCGCTGTCGTGCTAATCCACATGGCACAGGTCTTTCTATTTGGAGCTTATAAATTTCCGCGCGAGCTGACGTGGATCATCGGCGTGTTTCTGCTTCTGATGACGCTGGGCATGGCGTTTACCGGGCAGGTTCTACGCTTCGATCAGGATGCGTATTGGGGGCTTGGCATTGGGGCTTCCATCGTGAGCCGCGTGCCGCTGATTGGTGGCTGGCTGGTGGACATGATGCTGGGTGGGCCAATCATTGCAGGACCTACGCTTACTCGCTTTTTTGCGTTGCACGTGTTCGTCATTCCTGGCGTTCTGCTGGCATTGGTCGGCCTGCACCTCTGGATGGTTTTGCGGCTCGGCATTAATGACTGGCCGATGCCGGGGCGGATTGTGCGGAAGAGCACCTATGTTCGCGAGTATCACGAACTCACAAAGCAGACCGGTATTCCTTTTATCCCGGATGCTGCGTGGAAGGATGCGATGTTCGCGGCGGCGATCATGCTGTCCGTTGTCGCCTGCGCTCTGATCTTTGGCCCCTTTGGACCCACGGGGCAGCCGGACCCTACGATCATCCAGACAGCGCCTAAGCCTGACTTTGCTTTTCTCTGGATCTATGCTGTTCTCGCGTACCTTCCTCCAAGCATTGAAACCCCGGTGATGTTCATTGCGCCGGTGCTGGCTATCGGAGCGATGCTGCTTCTGCCGCTGGTCGCGGGGGAGGGAGAGAAGCATTGGTCGCGTCGTCCAGTCGCGGTTCTGATGCTTGCGGTGATTGCCGTCACGCTTGGCATCTTCACGCGGCTTGGCACGTATACGCCGTGGAGTCCGATCATGGACGCGTGGACACGCGATCCTATTCCCATGGCTTACCTGCACGATCGCACACCGCTGGAGAGGCAGGGCGCGATCGTTCTGCAGAACAAGCAGTGCCGGAACTGCCATTCCATTGGGGGAGCGGGAGGGCTTCGCGGGCCGGCGCTCGATGCCATCGCGGCTCGCATGACAGAGGACCAGATGATTCGCCAGGTGCTGCAGGGCGGCGGCAATATGCCGGCCTACGGCAATGCACTGAACCCTTCGGAGACGACTGCGCTGGTGCGCTTTCTCACGACCCTGCGAGGCAGGGACCTGTCTCCCGCGATTGATGCGTCGAGACGCCTGGTTCTTTCCAGCGAGACGCCCGCAGCGCCGCCCAGGGAGCACTAGCACAGCGTTTACTCTGATCCCATGCCTCCTGCGTATCGAGATATCTTTGCCGAGTGGTCTCCGCCGATTGTTCTGAGCGGAACGCTGATCCTCTGCGGCGCGCTCTATATGCGGGGCTGGTTCGCGATCCGCAAGACGCGTCCGGTTCAATTTCCCTGGTGGCGGCCTGGGGCTTTTCTGCTTGGGCTCGCTATGATCTGGGTTGCGATTGCTTCACCGCTTGATGGGTTTGCCGATGCGCTGCTGAGTGCCCATATGGTGGAGCATCTCTTGCTTATGTCCTTCGCCCCACCGCTTCTTCTTCTGGGCTACCCCGTGGTTCCGTTGCTGCGCGGGCTTCCTCGCGGAGTTACGATTCATCTCCTCGGCCCACTCATCCGTATCAAGAGGCTTCGCAATCTGGGCCACATCCTGATTACGCCGCTGGTTGCCTGGCTGGCGATGAATCTGGCTTTTCTTGGCTGGCATGTGCCCGCTGCCTATGATTTCGCACTCGAGCACGAACGGTGGCATGAGTTTGAGCATCTATGTTTTCTGGGGACGTCGATTCTGTTCTGGTGGCCGGTGGTCCATCCGTGGCCTACGCGCGAGAACTTCGCCGGGTGGTTCCTGCTGCTGTATCTGGTGATGGCAGATATTGTGAATACTGTGCTTTCCGCGTTTCTCGCCTTCTGCGACCGGCCAGTTTACGGCTACTATCTTAAAGAACCAAACGCGTTCCACATCTCGCCTCTCTCCGACCAGAGAGCCGGTGCAGTGGTGATGTGGGTGATCGGCTCGCTGATCTTTCTCGTGCCTGCCATCGTCCTTACGTTCAGGCTTCTGCAACCGAGGGAACGGCATCTGATCTAGTTTGCATGTTTTATTTAGGGTTTTACTCAGGGGTTTTACTCAGGATTGACGCATGCGAAGCACTATTCAAGCACTGTTCAACGACGTTGCCGGCCACACTCGAAGGAAGATTGGCGGAATTTACGCCGTGCTGCTTGTCTTCAATCTATCGGCGTGGGTATGGGCGTTTGTTGCGTTCCGTCACTATCCCGCTTTGGTGGGCACCGCCTTTCTTGCCTACAGCCTTGGGCTTCGGCACGCCGTAGATGCCGACCACATCGCGGCGATCGATAATGTGACCCGGAAGCTGATGCAGGAAGGCAAGCGGCCGGTGGCGGTGGGCTTTATGTTCTCGCTCGGCCACTCGACCGTTGTTGTCCTGGGTTCTGCGGCGATTGCCGCCACGGCGCTTTCGCTTCAGCATCGGATGGACGCGGTGAGACATATTGGCGGCCTGGTCGGCACACTAACGTCAACCTTATTTCTGTTTGGAATCGCGATTGTGAATCTGGTCGTGCTGCGTTCGGTCTATCTCGCTTTCCGGCGAGTTCGACGTGGCGAACGCTACGTCGAAGAGGACTTTGACCTGCTGCTTGGCAGTCGCGGTTTTCTCTCTCGACTCTTCCGGCCGATGTTTGCGCTCATCAGCCGAAGCTGGCATATGTATCCGCTTGGTCTGCTGTTCGGTCTTGGGTTCGACACCGCGACGGAGATCGGACTTCTGGGAATTTCGGCCGCGGAAGCGTCGAAAGGTTTGTCGCTGTGGTCCATTCTGGTGTTTCCGACGCTGTTTGCGGCGGGTATGTCGCTGGTCGACACGACGGATAACATTCTTATGCTTGGGGCGTACGGGTGGGCCTTCGTCAAGCCGATTCGGAAGCTCTACTACAACATGACCATTACTCTGGTTTCCGCGCTTGTCGCCCTGGTGGTGGGCGGAATCGAAGCACTTGGGCTGCTGGCCGGACAGTTCCATCGTCAAGGAATGTTCTGGGATGTGGTCGGCAAGCTCAACAAGAACTTCGGGACGCTGGGATATTGCATCGTTGCGCTTTTCGCGCTGTGCTGGTGCGTCTCCATCTGGGTATACAAGTGGCGTCGATTTGATGACCTCGAGTTGGAGGTTTGAGGGGTTTGCTTCATTTTTAGGAAGCACCCCTCCAATGCTTCTGAACCTTTGCGTCACTCGCCTCTGACATGACCCCCCTTGCGTGGCATGCACGTGCGATTCGGCTCGATCGCTGGCCTGATCTTTCACTTCTCCTGGCAAGTCTTCCATTCGAATTAGCGCTCTTCCTGATCGTCTCTCCAACGAAAAAAGCCCCCAAGGATGGGGGCTAATCCGTTGCTCAATTTGAAGAGTCATTTGCGATCTTTGTTTCTTCAGGATTAGAGATACACCACGGATGGATGGTTGCTGGCAGTTTTGTAACGACATAACGCAATGTTTGATACGAGCGTAAGAGTGCCGCGTAATTTCATAAACTTTGGCACACTGTCGGGTATACGACGGACACACCGGATGGACTGTTGATAAAAACGCCTCTAGTTCTACAAATATTTGCAGCACTCCTTGAAGCATTTCTTCGGGTCATTTGACCTGAGGCGCTCGCCTCTCTTAGCCGAGAATCGATACCAGGAGTCTAATAATGCCGTTATCCCCGTGCCCCCAATTGAAGAATCTTTCTACGCTGCTCCGCGAGACGTACGACGTGCGGAACAAGATCCTTGCCCGCGGATACCCTGACACAAACCTACTGAAGGCCGAGCTTGAGATTATCCGAGTCCAGAAGATCATCACTCGACATCGGCGCCGCTGCTCGTACTGCAAGCTACACGGGGCCTCTGTGGCGGGCGCAGATATTCGGTTAAGACCTCTTCCAAGTGAAGGGCCTCACTTTCCGATTCAGACATACTGACCTATGCCAAAGAGCCACTTGTTCGGGATGATCATCTGCCGGACCGAAGCGAGACTCATCCAGAGTATCGAAGACGCTACGTTTCGCGTGGAATGCGCAGAGAAGGCTTCCACTGAGCATCCGAAGCAGGAGCGAATGGCACTGGTCGCCGCACAGACTCAATGGAGTCAGCATAAGACTTCGTGTCCGATTTGTAGCAGGGGACCGGTCTTGTAATTTGCTAATTTGCGTTCCAATTTTGGACGGGGCGGGGAGCGCTGAACAGCGGTCCAAAGTGAATATCTACTGTTCCATCTCGAATCCTTGCAGTTCATGGGTTCATCTAAGTGACCATAGCAGTTGTGGAGACAGAACGACGTGGCCGCTTTTTGTGCATGCTGTGGAGCAGAGATTACTTTGAAAGCCGAAGCGTGTCCTGTTTGTGGCACTCCTCAGCACGGAATGTTGCAGCCTGATCCACTGCTTCCGTCAGATGTTGATGTGGATCCGCCTCAGGAAGACGCCGGACGGAAGGTGCGTAGGCCGCTATCTGAGCGTGCCTCTTAATCGTCTTCCCCTTTTTGGCGAAGCGGACCCGGTCGACCAACATTGCCAAGATTCTTTTTGAACCTGGTACCCGCCGAAAGCTGCGTACGAACGACAGAGTTTGCGGAGATAAGGTGATCTTTCTCCGTCCACTTGTGGTGGGGGTTGACAAAGGTTCTCAGCATGTTTTCTCATTGTGTCCGCAATTGTTGTGTCTACAAACTTATTAAGACAATCGTTTGTCTCTTGCTGAACTGCTCGACAATTTAGAGAAGAAAAAAATTCTATTCGACACGCCTACATCGCAGATAACAACGTCGTTGTGGGTCTTATAAAAGTCGCATACCACTGTCTGTGAGGGCCCTTCTCGTGAATTTCATCCAGGTAATAAGCAACTTTCTCTATCAAGCAGGTAGTGTTCTACGGAAACCAGCGGCGGTAACCGTACTGGGTTTCGCCGCGTGGTGCACGTTGCCTTCCGTCGTTCCAGGCATTGGTGTGGCGTACGCGCAGAACACTAACGCAACCATTCGCGGACAGGTGTTGGACTCGACAGGTGCTCTGGTTCCGAACGCCCGGGTCGTCATCCTCAATAAGAACACCGGCGTGACCGTCTTCAACGGGAAAACCGATTCTGCCGGCGCGTTCGTCGCGCCCCAGGTCATCCCCGGGACCTACAAAATAACGGTCAGCTCCCCGGGTCTGAAGGATGCGGTCATCGACAACCTTGTCGCGACAGTCGCGCAGGTGGCCTCGGTGGACGTCAATATGGAAGTTGGTATGGCGACTGAAGTAGTCACAGTTCAGTCGAAGGGCGAAGTGCTGGATCGAAGCACATCCGACGTCTCGACACTGATTGCGCCGCAGGAGGTTCAGAACATTCCATTGCAGCAGCGTGCTACGGAAAACCTGCTGGCTTTCATCCCTGGCGTAGTGCACGGCGGCGCCGGCGATCAGCCATCGACCTCGCAGCTCTCGATCAACGGCAGCCGCACCCTGAACACTGAAGTGCTGCTCAACGGCGTTTCGACGATCGTCGCCTCGACCGGAACGCCAGCCACGCTGCCATCGCCGGATGGCGTCGATCAATTCCGGGTTCTTACTACCAATGCGCCGGCCGAGTATGGCCGCACCTCGGGCGCTGTCATCTCCGTGAATACCATCTCCGGCACCAACACCTATCACGGCAATCTTTACTTCCTGATACGGAATGAGGCGTTCGACGCCAACCAGTACTTCCACAAGGACACCATCGTCAACGGGGCCGTCCAGCCGCGCTTCCGCGATCGTTTCTTCCAGGAAGGTGGCTCCTTCGGTGGTCCGGTCCGGATTCCTCACCTCTACAACGGACACGACAAAACCTTCTTCTTCGTCAACTACGACCGCACGGCCGTGCCGAACTCGACGACCGTGACAGAAACTGTTCCTACTGCCGCACAACGTCAGGGCGATCTCTCCGCTGCGCTTTTGGCTACAGACTCCACTGGGAAGCCTGCGCCGGTGACGGTATTCCAGCCCGGCGGCTTAAAAACCGCGGCGTTCACGAATAACCAGGTTGGCCCCATCGATCCTGCAGCCGCAAAGATCATGGCCTTGTTGCCCCTCCCCAACACTCTCGGCACCTTCGATCACGTAAACAACCGTTACACCGGCAACTGGACCTCACTGCAGAACCTGACATCCCACGTTCAAAAGATAGTGGCGCGCGTTGATGAGATCGTCACTCCCAAAGACAGGCTCAGCTTTAATGTCTACCGTTTCACCAACACGGCGCCGCAATATGTCGCCTATAACAGTCCATTGCTCAATACGAACTGGGATTGCAGTTGCACGAACGCATGGCTGCCGTCGGTCGATTACACGCGCGTGTGGACCCCGACTCTGGTGATGGATTTGAACATGGGATTCTTCCGCAACGTCGTCCTTCGCAATTCCCCGGGAGTCGGCATGAATGCGGCAACCACGCTCGGAATTGCGTCTCTGCCCCTGGACCAGACACCCCAAATTTCCGCCAGTGCTACCGCGCAAAATAACACCAGCAATAATTTTGGCTTTAGCAATATCGGCGCCGATACCAACACGAATCAGGTCAACATCACCAACACCTACACTCCCTTTGGCACGATTACGAAGACGTACGGCCCTCATACTTTCAAAGTCGGTGCGTCACTTCGCAAGAACGAGTTTAACTCTTACAACCCGGCCTCGAGTCCCCAAGGTCAATTCGTGTTCGGCGGCTCCATCACGAATCATGGATCCACCGGAAATCCAACCACGCAACTTGCGGATTTCCTTCTAGGCAAGATCACGACTACAAGCTACGAACAGGCCCAGCCACCTACCGGCAGGCGTAACTACAATCTCGGCGTTTTCTTCCAGGATGACTGGAAGGTTACGCCTAAGCTGACTCTCAACCTGGGAATTCGTTACGAATACGAGTCACCGATGACGGTCGCCACCAACATCTACAGCCGTATTAATCCTGCCACTGGAGTCTTACTGGCGGCTGGTCTCAATGGCGTCTCTCGTTCGCTCAATATCAACACACCGAAGGGCAACGTTTCGCCACGGATCGGTTTGGCCTATAGCTTCAATGACAAGACAGTTGTCCGCGCAGCGTTCGGGACTTTCTACGGCACTATCTTCCAGAACCTCGGCGGTCAACTCGCCTATCCGGGATTTGACAACAACATCACCACCAACAACCTGGGGACTGGAGTCGCTCAGCCATTCTCTCTTTCGCAGGGCCTCCCGCTTGCGCCTCCTCCAAATCTGAAGAATCCTTTCGCGGCTTTAGTGGGTTCTTCCGCTACTAATCCGTACACTGTTGGTATCTCATTCAACGACCAAAGCCACATGCCGCTGGTGCAGCAGTGGAATCTTGGCTTCCAGCGTCAGTTGCCCCTCTTGCTTACGCTGGAAGTGAACTACATCGGGAACCATGCACTTCACCTCTCCTATAACACAGGAGAGAATCAGGTTCCTCTCTCGTCGGTGGATGCGGTGACACTGGCCAACTCCAGCGTCGCGACACAAAATTCGCTGCAATTCCCGAATCTCAAACCGTTCACCGTGAATAGCAACATTGGAACCTCCAACTACAATGGATTGCAGGTAACGGTCCGCCGCCAGTTCAACACCCGGATTGCTGTGCTCTCGAACTACACCTATTCCAAGGGCATGGATGATGGCAGCACCATCTACAACTTCTCGGCTCCGAATGGAACGGCAAATTCACAATACAATGTCGATGGTCCAAATCGCATCAAGGATGTTGCCGTCAGTAACATCGACTCCAAGCATGTGCTGAACATTGCTATGGTCTATACGACGCCAGGTCCGTGGTGGCTGCGTAACTGGCATATTTCTCCAGTTTTTGTGGGCCACACCGGCTTGCCGGTCAATATCACGCAGACCAATGAGATTCCGGGCTCGTCGCAGCGTCCCAACGGAGACCCCCGGCTTCTGAAGCTGGCGAAACCGACTCTGAACGGGCCGGCGCTGCAGTACTACGATTCCGCAGCGGATCCGAACTTCCCGCTGACGGCATCTGGCCCGGTTTACAACACTATTAACGGAGTGCGAACGCGAATTGTCGCTACAGGCTTCGGTAATGTTTCACGCGACTCTAACCGTGCGCCCGGCGAATTGGACTTCGATGCCTCGGTCTCGAAGGACTTCAAGATACATGAAGCACTGAACTTCCAGTTCCGTGTCGATGCCTTCAATGTCATCAACCATACGAACTTCCAGGCGCCCAGCGGTGCCCTTACGGTTACAGCAAATCCTAACTCAACCGCGGCAACTTTCGCTTCCTCGTCGGGCTTTGGCAAGATCACGGGGACGCAACCTAATCGCCAGATGCAACTATCGGCGCGCTTCTTCTTCTGATCTTTCGCTCTACGCTGAATCTTTGAGAGGGGGTCATCGGCAGGGTGACCTTCTTTTTCTGAGATAACAAAACCACGCGGCTCACTCTCCTCAATTTTGAAGGAGAATGCTGATTTCACCAGACAACATTCTGGCCGCGGCCAAGGGCATGACACAAAGGACATAGGGATGAATAAATCGGTACAACTCTGCGGCTGCACCCACGATAGCTTTGGCAAACTTGCCAAGTACGCCTTTTCCTTGGCTGTTCTTGCCGCCGCTGTTCCGGTCTTCGCGGCTGCGCCGGCACAACCTCTTCGTTCCCCCTGGGATGGAAAGCCTGTCGCGATAACGAAAGCGGCCTACTCATGCCCGGCCATCGCTCATATTGCTCGTGATCTGGTGACCGATGGTTTCTACAGGCTTGACGATCCGACCCACTCCATTATTGACCCAGTGCGACAAGAGGCCTATCGCAAGTCTAGTGACGGGGTGAAAGCTGTCGGGATGGCGATCGTCAAAGCGGCCGATGACTACCGCACCACAGGCTCGCGCGGCGCTGCGCAATGTGCAATGACCCAAATCCTGACCTTAGCCCAGGAAAATTCACTCGTCGGCAAGATGTCTTCCAACCAGGCGTACTACGTGCAGGGCTGGGTTGCTGGTGCGGTTGCAATCGCCTATCTGAAGATAAGGGAAGCGGGCTTTGCGACTCCGCAAGAAGCGGAAACCATCGCCAAATGGATGCAAAGCGTCGGAGAGCAGACGAAGAGTTACTACGACTCGCACAAAAGAGTGGGACACGGAGATAGTCAGAACAACCATCTTTACTGGGCTGCAGTCGAGCTTGCCGCGATTGGTGTAGCCGCGGATGATCGCAATGACTTCGATTGGGCGATGGCAACTTACGACAATGGAGTCGATCAGATACAGCCGGACGGAGCCCTTCCATTAGAGATGGCCCGAGGTGGCCGAGCCTTGCACTATCATCTTTATGCTCTCGCACCTCTCGTCCTGCTTGCGGAGTTTGGAGAAGGGAATCATCTTGATCTTTATGCACACGCAAACGGGGCGATTCATAGGCTGGTCAACTTCTCGGTAGCATTTGGGCGGGCTCCCTCCAGGAAAATGAAAATTAATCGAATTCTTCAAATGGCACTTTTGATGGAATTATCTCTGGGCGGTCTGGCCGGCAGGATCCCCGATCCTTCAATGTCAATTCTGAGGAGACTGGGATTTCTGCTGGAGACCAAAGGTGTCTCGTGCGGCTGTCTGCTTTCGTTGGTTCAGGGCCTTCGAGTCTGCGAATGCCTCCGCGGCTAGCTTTGCGTCTCCAGTTCTTTGGTAGAGTCTCCCAAGTTGATAATGCACCGATCCATCATCGTCGCTTGGCAAGCCTAATTTGTATTCATCGATAGCACGCTGGGTATCGCCCTGGCTGGCGTAGACCTGACCGAGGAGCGCGTGAATGCGGGGTATTAGTTCGGCTCTTGTCGTGAGTCCTGTCTTCAGGTAGGGCTCAGCATCAGAATATTTGTGTTCTGCGAACAAAACTTCTCCCATGATGTAGTTGGCCTCAGCATCCGAGGGATGCTGGAGAAGGGCATGCTGGATCATCTCGTGGGCAAGCTCTATTCTGAGTTCCTGCAAATAGTTTGTCGCTGCACCGACCAGCGCTGCAAACTCGTTGGGATTGATACTGAGGGCGACTTTGTATTCCGCCTCCGCTTCGACATACTTTTCCCGGTCGCGGTAGCTTTCCGCCAGGAGCTCATGTAGTCGAACTGAGTTCGGTTCCACTTCTCCTGCGTATGCCAGTGCCAAAACAGCTAAACGCTGATCCGCAAGGATCGACCAGTAGAGACTCTCCTCTTTCCCCTGGGGCAATGATCGAAGCTTTTTTGCTGCAACAAGAGTGGTCTTATAGTCGCCAGTAAAAAGAGAGCATGTCGCCAGGAGCGATAGCTTCTGACGCGACAGAGAGCTTGTTGCCGGAAGGAGACTTTTCGCGCATCTACAGTACTGGCCGTGTGCGACGTACTCCTGTGGAGACCGAAGAACGGCGGGTTTCACCGACGTCTGATTCTCCGATTCATCACCTTGTGCCGACAGGGTTCGCCCTCCGCGAAGGGAGAGTCGTAATACAGAGATTGCCTCGGGAGGGAGATTGGCCGCATCGGGCTGGGCGAGAGCCGCGTCGAAGGCCTTGATTTGGTCTGGGGTCATCCCGCGTGTCAGCAGCGATGCATGAGCCCTGATAAATCCAGAGTCAAGCGCCCAAAGAGAGGCAAGAGATTTTAGCGCAGCTTCGGTTTCATCTTTTTCAATGGCCACGCGAGCCAATCCTAGCTGGGCGAGCGAGCATCCTCCTGATTTCAGGTCCTGCTGAAATTCGGATTGCGCTTCGGACGACTCGCCGCGCCGAAGCAAAACCAGACCATACGACGATCGAGTACACGGGGGTAAGTTTTGACCGGCGAGCAACTTGCGGAATGCTTCTGCTGACTCTGCCAGCTTGTCCTGATCGCTCAGCGATTCTGCGTCAAGCCGCTGGAAGAAGGGCGACTGTCGATTCAGCCCGGCGAGATCTCCGGACGCAGCCTCCGCCATCTCCAAATAGGTTATGCCGAGTCTGTACCAGGCCTCTCCGTTCTTTGCGTTCAACTCGGTTACTCGTCGAAACCCAACGGAGGCGTTCTCGAATTGCTTCAGGCCAAAATAGGCACGTCCCAGGTTCATGTAGATCTCTGGGTCATTTGGGTGGAGTTGGCGCGCCATCGATAAGTAGCGAACGGCATCCGCTCTGTTATTCAATTGAAGATTCTCTATGCCAAGAAATAAGAGCGGTACGAATAATTGCGGCTGCAGCTGATACGCAGTATTAAAACTGGACAGCGCACCGGCATGATCTCCTGCTTGATGTTGCATCAATCCGAGATTTGCCCAAACTTCCGGGGTATCCCGTCGAATCGCCAGTGCATTTTGATATGCGGCGATGGCGGCGGAGATATTGCCTGACGACTGCGCGTTGACTGCGTTCGCTAAATGAGATTCGTAGTCGGTTTGTCCGAAGGCAGCTCCGACGGATAGCAGAAGGGAGAAAAAACAAACGACGATGCAGGCCGATCGAACATTTCGTTTTATGGGCGCGATTGGGCTAGTTATCCGTAGACTTCGATGCGAAGACGTTTGCTCATCGCGATCCATAATCAGTCCTACTGATCCCACTCAACCTGCAAGTCTCTCCCGCCGCCATTATCGGGGATAAGAATCGTTGTTACATGACGAAGGGCGTCGAAGGACGGCTCCACTTTTTCAGTGCTGCCAACTAAAGAAGCTTTCGGAGAAGATGCATTGCTCCCATACACCTCTACCTGGAGATTCTTCCACCAGGAAACGTAGCTACCTTGATGGGGACCGATGTGGACAGTGATGCCATTTGGCTTTTCCGAGCAGGTAAACTCCATTCGAAGGAAGTCGCCGTGCTCGTAGGCGAAGGATTGACCATCATCTATATATATAGACCCTTTGCAGTCCTTTCCTGGATAGACACGCAAAGTAAGAGGGTCTTTCGGAGTTTCGCTTGTGCTTTGCACGAGAGGCTGTAGCGGAAGAATGGATCCTTCGCGGACGAAGACTGGAAGAACTTCCAGTTGGGGCTTAATCGTGATCTTCCGACCGATGAAGCCTGGATCGTTGAGTGCCGGGGCGCCGTCCGACAGAGTCCCTCCGTCTACCTTTTCGCCTGTCCAGTAGTTGTACCAACTCACCGAGGGAAGCTCGACCGGATAGGCATCTGGCTTTTCCGGATAGACGGGCGGGGCAACCAGGAGATTGCGGCCAAATAGAAATTGATTGCCAGCGTCCAGGTCCATGGGGTGCTTGTCCTTCGTAGCGTCCGGAAATTCGAGGAAGAGCGGTCGAACAATGGGCAGGCCCGTACGGGACATCTCCTCTGCCGCAGTGTAGAGATAGGGCATCAGTTTGTATCGTTCTTCGATATAGCGTTTGCGGATCGCTTCCTGCTCGGGACCATGGACCCAGATCTCCTGGTTCGCTGATATGTCGCAGGCATGGTCGCGATCGATGGGCTGGAATGCGCCAAGTTCGAACCACCGCGTCAGCAACTCCGGTCCGGGGCTGCCGATAAAGCCACCTACATCTGCTCCGCTCATGCCAAACCCACTCAGCCCGAGGTTCAGGAGCATTGGAGTCGTCAGTCGAAGATGGTTCCAGGTGCTGCTGTTGTCCCCCGTCCACGTGGCGACATATCGCTGGCCGCCGGCATAACTGGCACGCGTCAAAACGAAGGGCCGCTGGTTGGGCGAGAGCTTCAGCAGTCCGTCATAGGTCGCTCGGGAGTTCTCCATTCCGTAGACATTGTGGATCTCAAGGTGGTCCGTTGTGCGCGACTGGAAACCTGGCTCGTCGATCCGGTGCTTGACGTCATCGGGCATGGTCCCCCTGGGTCCGTCGAATACAGACGGTTCGTTCATGTCGTTCCAGAATCCGGAAATTCCGTCATGAACGAACTGTGCATAGAGCGAGCCCCACCATTTGCGCGTGGTCTTGCGTGTGAAGTCAGGGAACACGGAAGGTCCGGGCCAGACCTTGCCGACATAGACAGAGTTGTCGGGATTCTTTACGAAGTGGTCGCCTGCAATGCCGCTATCGTATGGAGCATAATGCGCGTTGGGGAGATCGGCGATGTGCAGATCCGTGATGGCGACGACGTGAATATCTTGCTTTTTCAGGTCCGCAATCATCTGCGAGAAGTGTGCAAATTGGATCTGGTCGACTGTGAACGGGCGATGGTGGTCCTGAAAATCAATATCCAGATAGATCGCGTCCACTGGGATCTTGTCCGCACGAAGCCGATCGGCGATGGCCCTTACCTCTGATTCGGGATGGTAAGTAAAACGCGACTGCTGAAAGCCGAAAGACCACAGAGGGGGAAGGGGAGTTGGCCCAGTGAGCCAAGTGTAGGTAGACAAGACATGCTTTGCGTCAGGCCCATAAAGAATGTAGTAGTCGAGCGGGCCTCCCTCCGAGCCAAAGGAGTAGGCGTCCGGGGATTCTTTACCAAAATCGAAGCTTGTTCGCCAGGTATTGTCCAACAGCACCCCGGCGGTAATCCCTCTACGAGACGTCAGGAAAAATGGAATTGCTTTGTAGATAGGATCGGTGGATTCCTGAAAGCCATAGCTGTCAGTGTTCCAAAGGTTATAGGCATGATCGCGCCGGTCGAGTGGCCCCGGCTTGTCGCCTAATCCAAAATAGTGTTCCTCGGGACGCATCGTCTTGTAGACGCGAAAGGCTGGTCCATGAAACTCGATGGGACGGTTGGCAGCGTCTTCCTGAACCACGGCTCCGTTGAGATCAGTGATTCGCAGGCGCATGGTTGCCCGCTCTACCCGGACGCGCAACGCCGCAGTGTGAAACCCGACAGAGGCGGAATCTGCCTCGGCAGACACGATGGTGCTCCTCGACCTTGCTTTGGGAAGGACAGCCCAGGATGCATCTTCCGGCAATTGACCCTGTGGTCCCACCCTGACCCGCAAAACGTCCTCTCTGAGGGCCGTGATTTGCATCACAGCTGCCCCGCTTCGAATCTCTATTCCATTGCTGAGAGACCTGTTGCCGGTGACGGACTGTAGTATGGTGAATTGTTTCGTCAGGGGATCGGGCGGAGAGGGGTTTGCCGGGCTCGTTGCCTGCTCGCCGAACGCTGAAGCTCGAGCCAGAGCGATCGCCAAAAGAAAAAGAGTTGAGAGTGGCCGATTTTGCTTCATCTTGTTCGTTGAGTTCCTGGCGACGCGGTTAAATTGAACAACCAGAATGTGTTGAGCGACCAGAATCGTAACAGTAACGGTCTCTTAAAAGCGTCTTCGAAGCCTGAGGTTTTACCGAAGTTTCGTCTAGGAACCTCCGAGGTACGCACCAAATCCATGGAAACACAGTGAAAGTTGGCCTGACAAAAATCGTGGTTGGCTTAATCTTTACGAAGGTATAATCATTTCCGATTAGCAGACAGCGACCGGAGGTTGGATAGAGCGTTTGGCGAAAACGCCAATAGACTCCTATGGCGCCGTGCTGGGTAGAGAAGTTCGTACACTTGGTGAGGTAAAGCTGGTGCAAGGGGATTTCCGCATCGATGATTGGTTGATCCAACCTCAGATCAACTCCGTAGAAAAAGAGGGCAAGACCTGGCACCTTGAACCCAAGGTTATGCAGGTTTTGGTGCATCTGGCATCACACCCAAATGAAGTGCTGTCCAAAGACCGTTTGCTCGAGGCTGTCTGGCACAACACCTTCGTTGGAGATGATGTACTCGTGCGCTGTATCTCAGAGATTCGATACGTTTTCGGGGACGACCCGAAGTCTTCGCGTGTGATCCAGACTATCCCGAAGGGTGGCTATCGTCTCATTGCGGCGGTCACGACCGAAATTCAAACGAACATTGAGCCAGCGAAGTCCTTGACTGCAAAACCCGAGACGGCGTTCCGCTATAACCTGGAACTCGATCGAGAAAAAGAGTCTCAGGTTGCAGTTGTCGATGAACCTTATAACCAGTTAACCAGTTGGTCGCCAGGTTCAGAGGCCGAGCAGATCGCTCCGGAGATCGTGGTCGATCCGCCACATCGAAGTCTGGTGCCTAGCGTAGTTCAGAATGGTACGCCATCGAGTCGTCATTTTTGGTCAATCGTTGGCGGCGGTTCGCTTCTAGTGCTGCTCGGCTGTTTGGCGGCAATGTACGCGTGGAAGTCGACGCATAAATCCGCCTTTGATTTTTTCTGGGGACCAGTCTTCAGCACAAATGAGCCCGTACTGATTTGTATCGCCGATCAAAACCAGTATGCGGCGGTTGCGCTCCGGGATACGGCCGATCCGACTCGTCAGATTTTGCTTAAGGACAATCTGACGGCCGTCGTTATTGATGATCTGAACGCAGTGATCCAGGTCACCGGCATACTCAAATCGAACGAGAGACAATATAGTCTGAAGGGCGAAGGGGCTACGACTCTTACGGATCTGCGAAACGGGCCGACAGTTTTTGTCGGGGCCTTCGACAACGCCTGGACTCTCCGTCTGACAAATCCGCTTCGTTATCACTTCGCCAACAATCCGCAGATGACTCAATTTCGCATCGTCGACAGAGAATCTCCATCCCAGGCCACCTGGGGAGTCGATCGGCTTGAACAGATGGCCACGAATAACTATCGCGATTATGCCATCGTGGCCCGCTTTGTTGACGGCAATACCGGAAAGCTTGCACTCGTGATCGCCGGTGTCGGCCGGGGTGGGACCATCGCGGCAGGTGAACTTGTCACAAACCCGACGTACCTGGCTCAACTCTCTGCCGCTGCCCGCGCATCCGGAAACAAGAAGAATATGGAGATAGTTCTGAGCACCCAGATTATTGATGGTCAACCTGGATCTCCGAAGATAGAAGCAACTTATTTCTGGTAAAGCATGAAGCGGCCTTACCGCCGTTGGGTGAAGTGCCGGTAAAAATAGAACCTGAAAAAGCCGATAGCGAGTGGCTTTGGCCTCTATTTCTCATATTCCGTCAGGGCCTCGTCGCTGCCCTGAACGTCCTCCCGATTTTTTAAATCGCCGATGCCTCCCTAAGTCATTGGAATAAAGCCGCTTATTTCATCGGAAAAACCTCAGGGCTTTAGTCGCCAAAACATCAGCAAACAATCTGTGATTCTCCACGACACCAGTGCGCTGGCTTGTCTAGGGTTGTCTCGCTTTCATGACAGGACATTGCCGGGCCTGAGAGCGCAGTCATTTTACAGAGGCAAATCATTTTGAAAGAGGCACATCCGATGCAAATACCTCGAGCCACACGATCGCAAACAGTTGCGACGATAGTGATGTTCGCCCTGGGCATAATTTTCGGGGCGACCCGGTTATCAGCCCAGTCGCAGGCGTTCACTGCCACAATCAACGGTACGGTGACAGACCGTTCGGGTAGTGTGGTTGCAGGGGCAAAGATCACCCTTACCAGCGCCGAGCGAGGCCTTACGAGGTCGTTTGTGACCAAGGACTCGGGCACATACACCATTACGCTGCTGCCTCCTGCTGATTACTCCCTCAAAGTGGAGCAGCCCGGCTTCCAGACCTACGAGCAACGCGGAATCTCCCTTGCGGCCGGCGCCAGCGCAACTCAGGACATCGTCCTGTCGGTGGGCGCGATATCCCAGGAGGTTGTGGTCTCCGACTCTGCGCCTCTTCTCAACACAGAGAATGCCAACATCTCCGCGGACATCTCTCAGAAGCAGGTGGTTGAATTGCCTCTCAACCTCCGCAACGTGTACGGGCTCGCTTCGCTGAACTCCTCGGTTAACAACTCGACGCAGGCCCAGATGGTCAACTCCAACGGCATTTCAGGGAGTGCCGACCAGGATATCTCGTTCCTCAACTTCGGTGGCACTCACTTCGGCACGGCTGCCTTTCTTCTGGACGGAACCTGGGACACGGCGCAGGACTGGGGCGGCGTCGTCTACGTGCCCTCGGTCGAAAGCGTTCAGGAATTCAAGATTCAGACCAATGCCTTCACCGCTCAATACGGTTGGAGCAGCGGCAATGTCGTCAACGTCGTCAGCAAATCCGGAACGAACCGCTTTCACGGCGACCTCTTCGAGTTCTATCGCAACAGCGCACTCGACGCCAATAACTACTTCAATAATCGCAATGGGGTAAAACGTCCTGATTTCAGTCGTAATCAGTATGGAGGGTCCGCTGGCGGCCCCTTGTACATACCGGGCATTTATAAGCAGACCAACAAGACCTTTATCTTTGGTGTCTACGAGAGACTCCGCCAGTCGACTCCTGCCTCCCTTACCGCCACCGTACCCACACAGACATTTATCGGCGGAGATTTCAGCTCTCTCCTCACTAGCAAGGTGATAGGCCAGGATGCTTTGGGCCGGAATATCTACCAGGGTGCAATCTACGATCCTTTCACCACGCGCACGATCACCAAGGGGCAGGTTGACCCTAAGACCGGCCTCGTCGCCACATCGTCGGGATATATCCGTGATGCTATCCCCGGCAATACTCTGAATCATTCCGTCAAGGGCATCGACCCGGTCGCCGCGAAGATTTCGGCGGGCAAATACTGGCCTGCTCCCACCACCGGCGGGCTTGCAAACAACTACTTCGCTTCGGTTGCCGCGAGTGCCCAGTCCGATGAGTATTCGATCCGCGTCGATCACAACTTTAGTGACGCCTCTCGAATGTATGCCCGTTACTCGCACAAATCAGAGCAGAAGACCAACTCGCCCAACTTTTTCGGCGACTCGGATCCCGGCGGCCCTGGAGTTTACAACCCCAACAATCGCTGGAGCGCCGATGTGGGCTACAGCCATATCTTTAGTCAATCGCTCATTCTCAGCGCCAACGCCGGTTTGAATCGGTGGATTGAGCAGTCGGCCACGCAGGGGGATGGGTTTGCGCCCTCCACGCTCGGCCTGCCAAGCAGCCTCGACCCGATTGCAAATCAGTTCCCCCAAATCAAGATCGACGGTTACTCGGGTCTCGGGCCTGGCGCCATCAATGGTCAAGACTCCTATGCTGTTCCACGTAACTACTTCACCTACTCTGTTGACCTGACCAAGACCTTGAGTAGGCACACGCTCTCCTTCGGATACATGGGCGTCGTGAACCAGATTCTTGGTGGGCACGTCTATGGATCGAAGTTCAACTTCCCCATCGACTCAACAGCTGGACCGGATCCAGCCAACGCAACTCAGGGAACTGGCCAGGGCTTCGCCTCTTTCCTGTTGGGTGTTCCCGACAATAACGGCGCCACCGGCATCAATGCTCAGCTTGCCACCGAGAAGAACTATCTCGGCGGGTATGTGCAGGACGACTGGAAGGCCACTCCGCGTCTCACGGTCAACGCTGGAATTCGCTACGAGGTCCAGACGCCTCTGACCGAGCGGCATAACAAGCAGCAGTACTTCGATTTCAACGCGATCAACCCCATCGGAAGCGGAACTGGCCTCAGCACTCCCGGCGAGTTGGTGTTCAACGGAGGACCCAACCGCAGAGGCCTCTACAACACTTCTTACTCGAACTTCGGGCCGCGTCTCGGAGTAAGTTATCGGGTCACGGACAAACTCGTCGTCCGTAGCGGCTATGGAATTTTCTTCATTCCATCGTACACAGGCAACGGACCCGCAGATGGTTACACTCAGACCACGCCGATTCGCGGCACTCAGAATTTCGTACCCTTCGACACGCTCAGTAATCCGGTGCCGAATGGAATTCTTCAGCCCCAGGGCAGCGCGCTTGGCGCTCTGCAGGACGTTGGCCAGGGTGTGCCGGCTGTTAGAAGCGCCCGTGCCTCCACCTATCTTCAGCAGTGGATGCTGGGCGTACAGTATTCCATTCGCAACAATGACATGGTTGATGTCACTTATGTAGGCAACCGCGGCGTTAAGCTGTCTGCGGGCTCGTATGAAAGAGATATGCTCAATCCGCAGTTCTTTTCTCTTGGAACTGCCGCCCTCAATCAACTAGTCCCCAACCCGTTGTACGGAAAGATCACGTCCAGCGGCTGCCAGCTGCAAAATGCTCAAATGACGTACACGCATCGCTTCCACGCCGGCTTCAGCGTGCTTGCCTCGTATACGTTCTCGAAGTTCATCGACGACGTTGAAGGCAACAACGGCTGGGCCAACTCCGGCCCAACCAGCATCCGCAACTATTACAACCTCGCTGCCGAAAAATCCGTCGATGGTGCCGACATCCCTCAGAGCCTCGTAATCAGCTACATCTACGAACTCCCCATCGGAAAGGGTAAGTCGGTTGGCTCCAACCTAAGCAAACCTGTCGATGCGATTGTCGGCGGTTGGCAGATCTCCGGTATCTCCACCTTCAAGCAGGGCTTCCCTCTGTCCATCGCGCCGGCGAACAACACCCTCGGTCAATATGGTGGAAATCGGCGCCCTGACATCGTCGGAAATATCCACGTCTCCAACCCCACAATCAATAAATGGTTCAATACGGCTGCCTTCCAGGACCCCGCTGACCCATTCTCCTTTGGAAACGCTCCACGTTACATTGCAACCCTCCGTGCGCCCGGCTTCCAAAACTGGGATCTCTCGATTCAAAAATATTGGGGCTTAGGGGAGATCGCTCGGTTACAGTTCCGCGCTGAGATGTATAACGCTTTCAACCGCGCAAACTTCTACGCCCCCAATCAGTATTCGGGATCGGGCACAGCATTCGGCACAATTAGCGGCGCCTTCCCAGCCAGAGATACACAGTTCGGGTTCAAGTTTCTCTGGTGATGGGAGGGCTTCAACGTAGATAGATTCATGTCTTTCGACAGGCTCCTGTAGGCTGCACGCGCCAGGAGCCTTGTCATATTGGCACGGTGCGATGGCTTCTGGGCCAGACTCGCTATATGCTCATTCCTGAGCATGGCACGAGTCAGAAGTCTTGAGAAACGCAGCGCAATTCTTCAAGCGGCGGTGTACGAGATCGCCGAGGTCGGACTGGGTGCGCCTACTGCGAACATCGCTAAGCGCGCGGGTGTTGCCGCGGGCACGCTCTTCACCTACTTCGCGAATAAGGAAGAGCTGCTGAACGAGCTTTATCTCGAGCTGAAGATTGAGGTCTACACCAGGATAAACGCTGACTTCCCGCACAAGGGGAGTTTGGAGCGCCGCGCGCGGCATATATGGTCGAGCTCACTCGATTGGGCGATCGAATTTCCCGAGAAGCGAAAAGTTTCGGTTCAGTTGAATGTGTCCGACGTGATCACTTCCGAAACACGTTCGAGAACAGCGGCGCAGCGCGGCACAGTTGACACGACGCTAAGTGAGCTGGGAACCCGCGGCGCGCTGCGCGGGCTACCGGCGGGGTTCGGGGCGGCCACGATGTCGGCGATGCAGGAAGCAACGATGGACTTCATCGCGAAACAGCCGAAACAACGTAAAGAACTCATTGAACGAGCTTTTCAAGTCTTTTGGCGTGCGGTGCGGTGAAATCTCTCTTCGACATAAAATAAATGAGCATCCAGTCAGTCATTTTTGAATCCTATGTGAAGGAGGATATCGCAATGGCGAAGGTTTGGTTGATTACTGGAAGTGGTAACGGGTTAGGGCGGGACATCGCCGAGGCGGCGCTGGCTGCAGGTGACAGCGTGGTAGCCGGAGCGCGTCGGACGCAGGAACTGGCGCCGCTGGTGGCGCAGTACGGCGAGCGGGTGAAGCCGGTTGCGCTGGAAGTACGCGAAGAGGCCGCAGCAAAGGCCGCCGTGCAGTTGGCGGCGGACACCTTCGGGCGGCTGGATGTGCTCGTCAACAATGCCGGTTACGGGCAGATTGCGCCCTTCGAGCAAATAAGTGCGGAGGATTTCCAGGCTGTCGTGGATACATGCTTCTACGGAGTCGTGTACACAACGCGTGCCGCCATACCAGTGATGCGCAAGCAGAAGAGCGGTCACATCTTTCAGGTTTCTTCGGTCGGTGGTCGTATCGCGGTTGCCGGCAATACGCCGTATCACGCGGCCAAGTGGGCCGTCGGCGGTTTCAGTGACTCTCTGGCGGTGGAAGTCGCGTCGTATGGGGTGAAGATCTGCACGCTGGAGCCTGGCGGTATTCGGACCAACTGGGCGCGGCGCGCAGGACAGAATCCGCCGGAATTACTGGCGGAATACAAGGCTTCTGTGGGCCCGATCCTCAAGCTGCTGCAAAGTCTCGAAGGACGTTCGGAAGGAGATCCCCGCAAGATCGCCGATGTGATTGTGCAACTGGCGAAGAGCGATGATGTGCCGGTCCGCCTCGTCCTCGGAGTCGATGCGGAAAAGCGTGTGCACCAGGCGGAAGCCGCGCGTGCAAGCGAGGCCGAGAAATGGCGGCATCTCACGGTGTCAACAGTGTTTGAAGATTCGGAATCGATTCCTGAGCTGCTGAATCTGCTGAATCGCTAACTTACGGCGAGATCGTGGCGATCCGTTCGAAAGTGGGTCCTTCGCTCAACTCGCGGTTATAAGCTCTGGGTTTCGCGAAGGACCTTTGTCTTATCGGTTCGAGCCCGCTGGCTGACGCGGTGTTAGGCTGCACTCCAGCTTTCTGCCACCCAATTGGCCGCGACGCGCTGTCCGTGCTTATACGGTGTTGGTTGAAGCGATTTTTGAAAACCACTTCGCGGAATCCTTCATGTAGCGGCGCTGGGTAGGAAAGTCGATGTAGACCAAGCCAAAGCGCTGGGTGTAGCCTTCGGCCCATTCAAAATTATCGAGAATGGACCAGGCGTGATAGCCGCGCACGTCGGCACCGTCGCGTATGGCGCGGGCTAATTCACGAAGATGTTCGCGATAGTAGTCGATGCGACGGTTGTCGGCGACTCTGCCGTTGGCATCGGGGTAATCGCCATAGGAACAGCCGTTTTCGGTAATTTCGATGGGAAGCTTGTAATCCTTCGAGACGCGCTGGACGATGTCGTACAGACCACGGGGATAGACTTCCCAGCCGATCTCGGTGAGTGGGCCGTTTTTTCCCATAGCGATTGCGAAGCCCATTGCATCGTAGGAAACTTTGGAGGAAGCCGCGGTCGTAGAAGTAGAAGCAGAGACGATACGACGGAAATAATAGTTGACACCGATATAGTCGAGAGGAGCGATCATTCTCTTTTCATCGCCGCTCTGGAAGCCCATGGTCTCGAGAGGAGTGCCGTGGACGAAGGCTTCCGGGTAGCGGCCGCGGAGCGCTGTTTCGAGAAACCAGACATTGTTGAAGGCGTCGAAGCGCCTGGCTGCAGCTGCATCCTCGGCAGACGAGGTG
>WNFC01001946.1_pt1 | contig 37839 bp, 33 predicted proteins | sample 5400541 | NCBI WGS metagenome assembly WNFC01 (sample SAMN13153342, study PRJNA577476) | soil metagenome | isolation source: 120 cm saprolite under Douglas fir tree site 2 hole 2 replicate 1 | place: USA:California | collected 2015-04-18
AGAAGCACTTGATCCAGGCCGAGACATAGACGAGGAGGGCAAAGCTCGCGGCGTGGCTTTCGGGGAAGCCATAGGTGCCGAACCCCTCGATCTGGTCGAAGCAGCGGGTCGCGAAATCGGGCGAATACCCATTGGCGAGCATGCCGGCGATAAATTTTTCGCGGAACAGGTGGATTTCGCCGTTGCGCTTGAAGGTCGCCATCGCGCGGCGCAATTGGTCGGCCTCCTCGGGCGGGAACCCGGCGCCGACGATCGCGATCTTCATCGCCTGTTCCTGAAAGAGCGGCACCCCCAGGGTCTTGCCGAGCACCTGGCGCAATTCGTCGGACGGGTACTCGACCGCCTCCTTGCCCGATCGCCGGCGCAGATAGGGGTGCACCATGTCGCCCTGGATCGGCCCGGGACGGACGATCGCGACCTCGATCACGAGGTCGTAGAATTTCCGGGGCTTCAAGCGCGGCAGCATCGTCATCTGGGCCCGGCTCTCGACCTGGAAGACGCCCAATGAATCGGCCCGGCTCAGCATTTCATAGACCGCCGGCTCCTCGGCCGGGACCGTGGCGAGATCGTAGGAGCGGCCGTAATGCCGCTCGATCAGGGCAAAGGCGCGGCGGATGCAGGTCAGCATGCCGAGCGCCAAGATGTCGATCTTCAGGATGCCGAGCGTGTCGAGATCGTCCTTGTCCCATTCGATCAGGGTGCGGTCCTCCATCGCCGCGTTCTCGATCGGCACCAGCTCGGACAACGGCCCGCGGGTGATGACAAAGCCGCCGACATGCTGCGAGAGGTGGCGCGGAAAGCCGATCAGCTCGCCGGCGAGGTCGAGCGCCTGGCCCAGGGTACGGTCCGCGGGGTCGAGCCCGGCCTCGCGCACCCGCCGGTCGGCGACCCTTTCGCTCGACCAGCCCCACACCATGCCGGCGAGCGCGGCGACGACGTCGCCGGAAAGCCCCATCGCCTTGCCGACCTCGCGGATCGCACTGCGGGTGCGGTAGCAGATCACCGTCGCGGCGAGCCCGGCGCGGTCGCGGCCGTATTTCTCGTAGATGTACTGGATGACCTCCTCGCGCCGCTCATGCTCGAAATCGACGTCGATATCGGGCGGCTCGCCCCGCGCGGCGCTGATGAAGCGCTCGAACAGCACATCGATGCGGGCGGGGTCGACCGCGGTGATGCCGAGGCAATAGCACACCACCGAATTGGCCGCCGAGCCGCGCCCCTGGCACAGGATGCCGCGGCTGCGGGCGAACGCGACGATGTCGTGCACGGTCAGGAAATAGCGCGCGTAATCGAGCCGCTCGATCAACGCCAGCTCGTGGGTGATGAGCTCCCGGACCTTTTGCGGAATGCCGGCTCTAAAAGAACCCTCTCCCCCCAATGGGGGGAGAGGGAAGGGTGAGGGGGGCTGCTCCGATGCCTGCCCTCTCGCCCCCTCAATGGAGGCAGAAAACCGCTCGGCGGCGCCGGCCCAGGCGAGGGCAGCGAGGCGCTGTTGCGGCGTCATCCCGTCGGGGACCGGCTCCTCGGGGTATTCGTAGCGCAATTCATCGAGGCTGAAATGGCAGCGCCCGACAATTTCGAGGCTGCGCGCCAGCGCGTCCGGATGACCGCGGAACAGCCGCGCCATCTCCCCCGCCGGTTTCAGATGGCGCTCGGCATGGGCGGCGAGGCGAAACCCGGCCTCTGTGATCGTGCAATGCTCGCGGATGCAGGTCAGCACATCCTGCAACGGCCGCCGCTCGGGGATGTGATAGAGCACATCGCCCATCGCGAGGAGCGGCAGCCCGCTTTCCTCGGCGACCCTGGCGAGGCGGGCGAGGCGGCTGGCATCGTCGCCGCGATAGAGATGATGCGCGGCGAGATAGGCGCGGCCGGGAAAATCCGCCGCGGCCCGATCCGCCAATTCGGCGACATCGCCATCTTCCGGCGGCAGCACGACGAGGATCTGCCCTGCGCCATGGGCCACGACATCGGCATAGTCGAGATGGCATTCGCCCTTGGGCGCGCGCCGCTTGCCCAGGGTCAGGAGGCGCGTCAGCCGGCCATAGGCGGTGCGGTCTTGCGGGTAGGCGAGGAGGCTCGCGCCGTCGGCGAGGTCGAGCCGAACGCCGATGACGAGGCGGATCCCGACTGACTTCGCCGCATGATGCGCGCGCACCAGCCCGGCGACGCTGTTCCGGTCGGTGATCGCGATCGCCTGGTGGCCGAGCGCCGCCGCGGTCATCACCAATTCGTCGGGATGCGACGCGCCGCGCAGGAACGAGAAATTGCTGGTGACCTGCAGCTCGGCGTAATCCGCATCGGGGTCAGGGCGGCTGTTGCCGCCGGTGGCCAACACCCTCCCCTTGCCCTGCAACGCATCGCCACCGGTGCCGATGGTGCGGGACAGCCTGTCGAAGCCTTTCGGCGGGAGTTCCGGCATCGCCTGCCTCAGGCAAAGAGGCCATGGACGAACCAGCGCGGCGGCGGCGCGCCAGGCAGCCCGGCGCGGAACAGCCAGAAGCGCCGCCCCTCGGCATCCTCGACCCGATAGTAATCGCGGATCGCCTCGGGAGAGAGAAGAGCGCCATCGGAGGTCCACCATTCCTCGGCGATGCGCTCGGGACCGTCGGCGCGCCGCACCCGATGCGCGCGGCGTCGCCAGGTAAAGCGGAAGGGCGGGTCGTCGGGCAACAGCCACGACGCCTCGATCGGCTCGGGCGGCGCGAACAGCCGGACCGGCCGGGGCGGTTTGCCGCGGCCGACTCGAATAATCCCCTCTCCGCCCTTCAGGGGGGAGAGGGAGGGGCCCATCGCGGAGCGATGGGAGGGTGAGGTGGGTGTCGGCAAGCGCTCTGGAATCCCCCACCTCACCCCTGCCCTCTCCGCCCCCGGGGGCGGAGAGGGAGAACCCAAGCGGCGTTTTTTGTGATTTTTCCGACTTTCACCTTCGTCTATCGCCACGTAGATCGACGCGCGTTCGGGGATGTGGCTTTCGTGCGGCTCGATATGGCTGAGCGCGGCCAACCCGAAGCGCGCGCCGAGACGATCGAGCAGCGGCGCCAAGCCGCTCGCCGCCGCCTCAAAATTACTCCCTCTCCCCCATCGGGGGAGAGGGTTGGGGTGAGGGGGCAAGACGGCAGGCATCAGAGCAGCCCCCCTCACCCTTCCCTCTCCCCCCGGCGGAGGGAGAGGGTTCAACGGTATTTGCTCCGGGGCGAGCGGTGCGACGGCGAAGACCGCGAGGATCATGTCCTCGACCCCGAGCCCGGGATCGACCGTCTCGAGCCGCGCCGCGAAGAGGCCGGCGAGATGCTTGGGATCGCGGCTCGGCCGGGCGGTGCCGATACGGATATGCTCGACCCGTCCGTCGATGCGATGAAAGGCGAGATCGAGCCGGCGTGCTCCCATCCCCTCGCGCGCCAGCCGCTCGACCAGATCGTCGGCGAGAAGCTCGGCCGCGCGGGCGAGATCGGCGGGGTCGGCGATCGGCTCGGCAAAGCTGAGACGCACCCGCCGGACCGGCGCCTCGCCCAACGGCGCCAGCGGTTCCGGCAGATCCCCGAGCGCCTGATCGAGCCGGCGCGCCACCTGTTCGCCGAACCGGCGGGCCAGCGCATCGCGCGGCATCGGGGTGAGCTCGCCGATCCGTTGGAGCCCGACCCGGCGCAACCCGGAAGCGGTCGACGGGTCGAGCCGTAGCGCTTCGACCGGCAGCGCCGCCAGCGCCGCCCGCTCCTCGCCCGGCCCCGGCAATGCCGGCCGGTCGGCACAAGCCGCAAAGCGCGCCAGAGCCCAGGCAGCGCCCAGACTGCCGGCGACCGCGATGTGGTGGGCGATCTCCTGGCGCGCCAGGCGCCGCGCGAGATCGGCGACGAGAGCCGCCTCGCCGCCCCACAGATGGGCGCAGCCGGTGATCTCGATCTTGACGCCGTCAGCACCATCCGGGGCGGTCCATGGGCTGTAGCGGCCGCACCATTCACTGAGCCGAGTCAGCGCCGCCGCATCGGCAGCCGGCTCGGCCGCCGCGGTCGCGAGGCCCGGCAAAAAAGACAGCGCATCGGCCAGCTTCATGCCCGGGGCCAGCCCGGCCGAAGCTGCCGCGGGATTGACCGCGGCGATGAGGCACCGCCCGCTGGTCGTGACGATCGTGGCGAACGGCGCCTCTTCATCCGGCGCGCCGGATGAGAGGCTCGGCGCCGACCCAAGCCGGCGCAACCGGTCGATCGGCCAGCTCGGCAGAAAGAGATACATGACCCGTCGCATCGGCCACCTCCACATCCCAGATGCCCGGTTCGCCGCCGCGCACGCGCAGCAGCGCGACCCGCCAGCGCGGCCGGCCGATCCCCGGCTCATCCGCTATATCGGCCGACGGCAAGGCCGCGACCCGCCAGCGGGTCAGCGCCGCGCTCGGCCGGGCGCGCTCGGCCGCCGCCTCGTCGGCGCTGCGCCAGCGCCGCAGAATGAGGGCGGTGACGCCGGAGCGCTCGGCGGCAAGCTGCAAGCGGCGGCCTGCGACCATCGGCAGATGGCCGATCTCGCCGACCACGGCGGCCAGCCCCGAGGCCGAACCGGCGCGCAGCCCCTCTTCGATCGCCCACAGGATCTCGTCGTCGCGCCGCGCCCGGACCAGCACGAGGCGGGCGGGGTCGAGCCCATATGCCAGGAGGCCGGGGCCATAAAGATCCGGCCGCCTGAGGCACCACAGCACCGGACCCCAACCCTCTCCACCTCCAGCCCCCTCCCTAGCCCTCCCCCGCTTGCGGGGGAGGGAACAGGGATGGCTCTCACTGCCGCTAGCCCCCACCCTCCCCTCCCCCGCAAGCGGGGGAGGGCTAGGGAGGGGGCAGAGCACGGGAGGACTACGAAGAGAGCCAGTACCAAGCCGGGCGAGGATGGCGGCGGCGAAACCTGCGGCGGCGGCGCCGTCTTCCTCGTCGCCGCCGGCGCCGGTTATTTCGTGCACGGCACCGAGCGCGAGGCCGCCGCCCGGCAAGGCGCAATCGAGCGCGGCGACGCCGAAGGGCAACACGCCATGCCGGACGGGCTGCTCGATATGCCGGATCTGGTCGCGCAGCGCTGTCAGGTTGCTGTTGGCTAGGCGGGACATGCCCTTGAAACACCGTTGCCGTCCGAATGTTGCTATTTTGTTCTATAATTTCTTCGATTGTCAATCCGCTGCGATTTGCCGCTAAGATGTGCGATGCCCAACGCCCGACACCCCGCCCGCTCTCCCAGCGAGGCCGATGCGGCGGATATCACCGCCCGCATCCTCCTCGAAACTGAATCCGTACTGTTTCGGCCAGAAGACCCGTTCACTTTCACCTCCGGCCTGCGCTCCCCGGTCTATATCGATTGCCGCCGGCTGATCTCGTTCCCGCGCGCCCGCAAGAAGCTGATGGATCTGGCCGCCGCGCTGATCGAGCGCCAAACCGGGTTCGAGTCGCTCGACGCGGTCGCCGGCGGCGAGACTGCCGGCATCCCGTTCGCCGCCTGGATCGCCGACCGGCTGTCCTTGCCGATGCTCTATGTGAGGAAGCAGCCCAAGGGCTTCGGGCGCAACGCCCAGATCGAGGGCGAGCTGAAGGAGGGCGCGCGCGTCCTCTTGGTCGAGGACCTCGCCAGCGAGGGAACCTCCAAGCTCAATTTCGTGCGTGCGATCCGCCAGGCCGGCGGCAGGATCGAGGATGCCTTCGTGATCTTCAATTACGGCATCTTCCCGCAGATCGACACCAGCCTCGCCGCCGAGGGCATCACCCTCCTGGCGCTCGCCACCTGGTGGGATGTGGCGGCAACCGCCGAGCGCCTCGGCCGCTTCGCCCCCGGCCAGTACGCGGCGATCGAGAGCTTTTTGAAGAACCCCGAAGCCTGGTCCAAGACCCGCGCCGCCGCCCGGCGTCCCTGACGTACTCGACGGGGGCAGCGGGGGATTTTCATGGTCAGCGCCGCCCGATCGAACAACTTCGATTCTTTGCGTCTGATCGGTGCGGTGCTCGTCCTCTACGGACATTCCTACGCGCTGACCGGAGCGACACCGCCGGCCTTCGCGGCCAACGGGGTCCACACCCTGGGGGTCAAGATCTTCTTTGTCATCAGCGGCTATCTCATCGCCCAGAGCTGGCTGCGCGATCGCGACCTCTTCCGCTTTTTGCTGCGCCGCTGCCTACGGATTTTCCCGGCGCTCGCGATGGTTGTTTTCCTCACCATCTGCGTATTAGGCCCAATCTTTACGACTCTGCCATTGGCGGACTACTTTAACAGCTCGAGGACCTTTTTTTATTTGTGGAACATCGGCCTGTACGTCAACTACGCGCTGCCCGGTGTATTCGAACAGAACGTCTACCCAGGCGCAGTGAATGGCAGCTTGTGGAGTTTGCCTGCCGAGTTTCTGATGTATCTTATCACACCACTGCTGTTATCACGTCTGGTAAATAGGCATAAGTCAACTTTCCTGGCGATTGTCGCGGGCATCGTTGTCGCCGGTTTATTGGCACAGGCGCTGCCGTTAGACCCACAGCTTACGGTATACGGGACCAGCATCTCAGCCATACTGCAGACGGCGCCGTATTTCCTGATCGGATCCGCGTTCGCTTTATACCGGCTGGAACGGTTCGCGAATATATACGTAGCCTTCGTGGGATTGCTGGCGCTCGGCGTATTCGCGACGAGCGGGCTGGTAAAAGAAGCCATGCTGCTCCTCATCCTGCCTTACGCCTGCGTCGCTTTCGGGCTGGGTTATGCCCCGGTCTTCCGCCAGATCACGAAAGGCAATGATTTATCCTATGGGATCTTCCTCTACGCGTTCCCGGTGCAGCAGGCGCTGAGTGCTACGCTCGGCCCGCAAATCGGACCCTGGGGCAATTTTATCGCCCCCCTCGCCATCTGCATCGGATTGGCTTATCTGTCGTGGAACCTCATCGAGCGGCCGACGCTCGGCCTGAAGCCGGTCCGCAGGGACGCACAACCGGCGGCGGTTCCCGGCCTCGCCGGGTCGTAGCGGCATCACGGCGCGCTGCCCATCCGCGTCTCCTCGACAAAGCGCTCCGTCGCGGCGTCGATCGCCCGCCCGGCGCGGCCGCGCGGGGCGTGCACGTAAAGCGCGCGGCCGACCGCCGCCGCGATGTCGGCATGCGGCGGCGGCAGCGGGATCTCGTACGCGACCGGCCGCGCATGATCCGCGATCAGGAGTTCGGGGCGGTAAACGCTGTTCAACTTGAACAGGCTGCGTACGAAATTGGTCCGGCCGCGCAGCAACAGCCGCGCGGATATGCCGGCGACCTCGCGCAGCGCGCTCAAGCCGAGATGCTTGCGGTAGATTGCCCGCTGGGTCGTCACCAGCTCGTCGTAGAACTCGGCAAGCGGCAGCCGGGTCGGCAACACCGCGTGCTGGATATCGAACAGCCGGTAGTCGCGGGTGCCTAGCCGGCGTTCCTCGGTCAACCAGCTCTCGGTGCCGGGATACGGCGTGTTGACGCTGATGTTGATGATCTCGGGCTGTTCGAGGCACCACTCGCGCAGGATGCGAAAGCGCTCGCGGTCCCAATCGGGGTCGACGATCAGGTTGATCGCCAGATGGATCCCCAGCGAGCGGGCAAATTCCAGCGCCTCGAAATTGCGGCCCAACGGCACGCGCTTCCGGTATTTGAGGAGGCCCTCCTCGTCGATCGCTTCGAGGCCGAGGAACATGTAGGCGAGGCCAAGCCGCTTCCACAGGCGGAACACCTCCTTGTTGCGCAATAAGACGTCCCCGCGCGTCTCCAGGTAATAGCGCTTGTCGATGCCGGCGCGGGCGACCGCCTCGCCGAGTTCGGTGCCGTGCCGCTCGTGGATGAACGCGACATCGTCGACGATGAAGATGCCCGGCTCGCGGATCCGGCTCAGATCTTCGATCACCCGCTCGGGGCTGACCAGGCGGTAGCTGCGTCCGTAAAACGTCCAGGCGCTGCAAAACGAACAGTCCCACGGGCAGCCGCGCGAAAATTCGACCGAGGCGCAGGGGTCGAGTATCCCGAGGAAATACTTGTGGCGGTGGCGCACCAGATCGCGCGCCGGCAGCAACGAGTCGAGCGAATGGACAAAGCCGGGCGCCGGCCCCTCGCCGCGGGCGGTGACGACGCCCGGCGCGGTCGCGAGGTCGGCGCCGGATTCGATCGCCGCCAACAGCGGCGGCAGCCCGGCTTCGCCCTCGCCGCGCAGCACGCAATCGATGGCGCCATCGCCATGCTCGATGATCGCCGGCGCGACAAACGACGCGCTGTGGCCGCCGACGCAGATGACCGACCGCGGCAGGAGCGCCTTGGCCCGCTTGGCGAGATCGACGATCTCCGGGACGTTCGCAAGGTAATTGCACGAGAAGGCGATGACGTCCGGGCGCCACGCCCTAACGAGGCGGGCAAAGGCATCATGGCTTTCGACCTGAAGGTCGATCAGCCGCACCTCATGGCCCGATGCCCGGGCCGCCGCGGCAACCAGCTCCAGCCCCAGCGGCTCGAGCCGCAGAAAGATCTTGGTGTACATCAGCGGGCCGGGGTGGACGCCGAGGACCTTCATGCCAAACGCTCCCGTTTCGCGGCCTCTACCCTACCCTCCCTGCCTACGCGGGAAAAGCGGCCGTGGAATGATCGCGCGGGTTACCTGTTTGGTTCCGAGCTGCGTTGGACCCGGCCGCCTACATCTTCAACAGCCGCTTCACGTTGCCGTTCAACAGCTTCTCCTTGTCCTCGCCGCTAAGCGGCAGGGTTTCCAGCCATTTCGCGCCGGGCTGGTTGTCGACGAAGGGGTAGTCGACCGAGAACAGGATGCGGTCGATGCCCATCTCCATCATGCAGCACAACAGTGCCGGGTCGGAGAAGAAGCCGCTCGTCGTGATCCAGAAATGCTCGCAGAACGTGTCGCGGAACCAGGTCGGCCCGGCCCCGTCGCGGGTCAGCCCCATGTTGATGCGCCACAGGTAAAACGGCAGGCCTTCGCCGAGATGGCCGAGGATGATCTTGAGCCGCGGATGGGCCTCGAAGACGCCGCCGAGGATCAGTCGGATGGCCTGGGTCGCGGTCTCTACCGTGAAGCCCCAGGCGGCGCGCAGCAGGTTCGGGTATTGCTGGTAGTATTCCTTGTAATAGGTCTCGATGATCGCGGGCTGCGGAATGCCCGGATGGATGTAGAGCGGCACGTCGAGCGCCTGCGCCCGCTCGAAGATCGGCCAGAACCGCTTGTCGTCGTGGAAGACCCCGTTGGTCAAGCCGTGGATCATCGCCCCCTTGAAGCCGAGCCGGGTGACGGTTCGCTCGAGCTCATCGGCCGCCGCCTGGGGATCGGCGGTCGGCAGCGCGGCGAAGGCGGCAAAGCGGTCGGGATGGCGCTGCACCGCGTCGTGCAGCCGGTCGTTGACGCGGCGCGCCAACGGCACGGCGGTTCCCGCATCGAGCTTCTGCAGCGAGGGATTGGCGTGGCTCAGCACCTGGATGTCGATGCCGGCCTCGTCCATCTCCTTCAGCCGCAAGGCGCCCAGATCGTCGAGGCGCTCGACGATCCGCGGCACGTTGGTCGCATCGAGCCCGCTGACATGCGTCCTGACCTCGGCATCGAAATAATGCTCTTCGAGGGCAATCACCTGCGGCTTCGTCGCCATCATTTCCTCCCCGGTATCGGCGAGCCGGTTTTATCAGGCGAGGGCGGCGCTGTCATCGAGATGCGCCGGCGGTTGGGGTCTGAGTTTTAGTAGCAACCATAAGATTATAATTTATGCAATTTATATTGACAAAATCGGGTAAAATTGCTATAGTTTTGGCATGATCCCTCCGTCCCTCGACTGACATATCGCCTGTTGTACCGTCGCGGAGCGACACCGATCGGCGCAGCCACTCCTCCACTCGGCCATAGCCAGTGTTGAATGCCGGCTGCCATCGTGGGGAATGGTCCGCTTTACACAGCGGTAATGGGCATACATCATGTTCAGGTGAAGCCATGCCAAGACGACCACGCCCTCCTGATCTGCCAGATTTCGAGGCACCGCCCATAACGGAGGTGGTGCTATCAGTGCAATTCGATACGCTGGCTACCCTCGGCAACGTCCATGCAGGGTTGTTGTGGACTGAATATCGGGCCGACTATCCCAAAGTTTCCGAAAAGCCCCCGCTCAACCCGCAATTTGAGACGTTCGGGGGCGGTGGCGCGCCGGCGCCCAGCCAAATTCCCTTTCGGTTCGAGGCTTTTTTTGACGCGACTATCTCGCGCTTCTGGTTCGAAGAGGCGAGCGGCGTCCACCTGTTGCAGGTCCAAAACGACCGAATCGTGCATAACTGGCGGAAGCGGGACACCGAGAACGAATACCCCCGGTACGAGCCAATTGCGGATCGCTTTGAGCAGGAAGTCGGAAAATTCGAAGCTTTCTTACGTCGAGAAGGTCTAGGGGAGTTGCGAGCAAATCAATGCGAGGTCACTTATATCAATACGATACAGCTGCCGGATGGGGCGGATCCCCACCAACACCTGAACCGGATAACGCCGCTTTGGAGCGGGCGCGCTGATGGCCCGGATTTGCTGGAACCTGAAAACGTGTTGACGCAAGGCCGGTACATCCTCAAAGAAGATGGCCAACCATTCGGACGAACGTACGTGAACTTTACACCTGTGATCAGAAATCTGGACCTTAGCCGCGCGATGCAGCTCGACATCACTGTGCGGGCGAGACCAGCAGGGCAGTGCACCGAAGCGGCCTTTAATTTGCTGGATAGGGAGCGCGAAATCGTCGTGCGCACCTTCGCCGCGGTTACGACATCTGAAATGCATCGTGTGTGGGAGCGCAGGGGTGGCTAACGGAAGCGCCGCACTCCAGCTGACCGACGATCAATTCATGCCGGATCACCGTGCAAGCATCGACGCCAGCGTAGGGGCTATCGGCCTCACACTCTCATTCAAGAGGTTCGCCCGCCATTACGAGACGCCGACGGCAGCCTGGCAGGTCGATGTTGTCCGGCGCCTGCTGAAGCTGCGTGAGCTTCCGCGGGGGTGGGACGGCTACGGTGCGCCCGCGCTGAGTCCGGATGCAGCTTGGTTTACTATCGAGTTGCTCGGGAAGATCATGCGACCTCGGACTCCAGTGCCTCAGGTTGTTCCTTCCTCAGTAGGAGGCATCCAAATCGAATGGCACGAAAAGGATATCGATCTGGAAATCCACATCGCTGCCCCGTACCGATGCGAGCTGTGGTACAGCGATCACAGATCTGGCGAGGTCATCGGTGAAGAATTCACGGGCGACTTCTCGGTCCTGGCGAACCCGGTCGCGGAGCTGAGTCGGCGGTGAGCCAAGCGCTTTTTCGGTGTGGCGTTGAGTGCTGATAAGGCCGAGGATAGTGGCCCCGCCGGCGTCGAGATACTCGATGAAGCGGCGCTTCTACGGCGCGTACATCCGGCGCAAATCGTCCCTGACGGAATAACTGGCAAGCTACGAGTATCAACCGCTGCATTCACGGACCCTGAAATGTCCGTGGACGCCGAGCCGATCCTCATCGAAGACGGCTTAACTTGGCGCTTTTCGTTGCAAGAATATCCGGGCTACTCACTGGTCAGCTTTGCGGCGGTCGTTGCGCGCTCATTGAATCAGGTTGTTGAGCATAAACCCGAACCCGACAATAGAGCACATACAGAGGTAATCGGAAAAAAGACAGGTGCGGTTAAAGACCGCCTTCGAAGAGAAAGCTCATGGGTTCATCTCCAGCCGCCAGAAAAATGACGATTTTGGGGATCCAGTAACGGATACAGGCCGGCTCGAAACGATCCTGCGTCGGCTGTTCCTTCGCCTGTGCTTTGCAGCGCGGCGCGGACAGAAGCACCCGGGAGGTCAGCCCGGTCCGTCCGCCGCGATTGCCGCGTGGGCCCGGTGGCGCGGTAAATCGACGCCAAGCCGCCTGCGCGCCTCTTCGCGAATGACCCGCGCCAGCTCGGGCTGGCGGGCGAGCAATTCGTGAAAATCGACGATGTCGAGCACCAGCAAGGTGCAGTCCTGTGTGGCGACGACGGTGGCGTTGCGTGGGTCGCCGGTCAGCAAGGCCAGTTCGCCGAAAAAATGCCCGGCTCCGAGACGCAGTGAATCGGTTTGCAGCTGCACCTCGTACTCGCCCTCGACGACGAAATACATGCAGTCGCCCGGTTCGCCGCGGCGCATGATGACAGCGCCGACCGGGTAATCGCGCGGCCGCAGCAGCCGCGCCACCTCGGCAATCAGCGAAGCTCCGATGTTGTGGAAAAACGGCACCTTGGCGACGAGCTCCCAGGTGCGCAGAAACTCCCGCCGGCGGAGCTCCTCGGCATAGCCGTTGACGATGATGCCGGTCCACAGCGCAAAGATCAGGATGCCGCCGACCATGACGATGCCGGAAAGCGCCCTTCCGGCGATCGTATGCGGCACGACATCGCCATAGCCGGTCGTCGTCATCGTCACGATCCCCCACCACAACGCCATCGGGATTGAGGCGAACGCTGCGGGGTTCTCGGGATGAGCGTGGCGTTCGAGCAGGTAGGCGAGGCTGGCCGCGGCGAGCAACACGATCGCAAAGCCGAGCAGCACCGACAACAGCTGCTGGCGCGCGTGGCTGATGACCCGGCTGAGGAGCGCCAGCCCCGGCGAATAGCGGATGTATTTGAAGGCCCAGACAAAGCCGAAGAGGCCTGCATCGGGGACGTGCAGCAGAGCGATCAGCCCGGGCAGTGAACAGACCAGGTCGAAGACGCCGCCGAGCGAGGTCGCCCAGGCGAGCTGGGCTTCGAGCCGCCGACGGTGCTCGCCGCCGGGGGCTTCCGGCGCGGCGACGAGGCGCAGCACGTATTCGACGAGAAAGAACGCCGCGACGACGTAAAACCCGATTTCGAGGAAATGGCGGTGGGCGTCGGCCATCGCCGTCACGGTCGCGGTCAGCATGATCGCGATGCCGGCGGCGACCATCAGGTGGTGCATGACGCGAAAGAGCCGCGCCACGGCATCGGGGCATTCGGGCTGCAGCAGGATGTACAAGCGCCGACGAGTCATCGCACTATTGTAGGAGGGAGCGCGGCAGGCCGAAATAGCCGCCGCGATTTCATTGCCGCGATTTCCCGGAAGGTTCGATCTTTGCTATAGAACGCCCTCCTTGCGCAAACCGCCAGGCAGCATCCGCCGCGTGTCGATCCTCCCGCAATCCCGCCGAGCCATCTTCGCGTTTCTGCACGACGTCGTCATGGCTGCGCTGTCGTTCGCGCTCGCGCTCTACCTGCGGCTCGGCGACGAGATGCTGACGAAAGAGCCGCGGCTGACCCTCCTCTACGGCGTCTCGTTCACCGTGATCGCCGCGGTGATTTTCCTGGTGACCGGGCTCTATCGCGGGATCTGGCGCTATGCCTCGTTGCCCGACCTGTTCAATATCGCGCGGGCCGCGACATTGACCGAACTGGTCTTTCTGCCGGTGATGTTCCTTTTCACCCGGCTCGACACCTTGCCGCGGTCGTTTTTGCTGATCGACTGGCTGGTGCTGATAGCCCTCTTGGGCGGGCCGCGGCTCGGCTACCGGGCGTTCAAGGACCGCGGCCTCGACCATTTGGTGGAGCGCGGCCGGGGCGCCCGCGTTCCGGTGCTGCTGATCAGCACCAAGGACGGCGCCGACACGTTCATTCGCGAGACCGTGCGCGATAGGAACGCGGTCTACCGCGTCATCGGCATGCTCTCCGACACGCCGTCGCGGGTCGGCCGGCAGATCTATGGCGTGCCGGTGCTCGGGACGATCGAGGCGCTCGAAAGCGTCGTCGCTGCCCTCGACCGCCGCGGCCGGCGCCCGCAAAAGTTGGTGATCACCGCACAGGGCCTCTCCGGCGAGGAGGTCCGCCAATTGCTCGACCGCGCCGATGCGTTGGCCATCCCGCTCGCCCGCCTGCCGCGACTCACCGAGTTCCACGAGACCCGTGCCGACGCCCCGCGCACGATCGAGCCGATCGCGCTCGAGGATCTGCTCGGCCGGCCGCAGGCGGTGCTCGACCGCGAGGCGATGGCCCGGCTGATCCGCGGCCGCCGCATCCTCGTCACCGGGGCCGGCGGCACGATCGGCTCGGAGCTCGCCCGCCAGATCGCCGCGCTGTCCCCGGCGCGGTTGATCCTCGTCGATAACAGCGAATTCCTGCTTTACGCGATCGACGGGTCATTGAGCGAGCGCTGGCCCGAGCTGGCGATCCATCCGCTCCTCGCCGATGTGCGCGAGCGCAGCCGGGTCGATGCGGTCATCGCCGGCGAGCAGCCGCAGATCGTCTTTCATGCCGCTGCCCTCAAACAGGTGCCGATGGTCGAAGCCAACCCGATCGAGGGCGTCTTGACCAACGTCATCGGCAGCCGCAACGTCGCCGAGAGCGCACGCGCCTATGGCGCCCAGCTCGTGGTGATGATCTCGACCGACAAGGCGGTCGACCCGGCGAGCGTGATGGGCGCGACCAAGCGGCTCGCCGAAGCCATCTGCCAGGCGCTCGACCTCGATGAGGCGCATCGTTCGACGCTGGGCACGCGGTTCGTCACGGTGCGGTTCGGCAATGTGCTCGGATCGAGAGGCTCGGTCGTGCCGCAGTTCACGCGCCAGCTCGCCGCCGGCGGGCCGCTGACGGTGACGCATCCCGAGGCGAGCCGGTTTTTCATGACCGTGCGCGAGGCGGTCGAGCTGGTGCTCGAAGCCTCGGCCAGCGCGCCGGACGCCGATGACGGCGATGCACGCGGCAAGATTTTCGTCCTCGAAATGGGCCAGCCGGTCAAGATCGTCGACCTGGCGCGCCAGATGATCCGCCTCGCCGGGTTCACCCCCGAGCGCGACATCGCGATCACCTATATCGGCCTGCGGCCCGGCGAGAAGCTGCACGAGGCGCTGTTCCATGCGGCCGAAGCGCCGGTCCCGACGCGCAACCCGGCGCTCCGCCTCGCGGCGCCGCGCACCGCCGATTACGCCGTCCTCGCCCGCTCGATCGACGAACTCGAAGAGCATGCGCGTGCCGGTCGAGATGCGCGCGCGCTCGATCTGCTGCGCCGGCTGGTGCCGGAATACCGCGCCGAATTGCCGGCCGCGCGGCTGTCCCCGGCCCGCGCGGCGGGTTCGAGCTGATGGTGCGGGTGGCGCCGCATTTCGAGCCCCTCTCCCGCCCCCTCCCTAACCCTCCCCCGCTTGCGGGGGAGGGAAGGGTGGGGGCAAGTGCGGGAGAGGGTGTTGAGGCACGTCCGGCTTTGCGCAAATTGGCCGTCTCGCTGGGCCTGGTGATGCTGGCAATGCTCACTAGCTCCGCCCAGGCAGAGGAGACCGCCGCGCTCTATCAGGCTTATTGGGCGGGATTGCCGGCCGGCGAACTGCGCTTGACACTGCGCGACGATCCCGCGGCCTATCGCGGCGAAATCGTGATCCGCACGGAGGGCTTGCCGCGCCTCTTGACCCGGTTTCGCGCCAGCGCGGTCAGCGAGGGGCGGCTCGCCGCCGAGCGCCTGCCGGCGCCGCTGCGCTATGACGCGACCTACGATCTGCGCAAACGGCAGGACCGGCGTCTCAGCATGGAATTCACCCCGCGCGCCGACACCCTCGTCGCCGTGCGCGGCGCGGCGGACACCAGCAGGAAGCCGCCGCTGGCGGAACCGTTCCGCACCAACGTGCTGGACCCACTGAGCGCGCTCGCGGCGATCCGCCACGCGCTGCGCCAGGGCAATCGCGGCGCGTTTGCGGTCCCGGTCTATGACGGCACGCGCCGCTTCGATGTCAGCGTCCGAATCCTGCCGAAGCAGGCGGGCGATCCGACGCTTCATCTCGCGCTGACCTTGGCGCCGATCGCCGGCTTCAAGGGCGAGACCAGCGAGGATGGCGATCCCGACACCGCGCCGCGGCCGGTCGCGCTGACGATTTCCGACGACCAGCGGCTGATGCCGCTGTCGATGAGCGTATCGCTGGGTTACCTGCCGCTCGTGGTCGAGCTGGGACGCTGGTGCAGCACCGCCGCGCCCTGCCCTTGGTAGTCGCCGATTCGCGTGTTCTGGCGGCGGACCGGCTTTGCCAGCGCCGTCGCATCGCCATCAGCGCTACACTGCGCTTGGCTGCGCCGCGGATTGGCGGCGATTGGGGAGATTTGGCTGTGAGAGCGGTTTTTTTCCTGTTGGCGGCAACCATCCTGCTGAGCGGGTGCTCCGGCGACAAGCCGGCCTCGACCTCGGCCGCCAGCTCGGAGAGCTCGGAAGAAATCCTCAAAAAGAACTGCGCCGACCCGAAATGGAAGGAGCAGAATCTCGGGCTGTGGTACTCGGTGTGCCGCCAGCCGCTGCGCTGGTGATCACTCTGCCGGCACGGCGACCGGCTCGCGCTCGCGCCGCCCGGCGCCGATCAACAGCACCATCAGGGCCGCGCCGATGCACAACAGCCCCGACAGCATAAAGGCTTCGAGGTAGCTGCCGAAGGTGATCCGCAAGAGGCCGCCGAGATAGGCCGCCAGGGCGCCGCCGACCATGTGGATCGCGGTGATCCAGGCGACCATGATGCCGATCCGCGCGGCGCCCATCACCCGGACCAGGAGCCGCACCGTCGGCGGCACGCTGGCGATCCAGTCGAGCCCGTAGAACACGCTGAACAATGTCAGGCCGTAAAACGACATGTCGAAAGCGAATGGCAGGTACATCAAGGACAAGCCGCGCAGCCCGTAATACCAGAACAGCAGAAAGCGGTTGTCGCAGCGGTCGCTGAGCCAGCCCGACAGCGTCCCGCCGATGAACGCAAAAACCCCGGTCGCCGCGAGGAGGCTCGCGCCGACGACCTCGCCGAGGCCGTGATCGACGCAGGCCGGGATCAGATGCGTGGCAATGAGCCCGTTGGTCGAAGCGCCGCAAATGAAATAGCTGCCGGCGATCAGCCAAAAATCCCGCGACCGCGCCCCGTCGGCGAGGGCGCGAAAGGTGACGGCAATCGGATTGCCGGTCGGCAGCAGCGTCGGACCGGCGGCCCGCGCGCCGCCGTAAGGGGCGAGCCCCAGATCTTCCGGCCGCTCGCGCATCAGCCACGCGACGAGCGGCACGAAGATCATCACGCTGGCAGCGAGGCTCAGCGACATCGCCCGCCAGCCGGCCTGCGTTGCGATCTCGGCCATGGGCGGCAGAAACACCAGTTGGCCCGCCGCCGTGGCCGCGGTCAAAACCCCTATCACCATTCCCTGCCGCGTGTGGAACCAGCGCGCCGCGATGAAGGCCGCGAGATAGGCGCCGATAAAGCCGCAGCCGACGCCGACGACAACGCCCCACAGCAAAATCAGCTGCCAGGGTTCATGCATCGCCGGGCTAAGCGCCACGCCGATCGCGGTCGCGGCCAATGAGAGGGTCATCGTTCGGCGCACCCCAAATCGGTCCATCAACGAGGCGGCGAACGGCCCGACGAGGCCGTAGAGCAACAGGTTGATGCCGATCGCAAACGAGATCGTCGCGCGCGACCAGTGAAACTCCTCTTCAAGCGGCACGATCAGAATGCCCGGCGCGGAGCGGACCCCGGCGGTCAGCAGCACCACGACGAAGGTGACCGCGGCGACGATCCACGCATAGTGCAGCCTGCTCGCGCGGTGCGGGCTCGGAATCACGGTCTCGTCTACGACGTGACGCTCAGTCAATTGGGGCCCGACCTGCCGCTTTGTTGTGCATGCATGCCGATCGATCGTGCCATGGCTGCTGTTTGGTTTACAGTGACGATGGCGAGGATGAGGCATGCCGATGTTCCGCGACCGCAAGGATGCGGGCGAGCGCTTGGCCGCGCTGCTCCTCCATCTCAAGGACAGATCGCCGATCGTGCTGGCCTTGCCGCGCGGCGGGGTCGCGATCGGCGCCGAGATCGCCCGTCTGCTCGGCGCGCCGCTCGACATCGTGCTGGTGCGCAAGATCGGCGTGCCGTGGCAGCGGGAGCTGGCGCTCGGTGCGGTGGCGGATGGCGGCACGCCGGAAATCTTCATCGACGAGCGCATGGCCGAATCGTTGGCCGTACCCGGCGATTACATGCGCGCGGAGACCGCCCGCCAGCTTGCCGAGGTCGAACGCCGCCGCCAGATCTATTGCGCGGGCCGCGCACCGGTCGAAATCGCCGGCCGCACTGCGATCGTCGTCGATGACGGGATCGCCACCGGCGCGACAATGCGGGTCGCCTTGCGCTCGGTGCGGCGGCAGGGGCCGGCCCGGCTCGTCCTCGCCGCGCCGGTCGCCGCCGCCGAGACGCTCGCCGCCCTCGCCGGCGAAGCCGACGAGACCGTCTGCGTCGCCACGCCCCAGGGGCTCGGCGCGATCGGCTATTACTACGACGATTTCCACCAGATGAGCGACGACGAGGTCACCACGCTGCTCGCGCACGGCACCTAATCGCCGGCAACCGTGGTTGTCATTGCGAGGAGCGCCAGCGACGAAGCAATCTCGATGGAGTGGGCACAATCGGCGCGAGATTGCGTCGCTGCGCTCGCAATGACAGTTCCGTATTAGGGAAGAACTACTTCGCGGCCGCCGCGATGCGCGGCTCGTCGGCGAAAGCCGGCATGATATCGCGGGCGAAGCGGCGGATATTCTCGCGCGAGCCGCCGAAATTGACGATGACATACTCGACGCCGCCGGCGCGCAGCGCCTCCAGCTTGCGGGCGATCTGATCGGGAGTGCCGAAAATCGCGGTGTCGTCGCACAACTGGCGCACCTCGGCTTCGTCGTGGCGGGCGAAGCGCTCGCGCTCGTCGCCGGGCCGCTCGGCGAGCTTGTTGATCCGCAGATGCCCCTGGAAACGCCGCACCTGAGCCGCCTCCAGTTCCTCGGCGGTATCGGCGAAATAGACCGCGCGCGCGACCCCGACCTGCATCGGGTCGAAGCGCCGCCCACGCGCTTCCCCGTTCGATTTGAACTGGCCGACGTGGCGGATCACGTCATCGGCGAGATCGTATTGGCCGAGCAGCATGTTGTAGCCGCGCTCGGCGACCTGGCGCACCGAGCGCTCGCTGCCCGCGCCCATCCAGAACGGCGGATGCGGGCGCTGAGCGGTCGGCGGCTCGACGACGATATTGTCGTACTGCCAGTGCCGGCCGCGATGGCTGAACGGGGTGTCCGAGACGAAGGATTTGGTGATGATTTCCATCGCCTCGTCGAAGCGTGAATCGGCCTCCTCCATCGCCACGCAGAACCCGGCGAATTCGTTGTAGCGATAGCCCTTGCCGATGCCGAAATCGAGCCGCCCGCCGGACAACAAATCGAGGGTCGCGGCCTGCTCGGCGAGCAGCACCGGGTTGTGCCAGGGCAATACCAGGACGGCCGTGCCGAGGCGCAGGGTCGAGGTGCGCGATCCGAGCCAGGTCAAGAGGTTGAGGCTCGCCGAGACCTGGCCGAACCCGGTGAAATGGTGCTCGACGACAAACGTGCTGTGAAACCCGAGCGCCTCCGCTTCGACATTGTTCTCGATCCAGTCGCGGAAGCCCTGGCTGCTGTCGGTGTCCGGCCCCGTGGCATCGGGGCGGCGCGCCTGCGCGCTGCCAAAAAGTCCAAACCGCATTGCGTGCTCCTGCTGGGTGCGCGACCGCCCGCCCTTAGCCCCACCCTTCCCTCCCCGCAAGCGGGGGAGGGCTAGGGAGGGGATGGGAGAGGGAGTGTGTTAGCCCCGCTGCACCAGCTCGATACGGTAGCTGTCGGGGTCTTCAATAAAGGCGATGACCGAGCCGCCATGCGCCATCGGGCCGGCCGGGCGGGGGACCTTGACCCCGGACGCGGCGAGCCGCTCGCAGGTCTGGTAGACATCGGGCACGCCGATCGCCAGATGGCCGAAGGCGCTGCCGAGCGTATAGGGCTCAGCCTGGTCCCAATTGTGGGTCAGCTCGATCACCGTGGAATCGGTCTCGTCGCCATAGCCGACGAAAGCGAGGGTGAACTTGCCGGTCGGGTAATCGCGCTTCCTGAGCAGCTTCATGCCGAGCAGCTCGGTATAGAAATGCAGCGATTTGTCGAGGTCCTTGACCCGGAGCATCGTGTGCAGCAGCCGGGCCTTGCCGGGTTCGACGGCGGGCCTGGCGGCGGTTTCGGTCATTGTCATGGCGGGGTCACTCCTTGGCGTTGCGGCACGATATGCGTGCACTGGGGCAGATCCTCGCGGCGCGCGGCGAGGATCGCAAGGATCCGATCGGCGGCAGCGCGGCTCGGCGATAGGCCGTCGGCGCGCAGCCGCCGTACCGCCTCATCATAACCCTGGCGGTGCGCGCTGCGAACCCGTTCGTCGCCGATCAGCTCGGCGAGCGTCGCGGCAAGGTGCTCCGGTGTGCACTCGGCCCACCCCAAATGCTCCGGGACGAGCGGCCGGCCGAGCAGCACGTTGACTAGATTCACCTGGGGCACCTTGACGATGCGCCAGAGCAGCGCCTCGGTCAGCGGACCGAGGCGATAGGCGACCGCCATCGGCACACCGGCCAGCGCCAGTTCGAGCACCACCGTCCCCGAGGCGGCAAGCGCGGCGCGGCTCGCGGCGAAAGCATCGTATTTGTCGGCGGCGCCACGCAGCACGATCGGCCGGCCGGGCCAGCCGCGCACGCCCTCCGACACCCAATCGGCGACGGTCGCGACCGTCGGCACGGCGACCCGAAACGGCCCGACGGTCTGCTCCAGCCGCTCCAGCGCCTCCCCGAAAATCGGCACGAGCCGGCGCACCTCCACGCCGCGGCTGCCCGGCAACACGCTCAACACCGGCTCGTCGGCGGCGATCCCGTGCCGGACGCGAAACCGCGCCGCGTCGCCTTTGTCGGCGCCGCTCTCGAGCACCGGATGGCCGACATAGCTGGCGGCGAGGCCGACCCGCTCGAAATACGCCGGCTCGAAGGGCAGCAGGGTCAAGAGATGGTCGTACCAGCGGGCCATCCGCCGGGCGCGGCCGCCGCGCCAGGCCCACACCATCGGCGCGACGTAATGAATGAGCGGCAGAAGCTCGCCGCGCCGGCGCAGCCGTTGCGCGACGCGCCAGCTGAAGCCGGAGCTGTCGATCGTGATGACGGCATCCGGCCTGAGCGCACGGATCGCCGCCACGGTCTCGCGCACCCGGCGCAGGATCAACGGCGCCCGCGGCAGCACCTCGGCCACCCCCGCCACCGCGAGATCGGCGAGCGGGACGAGGCTCGCGAGCCCCTGTTCGACCATCGCTTCGCCGCCGATCCCGGCGATGCGCAACCGGCCCGCGGTGCGCTCGCGCAACGCCGCGATCAGCGCCGCGCCGAGCACATCGCCCGACGGTTCGCCGGCGATGATGAAGAGAAACGGCGCGGGCGCTGCGCGTCCTTCGAGACGCGCTCCTGCGGAGCGCTCCTCAGGATGAGGAATATTTGTGCATGGCATTAAAGACTTACCCTCATCCTGAGGAGGCGCGACGCGTCGTCTCGAAGGACGCAAGGATCTTCGTCCGAGACTCCATCAGGGGTCAGAGTGGCGTATACCGACGACAAACAGGCCGCTCGAATCGGCGAGGCGCGCGACCTCGTCGCGGTCGATGACGAGCGTCGCCCCGGCTTCGGCGGCGATGCCGCGCAACCCGCTCTCGGCGGCGAGGATCACGGTTTGCGGGCCGATCACCGGACGATCGGCGCGCTTTTCCTGACCCGGCTTCTCGACCTTGACCAGCACCCCGCCCGGGCCATCGCGGCGCAATTGAGCGCAGCGGCGCAGCAAGCCGTCGGTGCCCTCGATTGCCTCGACCCCGAGGACGAAGCCCTGCTGCACCACCACCGCCTGCCCGATGTCGAGCGCGCCGATCGCGCGCGCGATGCGCATGCCGTGCGCGATGTCGGATTCGGCGTCGGCATCGGGCCGGATCCGCCCGAGCGAGCCCTCCGGCAAGCCCGCCTCGTCGAGCAGCTGATCGGCGCCGATGACGCGAAAGCCTTCGTGCTCGAGCTCCTTGATGACCGCCGTGAGCAGGCCGTCATCGCCGAGCGCACGGTAGCCGATCCGCGCCAAAACCTTCGCCGCCTTCCAATCCGGGCGCAGCCCCGCGAGCGAGGGGCGGCGCACCCCGCCGGCGAGCACCAGCTCGCTGACCGCGTTGCCCCTTCGCGGCGGCGCCGATGCGGCACCAGGCATGCGGCACGGTCGCGACCGCTTCCCGGTCGGCTTCCCCTTCGAGCGCCAGCACGAAAACCTCGCGCCCGGCGGCGCGGCAGCTTTCGATCACCCGGCGCGGCAACCCGCCGCTGCCGGCAATGATGCCGATTGGTCCTCGGGGCGGCCCAGATGCCGAAAGCTCAGCGTCAGCCGCCATTCGCCCCTTTCGGCTGACAGATCGCGCGGCTCGAATCGGCGCGGATGAAGGCGATGATGTCGTCTACCGGGCCGATCCCGGCAAAGCGCTCGGCCGCGTCGTTGACCCGGTCGTTGAACGTCCCGTCGTCCGAGAACAGGAACTGGTAGGCGCTGCGCAGCCCCTGGATGTCGTCGCGGCTGAAGCCGCGGCGCTGCATGCCGATGATGTTGAGGCCGGTCAGGCGCGCCCGGTCGCCGATCACCACACCGTAAGGGATGACGTCGCGCTCGACCCCGGACATGCCGCCGATCATCGCATGCCGGCCGATCCGCACGAACTGGTGCACCGCCGAAAGCCCGCCGAGGATCGCGTGATCCTCGATCACGACATGCCCGCCGAGCGTCGCGTTGTTGACGAGGATGACGTGATCGCCGATCTGGCAGTCGTGCGCGACATGCGCGCCGACCATCAACAGGCAATGGTTGCCGATCCGGGTGACCATGCCGCCGCCCTCGGTGCCGGGATTGATCGTCACATGCTCACGGATCGTGTTGTCGTGGCCGATTTCGAGCGATGAAGGCTCGCCCGCATATTTCAAATCCTGCGTCTCGAAACCGATCGAGGCGAAGGGGAAGATCCGCGTCCGCTCGCCGATCGTCGTGCGCCCGTCAATGACGACATGCGATTTGAGGCTGACCCCGGCGCCGAGCGCGACATCCTCGCCGATCACGCAATAAGGCCCGACCACCACGTCGTCGGCGAGCGCTGCCCCGGGCGCCACGATCGCCGTGGGATGAATCTGCGGCATCCCGGCCTAATCGCTCATGATCATCGCGGCGAACACCGCTTCCGCCATCAGCTGGCCGCGAACCTCGGCGCGGCCCTCGAATTTCCAGACATTGCCGCGATGGCGCTGCTTGGTGACGCGGACATGGAGACAATCGCCGGGCACCACGGGCCGCCGAAACCGCGCGTTGTCGACGCTCATGAAATAGACCAGCTTGCCTTCGGCCTCCGGCCCGAGGGTGTGGACGACCAGCACCGCGGCGGTCTGCGCCATCGCCTCGATGATCAACACGCCCGGCATGACCGGACGGGCCGGAAAATGGCCCTGGAAATAATACTCGTCGATCGAGACATTCTTGATGCCGGTCGCCTCTTGGTTCGCCACCACGTCGATGACCTTGTCGATCATCAGAAAGGGGTGGCGGTGCGGGATCATTTCCATGATCCGCTGAAGGTCGATCTGGGGCGACTCGGCGCAGGCCGGATCGATCATCCTCCGTCCTTCTTTTTCGCAAGGCGCTGCAGAATCGCAACCTGTCGCATGAACACGCCTATCGGCACCGCCGGAGTACCGCAAACCGTCTCACCGGCCGGAACGTCGCGCATGACGCCGCTTTTACCGGCGATCCGTGCCCCGTTGCCGATTTGCACATGGCCGGAAATCGCCGATTGCCCCCCGAGCATGACAAAATCGCCAAGCCTGCTGCTGCCGGCGATCCCCGCCTGACCGGCAAGGATGCAGCCTCGGCCGAGAACGACATTGTGCCCGATCTGCACGAGATTATCGATCATTGTGCCCGGGCCAATGACGGTGTCGTGTCCCGAGCCGCGGTCGATCGTCGTGTTGGCCCCGATATCGACATCGTCGCCGACGATCACCCGTCCGAGTTGCGGGATCTTGACCGGCCCCTCACGGTCCGGCGCGAACCCGAATCCGGGCTGGCCGATCCTGACGCCGGGATGCAGCACGACACGGGCGCCGATCACGCAATGGCTGAGTGTCACATTGGCGCCGACCCGGCAATCCGCGCCGAGTTCGACCCTGGCCGCGATTACCGTGTTGGCCCCGATCTGGCACCGCGCGCCGAGCCGCGCCCCCGCCTCGATCACCACATGGTCGGCGATGTCGCAATCGGGCGGCACGATCGCCGCGGGATCGATGATGGCTGACGGCGCCCGCCGCGGCGCGACCGGCTTTAGCGGGTAGAAGGCCTGCGCGGCGCGCGCGAACGCCTTATACGGATTAGCGGCGATCAACAGCGCCATTCCCGGGGGGGCCTTCTCGATCGCCCGCTCGTCGACGATCGCGGCCCCGGCGCGCGAGCCGGCGAATGCGTCGAGATATTTGCGGTTGTCGAGGAACGTCAGATCCTCAGGCCCGGCCGTCTCGAGCGGCGCGACATCGGCGAATAGCCGATCGCCGCCTTTGTGGTCACGCAGGGTTGCCCCGCTCAACGCCGCAAGCGCATCGAGCGAAAACGGCCCGGCGCGATCGAAGAAGCGGGGGTCAGCCATCGCCGGGCGCGCAGGCCGAGGCAGCGGCCTCGCCCCTATTTCTTCTTTTTCGGCGCCGGCTGTGCAGGCGCGGCCGCTGCCGGAGCATTTGAACCAGTCGGGGCATTGGCGGCGACCGGCGCGACAAAGTTGACGTTCACGGTCGGCAGCTGCTCGTCCAGCTTCTGCAGCACCTCATCGGTCACCTCAAAGTTCTGATCGAACAGCACCAACTCGCTGCGCAAGAACACCAGATTCGCTTTTCGCTCTTTGGCGATGTCGGCGATGATCTTGAGCATCACTTCATTGATCTTCTCAAGCGCCTCGGAGTTGGCTTTTTCGAGGATTTGCCGCTTGCCTTGCATGCTTTTGTCGAAGTCGTTGAGCTTCTGCTGGAAGTCGCGTCCCTTCTGGTTGAACGCTTCGGCCGACAGCGAGCCCTGCTGCCGCTGCAGCGTGTCGTGCTCTTGGCGCAGCACGCCCTCCTGAGCCGACATTTCCTTCTGGTATTCTGTGCGCTTCTGCTCGATCTGCTGGCGTACCATCTTCGCCGATTTGGAGTTCTGCAACAGCGATTGGACGTCCACCACGAGGATGTTCAAGCTCGGCGCGGCGCCGGGGGCGGCCCCGGGGGCGGCGACGGGCGCCGGCGGCGTCTGCTGCGCTCGCGCTGGGGCGAGCAGTCCGCCCAGCGCGACAAATACAATCAGCGGGGCAAGCCCCGCACGGGTGACCGACATCAGAACCTCGTACCAAAACTCACATGAAAGAACTGGGTCTTGTCGAACGATTCTTTTTTGATCGGCAACCCCAGATCGAGGCGGATTGGGCCCACCGGCGATTTCCACGAGACGCCAACCCCCGCGGTGGCCCGGATCGAGTTCGCGTCGACAATCTGCGGCACCGCCCCACCGGTCGCCGAAAGCTGCGCCGGCGTCAGCACGATGTTCTTCTGATCGTTCGACCAAAGGCTGCCGAAATCGGTGAAGATCCGCCCGGTGATGCCAAGCTCCTTGGGCAGGCCGAGCGGCACGCCGAGCGATAGCGATCCGGCATAGTATTTGTTGCCGCCCAGCGCATCGCCGGTATTTTTGTCGCGCGGACCGATGCCGGCGGGCGCGAAGCCGCGCAGATTGTCGCCGCCGACAAAGAAGCGATCCTGCAACAGCACTTGCTGGCCGCCCCAGCCGAGAACATCGCCGGCTTCGGCGGTAAAGCTGAGCACCCATTCCGGCGCAATGGAGTAATAATAACCAAAGTCTGCTTTATTACGAATATATTTTACCCCAAATCCCGCACCAGCAAAGTCGTTCCCGATAGAGGCGTAATATCCATCGGTCGGCTCTTGGCGATTGTCACGGCGGTCATAAAGCAGGACCTGACCGATTGCCGAGGTCACATGAGTCCCTGCCTGAAGCTGAATGAACAGCGAAGACGTGTTCTGGACGTTGGTAATGTCGTCCGATCGCGCCGTGTATTTCCAGGTTTGGCGAAGATTTTCCGAGATCTGATAACCGGCGCGCAGCGCGCCGCCATAAGAGAACTGCACGTATGCCGGGGTAACACCGCTGAAAAAATTCGATGTCGGGCTGGTCTTGACCTCGAATATATCGATCCCGGCGGCGACATTTTTGTCGAGGAAGTACGGTTCGGTAAAGCTGAGGTCGACCTGCTGAGATCGGAAGGACAGCACCGTGCTGATCCGCAGATCCTGACCGCGGCCGAGGAAATTTCGCTCGCGGACGCTGACATCGGCGAGCGGGCCGTCTGAGGTCGAGAAGCCGACGCCAAGCGACAGTTCGCCCGTGGACTGCTCTTCGGCCTCGACCGTGATGATGGTTCGATCGGGCGCCGAGCCCGGATTGTTGGTAACCTCGATCTTCTTGAAGAACCCGAGATTCTTGATGCGCTCCTTGGAGCGCTGCATCTTGTTCGTGTTGAACGCATCGCCTTCGACGAGGCGGAACTCGCGGCGGATAACCTGGTCGAGCGTGCGCACGTTGCCGGTGACGTCGATCCGTTCGACATAGACCTGCGGGCCCTCGCGCACGTTGAAGACGACATCGAGGGTGCGCTCGTCGCGATTGCGGGTGATTTCGGGTTTTACCTCGACAAAGGCATAGCCGCGATTGCCGAGCGCATCGGTCAGCACCGAAATCGAATGTTCGACCCCCTCGGCGTTGTACCAATCGCCCGATTGGACGGTCAGCAACGGCAGCACCGTGTCGCGCGGCAGGTCCTTCAGCGTGATGGCGACGTCCACCTTGCCAAAGCGATACCGCTCGCCCTCGTCGACCGTGAAGGTGACGACAAACCCGTCGCGGTCGGGCGTCAACTCGGCCACCGCCGACACGACGTGGAAATCGGCATAGCCTTCGTTCAGATAGAATTTGCGCAACAGCTCGCGGTCGTAGGTCAGCCGATCGGGGTCATAGGTGTCCGAGGTCGACAGAAAGCGATACCAGCGGCTCTCCTTGGTTTCGATCGTGCCGCGCAGCGTGCCGTCGCCGAACCAGCGGTTGCCGACGAAATTGATGCTACGTACCCCGGTCGAGGGCCCCTCGTTGATCTCAAAAACCAGATCGACCCGGTTCTCCGACAATTGGATGACCTTGGGATCGACGGTCGCCGCGAAACGGCCGTGCCGACGATAGAGTTCGAGGATGCGCCGGACATCATTCTGCACCCGCGTGCGCGTGTAGACGACGCGCGGACGCAATTGGATCTCGGCGTTGAGGTCCTTGTCGGAGAGCTTCGAATTCCCCTCGAGGGCGATGCGGTTGATGATCGGGTTCTCGACCACCCGGACGACCAGAAAATTGCCCTCCCGGGTAAGTTTCACATCGGCGAACAGCCCGGTCGCGAACAGCGCCTTCAACGAGCGATCGATGCGTTCAGGATCCCACGCATCGCCCGGCTGGAGCAGCAGGTAGGAGCGCACGGTCTCCGGCTCGATCCGCTGGATCCCCTCGATCCGGATGTCGGTGATCGCGCCCGCCCCCGCCGCGGCGGATCGGGTCTGAGCCGCCGCCAATGGCACCCACGCGGCCGCCGTCACCAAGGCGGCGACCAGCATGGCCAGCCAGCGGAAAATCACGCGCTTCGGCCCCAAAACTCCCCACTCCGACACTTGCGCTACCCCCACCGCGGATCGTGTCAGGTCACAAAGCGCTTCACAATATCGACGATCCCGGTGTGAACGAGATCGTTCCAGGTCGCAAATACCATCAGCGTCAGCACCAGCGCCAACCCGACGCGGAAGCCGTATTCCTGGGCGCGCTGGCCCAACGGCTTCCCGCGGATCGCCTCGGCCGCATAGTATAGCAGATGTCCGCCGTCGAGCACCGGCACCGGGAACAGGTTGATCAGGCCGAGATTGACCGACAGCACCGCCATGAACCACAGCAGCGGGACGATGCCGCCCTGGGCGATCTCGCCCGACAACTGGGCAATGCGCAGCGGCCCGCCCAGCTCGTCGGTGGTGCGGGTGCCGATCACCATCTGCCACATCGCCTGGAGCGTGGTGGCCGACAGGTTCCACGTCTCGCTGATCGCGCTTACGACGGCGCTCGCCGGATCGCGCTTGACGTATTTGGTGCCGCCGCCGCGAATGCCGAGCTGACCGATCTGGCGGCGCCCAAGCCGATCGCTCTCCTCGATCAGGCTCGGCGTGACCCGCAAGTCAACCAGCGTCCCGTCGCGCCTGACGACCATCGTCATCGGCACGCTCGGATTGAGCCGCACGACCTGCTGGACGTCCTCGAACCGATCGACCGACCGACCGTCGATGCTGACGATCGCGTCGCCCGTGCGGATCCCGCCGGTTTCGGCGGCGCTGCCCGGCATGACCTGGCCGACCTCCGCCGGGGTGTAAGGCTGGCCATAGGTCATGAACAACAGCGCGAGCACGACGATGGCGAAGACGAAATTCGCAAGCGGCCCACCGGCGACGATGGCGGCCCGCTGGCCCAGCCGCTTGCACGGAAAGGAGACGTCGCGCTCGGCCGCGCTCAATTCGCCGAGCCGCGCGATCGGCAGCCCGGAACTGGCATCGCTGTCGCCGAACATCTTGACGTACCCGCCGAGCGGGATCGTGCTGAACTTCCAGCGCGTGCCGGCGCGGTCCCACCAGCCGAAGAGCTCGGGACCAAAGCCGATCGAGAACACCTCGACCTTCACCCCATTACGCCGGGCAATCAGGTAATGACCGAGCTCGTGGACGAACACGAGAACGGTCAGCACCACCAGAAACACGACGACATAAAAAAATCCGCCGTGCAGAAACGGTACTAAATGGCTCATATTTTATCCGTCATTGGGCGACGCGCGAATAACCGCACGCCGCGACCAGTTTGCCCGCGATCTCGCGGGCGGCTACGTCAAGATGGTAGACGTCTTCGAGCGACTCAAGGTTACCCCCAGGCATCAGATCGAGGGTCCGCTCGACGGTTTCGGCGATATCGAGAAATCCGATCTGGCCCGCGAGAAAGGCGTGCACCGCCGCCTCGTTCGCCGCGTTGAGCACAGTCGGGCCGGCACCGCCCCGAGCGAGCGCCTCGCGCGCCAGGCGCAGCGCCGGAAAGCGCTCTTCATCGGGCGCCTCGAAGGTGAGCCGCCCGACATCGGCGAGATCGAGCCGCTTTGTCGGAGCCGCGGTGCGCCCCGGCCAGCCCAGGGCATAGGCGATCGGGGTGCGCATATCAGGCGAGCCGAGATGGGCGAGGACCGACCCGTCGCAATAGGTCACCAGGCCATGAATGATCGATTGCGGATGGACGACGATGTCGATGCGCTCGGGCGCCAGCTGAAACAGATAGTGTGCCTCGATCAGCTCCAGCCCCTTGTTCATCAAGGTCGCCGAGTCGACGGAAATCTTTGCGCCCATGCGCCAGGTCGGGTGCGCCACCGCTTGTTCCGGGGTCGCGTCGCGCATCGCGGCAAGGCTGCGCTCGCGAAACGGGCCGCCGCTGCACGTGAGGGTGATCTTCTCGATCCCCTCGACCCGGGTGAAATCGAAGCATTGCCAGATCGCGTTGTGCTCGCTGTCGACCGGCAGGAGGGTCGCGCCGTGCGCGGCGACCTCGCGCATGAACAGGCTGCCGGCGCAGACCAGCACCTCCTTGTTGGCGAAGGCGACGATGCGCCCCTGCCGGATCGCCGCCAGGGTCGGTTCGAGCCCGGCGGATCCGACAATCCCGGCCATGACCCAATCGGCCGGCCGTTCGGCTGCCTCGACCACGGCCGCCCGGCCGCAGGCGGTCTCGATCCCGCTGCCGGAAAGCGCCTCCTTCAGCGCCGGATAATCCGCGGGGTCGGCAATTGCCGCAAAGCGCGCATCGAGCGCCTTTGCCTGCTCGGCCAGCAAGGCCGCGTTGTGGTTGGCGGTCAACGCCTCGACGCTGAAGGCATCGCGGTTGCGCAACAAGAGGTCGACCGTGCTCTGCCCGATCGACCCGGTCGAGCCGAGGATCGTGACCCGCCGCGGCCCCTCGGAACTTTGACCGGAGGCGCCCCTATTCCGCTCGTCAGCCTGGATCGACCCGGTCATCGCCATGTCAGCACGCTGCCGCCATCGATCAGGGTCAGCAACGCCACCGCCGGGATGACCGCCAGAAGGCCGTCGAGCCGGTCAAGTAGGCCGCCATGCCCAGGAATGAGGCCGCTCGAGTCCTTCACACCGAACCTTCGCTTGGCCACGGACTCCGCAAGATCGCCGAACTGCTCGACAATCGCAAGCCCCGCGCTTGCCAGCACCAGCGGCAGCGCCGCGGAGATGCCGAGGATGCCCGCGGTGCCCCACCCGGCGAGCGCCGCGCAGCTCGCCCCGCCGATCAGCCCCGCCCAGGTTTTGCCTGGGCTCCAATGCGGCGCGAGACGCGGCCCGCCCAGCCGGCGGCCGATCGCATAGGCGCCGATATCGGTCGCCCAGACGATGGCAAAGATCCACAGCACGGTGACCCGCCCGGCCCCGCCCATCCCGGCGAGCCATAACAGCAGCACGCAGGGTAGCGCCACCCACAGCGCGCCGAGGGCGAGCCATTGCGCGGCGCCGCCAGGCTCGCGGTGAGCCACCCCGAAAACGATCGCCGCGCCGATGAGGCTCGCCCCGATGGCGAGCCCGATCTCGGCCGCCGCTGCCGCCGCGACCGCGCCGAGAACGGCGCCGATCAGTACGACCCCGCTCGCCCCAAGCCGGCCGGCGCGGCACAGCCGGGCCCATTCCCAAGCCATCACCCCGCCGGCCATCGCGGTGACGATCGGCAACCAGGGCCAGCCGAACCACGCGATGGCGATCGCGATCGGCGCCAGGACCAGCGCCGAGAGCGTGCGCAGCCTGAGCGAGCCGTGGGAACCCTGCTCAGCGGGAGCCAACCGAGGCACCGTAACGGCGCTCGCGACCGCAATAATCGGCGATCGCTTTTTCGAGATCGCCGCGCCCGAAATCCGGCCACAGCGTCTTGGTGAAGACCAGTTCGGCGTAGGCGCACTGCCATAACAGGAAATTGCTGATGCGCTGCTCGCCGCTGGTGCGGACCAACAGATCGGGGTCAGGCAGGTCCGAGGTGAACAGATGGCCGGCGATGAGGTCTTCGTCGACCGCCTCGACGGCCAGGCTCCCGGCCGCAACCTTGACGGCGATCGCCCGCGTCGCCGCGACGATTTCGGCGCGCCCGCCATAGGAGAGCGCGATCGTCAGATTGACCCCGCGATTGTCGCGGGTCAGCGCCTCGGCGTTGGCGATCAGCGTGACCAGATCGGCGGACAGCCGGCCGGTCTCGCCAATCACCCGCAGACGCACGCCGTTGCGGTGCAATTCCGCGATCTCGCCGCGCAGGTAATGGCGCAGCAAACCCATCAAATCGTCGACTTCGTTGAGCGGGCGCTTCCAGTTCTCGGAGGAGAACCCGAACAAGGTCAGATAGGGGATGGCGAGTTCGCTCGCCGCGACCAGCGTGCGGCGCACCGCCTCCGCGCCGCGCCGGTGACCGGCGATTCGCGGCAGACCGCGAGCCTTCGCCCAACGGCCATTCCCATCCATGATGATCGCAATATGCCGCGGCAGCGGGCGCGGCAGGGGGGCGGCGACACTCATCAGACTTGCAGGATTTCCTTGTCTTTTTGCGCGAGCGTCTCGTCGATGCGCTTGATGTGGTCGTCGGTGAGAACCTGGACGTCGTGCTGCAGCTTGCGCTGCTCGTCCTGCGAGATCTCGCTGTCCTTTTCGAGGCGGCGCAGCACCTCGATCCCGTCGCGCCGCACATTGCGCACCGAGACGCGCGCCTGCTCGGCGTATCTGGCCGCGACGCGGGTCAATTCGCGGCGCCGCTCCTCGTTGAGTTCGGGGATCGGCACTCGCATGACCTGACCCTCGGTCTGCGGATTAAGGCCGAGCCCAGCTTCGCGGATCGCCCGGTCGACCGCCTTGACCACGCCGCGGTCCCACACCTGGACGGTGATCATCCGCGGCTCCGGCACATTGACGCTGGCCACCTGATTGAGCGGCACCGTGCCGCCATAGGCCTCGACCATGATGGGCTCCAACAGGCTGGTCGACGCGCGGCCGGTGCGCAGCCCGCCGAACTCCTTGTGCAATACGTCAACCGCGCCATCCATGCGGCGGCGGAGATCATTCAGCAATTCTTCTTGCGCCATGGCGTCGGGTTCCCTCGCGCTTCTTGCTTCCTTGCTCGGGTATGGGGTTATGACAAATCCTCGATGATCGTGTACCGTCCCAGTCCCTGCACGACCTGCGCGAACCCGCGGCTCTCGAAGATCGAGAAGACGAGGATCGGGATCCGGTTTTCCCGCGCCAGCGAGATCGCCGAGGCATCCATCACCTCCAGCTCGCGCGCCAGCACCTCGCGGTAATCGAGCCGCTCGAAGCGATTTGCCCCGGGCACGAGGTGCGGGTCGGCATCATAAACGCCATCGACCTTGGTCGCCTTCAAGAGGGCGTCGCATCCCATTTCCGACGCGCGCAGCGCCGCCGCCGTATCGGTGGTGAAGTACGGATTGCCGGTCCCACCGGCGAAGATTACCACCCTGCCCTTCTCCAGATGGCGCAGCGCCCGCCGGCGGATATAGGGTTCGCATACCGATTGCATCGAAATCGCCGACTGCACCCGGGTGGTGATGCCGCGGCGCTCGAGCGCGTTCTGCATCGCCAGCGCGTTAATCACGGTTGCCAGCATGCCCATATAGTCGCCCGAGGCGCGCTCCATGCCGACCGCCGCGCCCGACAGCCCGCGGAAGATGTTGCCCCCGCCGATCACCAGGCAGAGCTCGACGCCGAGATCGTGGACCGATTCAACTTCGCCGGCGATGCGCTCGATCATGGCCGGGTCAAGGCCGTAATCGCGCTCGCCCATCAGCGCCTCGCCGGACACTTTGAGGAGGACGCGACGATACTTGAGATCGGCTGGCATGCGTCCCTGGCCTATGCTGCGCTGCCCGTCCCGTGAATGGCCCGAAGATTACACCAAACCGCGTGCAGCTGGGCCATCCGATTTGCTTTAGGTTGCCACGATGGTGACGAATGTACTCAGTTCTTGAGCTGGGCGCCAACCTCGGCGGCGAAATCGGAGGGCGGCCGCTCGACTCCCTCGCCGAGGACAAATAGAACAAATCCGGCCAACCGGATCGGCGCACCCGCCTCCTTGGCGGCGGCTTCGATTACCTTGCCGACGCGGCGTTCGCCGTCGATCACGAAGATCTGCTCCAGAAGCACAACCTCCTCGTAGAATTTGCGCAGCCGGCCTTCGACCATGCGCTCGACGATCGCCTCCGACTTGGCGGTTGCCCGCGCCTGCTCGCGCAGCACCGCGCGTTCGCGATCGAGCGCCGCGGCCGGTACCTCGGCGATGTCGATGTAGAGGGGCTTGGCGGCCGCGACTTGCATCGCCAGCTGCCGTCCCAAGCCAGCGAGCGCATCGCCCTCGGCCTCGGATTCGAGCGCGACCAGCACACCGATCTTGCCGAGGCCCGGCGCCAGGGAATTGTGGATGTAGGACGCGACGACCCCGCGCTCGACCTCGAGACTTGCCGTGCGGCGCAGCACGAGGTTTTCGCCGATCCGCGCGACCAGTTCGGTCAGTTCGCCCGCCACGGTGCGGCCGGTTCCGGGATAGGGCACCTCTTTCAGCGCTTCGACATCGCCCGCCGCCCCAAGCGCGAGCCCGCCGACGGTGCGCACGAAGGCCTGGAACAGCTCGTTGCGCGCGACGAAATCGGTCTCGGAATTGACTTCGACCGCGGCGCCCGCGCGGCCTCGCGTCACAGCCCCGACAAGCCCTTCCGCGGCGACCCGCCCGGATTTCTTCGCCGCGGCGGCGAGGCCCTTTTTGCGCAGCCAGTCGACCGCGGCCTCGAGGTCGCCGCCGGTGTCGCCGAGCGCGCGCTTGCAATCCATCATCCCGGCGCCGGTCTTGTCGCGCAATTCCTTGACTAGCCCCGCGGTCACCTCGGCCATTCCGTGATCCTCTCCAATACCTGGCCCGCGGCTTATTCCCCGGCTGGCGTCGCTTCCGCTTCGGAGGCTGCGGGCTCGGCTGCTGCGGCGATGGTCGCTTCGGCTTCGGCCGTGTCGGCTTCGGCGGCCGCGGTCAGGGTCTCGTCGTCGACCGGCTCTTCCTCCGGCTCGACCTCGGCGAGCACCTCGGCCCGCGCCCCGATATCGACGCCGGAGGCGGCCAGCTCGGCCTGCAGCCCGTCGAGCACGGCGCTGGCGACCAGTTCGGAATACAGATGAACCGCGCGCATCGCGTCGTCGTTCCCCGGGATCGGATAGGCGATCCCGTCGGGCGAGGAGTTCGAATCGAGGATCGCGACGACCGGGATGTGCAACTTATTGGCTTCGGCGACCGCAATCGCCTCCTTGTTGGTGTCGATCACGAAGAGGATGTCGGGCAGCCCGCCCATCTCCTTGATCCCGCCCAGCGCGCGTTCGAGCTTGTCGCGGTCGCGCGTCAGCTCCAGGAGCTCGCGCTTGGTCAACCCGCTCTCTTCGGTCGTGATGCGCTCGTCGAGCTCGCGCAGCCGCTTGATCGATTGCGAGATCGTCTTGAAGTTGGTCAGCATGCCGCCGAGCCAGCGGTAATTCACATAATACTGGCCGCAGCGTTTGGCGGCCTCGGCGACCGCGTCCTGCGCCTGGCGCTTGGTGCCGACGATCAGCACCCGCCCGCCGCCGGCGACGACCTCGCGGATCGCCTCGATACCTTGGCGCAACAGCGGCACGGTCTGTTCCAGATCGATGATGTGGATACCGTTGCGGATACCGAAGATGTAGGGCGACATCTTCGGGTTCCAGCGCCGCGTGTGGTGGCCGAAATGGACGCCGGCTTCAAGGAGCTGGCGCATCGTGAATTCGGGCAATGCCATACTCTTTTCCTTTCCGGTTATGCCGCCGCAGGAGAAGATCGGCTTCCGCCGACACCGGAGCGGTCGCCCATACACAGGCGCCGCAGCCCTGCGTGAGGGTTACGCACGGATTAGGTAAGGCCGGCGGCATGATTTGGCAAGCGCGACCGCGAGGCTAGCCTTCGCCTTCGCCGATCAGCTGCACCGCTTCCGCTCGCGCCGCCTGCGCGAGCGGGACATCCAACGTCGCCAGCGGCAACGATCGTCGCACCGCCAATTCGAGATAGGCCGCATCGTAAACCGTTAACCAATGTCGGCGGGCAAGGCCCAGCACCTGCGCCTCCACCGGCGCGGTGTCCGCCACAACGGCAATGCGCGCGAGCTCTTGCAAAAATTCTGAAGTTCTCAGTTCGTGGATACGGCCACGACGCTCGTTGACAACCAGGCCATTACGCACCTCAAACCACCACAGCGTCGGTACGATAGCCCGATCATTCTCGAGACGCGCCAATGCGAGCGTCGCCACAGCGTGGATTTCTTGCAACGCCCAAGCGACTACGACCGAAGCGTCGACAACGAAGGCCACTAATATCTGTGTCCTTCGTGTATTGACGAAAGAATTTCCTCGATCGTCGCGCCCCCGGTTTCCTCCCTGATCTTTTTGCCCAGTTTCTTAATGTTGTCGATGGCGTCGCGGACCTGCTGCTGCCGCCCTTCCGGATCAGGCATGATGCGAGCGATCGGCCGGCCGTGGCGAAGGATGACGATCGTGCTGCCGCGTTCGACCTCGTCGAGCAGCTGCGAGAAATGTGTCTTCGCCACCGAGGCCTGTACCTCGCGCACGGCATTTCGCTGGGGAAGATCGCGCGGCGCGAAAGCCGGAGCGTCTTCGCTGAATCCGCGTCGGGATCGAGCGGCCATCGCTAAGACCTTTTTGATTGGTCGATTTGACCAGTTAAACCTGCCTTCTCCAATGCCCGATCGTCAAGCGCCTTCTCGCGGTGGAGAGCCAAGTGCATGATGGCCGTACGCGAGGCGCCCTAGTCAGGAGATTCGGCATGAAAATCGTCAAGATCGAAGATCTGCATTGCGACGCCGGCTGGCGCGTCAATTCCTTCCTCAAAATCACCACCGACGAGGGCATCGTCGGCTGGTCCGAATACATGGAAGGCTATGGTGCGCAAGGCCTCACCGGAATCATCCAGAAGCTCGCCGAGCGGTTCCTGATCGGCCGCGACCCGCGTCCGGTCGAGGCGATCTCGGCAATGCTCTATGCTGCGACGCGGCAGGCAGCCGGCGGCGTCAACCAGATGGCGATCGCGGCCATTGAGAACGCGCTGGTCGACATCAAGGCCAAGGCATTGGACGTCCCGGTCTACGAGATGCTCGGCGGCCCGGTGCGCGACCGCCTTTCGCTCTATTGGTCGCATTGCGGCACCTACCGCGCGCGCCATGCCGACAAGATCAAGGAATGGGCCGGGGTCGAGCCGGTGCGCTCATTGGACGACATCGTCGCGCTCGGCGAGGAAGTGAAGCGCAAGGGCTTCAAGGGGCTGAAGACCAACCTCATTCGCTTCGACAAGGACAAGGCCTACATGTACGGCCCCGGCACCGGCAACCCGCCGGGCTTTCCCGAGCTTAATGTCGACCACAAGATCGTCGACGCCGCGGTCGCGCAATTGGAGGCGTTCCGCCGCGGCGCCGGGCGCGATGTCGGGCTCCATCTCGACACCAACTTCAATTACAAGATCGACGGCTACTTGCAACTGGCGCGCGCCTTGGAGCCGCTCGACATGGTGTGGCTCGAGATCGACCTCTACGACCCGGCCGGCCTCGCGCTGATCCGCCGCTCCGCCCGCACGCCGATCGCGTCGCTTGAATCGATCTATGGAAGGCGCAATTTCCGGCCGTATTTTGAGCAGCAATCGGTCGATTACGCGATCATCGACGTGGCCTGGAACGGCATCCTCGAATCGGTGAAGATCGCCGCGATGGCCGACGCCTACGAGGTCAACGTCGCGCCGCACAATTTCAACGGCCATCTCGGCTCGCTGATCAGCGCGCATTTCAGCGCCGTGGTGCCGAACTTCAAAGTCATGGAGATCGACATCGACGATGTCCTCTGGAAGGATGACATCGTCACCAAGCCGCCGGTCATCGAGAACGGCGATATGTTGCTGCCGACCGGCCCCGGCTGGGGCGCCGAAGTCAACGAAGAATTCGTCCGCGCCCACCCGCCGAAAGGGCGCTGACTGGAGGAACGATGGGTCTCGCTATGCTCAACCCATCCTACGAGTTGTGTCCGTGTAGGATGGGTTGAGCGCAGCGAAACCCATCACAACAAGGATCGGGAGGAGACAGAGATGAGCGACATCAGCCAGGACTTCAATTTTCTGCAGGGCGTCAAGGTGGTGGATTTCACCCAGTTCGAGGCGGGCACGACCTCAACCGAGGTGCTCGCCTGGTTTGGCGCCGAGGTGGTCAAGATCGAAAACCCGGGCCGCGGCGATCCGGGCCGGCGGCTGCGGCCCGGCAAGCCCGACGACGACCCCTGGTATTTCCACCAGTTCAACGTCAACAAGAAGTCGCTGGCGATCAACTTGAAATCGCCGAAGGGGCTGGAAATCGTCAAGGAGATGCTGAAGAAGGCCGACGTCACCGTCGAGAACATGGCGCCCGGCACGATCGAGCGCTTGGGGCTCGATTACGAGTCGGTCAAGAAAATCAACCCCGGCATCATCTATTGCCAGATCAAGGGCTTTGGCACCGGCAGCCCGCATGAGGCGGGGCTCGCCTTCGACATGATCGCGCAGGCCGCCGGCGGCCCGATCAGCGTCACCGGCGAACCCGACCGCCCGCCAGTCAAGCCGGGCCTCTCCTTTGGCGACACCGGCACCGGCATGCTGATGGCGGCGACGATCCTCGGCGCCTTGCACGAGCGCAACCGCACCGGCAAGGGAAGGCGGCTGCAGCT
>WNFC01002522.1_pt1 | contig 37832 bp, 34 predicted proteins | sample 5400541 | NCBI WGS metagenome assembly WNFC01 (sample SAMN13153342, study PRJNA577476) | soil metagenome | isolation source: 120 cm saprolite under Douglas fir tree site 2 hole 2 replicate 1 | place: USA:California | collected 2015-04-18
GCGTTCAGCACTACCCGGTCCACGCAGTCATAGCTGCCGTTGATCAGGTCGCCGTAGCGTCCGGAGAAGTCATCAGCCACGCACTAAACGTGCCAGCCCACGCGCTACACGTCAGCCGGACTGCCCCGAAGGGGCCACTTCTTCCGGGCGAAGTCCCGGACGGAGCGTAGTAACACCTAGTGAGCCGGTCTTGAGTTGTCTCGGCACCACATGAGTCGTTTTCGGTCTCAGTTTGTCGAGCTTCCAGGGGCCTGAGTTCCGCTGGGCCGGTTTGTGCGGTCTGCTGGCAGTATGGGTGACAGCAGACTGACGCCGCTGGTGTTGTCCGAGGCCGAGCGGCGGACGCTGAGCAACTGGGCTAAGCGCCGGACAACCGCGCAGGGGCTGGCTTTGCGGGCCCGAATCGTGCTGGCCTGCGCGGAAGGCGGGCCCAATATTGCCGTCGCAGCGCGGCTGGGCGTCAACCGGGCCACCGTGGCCAAGTGGCGCACCAGGTTCCTGCGCGACCGGCTGGGCGGGCTGACCGATGAGCCGCGGCCCGGGGTGCCGCGCACCATTACCGACGCCCAGGTGGAGGAGGTGGTGGTGCGCACACTCGAAGAGGTCCCGGAGGGGGCGACCCACTGGTCCAGGCGGGAGCTGGCAAAGCAGGTGGGCATCTCGCCGGCGAGCGTGCTGCGGATCTGGCACGCGTTCGGCTTGCAGCCGTGGCGCACCGAGGCCTTCAAGATCTCGCCGGACCCGCTGCTGATCGATAAGATCCGCGACGTGATCGGGCTGTACCTGGCCCCGCCGCAGCACGCGGCGGTGTTCGCGGTAGACGAGAAGCCGCATATCCAGGCTCTGGAGCGGACCGCGCCGGTGCTGCCCATGCTGCCGGGCGTGCCCGAGCGGCGCAGCCATGACTACGTCCGGCACGGCACCGTGGACCTGTTCGCCGCGCTGAACACCGCCACCGGCAAGGTGATCGGCAAGCTGTCCGCGCAACACCGGGCGGTGGACTTCCGCGACTTCCTCGATGAGATCGACCGCCAGACCGAGCCCGGCCTGGCCGTTCACGTCGTCTGCGACAACCTCGCCGCCCACAAGGCGCCCGTGGTGCACCGCTGGCTGCTGGCCCATCCCCGCTTCGTCCTGCACTTCATTCCGACCTACTCGTCGTGGATCAACCAGGTCGAGCGGTGGTTCGCCGAGTTGCAGCGGCGCTGCTTGGAGCGCGGCGTGTTCTGCTCGCTCGATGACCTCACGGCCGCGCTTGAAGACTGGATCAAGCTCTGGAATGAAGGTGCCCGGCCCTTCAAGTGGACCAAGACCGCTGACCAGATCATCGACAGGATCTCCGAACCGGCACACTAGGGTCGGGCTTGTCGGGACCCGCGCCCGATGTACGGACAGCACGGGGCGTACAGCAGGAAAGTACAGCAACCCAGTCGGACGGCAGGAGACAGACGGACATGTCCAGGGACATGTGCGGTGCCGTGAGCTGGGTAAAGCTCAATGATCTGCATCACTGTCATCTATTTTGCATCCAGAAGGGCCAGGGGCCCCGGCCTCGCATTCGATGGCCAGACTATGCCAACGGAAGGGCCGGGGCCGGGATGATGCCGGGCCGGTGAGCGCGCCTAACCGTCCCCTGTCGCTGTGTGGCCGGGCTGCTACGTCACGGGTGCGGGGGTCGGCCGCCGGGGCGTAGAGTCCGATCAGCGGAGCTTGTCTGGTTCGGGCAGGTGGGGGTCGGCTGATGCGCCTGGTGGCCCGGTGGGGTCTGGCTATCACGGTTTCTGCGGCCGCGTTCGCCGTGTCGTGGTGGGTGTGCCAGGAACAAGTCCACCTGGATGAGAGTGCTGCGCTGGGCGTGGCGGGTGCGGTGCTGGCGGTTGTATTGGCCGTTGCGGGAGGGTGGGCCGCTCGGGAACGCCTGGCCAGCGATTCTGCTGCTTCCAGAGGGCGCCTGGTGGTGACCGGTGATATCCCGCAGCAGCCTCCGGGGTTCCAGCCTCGGGCAGACCTGCTGGCCGAGCTGGATGCGGCCGGGCCGGGGGTATTGGTGGTACACGCGGTGACGGGGATGCGCGGGGTGGGCAAAACGCAGCTGGCGGCGGCGTACGCGCGGGCGAAGCTGGCCGAGGGCTGGCGGCTTGTGGCCTGGGTAAACGCCGGGGACCCCGCGAGCCTGCTGGCCGACCTGGCCGCGGTCGCCGAGGCCGCAGGGCTGGCGGGTGCGGCTACCGTCGATGCGGGCCTGGCCGTGCGGCACTGGCTGGAGGCAGACGGGGACCAGCGCCTGATCGTGTTCGATGACGCCGCCGACGCGGACGTGCTGCGGCCCTATGTTCCGGCTGGCGGCGCCGCGCGGGTGCTGATCACCAGTAACCGGCGGTCGGTAGCGAACCTGGGGACTGGGATTGGCGTGGAGGTGTTCACCAAGGACGAGGCGGCGGCGTTCCTGGCGGATCGGACCGGGCGGACCGGTGACGGCGGAGCGGAGGCAGTGGCCGGGGAGCTGGGGTATCTGCCACTGGCGCTGGCGCAGGCTGCGGCCGTGATCGCCGCGCAGCACCTGCCGTACCAAACCTACCTGGTCTGGCTGCGGACCCTGCCGGTCGGTGAGTACCTGACCAGGGAGGAGGGGCAGCCTTATCCCCGTGGCGTGGCCGAGGCGGTGCTGCTGTCCCTGGATGCGGTCCGGGTCGGTGACCCGTCGGGCGTGTGTATCCGGGTGATGGAGATCCTGGCGGTGCTGTCGCCGGCCGGGGTCCGCCGGGACCTGCTGCATGACGCCGGGCAGAGCGGCGTCCTGGCCACGGGCAAGCGCGGGCGTGCAGCCAAGGTCTCCGCCAGCCTTGTGGACAAGGCGCTGGCGCAGCTGGCGGAGCGGTCGCTGTTGACCTTCAGCCTGGACGGCCAGGCCGTCACCGCCCACCGGCTGGTCATGCGGGTCATCCGGGAGGGCCTGGCCCGGAAGGGACAGTTCTCGGCGGTGTGCCGGGCCGCCGCCTCCATGCTGGACACGCGCGCCGAGGCGCTTCGGGAATCACAAGACCGCCCGGCTGTCAGAGACATTGCCGAGCAGGTGACGGCGTTGTGGGAGCACACGCTCAGCTCCCTAGGCAAGGCCGATGATGAGCTGGCCAGGATGCTGCTGCAGCTCCGGCTGGCGGCGCTGGATTACCTTGATGAGCTCGGCGACAGCGCTCCGCAGGCCATCGCGGTCGGCGAGCCGCTGACCGCGGACCTCGAGCGGATGCTGGGCCCGGACCACCCCGACACCCTGACCTCGCGGAACAACCTCGCCCGTGCCTACGTGGCGGCGGGCCGGGCTGTCGAGGCGATCCCGCTGCACGAGCAGACCCTGGCCGCCTTGGAGCGGATGCTGGGCCCGGACCACCCCAGCACCCTGAACTCGCGGAACAACCTTGCCGACACCTACCGGGCGGCGGGCCAGGCCGCCGAGGCGATCCCGCTGCACGAGCAGACCCTGGCCGCCTTCGAGCGGGTACTGGGCCCGGACCACCCCGACACCCTGAACTCGCGGAACAACCTCGCCGAGGCCTACCGAGCGGCGGGCCCGGCCGCCGAGGCGATCCGGCTGCACGAGCAGGCTCTGGCCGCCTGCGAGCGGATGCTGGGGCCCGACCACCCCGACACCCTGAACTCGCGGAACAACCTCGCTGTCGCCTACGTGGCAGCGGGCCGGGCTGTCGAGGCGATCCCGCTGTTCGAGCAGGCCCTGCCCGGCTTGGAGCGGGTGCTGGGCCCGGACCACCCCCGCACTCTGCTTTCGCGGGACAACCTCGCCGCCGCCTACGTAGCGGCGGGGCGGCCCGCGGAGGCGATCCCGCTGTTCGAGCAAGCCCTGGCCGCCTTCGAGCGGGTGCTCGGCCCGGACCACCCCGACACCCTGACCTCGCGGAACAACCTCGCCGCCGCCTACAAGGCGGCTCGGCCGCGCCGACTAAAGCCGCGCAAGCCGCGGCGTACGCTCTGATGAACAGATAAGTTGGCCCACAGCAGACGGGCGTGGCCTACGTCTACGCAGGTGGCTACAGCGTCGGCGTGCGGATAGACGGTAAGAAGACGCTGAACGCTGCCGAATACCGTGGATGCGGCGGACGCGTCGGGCTCTTGGCTGCATTGGCGGCTGCACGCTTGACAGCCTCGGAAGGTTGTCAGCCTGCGGCGGCGAGTGACCCCAGGGGGTTCTCGAAGGCAGGTAGGGTCTGGTCGTTCAGCACGACCGGCGGCGGCCATTGCACCGTGTTGGTCGCGGGCGGGAAGATCCTGATCCGGTCGGTCCTCGGCATGCTGCCGGTCTGGAGGCCGTGCGTTCCGGCGCCTGGGCCGCCGAAGACCTGGATGACCAGGCAGCCGATGGTGAGCGTCAGGCATATGATCTTCTCGCCGGTGCGGTTGTCTACGTACCCGACGCCGCGGGCTCGGAGCGGCGAGCCGTCCAATTCGATGGCGGCCAGCCGAACCTGGACGCTAGCCGGGGGCCTGTCCTGCGTCATGATCACGTCTCGGTCGGCGACGGTCAGGATCGTATCCTCGGACCAGGCGTATTCGAACACGGCCGCCTTCATCGCTGCCCAGGTCGCGACGGTGAGCTGCTGATCGACTGTGAGCTGGGCAGGCTGCCCCTTGATCACCGGTTCGATGAGCGGTGCAGCCGCGTCCTCCCAGCGCTTCATCCATCTGTTGTTGCAGTCCTTGCACACGGCCCGGATGGTGTGGTCGGCGACCACCTTGGCGGGCCAGGTTTTCACGGTTCCGGCTTGTGGGCCGTGCTGGATGCTGCGCTCGTAGGTGATGTCCGGTCCGACGACGGCCGCGGTCAGGACCTCGTTGATCCAGTTCGAGAAGGTGTGCTCGCGCGTGATCTTGATGTCCGCGCCGGTCCGTGTGCAGAAGATGCACTTCGTGTTATCCACGGTCCGCGAGGTTAGCAACGTTACGGGCGTAACGCGAACGGATTGAATCGGGGTAAATTCGTACAGTATCAGCCCGGTACCCTGCTCTCACCCCGTCTTCTCCGCAGGTGGCTACAGCGTCAACGGCGGTGGGGATGGTAACTTCCGCGTCGTGCCATGACCTGAGGTTTACGACTGCTCGCCAAAGCGAGCAGGGATGCAGGCGCCGCCGCGTACCCGGGCCGCGCCCGCCGGACCACATCGGTCCGCAACCGCCGATGCGCGGGATCCATCCGGACCCAGACATCGTCCATGACCCTCAAGATCCCGCAGCGCCACAGTCACCCTGTGGGGTGCCAGAAGTCTGCGTGCCCTGTGAGCTGCAGCGATGATCAGTATCAGCTGTAGGGCATCATGATCATCCGTGTCCATGAGCCTGCTCTACCTCATCTTCGTCCGGCTCTGCGGCTGGCTGGTCCTGCTCGGCCGGTCATCCGCTTCCAAGGACGCGGAGCTGCTCGTGCTGCGGCACGAGGTCGCCGTGCTGCGCCGCGCCAATCCCCGTCCCCGGCTCGACTGGGCCGACCGCGCAATCCTCGCCGCGCTGATCCGGCTCCTGCCAGCACGGCTGCGGAGGCACCGGCTGGTCACCCCTAGTACCGTCCTGCGCTGGCACCGCAGCCTGGTGACCCGCAAGTGGACGTACCCCAACCGGACGGGACGGCCGCCGGTCAGCGCCGAGATTGCCGCGCTGATCGAGCGGCTCGCCACCGAGAACGACGCCTGGGGGTACATGAGGATCCAGGGCGAGCTGCTCAAGCTCGGTTACCGGGTCGGCGCGTCCACGATCCGCCGGGTCCTCAAAGTCCTGTGCCGCGTGCCAGAGAAGGGTCGCGTCGCTCACGAGGAATGCGGCGAGAAGGGGTCGTAACAGCCGCGGGCCGGGCGAACGATCCGCCAGACTGACGGTCTTTGACCTCTCCGCTCCGTCGAGTCGAAGCAGGCCATTCTTGTGGCGCTGAACTGGTGTGGGGCGCCCACGCGGGTCGTCACCTGCCGCTGCCCGTTCGACGGGCGCGGGCACGCTCGATCTTGCGAGCGACGCTGTCGGCCGGGTGCTCAGCAAGCTGTCCTCAGGGGCACAGTAGGGTGCATCGCCCGCAACATGGAGTGGACCACCGTCGGCGCGCGAACCGCCGTCGGTCAGAGCCCCAGCTTCGACGCGGTGCTGTCCCGGAACAGCTCGCCTTCGCAGATGTACCCCCGCATCGATGAGCTGCACTTCCACCGCCCGTCCTGCATGATCCGGAACTCCGGCACCCCGTGGGTGAACCCCTGGGTCGCGAAGCCCGCCCGCAGCGAGTGCCCCCCGAACAGGCCCGCGACGAGCTCGGCGTCGCGGGCGCGGCGCTGGACCACCTCGGCGACGGCGCGGTCGCTGAGTCGCCCGGCTTCAGGGCCGTCCCGTGCCCGGTGATGGAGCGGAACGCGGCGCCGCCGGTGATGCCCGAGGCGAGCAGCCACGCCCGCCAGGCGCGGACCGGGCACGTGACAGGGTTCGAGCCGTAGGGAATGCCGATGACGATGCCCTCGCCCTCCTGGTCGGCCTTGGAGGGGGCGAGGGTGATGCGCAGGCCGTCCTCGACCTCGGCGATGTCCTCGACGTCGAGGCCGACGAGCTCGGAACGCCGGAAGGCCCCGGCGTAGCCGATCAGGAGGACGGCCCGGTCGCGGATGTCGATGAGGGAGTCGCCGAGGGGGCGGACACAGGCAGGCCACCCCCGACGACCACACATGCACGGCGACGACCCGATGCGCCCCGTCGTGGAGCACGCGCGCGGTCACGCCGACCGATTGTCCAGAATTCGAGCACATACCTGTCCGAGATCATCCAAGAGGGCGCGCATGCGCTGGTTATCGATCTCCCGCCAGCCAGGTTGAGCGAACAGGTAGTTCTTCATCGGACCGCCAGCGAGAAAGGGGTCCGATGCGAGCTTGTCCCTGATGAGGTCGGACAGCTGCGTCCCCTGGACGATCATGGGTTCGAGCACTTCAAGTTCCTCGGCCGACAGGAACTGCACCGGATGAACCTGTACGTCGGGACGGCCGGCTGCGTCCAGCACGGTCGGAGGCGTGTAGGCCGCGGCGATCTCCCGCGCCACCAGCGCGTGCTGTGGCAGCGGATGCAGGAAGAGCACAACCGGGAAGATCTCATCGATCTTGGAAGGGTCCACGCGAGGGGTGCGGATCGTGCCGTCCAGCAGGTTCGTCGCGGCCGTGATCGGCTGGCGCAGCTTCCGGCCCAGCGCCCCATCGTGCGCGAGGAGTCGGCGGAACGCTTGGACGCTGCCGTTCACCTGCACGGCCATGGGCAGGGTGGACACCGTCATCTCGATCGCGACCAACGACCGGCCCTCGAGGAGCAGAGCGTCGGGCTTGCTCTGTTCACCCGGACCGATGACGTCAGCCTCCGCGACGAACGTGGCTCCTCCGGCCGCGGCAGCCGTGGCCAACGCGGACGTGCAGTACTCCTGGAAGATCTCGCCCACCTTGGCGTTGAGATCGTCGACCCCGTGGTCCGGGTCGTCAGCGCGGGCCGCCTCGAACAGATCCCAGTAGAGCCCGATGGACAACCGTTGGAGAAACAGCGGCATGGACAGCGGGAGCACGCCTCCGCTCGGGACGCGCACCAGGGGCTTCTCGCCGAACGCCTCCAGATTCGTCAATGCCAGGGATCGGGTATTGAAGCGCGTCTGCTGGTGCGCGCGAAACCAATCCAGGGTCGCGACCAGGTCATGCTCGACTGGCTGAGCGTGAGGCACGTGGCCAAGTTGGCGGGCAGCGCGGCTGACGGCCTCGTCAAATCGGAGCTGTTGGAGCGCTGCGACGGACGGCACGTTCAGGAGTTCGCGGACGAGCGGATACCCGCAGGCGAGGAACTCGTCCATGCTGTAGCCCTTGCTTCGCTCGAAGAGCTGGTCGAAGGGGCTCGGCCGGCCCCACTTCGCACGGGGTCGCTGCACCAGGAGGTCGAAGTACCGGCCCAAGAGATAGCGCTCCTGCTCGCTGCGATGCTCGCCGTACCGACGGATGAGGAGCTTCAGCAGGCTGTCGCCTCCCTGTCCGCCGGTGATATCGAGGGCGTCGAAGATCCGAAGCAGCAGCTCCGCGCAGGTCGTCGAGTCCCATGGGGCAGTGCGCTCCCCGGGCTTGCCGACGTGGATGGCCAGCAGTGCCGCGATGAGGAGCTGGGTCGGATGGATCACCGTATCCCCGTCGGTGGTTTCAGCCCGCAGCCGAACCCGTTCGTAGGTGTCCGGAGGGAACAGCTCCTTGGCCACGAGCAGTTGATCCTGCAGGTACGCGGCACGGTCACCGCCATACCGGCGTCGCATGAGCTGCAGGATGCTGACCATGTAGAGGACGCCCTCAGCCGAGAGCTGCGCCGCGAGTCGGGTCAGCACGTCGAGCGTGGTCGGCTCGTCGTCGGGATAGATGTCCTTCCAGCCGATCGTGACATGCGTGTACCCGCTCGCCATAGCCACGGCGACGCCTGGGTCGAATGCCGTCGGGAGAAAGAGGCCACGGTCGGCGCTGAATCGGAAGCTCACCACTGATCTCCGGTCACGGTTTTGGCCACGATGGCGGCGCCCGAAAACGGCGGCCCATCGAGGTGCAGGGAGGGCTTCGGCCTTGAGCCCGTTCGTGTTTACCTTCCCGCGGCGGCAGCTCGCATCATCGACGAACCCCGGGACCAGAGTGTATGGGATGGACTCTGTCGAACCCCGTGGACCCAATGGATGCGTGCATGTGACGGTCAACCTGCGGTCAAGCGATCATGCCATCCGGGTCCAACGCTGGCACGTAGGCCACTGACCTGCACATATCCAAGAGCGGGTGACGGGAATCGAACCCGCACTATCAGCTTGGGAAGCTGCTGGCGCATTCTGGTCGACTAGCTCAGTTTGTGGCCATGACCAGGAGATATAACATTTTGATTACGCTACTTTGCACTCTTGGGTAGAAAATTGGGTAGAAAATCGCCGCGGCCTGGAATCTGTGGAAGCTGGTGCAGCGTAATGCCGTTCAGTGGATCCGATTGTCACACCCCTTCGCCGCGCCAGACCTTGCACATGTCGTCGGCCGCGATCCGGCCGACCATCCGGTAGCGGCTGGCCAGCAGGTAATCGGTCGCTGCTACTTCCCCCTAGCACGCCAGGTGGGCGTTGATGACCTGCACAGCAATGGGTGCGGCCGCGCCGGCGACAGCATGGCCAGCCGCCCATCCGGCGCCCGGGCGGGCTCCTCCTGGCAGCATCCGGGCGCATGCCAACGCTGGAAGCCAGCTGCGCGCGGGGGCAGACGCGGACGGGCGCCACTGCTGCCCGGCGGCGGGGCGCGCAGGCGCCGTCGGTCAAGGCGTCAGGTTCCCGGTGTCCACGATGACCCGGTCGGCAGCGGCGGTGACACCGCCGATGTCGCGGGCTAGCAAAACCTGCCACGAACTCCCTGTGGACCTGTTTGACGGTCAGTCGATTCCTCAGGGTAGCTGGATGATGCCAGACGAGGCTGGATGAGCCGTCTGACCAGGTATTACGAGGCTCAGTGTGGCTGGGTTTGGCTGGGCGACGGTAGCCGTTGGCAGCCAGTTAGGCTCCCAGTTAGGCTACTCCGCGACCTAACGAAGTCACCGGAATGCGCTGCCCGGCGGAGACCGCCGCGCGACCGCAGGAGATGCAGGCGGCCGAGCCGAGATCGCGGTGGCGGAACGGCCGGACGCTATTCCCGCTGGCGCTGGTTACGCGCTCATCGGCCTGTCGCACCTTCTCGGCCTGACCGGGACCCGGCGTGACGCCTGCGGCCTGGATGCACGGCGACTTCGGCCGCTCATCTGGTCGATCCAGGCGGCGGCCGCGCGCTCGTGGTCGCCGAGGAGCGCTCGGAGCCGCGCGACCGCCTCGGGTGGGGTCCGCTCGTCTGCTTCGAGCACATCCGCGCCGATGCGCATGGCCGCGATCGGCGAAGACAGCTTCATCGTGGTCACGCCCAGCATGAAAGCAGCATGGCCTGCGCGCTCAAGCCTCACGGCTTCATGGAAGGGTCTGACCCGGCCCCGCCGGAGACGATCGCGGTCTTGGCGTTGACGCAGACGTGTATCAGCTGACGGGCTTCTGGCTCCGGATAAGTGGTGGCCGGCTGGCGCCGGAGACCCGGCGGGAGCAGGGCCTGGACGCTGGTCGTGAGCAGGGAGATGATCAGTTCATGTTCGGCCGGGGACGCGTACAGCGCGCGGAATTCGCGGGCCAGCAAGCGTGGACAGCCGGGGAGCTGCATGCCATGGCTGGCGTCCGCACTTATCTTGACCGGGTTAAAGGGCTGACTCCCTTGGCAGCGGGTGTCTCCGAGGTTCTTTTCGCCGCCTCTGACCGCGACGAACTGCTGGCCGCGGTCAATCGCTGCCCGGGCCTGCTCACCAACCAGGGCGACGCGTATTTCGAGGTGGTGGCGCTTTTCACGGAGGCGCTGGGCGAGCCGAGGGTCACCGAGGTGGTCAGGGAACGCAAGGCCACCGTGAAGGCCATCCGGGAAGGCGCGGCATGACCCACGCCGGCCACGGCGATGCCGGCCACGGCGATGAGGTACCCACGGTCCGGTGGGGTGACGCGGACATCTTCGCGACCCGGCGATGGCGGGATCGCGGCGACCGGGCAGCCGCCGGGGGCGCGGAGACCGGCGGCGAGCCGGGCGGGCCGCCTGCCAGCTTCCGCATGGTGTCCACCGCGACGGCGCTGGGGACGGCGGGCCAGGGCTCGGTCGAGTGGCTGCGGGCCGCCGCCCGGGCCGGCGGCACCGAAGCGATGATGCGGCTCGGCATGCAACTCGTCGACCGGGAAGGCCCGTCCCCGGAAGCGAAGCGCTGGCTGCGGCAGGCCGCGGAGACCGGGAGTCCGCAGGGGCAACTGCACTACGGCAGGCTCCTGCTGTTCACGGGCCAGGCCGAGGAGGCCGAGCCATGGCTGGACGCGGCGATCGCCGCCTCCCCTGCGCTCGCCACCACCCTCGTCTCGGATCTGCGCATGCGGCGCGCGGACGAACTCGCCGACAAGTGGCAGCAGAAAGCGGCCGAGGCAGGCGACCCCGATGCCGCGCTCGACCTCGCACTAGCGGCCATCAAGCGCAAGGATCACGCCGCGGCGCAACGCTGGGCTGAATGGGCCCGCAAGCTGGGTCACCCCAAGGCTGAGCTGATGCTGGCGAACGCCGCGATGGATTGCGGAGACGGGCAGGAGGCGTGGTCCTGGACGCGCCGCGCGGCCGAAGCCGGGAACGTACAGGCCGCCGCGGCGTACGGGCTGGAGCTGGCGCGGCAGGGCCGCGAGCAGGAGGCACGGCCGTTCCTGGAACAGGTGGCCCGAGCTGACATCGAGCAGGCCTCGGACGGAGATCCCGGGTTCATGGATGCGCAAGGCGGCCAAGCACGGCCACGTGGGGGCCCGGGAAAACCTGGCGAGACCGGGCACCCGTCGCAGGCGCCGCGGCCTCTGGCAGCGCGGCGGGTGAGCACATGCCCGGAGAGGCCAGGGAACGCCTTGATGAGATGCTCTCGCGCATCGACCTCGCGCAGGTCGCGCAGATGCGGGAAGATGTCCGGGCCGAGGAGGCGGCCCGGCTGGCCGGTGCCGGGCTGAACCGCGCACAGTGCCAGCGGGCGGCCGACGCGTTGGCGGAGCTGTTCGGGTACCTCGCGATAGCCAACGGCTCGGAGGAACGCTACGACGACGATAAGAGCCAGGTCGACGCGCTCGACGATGCCATCGAGGCGATCGGCGCCGCCCGGGCCGATCGCCGTTACCGCGATCTGGCGCCTGACCTCCGCGTCATAGCCGCCCTTCTGGCCGCCCGGGTTCTCCGCGAGCGCTTCAACATCGCGGGGAACCCGGCAGACCTGCGCAACGCGCTGGCCGTGGCGGATGAGGCGGCTGACCTCGCTCGCCGGGGAGCGCCCGACTTGCTGGCCGGAGCCCTGGTGCTGCTCGGCCAGCAGCTGACCGCGACATTCGACGGCGATGTCCGCCAGGAGCTCATAGATCGCGCCGTGCAGGTCCTGCGCGAGGCCTTCGCGCTCGGCGGCGCGGCCCGCGCGGGCGGTATCCAGCACGCCGCGGTGACGCTCACGGCGGCCCTGAACCTGCGGGCCAAGGCGCTCGGCCGGCGAGCCGACCTCGATGACGCCGTCGGCATCCTGCAGCGCATGCTGACCGATCACCCCGACGCCACCGTGCTGGACGGGCTCGGCTGCGTGCTGATCACGCGCGCCGAGCAGACGGGATCCCCCGACGATATCGACGGCGCCGTCGATGCGCTCGAACGCGCCGTCCAGATGGCTCCGGACGTGCCCTGGCTCAAGGCCAACCTCGCCGTCGTGCTGAGGCATCGGTTCACCGCGAAAGGCGAGCACGGCGACGAGCGCCGGGCCGCGGAACTCCTGGAGCAGGCGCTGAACGCCATCCCGGACGGAGCGCCCGACCGGCTGCGGGTCCTGCACAACGCCGGTCAGTCTCGGGCCGAGTCCGCCCCGGCCGCTGAACGGATCGCCCGGGCGCGAGCCCTGGTCGAGGGCACGCCGCGCGGCGGGCGGGCGAGGCCGCTCCGGCAGGGTGCACTCGCCCTCTGGCTCATGGAAGGGTACCTGGAGACGCTGGACCCGGACCTGCTGCGCGAGGCCCTGGCGGTATGCGACGACGGCCTGCGCACCGCAGACCGCGGTTCGATCGACCGGCCGAACCTGCTCTGGCAGAAAGCCCGTGTGCTTCTGCACAGCTACGCGGCCCGGGGCGGCGGTGAGAAGCTGCTCGGCCAGGCGATCGCCGCGGCGGATGAGGCACTCAGCTCCGCCCCGGAGGCCTCGCCGGAACGGGCCGTTGTCGCGCTGGAGCTGGCCCAGGCGTGGACGCTACGGGGCAGCGCTTCGGGGGCACCGGGCGACCTCGACCGGGCCAGCGACGCCTTCCGGCTGGCTGTCCGGATCGGGCAGCGCCGTGATCCCGGCGTGGCCCTGCAGGCGGGCCGGGACTGGGGAGCGTGGGCCGCCGAGGAAGGGCGATGGAAGGAGGCCGCGGACGCATTCGATGGCGCGCTCGACGCCGCCGAGGAACTGTATCGCCGTCAGGTCGGCCGCCGAGGCCGTGAGGCATGGCTGCAGCTGGCGCCGGGACTGCCGGCGAACGCCGCCGTCGCGGCCGCCCGGGCCGGCTTCGGCGACCGCGCGGTGCTGGCCCTGGAACGGGGCCGGGCCCGGATGCTCTCGGACGCGCTCGACCGGGACCGGGCTGAGGTCAGTGACCTTCGCGACGCGGGCCGGGCCGACCTCGCGGAGCGCTTCAGCCAGGCCGCGGCCGAACTGGCGGCCCGGGAACGCAGCCAGGCCAGTTCGGGTGCGCAGGATGACGCGGCCCTGGCCGCCGCCAAGGCCGCGTTCGATGCCGTCGTCGCGGAGATACGCGCGGTGCGCGGCCACGAGCACTTCCTGGCCCCGCCGACCTTTGTCGACGTGGTGGGCGCGGCCCGGGCCGCGCGGTGCCCCATCGTCTACCTCGCGTCGGGCAGCGAGGGCGTGGTGGCGGCCGTCCGGGCTGATGGCCAGGTCGTGGTGCAGGTCCTGCCGGAGCTCGACGAGGGGACCACCCTGCACCGGGTGGCCTCGTTCATTTCCGCCGACTCGGAGCGCGGGCAGGATCCGGGCGCCTGGCAGGCCGAGCTGACTCGCACGACCGACTGGCTCGGGAAGGTCATCTGGCCGGCCGTGCTGGAGACCGCGGGACCATGCGACCGCGTCGTGCTCGTGCCCGGCGGCCAGCTCGGCCTGCTGCCGCTGCACGCGGCGGCGCGTGCGGATCCGGCGGCGGCGACCGGCCGCCGGTACGCGCTGGACGATGTCCTGGTCAGCTACGCGCCGAATGCCCGGGCGCTGAAGGCGAGCTGCGCGCTCGCCGGCCAGGTGAGCTGCTCCAGCGTGCTCACGGTCGGCGCCGCCTACCATGCGGGAACGGAGCCGCTTCGCTACGGCGACCGCGAAGCCGAGCTGGTGCGCGCCGCCTTCGCGGCGGGCCGCTGCATCCCGGCGGCCGAGGCGACCAGGCAGCAGGTTCTGGACGCCCTGGCCCACGTCGACGTGCTCCATTTCGCCTGCCACGGCCGGACCGACCTGTTCAATCCCCTGGACGGCGGGCTGCTGCTGGCCGGTGACAATTCGCTGACCCTGCGGGACATCCTGGGCCTGCACCTGCCGGGCGCCCGGCTCGCGATCCTGTCGGCCTGTGAGAGCGCGGTGACCGGCTCCGCCCTTCCCGACGAGGTCGTCAGCCTGCCGGCCGGGCTGCTGCAGGCGGGCTGCGCCGCGGTCATCGGTTCCTTGTGGCGGGTGCCTGACGCGAGCACACTGCTGCTGATGAGCTATTTCGTTCGCGAGTGGCGGCAGCGGCAGGTCGAGCCCGCGGAGGCGCTGCGCCGTGCCCAGCAGTGCGTCCGCGACCTGACCAACCGCGACCTCGCGGGCACCGGCGCGCCTAACCTGGACGAGCCGCCCGCCGACCCCCGCCTGAGGGACAGCTGGGCCGCCCGGCGTCCCTACGCTCACCCGCAGGCGTGGGCCGCCTTCATCTTCATAGGAGCGTGAACGTGTCCCTCGAGGAGAGCACGCTGCTCGAGGCCGGGCGAGCAATCCGGCCCTTCATCGGCGACCTGGTCGCCGAGCCCGCGGCCGCGGCGGCACTCGACCTTGACCTGGCCAGCGCGCTCGCGCTGGCCGACCTGGCGGCCGCGGCTACTGAGGTCCTGAAGCTGCTGACGGCCAGCCAGGCCACGGCGGAGTGGCTCATCGACTTCGACAAGCTCGGCTGTCCTCCGGCGTTCGGGCCCCCGCCCGGCGTTCGCGGCGTCTTCCTGCTCGACGGCGACGGCGAGCTGGTGCGAGCGAGGCGCTTCCGCTGCCCGGCCAGCAACGACTTTACCTGGTACCGGCGCAGCGCGGCGCAGCCGATACCGTTCTGCCCGACCGATAACGTCCGCCTGGTGCCCGATCTCGATGATCCAGCCCTCGCCCGGCCGTGAGGAACCAGCCGCATGTTCGAGACCGTCACCGCCGACCTAGGCGGGAAGCTCGCGGACCGGCTGGCGTTCGTCCTGCTGTCCCCGGCCTTCGCGTTCTGGGCCCTGGGCATAGCGGCCTGGGTGTGGACCAGGCCGCGATCCGCGGACCACGCGATCAGCCGCCTGGCCACGCTGTCCGGCCTGGCTCAGGGTTTGCTGACCCTGGGAGCTCTGCTCGCCATAGCCGCTTCCGGTGCGGTAATCCAGCGGACCGTCCCGGCGGTGCTACGCCTGCTGCAAGGTTACTGGCCCGCGCCGTTGCGCTCCGCGCTAGCGGCTCGCTGGCGGCACCGGCTCGCCACCGACAACGACACCTGGGAAGCCCTCTATCCGCGCTGGGCGGAGGGCAAGGCGACCGACAAGGAAACCGCCGAGCTGCTGGCCACGGAACAGCGTCTGGCCCGGCTGCCGGGCACCCCCGAACAGGTCATGCCCACCAGGCTCGGCAACGTCATGCGCGCCGCGGAGGCACGACCATACGACTGGTACGGGTTGGACTCCGTGCACTGCTGGCCGCGGCTGTGGCTGGTGCTGCCCGACCCGGCCAAGGAAGAGGTCAACCTCACCCGAACCGACCTCCAGGCGGCCGTCACCTGGTGGACATGGGCCGCGCTGACGGTGGTGTGGGCCATCCTCACCCCGTGGGCGCTGCTGGTGGCGGCGGTGGCCTGCCTGCTCAGCTACCTGGCGTTGATCGGCTCCGCCGTGCGCTTCGGCGAGCTCATCAACGCGATCTACGACGTGCACCGGGGGCTGCTCTATGACGCGCTGGGATACCCCGCCCGGAGAGCAAGGAATCCGAGCGTGACGCGGGCATCGCGCTCACTCAGGCACTGCTGCGCGGCCCGGCCTGAGGCAGCCAACGCGGGCGGATACCGCAGATGCAACGTCGCATGCCGGAGCTTCACTGCGGCCAGCTGGTCAAACGCGGATTTCCGGACCGGTACTTCGGCCCCCAGCATGTTGGACCGGGTCTTGCTGTGGACCTGGGTTTTGCCGGGGGACTGATGTCTGCCCCGGGCGCTCTTAAAGGGCGAGTGCAGAGGATGAACTCCTCCTGGATGAAGAAGGCTGACCAGGACACATGTGATGGATGCGGGCGAAATGCCCGTTTCGAATCAGCCCGATGATTGCGAACAGGAACGGAAGGGACGTACCCGTGCACCGTCCGCACAAGCGGTCCTGAGACAGATCAGCGGGACGACCGCTGTATCGGCCCTATGGCCGCGCTGGCAGTTGCTGGGCTGGGAGGCCAGCTCCGCCTCAAGTCGCCTGATCCAAGGGTCGAAGCGCCGGTGCGGAAACTCACGCTAATCGCGCCGGGTGGCCGGGGTGAGATTCCCCGGGCCACCCGGCGGGTCTAATCGGCCTCCGTCACCGGGTCGTCCGCCACTGCGGTGTACCTAGAGACGGCGGTCACCAGCCGGGGAGCGCTGCAGTCGAAGACCTATCGTTCCGCGCGTCGCCCGCTGCCTTCACCGCGCTGCGCACGCAGGCGTCGACCTGGTCACGATGGCGAACAACCATGCACTCGCCTACAGGCCCGCGGGCCTGGCGGACACGCTGGCGGCAGCGACGGCGGCCCTGTTCTCCTATGTGGGGATAGGGATGAACTCGCACACGACCCGACTGCACCGGATCATGACCCGTCGGCGACCGATTACATGCCCACCGTGAAGGCCTGGCGGCCCAAACGGTCTGGTGTGTGGTCCGATCGGCATGCTCTCCCACTTCAGTGGAATTTTCCAGCGTTTGTGTGTTCAAGTCCCCCCTCGGACACCCAGAACGGTGAAATATCCCCTAAAACAGACACCCGCTTGAACACGCGGGCGGCCCGCCCGGCTGCCCGCATCGCCCCGTCAGGTCTTGCCTTCCCTTCCGGGAGGCGGCCATGACCAGCGCGCTCATCCCTCCCGTCATCCCCCGGCGCTCCCCGCCCGGCAACTGGCCGCGCGGCAGGCCCGGCGCAGCCGGGACCCTGCCCCTGCCCCTGCCCGCCTCGCCCGGGCAGGCGCCCGCCCTGGCCGCGGACGTGGTGTACGGCCTGGGCCGGATCGACGCCTCCGGCCGCGTCGCCGACCGGACGGTTACCCGCGCGCTGGGCTGGCACGATGGCGACCGGCTGACCCTGACCGCCAGCGCGGGCGTGGTGACCGCGCGCCGCGACCCGCACGGCCTGGCCATCCTGCCGCCCCGGCACTAAATCGTGATCCCCGCAACGTTGCGGTACCGCTGCGGCCTGCTCCCCGGAGACCCGGTCCTGCTGGCAGCCCGGCCGGCCGAGGACACGCTGACCGCGTACTCGCTTGCGGTGGTGGACCAGGCCCTCGCCGCGAATATCCCGTTCCCGGCACGTGAAGGAGGAGACCGATGACGATCACCGGACCTGACGCACGCCCAGCCGCCCCCGGGCAGGCCGTGATCGACGCGGCCATGCTCGTGCTGGAGCGCATGGGCCTGACCCCCGCCGACCTGCTCGCCGCCCCGGCGGCCAGGCCGCCCGCCCCCACCTTCGCCGAGTACATCCCCGTCGTCTCAGCCCTGGTCAGCGACGGCTGCCGCCGGGCGTACGGCTCGTACTGGAACCGGGTCACTGACCAGTGGGGCAGCCGCGGCATCGACGAGCCCACACCGTCGGAGATCCGCCAGCTCGTCCAGCACGTCCGGGCCAACGTGGTGCCGCGGCGGAACTCCCGCGGCGGGCGCAGCGCCGCCGAGCACCTCATCGCCGCGCTGCGCTGCCTGTACAAGCACGCCGAGGAAGACGGCCTGATCAACCCGGCGGACAACCCGGCCCGGAAGGTGGACAAGCCGCGCCGCCTGCCCTCAACCCGGCGGGCCGTCGCCGACACGCGCCTGGCCGAGATCAACCACGCGGCGGCGACCACGGGTGATGACCCGGAGCTGGACACGCTGCTGCTGCGCCTGCACACCGAGACCGCCTGCCGCCGCGGCGGCGCGCTGGCGCTGCGCCCGCAGGACCTCGACCCCGAGCAGTGCCTGATCCTGCTGCGCGAGAAAGGCGAGACCGTCCGGTGGCAGCCAGTCTCCCCCACCCTCATGGCCGCCCTGCTCAGGCACGCCGCCGAACGCCACGCCCCGGCGGACGGGCATCTGCTGCGCTACCGCAACGGCCGCCGCATCACCTACCGCCGCTACGACCACCTGTGGGAACGCCTCGGCCGGTATCTCCCCTGGGTCCGGGCGCAGCAGATCAGCATGCACTGGATCCGGCACACCACCTTGACCTGGGTCGAGCGGAACTTCGGCTACGCCGTCGCCAAAGCCTACGCGGGCCACACCGCACCCGCTCGCCACACAGGAACGGTGGTGACCTCCATGGCCGCACTCACCGCGGGCGTAAACCGCCCAGGCGCCAACGCCGATCTGGGACCAGCCGGTGGGGACCGGTCCGCCGCGGTCTCCTCCGGCACCAGGACCGTCCGGTCCTGGCCGCTGCTGGTCCTGGCCGCCCCGGCCGCGGCCGAGGTGTGGTCCGGCTGGGTCGGCATCGCGCAGAAGACCGGGTTCGGGCTGGTCTCCCCGCTGCCGGGCATCCTGCCGTCCTTGCACCTGGACACTTCCATCACCTTGCCCGTCGGCGTGGAGGCGTACGCGGCGTATGCGCTGCGTGCCTGGCTCGCCGACCAGCACGCGGTCAGCGGCCGGACCCGCCTGTTTGCTAAGTGGTCCGCGATCTGCTCCTTCGCGCTCGGCATGGCCGGGCAGGTCGCCTACCACCTGCTGGCCCAGGCCGGGACGGCGCGGGCACCGTGGCCCGTCACCACGATCGTGTCCTGCCTGCCGGTCCTGGTCCTGGCCATGGGGACCGCGCTGGCGCACATGCTGCGCGCCGATGCCGGCACCGCAGCGGACGCATCGGACCACGGGACCGGAGGACCAGCAGTATCGCGGTCCCCAGCGTGGTCCGCCGAGGACCAGGCAGGTGGGGGTGAGGCCCAGGACCAGGCCGCACCCCCGGCCCCTCTGGCCGGGACCGGTGCTTCCGCAGGGACCAGGACGGCCCCGCAGCAGGACCACGACGCCAGGGCGGTAACAGCAATCCCGTCCGGCATCGGCCAGGCACGCCTAGCCGCCAGCAGGCTTACCGCAGCGGGAAGGCCGGTATCCAGACGGGCCCTGCGCAGCGCGGGAATCAGGGGCTCCAACCAGGCCCTGAACGCCCTAGCGCGCACGATCAACGCCGAGCTGGCGGGCACAGCAGTTGTCCCGGCGGCGCCGCGCTGATCCTGGGCTGGCGGTCCGGCGAACTCCTGGACTTCATCCCGGCCTACACCGCGACCCGCGGCGGACTGCTCTCAGACTGCTACCTGATCAACGATTCGGTCGCCGCCGCCAAGGTGGTCGACGCCGGCGGCCGCCAGCTGACCGCGATGGCGTTCGAGGCCGAGCAGTACCGCCAGCTCCAGGCTATCGGTGAACCGGTCGGCGGACCGGCCCGGATCACCGCCCTGGGCGTCGATGTCCAGGTCCACCCCGACGCGCACGCCTTCGCCGCCTCCCCCGGCAGCCAGCTCGACCCGGCCGCAGACCCCGATCAGGAACCCCCGCCGCACTACCGCGAGCAGGGCTGGTCCTGGACGCCCCGGCTGGCAGCCGAATCGTTCATCGCCTACGGCGTCTTCGCCGACCCCGCCCAGGCCCGGCCTCGTGCCCGCCGGTCCGGCACCGTCCTCAAAGCCGGGCACCACATCTGCGCGCTCACCGGGCAGCCGTTCACCGTCGCCGCCGTCCGCACCGCCGGATTCGAGGCCGACCTGTGCCTGGCCGACAGCGAGCATCCCGGCCTGCCAGCGCCCGGCAACATCATCAGCGGCACCGTCGTCCTGTCCGCCGCCATCGACGCCCCCACCTAGCACGGCTGGGAGCATGAGCAGCGACGAGGCCGCCGCAGACGCGCCGGACCCGGAGCACGCGGCCTTCGTGAGGCTCTCGGCTGGCGCTGCGTCTGGCGGCCGGGACCGGGTGATGTCACGGGCGGCCTGGGAACTCCACACCCGCGGCACAGCGCACTCCGCGGTCCATGGCCATCCGGGGTTCGTGCCCGATGATTACCTGGCCGGCCTCGGCCCGCAGACGGCGATCACCGCGGCCGAGCTGTGTACCGCCGGCCTGTGGGAGCGCGTCCCCTGCGGCTACCGCGTGCTCGACGGGGAAGCGATCGAGGTGTGCATAGACCGGATGCGCGAACTCAGGAAGACGCCCGGGCCCGCGCCCGGGAACGGGAACGAGAAGCAGCCCGCCATGCGCGGTGTTGCGGAACGCCGTCCACGCGCATCGAACTGGTGGCACCAGGAGGATTCCCCGCCGGGTGGGAGCAGCGGCCCAGCACCGTCTCGCGCTCGCCTGCCCGTACCCGCGGGGCCTGGGCTGGGGAGACGTGAGGCCATCCGGCCAGGGTGCCGGGCATGTTCCCCGGCTGGTCGGCGCGAGAGCCTTCGCGACCGGGCTCGTGTTCCCGTTCGTGCTCGCCGCCGCCAGCAGCGCGGCGATGATCGCCGCAGGCGCCGCGACCAGGAAGAGCCGCATCCCGTCCGGCCCGTACATGACCGGCGCAGCAGCGGCCGTCATCCTGGCCAGCCCCTGACCCGGTTGCCAGCCGGGCGATGGACGGGATAAACGCGCCGCACCAATGGTCCGGGCTTCGTTCTGCGTGTTCACAGGCCGGCCAAGATGGCGGCGATCAGCTGACGAGCTTGATGACCGTGCACGGCCTCATGGTGCAGGTGGTCGAACATGGCGGCGTACTGGGCTATCTCGTTCGGCCGGGTGATCTTGATTGCCGCAGTGGGGGTTTCGAGCGCGACGGCATTTTCGTCGAAGATCCAGAATCCGATGGTGGCGATCGCGCGCCGCTGGATGCTAGCCGGGATGACGGCGACTGATACGAAGGGCAGCCGCATCAGCGACAGTATGTGGCTGAGCTGGCCGGCGTGCTCGGCAGGGCTGCCGTACCTGGTGTGCAGGGCTTGCTCGCTGAGGACGACGTCGATGCGCTTGGCCGGGTTGAGCGCAATGGCGGTGCGCTCGGCTTTCATGGCCACCGTGGCATCGGTGTCGTCCGGGGCGTCGAGGAAGTCGTACCAGTAGGCGAGCATGCGCCGGATGTAGGCCTCGGTCTGGAAGATCCCGGGCAGCACGATCGGCTCGTGAATGCGGAAGCTGGTGGTGCGGCGGTAGGTGGCGATGGAATGCAGGGTGCCGAGGTGTTTCAAGCCGGCCCGGGACTGCCTGGCCCAGTCCAGGTAGGCGGACTCGGCCACCCGGGCGGTGGCGATCAGATCGGGGATCTGATCCTCGGCGCCGCAGGCGGTGCACCAGTCCCGGATGTTGCGCTCGGTGGGCGGCTGGGCTCCGTTCTCGATCCGGCTGATCCGGGTGAAGTGCTGACCGGTCGCGTCGGCGAGCATCTGGCCGGTCAGTCCTGCGGTCTTGCGGATCTGGCGGAGCCGGAGACCGAGTTCCCTGCGGGCCTGAGTTGCCGGGCTACGCGGGACGGTACTCACGAAGCGGGGTGGCTATCTGCCAGGCGCTGTCGAATGCTTCCTGGCAGGCACGGGTGGCTTGCGGCTCGTCAGTGATCTCGAATGCGGTGTTGGTGCCGTTCCCGGCGTAGTGCAGGAACATGACCAGGTTGCCGTCGAAGACGTAGAAGTCCCCGCTGCCCGGCAGCGATGTCATGATCAGCCGGGGACGCGGCACGTAGCGGATGTCCTCGCCTGCGCCGGTGAACAGGGCAGCGGAGCTGAGCACCCACTGCTGGTACTCGCTCAGCGGTTCGGACACCACCCGGGCGCGGCGGCAGGTGCGGCCTGCGGTGCGGTGCTCGCGGAGCATCTCCAGCCACCCTTCGAGCCAGGCGTAGTCGTCGGGCTCGCCGCGGCGCCATCTGGCCAGATGCGGAAGTTCAGTCTCGGTGCCGTAGGAGTCACGTGTTTCCAGGTGCACGAACGACTTCTGGATGCCGCGGCACAGCTGGCGCAGTTCATCGAGGCTGGACGTGCGCATCAGGTTCGGGTCTGGAAGTACGGGATCAGACGGTCGGGTATCTCAACGCATGTCTCGCCCTCCGGGAGGTTCAGAGCGGCCAGCGCTGCAGGGTCGGTGACTGCCCAGCCTTGCACGATCCACGACTTGCGGTCCGTGCGGTACAAGGCTGGAGAGCCGTCAGGCACCGAGTCAGGGTCCTTGGCGACGAAGGTCAGTTCCATGTTCCAGCTCTCCTTCCGGGCTTGCCGGAGCTTGCCTTGGGCGTCATCTTCGTCTTCTGCGTTACGGCTGTCAATCTGCAAATTTCTGCAAGTTTCTGGCTATCGCCTCTACCCCGTCGTTACGGTCGTGTCGAGGGAACATCCCCACACTCCACGCGACGGTAACAAGCGACAGGAGGAGCGGCCATGACTGGCGGGGCTCAGGCAGGTGCTGTCCCGGGGAGACGCGGCGTGTTCGAGGTGGACGAGGACGCCGCCCTGGCTGAGCTGGAGCGGGCGTGGGCTGATGGCGGCTATCACGGCTTCTGCGTCCTGGAGCACAGCGTGTGGTGCGCGATCAGCAGCGCTGGCGAGGTGCTCACGGGTAACACGCCGGACGGGCTGGACCAGCAGATCCGGGCGCACTGGCAGGCACTGCAGTGAGCGGATAGGCATGCCCGGTGGCATGCCGGGAAACCCCTCCGCTTGGGGCACGCCATCGCGGCGCGGCCGGGGCAGGTGCCCCTGAGCCCGGGTCTTGTTACCGGCATCCCGCCGGAGCCAGAGCACGACGTCTGCTGTTTTTCCGCTGCCCGGAGTCTGCCCGCGCGGCGGCCCCGGCATCTGACAGGAGACCAGATTGACGTACCGGCCTGCACCCGTTCCGCCGGGTGCCGTCCCGGCTCCGGTCATCGAGGCCGGGCTGGAGCCTGATGCGATCGGCGTGGCCGAGGACACGGTGATCGGCATGGCCTCCTCCGCCCCGGCCGGGACAATGGCTGCGACGCTGGCCGCGGCTTCGGCCTGCGGGTCCGGGCCGGTTCTTATCCTGACCGCGCTCCCGATGCTGATCATCGCCAACTCCTACCGTCGGCTGAACCTGTGGAGCGCGAACTGCGGTGCCTCCTTCGAGTGGGCGGGCCGCGCGATCAACCCGTACCTGGGCTTCATCACCGGGTGGCTGATGATCGCGGGCTACGTGATCGGCACGGTGGCCGAGGTTGTCGTGCTCGGCCCGTCCGTGCTGGCCGTGTTCGGCTCCAGCTCGGCTGATGCCTGGGCGGGTACCGGCATCGGCACGGCCGTGTGGCTGATCATGCTCGCTATCGCGGTCGCGGGTATCCGGATAACTGCCCGCGCCCAGATCGGGATGGCCACCGTTGAGTACCTGATCTTGATCGTCTTCTCGGCAGCGGGCCTCCTGGCCGTACTCGGCCACCGCGCTGGCACCTTCCCGGTCACCAGGGGCTGGTTCAGCCTGAGCGGGATCGGCGGCCACGGCAGCCTCGCGACCGGCCTGCTCATCGCGGTATACACCTTCTCTTTGCGAGATGGCACGGTGTATGTGAATGAGGAGGTCAAGCACCGGCGCGAGAATCCCGGCAAGGCCGCTATCTACGCCGTCGCCCTCTTGACGGTCCTCTACACCCTGGCCCAGGTGGGGCCGCAGGGCCTCGTGTCGCCGGCCAGGTTGCAGGCGAAGGCGAGCACCGCCATGGTCGACGTGGCGACCGCGTTGGGCGGCACCGGCTGGGCCGGGCTCATGGCCTTGGCCATCGCCCTGTCTGTGATAGCAGCGACCGGCACCGGCATCGTGCTCACCTCCCGGATCATCTACGGCATGGCCAGCTACCGGACGCTGCCGCTGCTGCTCGGCCGGGTATCTCCCCCGGTTCAAGACCCCGGCCGCCGCAAGCGTGGCGGTCGGCACGCTCATCGTCGCCGCGACGTGGGCCTATATCCTGGCGACGTCCGCGCAGGCCATCTTCGGCGAGGTGGTGAGCCTGGCGGGCCTGCTGGCCGCTGCGTCCTGCATCCTCACCGCGCTGGCCACCATCGCCTACTACCGGCGCCGCGTGTTCAGCAATGTCCTGGACGCGGTGATCCTTGGCGTGCTCCCGCTGGCCGCCGGGTTCCTCGGCTGGATCATCGTCAAGTCGGTGCAGAACGAGCCGGCGTCACAGCGGTGGTCGCTGGCCGGCATCGCGGCGGTCGGCATCATCGTCATGGGCTACGCCCGGTTCGTCCTGCGATCCGCGTTCTTCCAGACCCCGCGGGAAAGCGCTTGAGGGAGCCGTGATGAACACACCTGCCCAGCCCGTCCCGGCGGGCCAGCACGACGTCCCTACCTGCCTGGTCTGCGGGATGACCGACCCGTCCCCGGATAGCCCGTGCCGCGCGGGATGGGATCACCGCGTCAGCCCGCCCGAAGCCGGGTGCCCGGGCTGTGGCCGGCTGAAGGCTGTATGCGCCCGGCGCTTCCCGTGCCAGGCCAGACGCAGCAGGTTCAGATGGCGGCTCACGAGGCTGCGGCTCAGGCGGGCATGGCGCCGACTGCGGCCAAGGCCCGGCCCGTCGTGCTGCGGCACGCCGGGGCGGTGCTCGCGATGACTTCCGCGCTCGATACCACCGTGCCGAACATGGCGCGGGTCTATAACTACTGGCTAGGCGGTAAGGACCACTTCGCCGCTGACCGGACCGAAGCGATGAGGCTGGTGGCGCTCTACCCGCCGCTGCCCGCGCTGGTCCGGGAGAACCGGGCGTTCCTCATCGAGGCGGTCGGCTGGGTAGCCCGGCAGGGGATCGGGCAGTTCATCGACCTAGGTGCGGGGCTTCCGGCGTCTCCGTCGATCCACCAGGCCGCGCGGGCGGTCCTGCCCGCAGCCCGGGTCGCCTATGTCGACATCGACCCGGTAGTGCTATCGCATGCCGTGGCGCTGCTGGCTACCGACGATGGCGTGGTCGCCGTTGACGCGGACTTGCGTGACCCGGCGGCCGTCCTTGGCAACCAGGACCTGCGGGCTGTCATCAGCCCCGGCCGGCCGGTATGCGTCATCCTCGGCGCAGTCTTGCACTTCCTCGACCCGCAAGCCGCCTGCGCGGTGACCGCCGGATACGCCTCGCTGATGGCGCCGGGCAGCTGCCTGGTCCTGTCCTGCGCCCGGTTCGAGGATGAGGAACTGGCCAAGCAGCTAGCCGAGGAGTACACCGCGGCGACCTGGTACAACCACTCACCTGCCGACATCGTGGAGTTCTTCGACGGGCTGGAACTGGCCGGGCCCGGCGTGACCGAGGCACGGAACTGGCCGAAGTGGCCGCCTGAGGCGGGCGACCGTAACGGGCACGTGCTGGCCGGCGTGGGCCGCGTCCCCGGAATGCGAATACAACAACGCATGAGGACTGCCGATGCCTGATAACCGGGTCCACGACGTCAGCACGATGACGGACAGAGAGCTGGAGCGCGCCCGCCGCCACCTGATGGTGAGCTTCAGCCTGGCATTCCCGGGCTCACCGGTGCGAGGACCCATCCTCGCGCACATCAGCGCCATTGACGCCGAGCTCGCCGAGCGGGCAAGCCGCCCGGCCACGTGACCAGGACGCCGTTGTCGGAGTTGCGCTGGAACCGGGGCGGGGCGCACATCATCACCCAGCTCGGGTAGGGGCGCCCGCAAGACGCCCAGCAGGAAACCCTGATGGCCCCAGCGCGGCGGGCGCGGGCTCCTAAGGCCGGAATGCAAGTGACAGGCCCGTGCGCGTGCCCCTGTCCTCCGGCACGCCCAGGCGCGGCTTCCCCTGTTGCCGTTCCGTCTAGAGGAAGCCGTGCGATCAGATAAGCACGCGCCCGCTGCCTGTACCGCCCTCGCCGTCATCGCAGTCCCGGCGGTGCTGGCCGGGAAACACGGCTCTCGCATTGCGCGGCGACGAGGATCCACCGGGCCGAACGCGAGGGAACCGCGCGGTTCCTGCGACGTGCCTGGCGGCGGCGGCCACCCGACCCCGGCAAGCCGCAGCCTCCGCGACGCCCTCGATCACCCGCCTTCGCGCGGACCACGGCGTGACCCGCCAGACCGCAGCTCACGCGCTGCATGTCCTACAGGATGCCGGGCTCGTATACCAGGTCCCCGGACTCGGCTACCACGTCTGCAATGACATCCTTTCCCAGCTTCGCGACCCGAGCGACCAGCTTCCGGACCGTGAGCCAGGCAGCGAGGAAGCGCTGCCTCACTGGACTGCGTTATGCCGCTACTATCTCCGCGGGGTGGCTGCCGCCCGGAATGCATAACCTCGCGATCGCCCAGACGAATTTCCTCCTGAGCGCTGAACGCGAGGTCTTGTGCAGCACGATGCGGGCGGGCTGGTGGCCGTGGGTGCGGCGGTATTCGGCGAGCGCGTCGCTGAGCAGTTTCCGCGCGTCGGTCTCGGTGAGGTGGGCCGGCGGTCGGTCTTGGAGATCTTCGCGGTGCCGCCGCGGACGAGAACGCCGTCGCCGCGCTCGTTGAAGACCTGGCGACGGCGGTGTGCAGCTCTTCGCCGTCGGGTGTGCGGTAGAAGCTGACACTGACGTAGCAGGTGGGCAGGTCGGTGCTGTGCCGGGACATTCTCCAGGGCGTGCCGCCGGCCTTGTAGTACAGCGCGGTATGCAGGTTCCACGCCCGGGTGGCCTCGTCCTGGAGCGGGCGCGGGTGGCTGCTCCCTATCGTGGTGCCTTCCCAGGTCTCCCGGCGCATGATCTGCAGCGGGCACGGAAGGCCCAGGGCCTGGGCTTTGAGCAGGTCGTGAAAGTCCCCGCCGGTCTCCTGGTCGTCGCGGTCGTGGGCGTCGCTGTCCTCGCCGTCGCTGTCTTTCTCAGGGGTGTCCGGGGGTGGCTAGGAGACCGAGCGGGGACAAGACAGGTTCTAGGCGCGCGCGCTCAGCAGGGTCCAGGTCTGGCCGGTACCGGCAGCTCCCCCAGAAGAACGGGCCCTGGAGGTTGCTGAAGCACACCGCTACCGCAGCGAATGGCAGGTCTTCCCAGTCGACCGGCACGCTGTCGAGCCAGGCGGCGAGACCATCCTGGCCCAGGAGCATGGCCAGGTGCGCGGTGGAGATGTCGACCAGCAGGGCTGTCCGGTCTGGGTCCCACTTGCCTTTCCGGCCCTGGACGGCCTTGTCCACGTTGACCTTCCGCGCCAGCCGCGCGGCGAGACTGGTTAGGTAGCCCTCCGAGGGAGTGATTCCTGCGTGCTGGACGAAGCTCCTGCCGATGCCGGGAATGTCCTGCCGCGGCTCGATGACTCCGGTGACGCCATCGCCAAGCTCGGGCATCCCCACGACCTGGTTCGAGCCGGCCGCGACGGCCGCGTCGATGGCGTTCGAGATGCGGGTGTGCAGGAGGTTGCGGTTGCGGACGTCGAGCGGCCATTCGCCGAGCCGCACGGTAAGGACCGCGCCCTTGGCTTGGAGTTCCCGGTCAAGAGCTTGCTGGAGGTCGTCGAACACGCTGAAGGCGCCGCGGTGGATCTCGACCGATCCTTGTGCGCCGGTACCCGGGTTCCAGGTGAGGTCGGGCTCGGCCTTGCCGCCGAACTCGAACGGCACGTGCCGGATGGCCAGGTTGGCCGCGCACAGCAGTTCCAGGCGGGCGCTGAGCAGGTTGGCGGGATCGGGGTCCCGGAAGCGGCTGGCGAGCTCGCCGAGCCTCACCGGGCTGGCGCCGCGGACAGCCTGGACGAGGATCTCCAGTGGCCCGAGGACCATGTCGGCCAGGGTCGGCGGCGTTACCGCCGGGTCCCGCTCGGCGTGCAGGAGCCGGACCCACCAGTGACTGGAGTCCACACCGTCCAGCCACTCCGCCACGTTCGGATAGTCGCTGCGGTGCGTGCCCGGGGGCCGACTCGGGTCGTCGGTATCTGTCACGGTCAGCGACCTTATGACGACCGGGACGTGCACCGCGACCTATTTTCCGCCGGGGTAGGCGACCCGGCACAGCATGCGGGTCAGCACGCGATGGTCGTCGTGTCCGGTGCCCCTGCAGACATGAAGTCCGCAGTGTTCGGCTCCCTGACCGGGGTCGCGGCCGGCGCGCTGTCACCGTGCTGGCGGTGGCACTGCCGCGACCGCGATCGGCGCCATCACCGCGAGCAGGCCGGGGGTGACCAGCTCACGCAGCGAGTCCTTGGTGACGATGTCCACGACCCGCCCGTACTCGGGCTTCTCGGTGTAGTCCACGATGCCCGGGTGGGTGCGGAACTGGTTCCGCACCTCGAGCACCACCTGCTGCGCGGCGCGGCCCACCGCCATGATGAGCAGGCTGGCGAACAAGAACACGATCGAGGCGCCGATGATGACGCCGACCAAGACGTTCGGCTTGGCCGCGTCCAGGGCGAAGGTGCCAGCCGCCTTGCCGGTCAGCGCCGACTCCACCTGGGTGCGGAACGAGCCGAACAGCGCGGTCGCGGCCAGCACCGCGGTGGCGATCGCGATGGTCTTGGTGATCGCCTTGGTGGTGTCGCTGATCGCGTCCAGCGTGGTCAGCGCCTGCGCGGCGTCGCCCTCGACGTCGCCGGACATCTCGCGATGCCCTGGGCGTCGTCGGTGACCGGGCCGAAGGAGTCCATCGACACGATCACGCCGACCGTGGTCAGCAGGCCGATCTCGGCCATCGCGGGACTTTCGTGGTCTCGCGGCGCAGGGCGACCGCAACAGGATGACCGCGATCGACCGTGCCGGGAGCTGGTCACTTACTCGCTGCGTTTGCAACATGCCGCGCTCCGTGATAAACCGTTAACCTTCACCAGGAGATAGGTTAATAGCTTGCGCGTGTACCCGGACTTCACCGGGCAATCTGCGGGCGTCGGCCACGAGGGAGTTCGGGAGCAGCGCACCATGTCACGTCCAAGATCGTCGAGGAGCCGCGTCACGATCTACCGGCTCATCCCCTCCGGCCCTATCGCCGGGCATATCCGGTCCAAGTACGCCGATCGTACCGAGTTCACGGCCGGACCGGCCGAGGTGGCCGGTATCACTGGGTGGCTTGTCCGCGGCCACATCTCCACCTCGCAGGCGAAATGGGCCAGCGATCTGGCCAGCCTCGCCGGCCTGACCAGCCTGCAGCTGGGTAACCAGACCGCGGCGGCCGTACTCCTGTTGCCCATCAGCGAGGTTATCTACGCGGTCAGCTACGGGATGGGGCACTTTCTCGTTTCCTATGAGACCGTCGATCCTGGTTTCGGTCTGCGCTACGCCGCCCGCAAGCTGAACCCGGACGAGCTGCGGTCGGTGACCCGCCACACTCTCGATAAGCGTGCGCAGATTGACCGGCGGTCCCTTCCCTCCGGAGGGGACGTACGGGCTTTCGACCTGGCTGACCTGGGCAGTGTCCCCAGCAAGGTGATCGGGCGCGCTATCGAACTCGGCGACAGCGGGAAGTTTGTGACCGTGCGCTGCGCCGACTCCCTTAACATCCCGCTCGGGCGGACCGCCGATGCGCTCGTACAGGATCTGCGGGAGATCGAGCAGGTCCTGCGATGCCCTGTCGCCGACCCGGACCTCGAACTCCTCAGCCGCCTGCTGCCCCTTGGCGATCGCGACCCGCGACGGCGCAAGCTCAACCAGCAGATGGCGACGGCCCTCCGCAACGGGCCGGGGGCCGACCGGCTCGGCGTGGCATGGCCGTGGGGCCAGGCGGACGAGTTCCCTGTGGTCGACTTCGTCGTGGTGGGCGGCTCCGGCGTGCCGGAACGGCGTGCCGAGTGGCTGACCATCGACGGCATCACCACGCTGCTCGGCGAGTTCCCCGATCGCGATCCGCTCGGCCTGCTCAAGCAGGTAAAGGTCACCCTGCACGCCGGCGAGGACGAAGGCGACCTGGTCAGCCCCGCGATCCCGCTGCTGAAGTGGGTCGCTTTCGAGATCAGGGACGGCAACAAGCTTTACTTCTTCCATGACGGCCGGTGGTTCGCCATGGACGGCGAGTACGGCAAGTACGTGTACCGCGAGGCCGACCGCATCCTCAGCGCCCCGTCCAGCCTCACGCTGATCCCATGGCAGGACGGGTGGGACGAGGAACGCTACAACAAGGAGGCCGCCAAGGCAGACAGCCGGCTGGTCCTGCTCGACCGGCGCAAGATCCACACCGACTTCCATCGGCACGGCATCGAAGCCTGCGACCTGCTCGGCCCCGGCGATGAGCTGATCCACGTCAAGCGGCTACGCCGGTCCGGCGACGCAAGCTACTTGTTCTCACAGGCCCTGGTATCCGCCTCAGCCCTGATCCTCGACGGACAGGCACGGGTCAAGTTCGCCGAGCGCGTTGCCCGGCACAGCGGCGGAACCCGCACCGCGCCCGAACTGCCGAAGCAGGTCATTCTCGCCATCGGGGGGCGCGGCGCGCTCACCGCCGACAACTTGTTCACCTTCAGCCAGGTCACGCTCGTGCGCCTAGTCCAACACCTCGAATCCCAAGGGGTCACTGTACGGATCCTCTCCATCCCAACTCCGTAGGCCCTCCTCGAACAGCGCCGCCGCCCGCGCCGCGGTGCCGGAGGCCCGGCGGCCGGTGCTGAGCAGCGCCAGGACGGCAATGCCGGCGCCGAGCCCGAGCACCGTCCACCAGACGGCATGTTCCGCGCTGGTGAACGCCATCCCGCCGCCGGCCAGGGCCGATCCCAAGGTGGTGCCGGCCTGCCGGCCCGCCGAGGCCAGCGAGGCGGCCACCCCGGCCATCGAGCGGGGCATCCCGGAGACCGCCGTGTTGGTGATCGGCGGGTTGACGGCGCCGAGGAAGATGCCGAACAGCAGGTAGACCGCGAGCACGGCAGGCAGCGGGATAGCCGGCCCGAGCCAGAGCGACGCGCCGCCGCCCAGCGCCAGCGCAGCGCCGGAGACCACCAGCGGCCACCGGGGACCGCGCGCGGCAACCAGCCGGCCGGCCCGCGGCGACAGCACCACGACCAGGCCGCCGACCGGGAGCAGGCACAACCCGGCCGCCAGCGCCGGCAGGCCGCGCACGTCCTGCAGGCACTGGGTGGTCACGAACAAGAACGCGCCGTACGCGCACAAGGCCCAGAGCGCCATCACGATCGCCGCGCTGAACGGCACGCTGCGGAACAAGCGCAGTTCCAGCAGCGGGTCAGCCCGGCGCGGTTCCCAGATGCCGATGCCCGCCGCGCTCAGCACGGCCACGGCGACCAGGCCGCCCGATGACCGGAGAGGCCCAGCCCAGCCCCCTGGACTCGATGATCGCGTACACGACGCTGCCGAGCAGCAGGACCATCAGGATCTGGCCCACCGGGTCGAACCGCCGCGCCCGGGCGGCGCGGGACTCGGGCACGAACAGCGCGGTGCACACGATCGCCGCAACCACGATCGGCACGTTGACCCAGAAGATGGCGCGCCAGCCGAAGCCCTCGACCACGGCGCCGCCGAGGATCGGGCCCAGCGCCAGCGCCAGGCCCGACACCAAGCCGAACACGCCGATCACCCTAGCCCGCTCGGCCGGGTCGGGGAACGTGCTGGCGATGATCGCCATCGCCACCGGGTTGAGCATCGTGCCGCCGACCGCCTGCAGCGCACGCGCCGCGATCAGGGCGCCGATGCCCGGCGCCAAGCCGCACAGCAGCGAGCCGAGCCCGAAGGCGGCCAGGCCGACCTGGAAGACGCGGCGGCGGCCCACCCGGTCGGCGGTCGAGCCGGCCAGCACCAGGAAGCTGGCCAGCACCAGCGTGTACGCGTCGACCGTCCACTGCAGGCCGGACTCGGAGGCGTGCAGGTAGCGACGGACCGCGGGCAGGGCGACGTTGACGATCGAGATGTCCATCACGACGACGGCGATGCTGACGCAGCAGATCGCGGGCACCAGGAGCCGGCGGCGCCGACTGAGCTCGGGTTCCCGCCCGCGGTCGTCGGCCGTGGTCTTCGGCAGCGTTATGTCACGCATGACCACCGCGCTCGGATTTAGAGCGTGCTCGAAGTCAAGCCGGGGCCGGTACCCGCGCCCGCTCACTCCGGCCCGGCCTGAGCATCGCCGAGGCCGCTCGCCGCACCAGGGGCAGTATGCACACCCTCCGCTACTACGAACGCGCAGGCCTGGTCGTCACCCCCGTCGACCGCACGGCCGGCAGACGGCGGCGTGGGGTGCCAGCAGCAAGACCTGTACTGGATCGCCATCTGCACCAAGTTGCGGGCCACCGGCATGCCCACCAAGACCATCCGGCGCTACGCCCAGCTCGTATCCGCCGCGCCCGGCAACGAGCAGGAACGACTCGCCCTCCTGAAGGCCCACCGCGACCGACGTGACCGCCAAGCTCGCTGAGCGGCAAGACAACATCGAGCTCATCGACTACAAGATCAACGTCTACCTAGGCCGGCTCGCCGCCGGCGACGCCGACCAACTCTGAGCGCCCAACCTAGCGGGTGCCCGCTGAGCAATCGACAAGTGAGACCGCAGGGCGGGCTACAGGACGGATTCCGCCCTGACGGCCAGCCGCCGCGCCCGTGTCAGCTGCAATGAGCGGGCAGCATCAGCCAGGAAAGTAGTCATTGCGGCGGCATTCCCGGCCTGGCCGTGGCGGGTGCTACGCGGCTGCGGACAGCGGCCTCGATGCGGCTAGCTGCGGATTCGGGTGCCTCGTGCTCCCAGATCCTGATGACCGACCAGCCGGCCTCGGCAAGCGTCTCGTTCGCGAGCCGGTCGCGTTCGCGGTTGCGGGCGACCTTGCCGGCCCAGTAGGCGGTGTTGCTGGCCGGGGGCCGGTAGTGGTCGGCGCAGCCGTGCCACCAGCACCCGTCGATGAACACGGCGACCTGCGCCCGGGTGAAGATCATGTCTGCGGTGTGCCGGGCACTGAAAAGGGGGCGCGCGTCGACGCGGTAACGGAGCCCCGCAGCATGTACCAGCCGCCTGATGGCCATTTCCGGCGCGGTGTCACGGCGGCGGTTAGCCTGCATCGCCCTGCGCGTGGCTGGTGAGGTCGCCCAGGACGCTACTGCGTCGGCCATGGCATCGGCACCGGGCTGATCAGCGGTGATCCTGTTCGCTCTGGCCGGCTGGCCGCGCTTAGGTGTGGTGCTCGCTCGGGGGCTCATGCGTGGCGCCTCCGGCACGGTGATCGTTCTTGATCCTCTTCCGCCGCGGACGTCCTCGCCTAGGGGCTTGCGGCAGGTTCGGGTCGCCGGACCCGACGGCTCCAATGGTGTCACGCCCGGTCTGCCGGTAGGAGGTGATCGTGGCCGCCAGGCGGGCACCGTCAAGCGGCTGAGCCCAGATCAGCGCGGCCAACAGCTCGGAGGCGCTGGTAGTTCGGAGGTCGGATGCATCTTCGGCTAGGCGGACGAGGTGGCGCAGGCGGTCGTCAACAGCGGCGGGCCATTCAACGCTCGTCTTACGCCGGTCGCCGCGCACGCGATCACGACCTTCCCGGTGTGTCCTCCATCATGATCCCGAAGTTATTTATATAATACGTTCACGCACTTGTGGGGCCGGCGGAACAGGATGGGCTGCCTAGCGGAAGCTGCAAGATGGGCGAAGGGAGATGTCCGATCGTGAGCGCTGCTCATCGGATACCGAGCCCGAGCTGGGCGGTGCCGTGGGTGGTGGCTGAGGTGTTCGCCGGCGTCGGGTCGGTCGCGCGGGGCTTCGCCCGCGCGGGCGGCTTCCAGGTCGCCTACCTCAACGACATCGATCCCGTCGCGCGGGCGACCTACCTGGCGAACGACTCGCCCGACACAATCTATGAGCTGCGCGACGTCCGGACGGTGACCGGCCGGACGATCCGCGACGCGGCCGACGGCCGGCCGGTCGCCGGGCTGCTGGGCTGCCCGCCCTGCCAGGGCTGGTCAGCCGCCGGGCAGCGGGACGCCGCCGATCAGAGGAACAGGCTCTTGAGGGACTTCTTCCGGCTGGTGAACTCGGTTTACCCGGTGTTCTTCGTTATGGAGAACGTGCCCTCAGTAGCCGACCGGGCCGAACTCGCCGCGGCCCTCAGCACGCTACGGGGCAGATACCGGGTCTGGCAGGGAGTCCTCAACGCGGCGGCATACGGGCTGCCCCAGTCCCGGCAGCGGGTGCTGGTGATCGGCTACCGCCACGACACCGGGGTGACCCCTTCCGGCCCGCCGCCCACGCACGCGGGGCGCCGCAAGATCTGGGACTACCGGACGGAGACATTTGTCGAACCGTCCCCGGACACGCTGGATGCGCTTCTGGGTGCCGCGCCGAGGCTGGGGGCGCCGCGGGCCGCGCAGTACACCATGCGGGACTACTACCCAGACAAGGTCGGGTCCCTGGCGCGGTTCGTCACGGTCGGCGAGGCGATCGGCGATCTGGTAGAAGACGCTCATGGCCCGCGATCGGGATACGCGCGCGTGCTCGGCGCCGGTAAGCACGTGGTGGCCAACCATGAGCCGTGGGATCACGGTAAGGATCTGGTCGAGCGATTGCGCCAGGTGAAGGAAGGACGCCGTCCGCCCATCGAGGCGACCAACGGCCGACGCTATTACTCGCAGGCCTACACGCGGCTGCATCGCAAAGGGCTCGCGCGGACGATCACCACCAACTTCCACAACCCTGGCAGCGGCCGGTTCCTCCACTACCAGCTGCACCGCACGCTCACCGTTCGTGAAGCCGCGCGGCTTCAGGGCTTCGGCGACGACTTCGTCTTCATCGGCCATCCCGGCCGCCAGGAACGCCTGGTCGGCAATGCCTTCCCGCCCCTGTGGGCCGAGTCCATCGCTTCCCACATTGCCACCGAACTGCACGACGTCCTCACCGGCTGACTCCGCACCGATCGTCGGCCGCGGCGCGCCCACGCGGGGAGCGGCAGCCGGCGTCGCGCGGCAGAAGTGCTTCAGCGAGTAAACCCGACTCTTCCGAGTGGCACGTATGCGACTGATGGCTACGGCCACGCAAAGCTGCCGCGTCCCAGCAGTAGCGCACCATCACCAGCAGCATCCATCTCCGCGCGCTGGCCCGCGGGCTTGCCGAGGCAAGCCCGCGGCCATCATGTGCCCTGCCGTCAAGAGCGCTTGGCGGTGGCACCGCCCCGTGCCCGGCGAAGACTCGCCGGGCGACACGAACAAATCAGTCGCCCGATGAGTTTGCCTCCCGCCACCTCACGTGGTAACCATTAACCAGAAACAGGAGATCGGTTAATAAGCGGAGGCGTGATGGCTGAGGAGCAGGCTGGCCCGGGCGGCCAGGAGGAAAACAGCAAGGGCAAGCCGGGCGACGAGTACCGGTTCGCGGCCGACCCGGCCGAAGCGGATTCGGCTGTCTTCGACGGGCAGATCGTGGACGAGCCCGGCGAGGTGCTCGGCACCATCATCAGCGACGACGGCTCGCCGACCTTCGAGGAGATCCGGTTCCGGCTCGGCGCCCCGATGACGGTGAGCCCGGGAGAGTTCGTCGCGGCGGAGGGACGCGACCGCGACGGGAGCCTGGTCTCCTGGGTGCTGTGCCGGGTACTGGACGTGCACGAGGTCAATCCTCATGAGGATCCGCAGAGCGCGACCGTGCGTGACGTGCTCCCGTTCCCCAGCACCTACGCCGGCGAGGGCGAGTCCACCGTGATCTACCGGCTCGTCCGGTGCGAACCGGTAGAGGAACTGCCCGTCACAGGTGGCGGCATCGGCGGCCCCGCCGAGGTCCGGACTCTGCCCCGGGCCGGGGACCGGGTGTGCCGGCCACGCCCGGGCATGATCACCGCCGCGATGGGCTTCCCGCCCGACCCCGACCAGGGGCTGCATGTCGGCCACCTGCACAGCGACGGCTCGATCCCCGTCACCGTCGACAACGGCGCGGTGCAGCGGCACGTGCTGATCGTCGGCGGCATCGGGAGCGGGAAAAGCTACACGCGCGGGGTGCTCGGGGAGGAACTCCACCGCTGGGGGGTCCCGCAGGTCAACATCGACGTCAACGGCGAGATGATCGACGCGGCAAGACAGCTCGGCGGCCTGAACGTACGCCCCGGCGACGGGTTCACGCTGCCGCTGGGGTCCTTGACCCGCGAGGACCTGCTTGAGGCCGTGTCCGGCGTGAACCGCGGGACAAACATCGAGACCCTGATCGGCTACACCTTCGACACGATGCGCCGTCAGATCGCCCAGGGGCGCAGGTCCGCGTTCAGCGTCGACGAGCTTGTCGCCGAGATAGAGGTGCAGGCGCCGTTCCTGAAAATGGAGGCAGCGAACACGCTGCGTCCGGCACAGCAGCGCGTGAAGGCACTCGAGCGCCTCAAGTACATCGGCCGGCGGTTCGACTGGACCGGCACGCTGCAGCCGGGCGCCTTCGTCAACATCGACTGCCGGGGCCTGCTGCTCGGCGATCTGCGCATCATCACCGCTGCGGTGGCGCGCGACCTGCAGGACCTCGCCCGGGAGAAGACGATCCCGTTCACGGTGCTGTCGATCGACGAGTTCCACCTGGTCGCGCCGAACGACGACAAGATGGTCTCAACCCAGGTGCTGCGGGAGATCGCCCGCATCGGCCGACATTACCGCCTCGGCCTTGTCCTTACTACGCAGAGCCCGGCCGATGTGGACCGGGCAGTACTGAAGCGCCTGCTCACCCGTTTCGTGCACACCATCGAGCCCGACCAGCTCGACTCCCTGCGCGGGATCTTCGCCGACGCGCCGCCCGAGATGATCCACTCCCTACCGAAGCTGCCCCGCGGCACCTGTGTCCTGACCGGCGTGGCCGAGACGATCCGGCACGCGACAGTAGTCGACATCCGCGCCCGCGTCACCAGCCACGGCGGCGCGACCCCGGACGTATTCGGGGACCTGCGCATGCGGGGATGGCCCGGCAAGAAGCCGCTTTCGGAGATCATCGAGGATGAAGACCGGGACGGGGAGACCGGCGATGCCGGCTGAGCAGCGCAAGCTCGACGTGGTGGAGCGCGAGCAGGCCATTTTCAGGTACCTGCGGGGCATCGACCGGGCGGTCGGGGCCACGGTCCGCGAACTGCATGAGCACCTGATCGTCGTGGGGGCGGCCGTACAGGGCGGCGGCGAGGTGCGCGACACGGTCACGGTGCAGGCGTACCACAAGCTGGTCACCCGGCTGGTGCTGGACGGCAGGCTCGTCGAGGTCGGCGACCCGGGCGCTGACGCCCAGCGGTACGCGCTCGCGCCTGCGCTGCACGCCGATACCGCGCTGACCCTCGATGACATCGACCAGATCGCCTTCGAGCTCAAGCCGACCGAGGCGATCGCGGCGCTGATCGACGCACGGGAGTACGTCAGGGCCAATCGCGACACCGTCTTGCGGCGGGCGGCGGTAGCACTGCAGAAGGTCCCACCCCGCGACCTGGTCCGGGACATGATCCTCTCGAAAGTGGACCTGTACAACGCGCACGTCGACGAATGGCATGCGCACGGCGGCGACGATGAGCGACACCGCCGCCTGCTCAAGGCCGCCCGGGCCGACCTGGAGATCATCTGCTACCGGTGGTTCGGGCTCAGCGCGGACGCTGTCCGCGTACCCCCGGCCAGCAGCGTTTCCAGCAGCGGCACGGGTGCCGCCGTCGTCACCTGCGACCCGGGCCGGCTCGCTAGTGAGCTCCGCTTGCGCGTGTTCGGCGACACGGTGATCCAGCACGTCGCGGTCGCCAACCGGTCCGCGCCTGAAGACTGGTCCAACGTCGTGGTGGCCGGCAGCGACGGCAGCACCTACTCCAGCGTGATGAGCATCGACACCGCGAAGGCATTCGTCGACGACGGCGGCAGCGAGGTCGTCACCTTCAACAACTCGATCGTCTACCTGCACATGGAGGGCCTGAACCGGGAACGCCACGCCAGCAGGGTG
>WNFC01000684.1_pt1 | contig 37829 bp, 25 predicted proteins | sample 5400541 | NCBI WGS metagenome assembly WNFC01 (sample SAMN13153342, study PRJNA577476) | soil metagenome | isolation source: 120 cm saprolite under Douglas fir tree site 2 hole 2 replicate 1 | place: USA:California | collected 2015-04-18
TTGTCATATTTCGAGGGTATTAAACCACTTCGATACCGGTCCGAAAAGCTGTCGCTACATGCCGAGAATTCAGGGAAGCATCCGCTCCCATATCTTATTTGCTAATCTTCAGGACCCAAGCCGGTTGCTGACGCAAGTCCTCGGGAAGGTCTGGGAGTTCAATCGACAATCCCGTTTTCGCGTTTTTGGTTTTCAACGGTGTACTCGAGCCGAGCAACATGACTGACTTTGCGGCATTCAGGTCTTTGATCACAAGGTTGTGACCCGACCAACGGGGTAGGATAGCGTAGACCTCGTTGCCCTTAGACGTGAAGAATGCTTCGATCGACGCTTTTCCGTTGGCAGATTTTTCGATTAACTTGGTCACATCGTACGCTGACGAATATTCTTTGTTATATTCAACTTTTTGCACTTCGCCGGCAGTCCACTGGCGGGTATTTTCCCAGGGCCTCGTGCCGTAGATCGCTTCCCCGTTGATCTTGAGCCAGTCGCCCATCTGCGTAAGCCGTTCTTCCATGATGACGGGGATCATTCCGTCGGCCCTCGGACCGATGTCGAGCAGGAGGTTGCCGCCGCGGCTGACCGTGTCGACCAGGATGAACACCAGTTCCCGGCCAGTGTGGTAAATGTTGAGATCTTCAGCGCGGTTGTAGCCGTAACTCACTCCCATGCCACGACTCTCTTCCCATGGATGGTCGATACCACTCATTCCTGCTGTGTATTCCGTGGTCCAGTAGCCGCCATGTTTGTGGCGAGTGTCGCTGCCCCAACGATCGTCCACAACCACTTCGTCCTTAACGGGGGACTCGTTGAACAGCCATGCCAGCAGTTCAGCGCTGTGCCAATCGGCCGAAGTCATCTCCCACTCACCATCGCTGAAGATTATTGCCGGCTTGTAGTGCGTGACCAGATCCTTGAACTGCGGGAACATGTGCTCGCGTACGTAACGCGGCTTGTCGTAAAGCCAGAGCGGGTTATACCACTCGTAAAGCGAATAGTAGAAGCCCATGCGCAGGCCTTTGCGCCGCACCGCGTCGGAGAGATCGCCGAGCACATCGCGTTTAGGACCGATTTCGACCGCGTTCCACGGACGGCCCCAGGTGGCTGACGCTTCCTTGCTCGGCCACAATGCGAATCCTTCGTGGTGTTTCGAGGTCAGCGCGACGTACTTGGCGCCGGATCGCGCGAACACGTCGGCCCAATGGTCCGGATCGAATAATTCTGCCTTAAACTGCGGTGCAAAATCTTGATACGGAAAATCCGCGCCATACACTTTCTGATGAAATGCCCACGTCCCCTTCTGGAGTTCATCGGCTTTTGGATTGCTCCTGCCATTCGTCAGCGCATTCCAGTACCACTCGGCGTAAGCGAGTTTGCCGGGCAGTACCGGAGCATAGGCCGGAACCGAATAAGTCCCCCAATGAATGAAAATTCCAAACTTGGCGTCACCAAACCAGGCCGGCGTGGGACGCTTATCGACGGAGTCCCAATTGGGTTCATAGCTTTGCGCTAATGCCGAGGCGCTTAACAGGGAAAGGAGTATGACAACAAAGAGAAATCGTTTCATAGAACCTCCATCGCTCCGGGTGTTAAATACGCGGCGGTCCTAAATTTCCGATGATGGGCCGCACCACACTAACACCTCGAAAAATTCTCTCGAAGGCAGCAAAATGCCCGCCCCGATCTGAACGGCGGCGGGCATTATTACAGGCTCATAATCACTTTAGAAAATGAACCTCAGCCCGAACTGTAGGACTCGAGGCGCGTTTGCATTCGCTCTCGATGTGATCGTGCCAAAGTTCTTTCCATTACTGATGTCGCTGTTAGGGGGGCCGAAAATTACAGTATTGAAGAGGTTGAACGCCTCGGCACGGAACTCAAGCTTCCGTTCTTCACCCCAGATCGGGAATCCACGAAACACCGAGAAGTCCACGTTCCAGTAACGTTGCGCCTGGAAGGGGTTTGGGCGAAGGTTGCCGAACGTACCCAAAGCCGGGGTAGCGAACGCTGAGGTGTTGAACCAACAACCTTGAGTGTGCACCCGTGCTCCATTCGGACATGAGCCGGAATTTGGATCTCCTACCAGATTGGCTTGCTCGTACCCCGCCCACCCCACATTCCCAGTGTTGGCCGGATCGCCGTTATTGTCCGTCACGCTATAGCGCTGACCGGAACGGACCGCGAGAATGCCATTCACCTGCCAGTTGCCTACGATGTAGTCCACTGCGTGATTTCCCGAGGAATAGCGCTTGCCCTGGCCGATGGGAAGCTCATAGTTTGCATTCACGGTAAGCAGGTGGGGCAGATCGTACCCTGCTGGACTCAGGCTAGCTCGTGGATTGTAAGGATCTGCAACGTTCTTGCCTTCAGCGCCGAAAAATCCATCGTTCTCGTCCAGGGCTTTCGAGAATGTGTAGGCGACCTGGTAGGCCAAGCCGCCGGAGAAGCGCTTGTCCACGGACAGCTGGAAGGCATGATAGTCGGCAAACCCAACGCTGCGGTCATAGAAGGTGGAGATCATGTAAGGGAACAGCGAGCGCGATTGCGGGTTGGGCAATGTGCTTGGCTTCAAAGCCGTGTTGTACATGCCCCCGATGTTCGCCCGATGGGTTAACGCGCTTACGTAACTGCCGGTAACTGTAGTGGTCGAGTTGATCTGGTGCTGAAGGCCAAAGTTGAACTGGTACGCGTACGCATTCTTGATATGCGGGTCATAGTGCCAGTTCACACCACCGGAGAAGAAGGGTGTCGGTGCAGGCAGACCGGCGTTAACGCCGCCTGCCGAGAAAGGATCGCCGTAGGTCGCCGTCGGGGTGCCGTTCGGAGCCGTCGGACCGCCCGGCACGTTGAGGTTGTTGGCGATCAGCTGGCCAATACCCGGCCAGTCGCCTTCGATATTCTGCGACATCTGGCTGACCGCAGCCCAGTTGTCATACACGATCCCGGCACCACCGCGCACCACCGTTTTCTCAGTCGCACGATAGGCAAACCCGAGGTGAGGACCGACGTTGGTATAGGTGTTGTGGGAAATGCGGCCACGCGGATCAATTACGACGTGAGGCGGCAAGGTTCCCGGAGGCAAGCATTGTTGACTAGCCGGATCGCAGGCTACGGCATTGCCGCTGGCGTCCAGCATAATGCTAGGAATGCACGGAGCGTGTCCGCGCACCGTGCAGGGGGGTGGCGGGTACTGCAGCACATAGGTACCGTTTGAAAAATCGAAGTCTCCGGTTTCTATTCCACCCGACTTATCGATGGTTTTTTTGGTCCCGTAGGGCGGGATCAAGGTAAGGTCATAACGAATACCATAGTTCAGGGTTAATTTCTGGCTTGCCTTCCAGGAATCTTGAAAGAAGGCACTGAACAGCCCGCCAGGACGGGTTCTTTCGTCCACGTCCCGCCGGTTCGCACTATCGGGAACTCCGATGAGCGCCGAGGCTACGCTAAAACCAGCATTGCCGTTTCCGTCTCCCGTTTGACCGTTGGCAAAACTAACGGTATCGAACGAGAGTGGGCTGGAGAACACGCTGCTGATGTAGTTTGCACCAACCGTGAATGTATGGGTGCCCTTCAGCTTGTTCAAGGTCACAGAGAACTGATTGTTATCCGTGGCTTGCGGCGTGAGCACTACGCTCTCGCCTCCGCTCACGTATCCGTTTCGAAGCTCATAGTTGGGAAGCAGCCAACCCTTGGCCCCGGAGAAATTGCTGGCGAACCCAGGAGCAAAACCAGCTGCCTGAATGACATTGGTCAGGTCTGTCTTGAACTTCTTGAACTTGGTGTAGGCATTGTCTGACACCGTAGTGCGAGAGAATAGCGCCTGCAATTGCAAACTCGGACTGAAGGTGTGGACCCAGTTAGCTCCCCAGTTACGACCAGGAATGGCTTGGTTTGTCGTCAGGCCCGGCACACTGCCGGCACTGGGCTTAAGAACATTGCTGTTGATTCGGCTGTAGCGGAACCAGACCGAGTCCGTCTGTCCAAACGTGTGGTCGAGCCTGATGTTGTACTCGTTCTGGTGTTGGGTATTCGGATCGGTATCGAACGCATTGCTGTTGAAAGCAGGATCGAAAGCACCAGCGGCAGGCAGTACGCTCTGAAGGAAAGTAACGACTTGCGGCTGAATGTCGCCGGGATTCGTTCCTACAGGAATTTGGTTGTTCAAGTACGGTGTACGCGAGAATCCCGAACCTGCGGCAACGGTTGTGTAGGGGTTGTATAGCTGTTGCTTGGGTTCATTGCACAAGCCGGCGGTAAACCCGGCTGTGCAAAAGGAACCGAAATCGCCGCTATACATGGCCACGGTGGGAACCAGGATTCGGGTTGCGACGGGCTTGGAGTAGCGGAATCCCTGGTACGCAAAGTAGAAGAATGTGTTTTGCTTCAAAGTGGGGAGGGCAACTGGACCACCGAGAGCTCCGCCGAACTGATGCTGGTGATAGTGAACAACTGGGGCAAACTGATCTTGTGAATCGAACGCGTCGTTGCGCAAGTACTCCCAAGCTGAACCGCGGAACCGGTTGGTGCCGGACTTGGTCACCACGTTTACCACGCCGCCAAGAACAGAACCGAATTCCGAGGAATCCGTGTGGGAAACCACTTTGAACTCCTGGATCGCGTCAATGATCGGAGGGACGGCATAGGTGCTGAGAAACGCCGCAAAGTTATTCATGCCGTCGGTCAGGAAGTAATTGCTCCGGTTGGTTGCGCCGTTGATGGAGGGGAACGAAAAAGCGGCACCCTCCGCGATGGGCGCCGCGAAACCGCCGGAGCGGCCACCCATGCTGTTCTGGCCGACGCTGATCGGCGCGACACCGGGAGTCAGCGATAGCAGCTGAGTAAAATTCCGGCCATTCAGGGGAAGGTCATTCACTTGCTTGGTGGCGATGACCGTGCCTAACTCGGCGGTGGAAGCCTGCAGTTGTTCCGCCATCGCTTCCACGGTCACAACCACGGTCTGAGCGCCAGCGTCGAGTGCGATGTCGATGGTGGCCGTCTGGTTCACGGCAAGAACAAAGTCGGAAACCTGCTTCGTGCTGAAGCTCGGTGCGGTGACCCTGAGCGTATAGCGCCCCGGGTTAATATCCGAGAAGACATATGTGCCAGCGTCGTTGGTGAAGGTGTTGCGCTCGACCCCGGTATCCGAATTATGCAGAGTAACCGACGCTCTTACCACGACCGCACCCGTGGCGTCGCGAACAACCCCGTTAAGCGAGGCCGTGGAAAGCTGAGCGAGGGCAGCTACGGTTGAGAAAACTAGAACGCTGATGAGCCACACCAGAGTGCGAAAGCGATAGGTCCGCCCGAGTGAATCGGTCATGGATTCCTCCAGCCTGTTCGTAAACGCTATCCCGATCAACCAATGCGCAACTCCACGTTTTTGATAGAGGCGCCATTCTAGGATCAAAGTACTAGAGGTTGTCAAGAACTATTTGAGCGCTCGCAGCAGCACATAAACGACAATCTAAGGCCGGAAGCAGCTACGTATACGAATTTTGAGCGCTTATTATTCGGAAATCGGCGGGCGTTTACCTTTTTCGACCGCAGGCAGAATCGTTACGGCGATCAAAGCACTTTGTATTCAAAGACATAGGCTCTTGCCCGGAAACATCCCAAAGCAGTTCAGGCTGGGGCCTCGCAGGGGCCAACTGCGGTCGGCCGTGAACACTCATCATGCAGTTTGAGTCGAGGAGGATGACCACTAACCTGATCTCCGCTTGGGCTCCTGACCACCGCGTAGAATTAGCGTCGATGACCGAAGATGTGGTATTTCAAAGTTGCAAACGGATGTTCCACGGTCGATCTGCAAGACTCACTCAAAGCGACGCGGGAGAGGTCTGTCAGCAATCCGAAGTGGGGAACCTTCAAGCATGTCAACGCCGAAAACTGCCCAGAAGAGTCAGGCTAGTAGCGTGGTTCCCGATTTTCGTCTCTGTTTTCCTCAGAGGGGTGTGCGCCTGTGGACAATCTCCTTCCAACGTAAAACCGACAGCGCAACCCAAAACAATGGCGTCCGAGCACGTTGGTTCCATGGCTTGCGCTGCGTGTCACAGACAGATCTACAACAAATATTCGCAGACCGGCATGGGACGCTCTATGTCACTGGTTACGCCTGAGATTTTGAAAGCGCAGCCGACTTCCGGTTCGATCGAAGACAAGAACACTGGTTTGCATTTCGATGTTTATGCACGCGACGGGCAGCTCTTTCAGTCGGAGTACGAGCTCGACTCCAACGGAACGGAAATCTTCCGCGACACTCGCGCCGTGGAGTGGATCATCGGAGCTGGGGAGAACGGGCTCGGCGGCCTCGTCCGGCAGGGCGATTATGTATTTCAAGCGCCGTTGTCTTTTTACTCCAAGGCACAGCGCTGGGAGCTGTCGCCGGGATACGAGCTCGGCAACTCCGGGTTCAATCGGCCGATTTTGCCCGGCTGCATCTCTTGCCACAGCGGGCGGCCTAATGCCCTCCCTGAGGGCAACGGTCATTTTGCCAATCCGCCATTTTCCGAACTGGCGATCGGCTGCGAGAACTGCCACGGTCCTGGCCTCACGCACGTGCTGGCGCATCAGGTGGGATTCGAAAACGATCAAGGGCATGACTCTTCAATCGTGAATCCCGCTTCGCTCACTCCCGTACTGGCAGACAATATCTGCGTGTCCTGTCACCAGACCGGAGATGTGCGAGTGCTGAAGTCAGGAAAAGACTACAAGGATTTTCGTCCGGGAACAACGCTCGACGACACACTCTCGATTCTCATGGTCCCGCCGAAGCGCGAGTCCCCGCCGCAGCAGGACCTGCTCGAACACTACTACTCGATGACTCTGAGCAAGTGTTATCGCGCGAGCGGCGACAAGCTGAGTTGCATCGGTTGTCATGATCCTCACGTGGAGCCGACTCGCGAAGAAGCGCCCGCATACTTCAAGAAAAAGTGCCTGACATGTCACAACGAAAAGAGCTGCACACTGCCGCTTCAGGTCCGCGAACGGAGGCAACCGGCTGATGATTGCGCGGGCTGTCACATGCAAAAGCGCGATGTGCGGGAAATTTCGCATTCCAGCATCACCAACCACAGGATTCTGACGCGCCCGGATGAGCCGTTTCCTGACATTGCGTTTCAGCAGACGCCACCGGCGCTGCCCGATCTGATTCATCTGAATCCGGCGCCCGGCAAAAAAGGCACCCCGCCACCGGCGCTGGTGCTGTTGCAAGCTTACGGCGAACTGGTGGAGAAACATCCGGAATATCTGACCCGCTACTACACCGTTCTTGATCAACTCGAACGCACTGATCCCGATGATCCGCTCGTGCAGGGCGCAATCGGCAATCGCGACCTGCATGCCGGCAAATATCAGGAAGCAGTCGATCACTTGCAGCGCGCCATCAAGGAAGGACATGCGAAAACCGTCTTGTACACTGATCTCGCTGACGCTATGGTGAAACTGGATCGTGCGAGCGACGCAGTTCAGGTTCTGAAGCAAGCGGCGGATCGTGACCCGTTCAATGCAGAGCTGCGAAAACGCCTGATCGTTCAACTCATTCAAGTAAAGGATTACGTTAACGCGCGGGCGCAAATGGAAGATTACGTCCAGCACTTTCCCGCTGACTCATTCATGCGTCAACTCCTTGCCAGAGTGCAATCGATGGGGCAACCGAAATGACGCCACGAAAGCTCTTCACGGTTGCGTTGGTCGTGGCACTGGCCGCTCCTCCTAAGATTTTGTGGGGCGCTGATGCGGGGAGGATTCAATTCGAAAATCGGCAAAAGAATTCGGGAGTTAGTTTTGTCCTCGACAACGGCACGCTTCCTGACAAGCCAATGATCGACGGCATACCGGGCGGAGTTGCGCTTCTCGATTACGACAATGACGGCTATCTGGATATCTTCTTCACCAATGGCGCCACTCTGCCAGGACTTGCGAAGGAAGGGGACAAATTTTCGAACCGCCTGTACCACAACAATCACGACGGCACCTTCACGGACGTGACGGACCGCGCCGGGTTACGCGGCGAAGGCTACAGCGTTGGAGCCGCCGCCGCTGATTATGACAATGACGGGCGCACGGACCTCTACGTCACCGGTTTTGATCGCAACTTCCTCTATCACAACAATGGGGACGGCACATTCACCGATGTAACCGCCAAAGCAGGCGTAACTGGGGCTTCCTCCGCGGGGAAAAAACTCTGGGGCATCTCGGCCGCGTGGCTGGATTACGACAACGACGGCAAGCTCGACTTGTTCGTGGTCAACTATCTGGACTGGTCGTTTGCAACCTCCCGCGTGTGCGGTTCACCCGGCAAGCGCCTGTCCTGCTCACCCACTCTCTACAAAGGCGAGCCAAACATCCTTTACCACAACAATGGCGATGGCACGTTCACGGATGTTTCGGAAATCATGGGCATCTCCCGGAGTATCGGCAAAGGCATGGGGGTAGCGATAGCCGACTACAACGATGACGGTTGGATGGACATCTTCGTCGCCAACGACAATGACAGAAATTTTCTTTTCAAAAACCGCGGCGGAAAAGCACTCGATGAGGTGGGCGTCGAGTCGTTCGTCGCATACACCGACAGCGGACTGCCCGTCTCCAGCATGGGCGTAGATTTTCGCGATTGGAACAATGATGGCAAACCCAGCCTGATCATCACCGCACTTGGCGGCGAAACCTACCCGCTGTTCCGCAACGAAGGCAATGGCTCTTTCAGCTACGAAAGTTACAAGGCAGGTATCGGATTTCGCAGCGTGAAAATGAGCGGCTGGGGCGCGGGAATTCAGGATTTCGACAACGATGGTTACAAGGACCTGTTCACGGCAAACTCGCACGTGAGTGAGAATGCTGATTTAGATGGTCAGCAGCACTACCGGCAGGCCAATGCCGTTTTTCGAAACATGCACGACGGAACTTTTCAAGACGTGAGCGGTGATGCTGGTCCTGGCATGCAGACTCGTGCTGTCCACCGCGGGTGCGCGTTCGGCGATCTTAACAACGACGGAAAGATTGACGTTGTGGTTTCGGCCATTGGCAGTCCGGCAGAACTGCTTTACAACACCTCAACCGGCGGCAATCATTGGATTCTGATCAAGACAGTGGGGGTGAAAAGCAACCGTGACGGCATCGGAACGCGAATCAAAGTGACAACGGCATCCGGCCTTGTGCAGTACAACCACGTCACGACAGCTGGAAGTTACGCGAGTTCGAACGATCCGCGGGTCCACTTTGGACTGGGCACGGATACGGTCATCAAGGAAATCGAATTGAAGTGGCCGAGTGGGACTATACAAGTGATGAACAATGTTAGGGCCGATCAGTTCCTCACAGTGAATGAGGAATGAAGTTATGAGAGCTATTTCCTTATCTCTGCTCTTGGCATCATTTACCGCATGGCCGGCCTTTGCCAAGCCGTGCACTGGTGCGGAGGCGCAACTAGCACAGGTCTCGAAGGCTTTAACCGTCAATGCTCTCGATATCGCCGAGAATACGCTGCGCGCCCTAATCGCTTCCTACCCTGATTGTCCGGAAATCGTTCTGCACCAAGCCCGACTGGCGCAAGGTAAAGGAAACATTAGTGAGGCCGCCGAGCTTTACTATCGCTACACGGACGCGGATCCAGATGACTCGCGCGGACTTGCTTACTTCGGCGGCTTCTTCCTTGAGCAACGCGATGACATGCGGGCCGATGCCTTGTCGGCCGCAGCGGTGTACAAAAATCCAGACGATCCGACTGCCTTGGCGTTGCGCGGACAGATACTTGTGATGAAAGGGCAATCTTCCGAGGGACAGAATCTGCTGGAAAAAGCTATCAAGCTTGATCCCGATGACCCCGAGGCACAATTCCAATTGGGCACGATTTATGACAAGGCGAAGGCTGCTGCGCAAGCTGTAGAACATTTCCGAAAAGCCGCAACGCTGAATCCGCACGACGCGCGAGCCTGGGATTACCTAGCCCTGAACCTCGAACTCGCAGGAGACTTGGATGGTACCGAGCAGGCCTACCACAAAGGGTTGCAGGTGAATCAGGCGGGGCGATATCACGATGCTTTTCTCGATTACAACTACGGCCGATTTCTGGCAAAGCGTAACGACCTGACAGGCAGCAAGCGCCACCTCGATCGCGCTGTCGAATCGGCGCCTCAAATCCGCGCAGTCTGGTACGAGCGCGCAAAGCTTGACATGCGGATGCAGAACTATCAGCAGGCACGCGCGGACGCAGAAAAAGCTGCTGCGTGCACGCAACAGGGAGGCGTCATCGATCTGCAAATTTACAGCCTGTTGAGCCAGGTGTATGCGCGGTTGGGCGATACTGCTCTTGCCAAAAAATATACCGACCTAACTCGCGACACTCCTCCTCCCGTTCGCGGAGAACAGCGATAGCTTGATCTCGAAGATCAATCGCCGGTCGTTTCTGCTGACTGCTCTCGCTGCCGCTCCCGCCGCAAAATTGCTGGGTGTAACGCGAGCACCTACGACTCCGCCAGGCATTGAATTTGAAGATGTGACCGCAAAATCCGGCATTCGCTTCAAGCACGAGACCAGTCGCACGAGGCAGAAGTATCTTCCGGAGTCCATGGGTGCGGGAGTCGCGATGTTCGACTACGACAACGACGGATGGCTGGATTTGTTTTTCGTAAATGGCGCCAAGCTGCAGGATCCGATGCCACGCGGCAGTTCGCCGGACAAATCCGATCCGCGTTACTGGAACCGCCTATATCACAACAATCGCGACGGTACCTTCGCGGACGTTACTGAGAAGGCAGGCCTGCAAGGGCGGCTTTATGGAATGGGGGTCGCCACTGGAGACTACGACAACGATGGCTATGTCGACCTCCTGGTGACGAACCTGGGTGGAAATATTCTTTATCACAACAACGGCGACGGCACCTTCACCGATGTTACGGCCAAGGCAGGCGTGGGCGGCAGCGGATGGTGCACGGGTGCGTGCTTCGTGGACTACGACCGCGACGGGCGGCTGGATTTGATCGTCAGTCGTTACGTGCAGTGGGACTTCTCGGACGTCTACTGTGGTGAACATCGTCCCGGCTATCGCGCTTATTGCCACCCCGACCAATTCGAACCGATCACGCACCTCATGTTTCACAACAACGGAGACGGGACGTTCACTGATGTTTCTAAGAAGTGTGGCATTGCGAGTTTCCCGGGGAAAGGGCTGGGGGTCGCGATCGATGATTTCGATGGGGATGGCTGGCCCGACATTTTCGTCGCCAACGACTCGGTCGCGGAGCAACTCTTCCGCGATAATCATGATGGCACATTCACGGAAGTGGCTTTGGTCTCAGGGCTGGGTTACGACCAGAACGGCCATGCGTTTGCCGGGATGGGTGCTGACTTCGGCGATTACAAGAACACCGGCTGGCCTTCGGTGTTCGTAAATGCTCTCGCCAATCAGAAATACAAGCTCTTCCGCAATGACAAGGGAAGCTTCGATGACATCACAGATTCGATCGGCCTAGGGGCATCGACCTTGTCGCATTCCGGTTGGGGAGCGAAATGGATTGACTATGACAACGATGGCTGGCTCGACCTTTTCGTCGCTCAAGGCCACGTGATGGATAACATCCAACTCACCGAACCCACCCTTCGCTACCTGGAGCCTCCGCTGCTCCTGAGAAACGATCAGGGCCGCTTCTCGAATGTCTCGCCGCAGGGCGGTTCCATTTTCACGACGCCTATAGCGGCACGGGGCGCTGCCTTCGGGGATCTCGACAATGACGGACTGGTCGACGTTGCGATCAACTGCAACGACGGCCCCGCCATCATTCTGCGTAACCGGGTCGGCCACGGAAATCACTGGCTCGCGTTGAATCTAATTGGCTCAACCAGCAACCGCGATGCAATCGGATCCAGGATTCGGTTGCTGACTGAGAGTGGGCAACAACAGACTCGTTTTGTCAGTACCGCGGGAAGCTACATCTCCGCCAGCGACAAGCGCGCGCATTTCGGGCTGGGATCTTCGAAGAAAATCCGACTGATCGAGATCACCTGGCCGAGCGGAATCGTGCAGCGTCTGGAGTCAGTAGCAGTGGACCAGATACTCACGGTCAAAGAACCGGCTCGATAGTGGCGCCCGACAGCTGCCGCACCAGGCGGTCTAGCTGGCTGTCTAGCTCACCCCCACTTTGAAGCGCGGCCGATTTTTTCTCACGTACTCGTGGCTCAGCGCCGGCTCACCGTCACACTCGATCGCAATCACTGTGGCGGGCTCGTCGGGGGCACTCGCTGGAAGGCCGGTAATCCTCAGTGACAAATCGTCCTGCGTGAACGTCAGCGGTTTGTCGCCAACCAGAAGCCGCGCGGACTTCACCTTCGTCCGCCAGCCACCAAGTGAGATTACCGAAGGCGGCTGATAGAACGTAAGCCATTGCTCGGCGGGCGTGTCGCTGGGCCAGTTGGTAACGTGCGCATACGCCGTCTTTCCACGCTGTGTGAAGTTGGCATACACGTGCCACTCGAAATCGTTGCGCTCGGTCCCATAGATCGCAGCGCCGTTTTTTGAAGTCCACTTTCCCACGGCCTGCAGAATTTCTATCGATTCTTGCGGTATCGAACCGTCCGGCTTGGGGCCGATATTCAGCAGATAGTTGCCGCCGCCGCGAGCGCAGGTGATGAGATTGTTGACGATGGTCTTCGGCGTCTTCCAGTTGTCGTCGGCTTTGTGGTATCCCCAACTGTCATTGAGTGTCATGCAGGTTTCCCATGCACGCCCCTTATCTGCCGCGCGGATCTCCTGTTCGGGCGTCGAAAAATCTCCCGGCAATCCGTTGCGGTTGTTCACAATGATGTCCGGCTGAAGCTGGAATACCATGTCGTTCATTTTTTGCGATTCCCACTGCTCGGGCGTCAGCGGCCAATCGACGTCATACCAGAGAATGTCGATTTTCCCGTAGTTGGTTAGGAGCTCACGGATCAGCCCATGCGTGTAAGCGACAAAGCGCTGCCGCGCTGCTTCATCGGTCGCGCACCGCGCTCCATCCGGATGATGCCAGTCCATCAGCGAGTAGTAGAAGCCGACGCGCAATCCTTCTGCCCGCGCGGCGTCGACGAATTCGCGCACCAGATCGCGTCCCGCCGCCTGCTTTGGCGCACAGTAGTCGGTGAGCTTCGTGTCGAAATTACAGAAGCCTTCGTGATGCTTCGTCGTCATCACCATGTACTTCTGTCCCGCTTGTTTGGCCAATCTCGCCCAGTCCCGGGCGGCGTTCGGTTTTGGATTGAAGTGCTTCGCCAGGATTTCGTATTGCGGGATGGGTACGCCTTCCACTTCCATCGCCCATTCATGACGGCCAATCACGCTATAGAGTCCCCAATGGATGAACATGCCGAATTTTGCTTCCTGCCACCACTGAATTCGACGCTCATGTCCCGGAGGCGGTCCCACCTGTGGCTCGGATTTCTTTGCCGCATCCTCCTGCGCGAACGCAAGAGGCCCTGCTGTCGCCAATCCCGCGGTTGCCACCATTATCTTCAAATAATCCCGTCTCGATGTTCCTCTGTTCATGACCGTCGCCTCTCAGGTGTGCATTGCGATTTGTGTAATCCGAACTGCACGAAAATGGATTTTACTCCGGTGTGTCAAACCAGCCGGAATTTCGGAGTGAGTTGCAGTGGCCGCGCAGCAAGAGATGGCCTCATTGCACTCGTCGTCGTCCACACACGGAATCCGCGTTTTGCGTTGCATGGTACAGTACGAGACCTATGCCCACGGAGCAGAATGCGGTCGCTGCACGCGGCCTGCTCAAAGAGAGCGTTGCCCAGCGCCTTCGTGAGGAGATTCTCGCTGCAAGGATTTCTCCTGGAGAAAAAATCGTTGAAGGCAAATGGGCGCGCGAATACGGAGTCGCCCAGATCTCAGTCCGCGAAGCGCTGAACATCCTTGCGACACAAGGCTTCGTGACCAAAGGGCACGGCCGCAGCGCGCGCGTGCTGAAACTCGAGACGGCCGACGTCATTCACATTTATCAGGTGCGAGGAGTGCTGGAGGGACTGGCGGCACGGCTAATCATTGAAGACAAACTTCCCGTGGACGACCTGGAAGCGGCCTTCAATGAAATTCAGCGTTCCGTCGGAACCGGTGATCTGCGCCAGGTTATCGAGAGTGTGCAGCGGTTTCACATGCTCATGCTGGAGAAGCCGAAGAACTCCGTCATGCGGGAGCACGGACGACGCCTCCTAGTGCCGCTTTACGCCTTTACGCTGATGAAGGCCCTGGTGAAGAAGCTCGACGCCGGCCCGTGGGAAAGGCAACTTCGATTGCATAGGCTCATTATTGACGTGCTGCAACAGGGCAACCCTCACCTCGCTGAGGAGACTTTGATTCACGTTACGAATCTATTTCTCCATGCGGCATTGGAAGTCTGGGCGCAGTAGACCTTTTCTTAAGCGCGAAACCTTGAGGCGCTATGTCATTCGCAATCTGGATCGGGCTGGCTGCGGTTGTACTTGCGGGCGTACTGCAAGGCCTTTTCGCTGTGCCAATGAAATATGCACCGCGCTGGAACTACGAAAACATATGGCTGATTTTCAGTCTGGTGGGAATGGTCGTCCTGCCTTGGATGCTGACGACTGCGACCGTCCCACATTTGGTTGAAGTGTATTCACTTATTGCAATGCCTGTGCTCGTTCGTATCGCGGGCTTTGGACTGTGCTGGGGAATTGGATCCGCGCTGGCCGGCTTAGGAATGAATCTTCTCGGGATCGGTCTTGGAATGGCGATCATCCTGGGACTGAGCGCGTCATTGGGTTCGCTGATCCCGTTACTCATTCTCAGTCCTCAACAGTTGCACACACCTCAAGGCCGCACGTACCTGGTTGGAACTGTGATTATGCTGGTGGGAATCGCAGTCTGTGCGCGCGCGGGCATGCTAAGAGACGCTGCCCGGAACCGCGGCGAATCTGCCCCTCACCGATCATTCTTTGCCGGGTTTATGGTCTGTTGCCTGTCGGGGTTGTTTTCGTCAGCGTTGAATTTTTCTTACGCATTCGGCGGAGATGCCTTGGACCGCGCACGCGCTCTTGGCGCAAGCCCGCTATGGAGTACTGGCGTTGTGACCGCACTAGCTGTTTCCGGCGGCTTCATCTCAAACCTAGTGTATTGCGGCTATCTTCTGCGCAAGAACGGTACGCTGGGAAGGTTCACCGGCGATGGCGCGGGCACCGGCTGGGTTTGCGGTGCGCTCATGGGCCTATTCTGGTTCGGAGGCCAATCACTCTACGCAATCGGCATAACCTGGATGGGTCAGCTGGGAGTCGTAATCGGCTGGCCTTTGCTCATGGGCATGATCATTGTGACGAGCAACGCAGCCGGGGTAATGACTGGTGAGTGGAACGGCGTTTCGGGAGTGACCAAGCGCTTTCTCGCCCTCGGTATGCTGATTATCCTGACTGCGCTGGGAGCTCTGGCCATGGCGCAACGAACTGCGTGACGTACACGCCGCCGCTATCGGCGATATCCCAGTTCGGCTCCGCCGCTCACGGGAAGAATGCAGCCGGTAATGAAGCGTGCCTTGTCGGACAAGAGAAATGCAGCGGCGTCGGCGATCACGTCGCCGCGAGGGCAGTATCCCAGCAGGTGAATGTCGTCAAGATACTTGCGAATGCTCTCTGGGTCTTTTTGTTCCCCACACCATTGCTCGAGCATTGGCGTCCACACGCCTGCGGGACAGATCGCATTCACGCGAATGGAATACCGCGCATAATCTGCCGCCATTGCCTTGGTAAGCGAAATCATGGCCCCCTTTGTTGCGACATAGGCGGCGTGGTCCTGCTGCCCGATCAATCCGACCACGCTTGCCGTGTTAAGAATCGTGCCTTTGCTGGCACGGAGAGCTTCAAACGCGTAACGCGTCGTCCAATAGACCGACTTCACGTTGTTCCGCTGCAAGTTGTCCCACTCTTCCTCGCTGGTTTCGTGGAGCGGCTTAGAGGGACTGGCAATACCGGCATTGTTGTGCACGGCATCGACTCGGCCGAACTTTTTCAACACGGTTGCAATGGCCGATTTCACCGCGGCGCCGTCGGAGACATTCACCTGTAAAGTCAGGCCCGGCGAACTCAGCTCGGCCGCCGTCCGCTGTGCGCTAGTAAGATCTTTGTCGAGGATTGCAACTGTCGCGTTGTCGCGCGCATATGCCAGGGCGCACTCGCGTCCGATGCCATCCCCGCCGCCAGTGACAATCACTACCTTCCCTTCGAGATTGCCCGACATGGAATTTTCCCTCGATCAAATTGTTTGAAAAGCGAGAAACATATTAAAAGGTACGAACGAAAATAGGTCTTGAATTGATGCCAGACTGTAAATGAGTGCTCAGATGAGCGAGGAGTGATACTATAGCTCCGTTTTTGTGTGGTCAATCGAAGTTTAAGCGCTTGAAGTCGGACTATCTGAAGAAATATCTTCTGCACCATGCCGTCAGCTCTGAAAACTACGAATGCGACGGTCCCATGGAGAACAGTGTCCAATTCTGACAATTGCCCACCGAACCAAGCCATTTTCCACAGCAGGCGAGACTTCATCAAGATCGCAGCCATGGCCGGCTCACTGCCGCTGCTCATGCCGACCGCGTTCGCGTCAATCTTTTCTGACGAGCGCACCGCGTGGTATCGAAATGCGAAGTTCGGCATGTTTATTCATTGGGGACCGTACTCACTGGCCAGCGTCGAAGCCTCGTGGCCCATCATGACTCCAAAGCCGGGAAGCATCACCGAAGCGGAATATGTGGAATTGCCGAAGCGCTTTAATCCGCAAAAGTTCGATGCACGCGCGTTCGTGGATTTAGCCCGCTCCGCGGGTCAGCAGTACATGGTATTCACGACCAAGCATCACGACGGCTTTTGCATGTTTGACAGCTCATACACGAACTACAAGATCACCAACACTCCTTACGGAAAAGACATCGTGCAGCAGCTTTCTTCAGCATGCAAAGAGGCGGGCATGCCGCTCGGCTTTTACTACTCGCCTCCGGATATGCATCACCCCGCCTTTCGTGACACCTCCAAACCCGCATCAACGAACTGGAATGGCGAGCCAATGCGACCAGAGTGGCCACTCTACCTCGACTACATGCAATTGCAGTTGACGGAGTTGCTCATCAGGTACGGGCCGGTTGTCTTGATCTGGTTTGATGGCTTGCATGAGCAGCAGAAGTACGACGGCCAGCGTTTCATCGAACTCATACGACACCTGCAACCGGCAACATTGGTGAATGATCGCATCGGCGTTCCTGGGGATTATCAGACTCCAGAGCAATTCATCCCTAAAGGGATTCCTACGAAGGACGTGCGATTCAATGCGGTCGACACCAGCATCAACGAGAAACTCAAGTCTGTGGTCCCAAAGCCCGAGGAATTTCAGCTTTGGGAGACCTGTATGACCATCAACAACCAATGGGCATACAACGTCAACGATCGGGACTTTAAATCGGCACAGTTTCTGATTCGAGGTTTGGTCGAAGTTGCGAGCCGTGGAGGGAATTTCCTGCTCAACGTCGGACCGCGGCCGGATGGAACTATTCAGCCGGAATTTCAAGAACGCCTGCGCGCGATCGGTGACTGGCTCTCGATTAACGGCGATTCGATTTACGGCACTACCTATGGACCGGTGCAAGGAATCGCTTCGATTCGCACCACTGCAAAAGACAACAAGATCTTCGTTCACGTCCTGGAATGGCCAACCGCAGCGCTGGAAATCAGAGGAATCAAACCAAGAGTCCTTTCCGCGCGCCTGTTGGCCAACGGGCAGTCCCTGAAGTTCACGCAAACCGAGGAAAAGCTCAGATTAGACTCGCCGTCGCAAATGCCTGACGCTAACGTCACGACAATTGCATTGATGACGTCATGATTCAGCTGCGCTTCGTTTTGTACAGGTGTTTCAACGATTAGTCTTCGCCGGGGCGCTCGCGCGCAGTGGCTTCCAACCGGACATTTTCTCTCCTACCCATTCGGCATTTTTCTCCTTGTGGCACAGTAAGCACGCATTTGGACTCTCTTCCTGCCCGAATCGCTTCGTCATTTCCGCGTTCGGAATGTCGTCAATCTGGTGGTAGCGCGCCCGGAACAGCAACGCGTCCATAATGCGAGGCATGTGACAGGAGACGCAACGGCTGCCTTCTGATGCCGCCGCATGGTGGGAATGCCGGCTGATCGCGACCGCACCTTTGAACTGGCTGTGACAACCAGTGCACATCAGGTCGGGTTCGTCGCGAAATTTTAGCGACCTTGGATTCGAAGCCGAATCGCGGCTATGCGGATCATGGCAAGTCCCGCAGCCTACTTCGGCTTTCTTGAAACATTGCGAGCGTTCCAACGCTTCAACCACGAACGTTGTTTGTCGAAACCTCCCGTCTTTGTAAAAGCCCTTTCGGGAGAACTCGCCGAACGGCTGCAGCAAGCGGTTTCCGAAGAACTCCCCAGAAGGAACATAATTCAATTCACCGTTGGGCCCAGAATTGCGGATTGCCGATTGCATGTGGCACTGCGCGCAAATGGCGACAGACTTTCGGCTGTCGATCTTGTGGAAATTTACAGGTGGATCCAGCGGTTCCTTCGGATGGTAGTCATGCTCACTCATGTCTATAACGTGACCACCGGAAGGACCATGACACATCTCGCAATCGATTCCGGGCTCCTTGAATTCCACGTTATTGACGTCGAACCCAGCGCCTTTGGCATTACGCAACTGACTGGTATGGCACACCGCGCAAATTGCCTGATAGCTGGTCGAGGCGTCGAGTCTCTCCCAGGTGCGCGGGTCAGCGCGCTCGCTTCCTGGACCGTCAATCACCTTCCAAAAATTGATCCACTGCTTGTGCAGCACGTTGTATTGAATCGGGAATACGTGGATTTCTCCGTTCGGCAGTTTCGTGGCATACGCCTGCTCGAATTTCGAGCCTATGGTGTAGTCGACAGGATAGCTGTGCCACTTGCCGTCAGACTGCAAGATGTCGAAGTAGTGGAGGTTTTGGCGCACGGCCATCCGGGCAAAGAGACGCCGATCCCGTGCACGTTTCAGTTCGAACTTTCCATCCCGATAGTCAGTTTCATCCCCGAGATAGAACTCATTGTTGCTCTTGAAATCTCCCACAACGTTTTGCGGAGCGTAAGGACGAAGCATCTTTGCCATGCCGCTCTCTGACCAGCCCTTGTAAATGTCGGCGTGGCAAGCGCGGCAGGAATCGGAACCGAAATAGGCCATCGCCGCTGGCTCTGTGTGGCTTTTCTTGTCCGTGGCTTTGTTCGAATTCTGGAGCACGGTCGTCCAGCGGTCCGTGGCTTGTTGCAAGAAATTCTCGAACGAAATGGTTGCGCTGGGATAAAGCAGACGATATATCGTCCGAAGATTGTCTAGCGCTTTGGGAGCGAGCTCACTGCCACCACGATAGACTGCGGCGAAACTATTGCCAGCCTCCATGGCTTTACCGAAACTGAGTTGTGCCAGGCCCAGCACATAGGCAATCTCCAGATCCTGATTGTTAAAGTGCAGTGCTTCGAGCAGCGACGCCTCTGAGTTTTTCAGCAACTCCCGGCGCGTTTCGCCCATCGGCTGCGTGAGCGCCGATTGCAATAGGGCTCGACCCTTCGCAAAATTTGCGGTTGACTTGAGCTGCTGCTTCACATTGGGCCAATCTTCATCGCGAACGGACGCAGGCCCGGCGAAGCGATCGAGATCATCTAGTGCCTCCCTCGCGTGGGCAATAGCGGCGGAGTTCAGATTTTGACGTGCCTCCACATCCGCAACAGGAACCAGCAGCAATGGATTCTCCGGAAGTAGTGCTAGAGAGTTTTGCGCGTAACTGAGTCCCAGCTCGTATTCACCGAGGCCAAAACAGCCACGGGCTGCCACTTCATAGGCTTGCGCCAGGAACGCCGACTCAGGAAAGCGAGCATGGAACGCTTCGGCACGCGCACGCATCTCGGCTGGTGCGGCTAGCTTGAAAAGTTGCAGGAATGCAGAGCGCTCCGCGGGATCGGCTATCTCATCGGCGATTGAAGCCAAATTACGCTTCTGCACATACGGGACTGAATCGATGTCCTGCGCTAACAAAAAACTAAACGACCACAGCAGAAAGCCGACAACCCGGAGCCAGTGAAACATGGCTCTACACTCTACAACATTTCATCTCCGGGCGGTCGCGATGCGAATCGCCTTGTCGATATCTGGGTCCGCGGGCGTGAGCTTTTTTGCTTCGAATAGTTCCTGGAGTCCATTCTTTGTGTCGCCTGAATGGAGGTAGGTGAGCCCAAGGTCTTTGTGCAATTGGCCAAGCGCGGTGCAGCCGCCGCAGACCTGGATCCCTTCCTTCAATTGTGAAATAGCTTCCGGCCAATCGTGCGCAGCGGCGGACGCCAATGCGAAGTTCCCCAAAGTCTGGGCCCGATCCATGATTTGTTTTTGCGCCTGCAGGGCCTCAAAGCGCGATTGCAGGCGCTTGGACTCGTCAGGATCAGATTGAGCCAGTTGGCGCGAGAGGTTGTAAAGGGCTTCGCCGTGCTCAGGATTGATCTCAATCACCTTCCGCCATTGCACGATTGCGCCGGCCCGATCTCCGGCGTGCAGAAGCTCTTGACCAAGCACGAAGAGAGTGTCCGGATTTCTTGAATCGAGTTCTGCGGATTTTCGAAGTGCCTGAACTGCCGCCGTGGGATGCCCGGCTGATTTTTCGATCAGTCCAAGCAGATACCACGGTTCCGCATAGTGAGGATCGAGACGCACCGCAGTCTCAAGTTCCGGCTTTGCGTCCTGATCGCGCCGCAAATCGAGCAGAACTCGCCCCTTGTTGTAATGCGCGGACGCAGAGTTGGGATCCAGTTTCACAGCTTCAGAAAACTCCGCCAGGGCGCCTTCCAGGTTGAAGTCGTCCGCGTATGCAATTCCCAGATTCAAATGTGCGCCTGAGGACTTCGGTTCCAGTTCTATGACCTTCTGGAAATAGCTGATGCCCTCTTCCGTCCGCGTCATGCGTGTGAGTACCATCGCAAGCACCGTCAGCGCCTGAGAATTATCCGCACTGATCTTGAGCGCACTACGTATTACCTGCTCCGCCTCAGCAAAACGCGATTCACCTGCAAAAATCAGTCCGAGATTAATGAATGCCTGCGTGTATTGCGGATTGTTTTCTGTCGCCTGACGGAATAGTTCTTCCGCCGCTTTGTTTTTTCCTTGCTGCCCGTATAGCACACCGAGGTTGTTTTGCGCCTCTGCATAACCCGGGTCCAGAGCAATCGATGCCTTCAGTTCTTTTTCAGCTTCGGCCGACTGGCCAGCTTGAAGGCTGATAAGGCCGAGCTGGTTATGCGTGCGAGCAATAGTGGAGTCAATGCTGATGGCTTTGAGTAGAGTCTCGCGCTCCTCTACAATTTTGCCCAGACGATCAAGGGCTAAGGCCAGGTCGTAGTATGTACGCGCATTCCCGGGGTCCTGTGCCAGCGCTTCGCGATAAACCTCAGCTGCGCGTTGGTACTCGCCCGCCTGAAAATATTCGTTGGCCTGGTTGACCTTCGTCCCGGCTACGTTCTCTTTGACACCCTGCTGTTTCTTTTCTTGAAAGTCTTCCAGCTCTTTGCGGGCTCTCTGGTCCTGGCCCAGGCTTCGCAGCACCGCTGCCAACTGAAATCGCGCTTCGCTCGACGCCGAATTCAGCTGCACTGCCTTTTCTAGCTGAACCAGTGCTTCTCGCGGCCTGCCCAGTTTGGCAAGAACAAAGCCCAGGTTGTACTGGGTGTCGTAATGATTGGGATTGAGTACCACCGCTTGTTTGAGCAAAGGTTCGGCAGTCGCATAGTCTCCAAGCCCGCGGTCGACCACCCCCATCAAGTACAGCGCGGCAAAGTCGTGCGGCTTGCGCCGGAAGTAGCTCTGAATTTCAGGCAGAGCAGTCTGGAACTCCGCAAGAATAATCAAAGCCTTGACATACGAAAGCCTGGTCACATCATTGCTTGGATCGAGCCGTAACGCCTCGCGGAACTCATCAACTGCTTGTCGGAACTGAGATTCCTGTGTGTAGGCAAGGCCCAACCTGGCGTGCCGGTCCGCTGATGAAGGGTTTTGTTGTACTAACTGTGCCAGCAGCTTGACAGCTTCCGCGACGTCACCGTCACTCGAGTAAGCCACCGCGAGGTCATCCTGAAGCACAGGATCGGCAGACGCGTCTTTCAAGTACGCAATCGCGGCCGAGTATCGCTTCTGGGCAATCAGCGCTTTCGCCAACCCGTCCAGGGCGGGCACGGACTTCGGGTCCGATTTCAGAGCAACCTTGAATTCTTCGATTGCGGCTTCATTTTGCCCCAACTCGCCTAACGCCTCTCCGAGAGCGATGTGTCCCAACGGATCATCAGGTTTAATCCGTACCGCTACTCGTAATTCACGAGCTGCCCGCGCGGCATCGTGCTTTTGCAGAAGCGCTAAAGAGAGATTGAAACGCGCCTCCCAGGAATGAGGGTCCTGACGCACGGCAGCTTCAAAGGCGGCGATTGCGCACGACAATTGCTGCCGCTGGCCAAAGTAGGCGCCCAGTGCGTCATAGGCACCCGCCGAAGGATGAGTTGCAAGTACCTGCTCCAACTCCGCTGGACCTTTGCAGATAGCAGGCATTTGCCCCAATACGTTCAGACTGCATACCTGCACAACCCAGGCGCAGAGCGCGATTTGGGCACACCGCCACATTTCCGTAACCTGACCGTCTAATTCTCGCTTGCGCTCATGGTAGCAGACAAGCGGCAGAGGGACGTTCGGTCGAATGTTATGATCGCGAAATAATGCGGGTGGGAGCCTGGCAGTCGCGCAAATTCAGTTTCGATCAGATTTTTCTCTTTTTTGGTCTCATACTCCTTGTGCTCGGCAGCATTCATCCCGCGCACGCGCAGGGTGTAGCAACCGGCGGTACCGCGGTTCCGGCGCGGCCACTTCCTGCCGGAATGAAAGCTCCGGCAGTTGAATATCGGGATATCGCGAACCAAGCAGGGCTTGCTGGTGTGAACATCTCCGGTTCAGAGACTTCAAAGCAGTACATTGTGGAAACGACCGGCAACGGCGTCGCGATCTTCGACTTTGATAATGACGGTCTGCCCGACATTTTCCTGGTCAACTCCGGGCGACTGGAGAAAGACGCTGCTCGACCGAAGCATTTCCTTTATCACAATCTTGGCGGACTGAAATTCGAAGACGTCACCGACAAGGCGGGAATCAACCCCACCGGATGGGGACAGGGAGTCTGTGTTGGAGACATCGACAATCATGGATATCCGGACTTGTTCATCACCCAGTGGGGACAGAACGTTCTCTATCGCAACCTCGGCAATGGCACGTTCAAGGACGAGACCAAGCAGCGGGGGCTGCTTTCGCTAAAACCGCGCTGGAGCACAGGTTGCGCGTTCCTCGATTTCAACCGAGACGGATTTCTGGATCTTGTCGTAGTCCACTATGTGGATTTCGACCTGGCCCATACGCCTCACCCTGGCCAGACCAGCCAATGCCAGTGGAAAGGAAAACCGGTCATGTGCGGCCCGCGCGGTCTGCCGCCAGAAACGCTCTCGTTCTATCAAAATGATGGACACGGGAACTTCATTGATGTTTCGGATCAGGTTCACATTTCAGGTCCCAAGAACTACTACGGATTCGCTGCGTTAACAGGAGACTTCGACAATGACGGCTGGCCGGACATCTTTGTGGCATGTGACTCAACTGCGAGTTTGTACTACCACAATGTTGGCGGAAAGAGGTTCGAAGAGATCGGAGTCCGCGCCGGCCTTGCGTACAACGAAGATGGACGCGAACAAGCCGGTATGGGCGCCGCTGCCGCCGATTTCGACGGGGATGGTTTACTCGACATTTTCAAGACGAACTTCGCCGACGACACCGACACCATGTACAGAAACCAGGGCGGAAATAACTTCGAGGACGATACCATCGGCTCGGGTCTCGCGGTGAACACAAAATATCTAGGATGGGGGACGGCATTTCTCGACTTCGATAATGACGGATGGAAAGACCTGATCGTTGCCAACGGTCACGTTTATCCCGAAGTGGACACCGGCCGCACCGCCGAAAAGTACAAGCAGCCGCGACTTCTGTACTGGAACCGCGGCGACGGGCAATTTTTTGATCTGTCTTCGCAGGGCGGCCCGGGTATATCCGACGTTCACTCGTCACGCGGCCTGGCCATAGGCGATCTGGACAACGACGGCAACGAAGAAATCGTTATCGTCAATATGGGTGAGGCACCATCGCTGCTGAAAAACTTTCGCACTGGGGGTAAGTCGCTTCTTGTTCGTGCGCTCACCTCGGGGCGAGATGCTATAGGCGCACGCATTACCGTTATTGCCGGCGGACGTAAGCAAATTGACGAAGTGCGCAGCGGTGGCTCCTACATCTCACAAAATGATCTTCGCCTGCACTTTGGCCTTGGCAGCGCCAGCGCAGCCGACATATCAGTCCGCTGGCTTGACGGCAAAGTAGAAAATCTCAGGTCATTAGCAGCGGGTGAAATCGTGACCATTGAAGAAGGCAAGGGAGTGGTTCGCAAACAGCCTTACAGTTCGGCAAGGAAATAGGTTTTCATGTACCTGCAGCGTTGTGCCATCAGGAAGAAGGCGGGACGGGCGTAGGCGCCGCGGCGGGCCGCGCGAATTTCGTCTCATCGACCGGAACGTTAAACTTCGCATCCTCAATCTGAATTGTTAAACGCGAGCTGGGCCGCGCAATCGTCTGTTGGAAAGGAACCTTTAGCCCATCCAGCGTACGGAAATCCGCATAATCAATCTGCGTGGGATTCCGGCCCAGTGGAGATTTGGTGTAACGCAAAATGCGCAGCAGATGTCCTGAGTCTTTGTCAAAATAAAACTTGGCTGCGATCTCACCTGAATTCATGCCTGCGACGACGTAGCTCTCGCGGTCGCCGATCCTCTCCGTCCCCACCGTCTTAACTTCGTTGAACAATTGCTTCATATGCAGAGGCAGAAGTAGGTCCACTTCCGGTTGTGCAGAGGCCACTTCAAGCGCAGGAATCTCGCGCACCGGGCGGTTTGGCGCCGAAGTCCAGCCAGACGTTCCGTCGTACGACGTAATGCTGTCACCATTGGGCAGGTGAATGACGGTAAGCTGTTTCCCGCCAATCCTGCTGAGAATCTCGATCGGCAGATTTCGGCCGCTAATGTTGATCGTTCCCTTTTCCTGTCGTGTGCTAATTTTTTGCAGGGCTGCTACTCCTCCGATCGCCTCGACGTACTTCGCGATGATCTGCTCGGCTGGGGGAGCATTGGTTGTCGACGTGTCCTCTCCGAGGGGGCTCTCAACAGCGGGTCTGGGGCCGCCCTCAGCAATTACGGGTATGGCTACCGGATGCGGTGCGCCACGATGGCAGGAATTGCAGGTGACCACTTGCTTGGAATCAAAGTTGTCCCGGTTAATCGCGGCCATCATCTGCATCATCTTCCGAGCGGTCTGCTTGGGTTTCTTGTCATCTTTCTCGAGGGCCCCTTCCACGTGGCAATAACTGCATTCGACGCCCAAAGAGTAGGTAATGAACTGCATGGCCGGGACCAGTTGATCAGCCGGAATTTCCTTCAATACCTGAATGTTCTGATACGCCTCTGCTGCCGACCTTTCGCGAGGTGGAGATATGTTTCCAGATGCCGTTTGCCCGCGCGAAGGCTTTTCTGAAATCCCCACGACGGTAAAGGCGATGCCGAGCATGCATAAGAATTTCCTGTACATTAATGTCCTCTCCCAAAGGACTTGGCCGGAGAAGCAGCGCATTGCGCTTCTCGATCGGATCTGCCGACCTGGCTCTGGCTCAAGGAATCTTTTGGATTGGCCACACCACCGATCGCTTCCGACAGCGCGCAACGGGCTTTCCCGAGTACCCGTTTCACCGTGGAGGAAGTTGTAGAATCCCCAATTCTTTGAAGGAATGGGACGCTAAGGGCAGCGACGCCGTAGCCGCGATCGTCCAAAACAGGAAACGAAATATTGATTACACCCTCTACCTCGTAACTTTTTCTCTCGTCAAATCCGCGCTGCTTAATCTTGGCCAAGTGTTGGCCCAAATCGGCAGGAGGGCGCGTTCCATTGTGCTTACACCAGAGCTTTATAGCCCGAGAAGAGGCTTCGGGGATCTGATACGCCAGGATTTCCTGTCCCGTTGTCGAACGCATGAGGTCGCCGATGCCACCAGCTTTCACATAAAAGCCGCTGCTGCTGAGTGGAGGATTGACCTGGGCGATGATGACAACACGGTCTCCGTCGAGCACTCCCAAATGGCACGATTGGTTGATTTGACGCGTGACCTGCCGCATGATCGGCAAGGCTTCGGTAGTCAGGCGCTCAATTGGGGGATGCTGGTATGCCAGCTTAAACAGATGCAGGGTCAGTGAATAGCGCTCATCGCCACCAGATCGCGCAATATAACCGCGCGTCTCAAGACACACCAGCATCCGGAAGACCTCCGAAACCGTGCGACCGAGCCTGCGAGCAACATCAGTTTTTGTGAGCCCATCCGACTCGCTCGCAAGAAGTTCGAGCACATCAAGACCTTTTTCCAGAGCTGGCGTCGGATAGCGGCGAGCGACTTCAGTTCGTGTCTTCACGTCCATTCCAGAATCTTCGGTCGCGTCTCGCAGAAGGAGCGACAAGCAGACCGATCCGCAAACAATCATTTGAAAGGAGACCGAGCGCGAGCAGGGTAAGTGCGAGCGCAACAGAGCGGCGCGTGCGCGTCGATATCGGCGAGATCACAGGATTTCGCCCGCGGCATTCTTTCCACTTAACACGAGGCCGCACCGTACGACTGAAAGACGTAACATTAAGGTCTTCTTCAGCCGAATTGCAAGAGGTCTTTTGCCCTTTGCGGACGCCGAACTACCTGGAACTAGTTTCGGAACCTTTGATAAAACTTGCGCCTGGAATCTTCAACCGGATGCGGTAGATACTGGTACTCGCGGTGATATAAAGCGTTTTGCGGTCTTCATCCCCCCACGCGACGTTACTTACGACCTCTGGAACTTCGATCGTTCCTAGATGCTTGCCTGCCGGCGAAATAACCCAGACGCCTCCGGGGCCGGAACCATAGAGATTTCCCTTCTCATCTACTCGTATCCCATCAGGTCCGCCTGGGGCTTTATCAGAAGAGGGGTTCAGGAACAAAACCCCATCACTCACTAAGCCGTCAGGCTGGACACGATAGCGTAACCAGACCTTCCTACCAGACTCGGCTATGTACAAGAACTTCTCATCTGGAGAGAACGCAATGCCGTTGGGCCTACCAAGATCCTTAATGACAAGCTGAAGTTTCTCTCGGTCGGGCTGCGATCCCGGCTTTTGCTGGCGCGCCGCAGGAATGCGATAGACTCCATTAATTTGTAGTTCCTTCGCCGGATCGTTATCGCGTTGGGTCGTCAATCCATAGGGAGGATCGGTGAAGTACAAGGAGCCGTCTGACTTGTACACAAGATCATTAGGGCTATTTAGTTTCTTACCTTGATACGTATCCGCCAAGACAGTAATCTGCGCATTTGGACTCACCGATTCGAGGCGCCAGACATTGCGTCGCGCGTGACCCGCGACCGTGACCCGCCCGTCTGCATCCAACGTCATCCCGTTAGAACCTGGCTCCGGCCCTTTGAAGGGCGCTGATCCTTCGTATCCGCTAGGATGCATAAAAACGTGCGCACCCTTCCCGGGAATCCATTCGTCAATGTTGTTTGCAGGAATCTCGGCGAATAGAAGAGTGCCTTCGTTCGTCCAGACCGGCCCTTCGGTCCACTTATTGAAACCAGTTGTGATGCGCTCGACCTTGGCGCCGGGTGCAACAAGGTGATCTAGAAAGGGATCAAGTCTTTGAACTTGCTGCGATAGCGCCGAGACGCTAATTGCAGTGAATGTCAAGATGACACAGCATTTCATGCGCATGGCTGTGGACTCCGTTTTTCTGATATCGATGTGTAGCTACCTTTCCACTTCATCGGCTTCAGCTAGACCGCTAGCTCCCTCGAAAATAGCCGTAAGTGATTGATTCCACGTCGGCACATTTTCATGATCCGTTGTGAGCCACGGATCATGAGCAACTTAGCTAGAATGCGTTGAGAAAGTAAACTCCCGAAAACTCTTCATTCCATGGCGTGATCACCTATTTTTCTCCACACCGGGCCGTCGGGATAGCTGTGGGTTCCAAGGGTCTCCGCGCGTATTTCAGTGCTGTATCCCGGTTGCTGCGGAAGCAGGTAATGCCCGTTGACAATGCGTACAGGATCAACGAAATGTTCATGCAGGTGGTCCACAAACTCAGTAACACGGTTTTCCAACGACGTCGACACGCACAGATAGTCGAAGATTGCCAAGTGCTGGACGCATTCGCAAAGACCGACGCCGCCAGCATGGGGGCAGACCGGGATATCGAATTTGGCAGCCATGAGGAGTACGGCAAGATTTTCATTGACCCCGGCCAGGCGGCAGCTATCAATCTGACACACGTCGATGGCCCCTGCCTGCATCAACTGCTTGAACATCACGCGATTGTGGCAGTGTTCACCCGTGGCGATGCGGACGGGCACTTCCCGGCGGATGCGAGCGTGTCCTAGAATGTCGTCCGGACTGGTTGGCTCTTCCATCCACCAGGGGTCAACCTCAGCAAGTTCATTCGTGCGCTGAATGGCTTCCTCCACTTCCCATTTTTGATTGGCATCCATCATCAGCTTGTTGGTGGAGCCGATTTCTTCACGAACAAGGCGTGCACGACGCAGATCGTCGGCTGGATCTCCTCCAACCTTCAATTTGAAGTGGGTCCATCCCTGGCGAAGGCCTTCGCGGCATAGCCGCCGAACCTTGTCGTCACTAAAACCAAACCAGCCGACAGAAGTGGTGTAGGCCGGGTAGCCATGTCGCTCCAAGGCCGCGAGACGCGTCTCTTTGCAAGAGACCCGCTCTTTGAGAAGTGCTAGCGCCTCGCCCGGAGTGATCGCGTCTGTGATATAGCTGAAGTCAATTGAACGAACAATTTGTTCGGGTTCAAAATCCGCAAGCAGCTTCCAAAGTGGTTTTTTCTCGGTACGCGCGTAAAGGTCCCACACCGCATTGAGAAGGGCGGCTGTCGCAAGATGCACCACACCTTTTTCGGGCCCAAGCCATCGGAACTGGCTGTCTCGTGTCAGCTCCCTCGAGAAAGCCGCCATGTCGTCAGTAACGGAAGAGAGGCGACGCCCGCGAAGCAATCGGCCAAGATACCGAATTGCAGAAACGCAGAGTTCAGTTCCCCTGCCGAGAGTGAAGGTCAGACCATGTCCTTCCACGCCGGCGTCGGTTTCGAGGATGCAATACGCTGCGGAATAATCGGGATCTTTATTGACTGCGTCCGATCCGATCTGCTGCAGCGAAGTGGGGAAGCGAAGATCGATAACGCGTATATCGGTAATCTTAGGATCGCTCAAGTTCAGTTTCTCCATCGCGCCCATGCCACCACCCGATGCTCAGGGAAGAGACGCATCACCGAAGCAGTGCACGGTGATTCCTATTTCTGAAACGTTCCATTGGTCAATAAACAGCAGGGTTTATTGCGTGTCCAGGAACGGTCCGTTTCACGGCTGTCAAAATCAGATGGCGTCAGTAGATCAAGACGCTGCCTCAGCGGTGACCCCGCCCATCGCCTCCGAGAGCAACATACTAGCCTTCTGTAAGGCTTCGCGCACAGTTGCGGGAGTGGTGTGATCGCCAATTCTTTGGAGAAAGGGAACCGTCAATGCAGCGATGGCACGTTCTCGATCATCGAGGACGGGAAACGAAATATTAATCACACCATCCACTTCATAGCTCGCTCGTTCTTCGCTTCCCCGCGAACGGATTCTGGCCAGGCGGGCTGCCAGATCACGCGGAGTGCGCTCCCTATTTTGTTCACACCAAATCTCGATGGCCCGAGAACAAACGCCAGGCGTCTGATGCGCAAGTATGACATGTCCAGTATCCGCATGCATCAGATCGATGACCGCTCCGGTTCTAACGTAGAAACCTGAACTGGCATGCGAGTCAACCTGCGCAACAATCACAACGTTTCCACCTTCAAGTACTCCCAAATGGCAAGATTGGCTTATTTCATGCGCGACCTGCTGCATGATTGGCAGAGCCTCGGCGATCATGCGTTTGGTTGGAGGATGCTCCTGAACGAGCTTAAACAACCGTAGTGTTAATCGGTAGCGTTCGCCGTCGCGCGACTGCGAGATGTAGCCGCGCTCTTCCAGACACAACAGCATTCGAAAAATCTCGGAAACAGTGCGATCGAGGCGACGGGCAACGTCACTCTTACTGAGCCCTGCTGGTTCGCTGGCAAATAGTTCCAGGATGTCCAGCCCCTTTTCAAGGGCGGGTGTCATTGCCGACCAGCCCGCTTACGCGATTTCTTAGTCATAGCTGGGTTTTCACATCGTTCGTCGTCAACTCAGGACGTCAGAAAGCCTGTCACACGCGTTGTTGCGATGTTTCACTCAGGACTGTTCGATCAGCCTCAATCCTTCTCCTTCGGGGTCGTTGCGCACTGCGCAGGGCGTGTCCAAGAACATCGTTGCCCGCTGCTCCGAAATGTATGCGGGCCAATGTGGCAGACCGTTGTGATTAGGATTTCCTGTTCGGGCAAAATTCACCCAGGCAGTACTGATTTGCTTCGATAGGACCAACGCCTCTGTAGTGCCCCCACTGTAATGATGACAAATTTCAGCATTGTCGAAAGTGAATGCTATTTCTGCGGCGTGAAACGCGCCGGGACGGCCATCCAGTACGGCGTGCGCCAACAATAAACGTAAGAGTACGCAGGCGCGCTACCCAAAGCAGCCTTCCTGATAGCCTGCTCGAACGCAGCACGACGAAAGGGAGCGGCGGCAATGATGGCATACAGGTCAAATGGAGTTGCTTTAGGGTAATTACTCCGGTAGGCGTCGATGATCGGCTGGCTGCCGTCGCCAAATTCTTCCTTAACCAATCGGTTAAGTTCTTCCACTCCCATCGCATTGGCATCGGGACGGTCAAGCCCACTTACACCCTCGTGAAGATTTGTGCCGGTTAACAATGGAACGTCCGCAGATATTTCTGGAGCTCCTGGATCGAATGGATGGCGAGGAAGTATGAGGCCGTCTACTGTCGGCCCCCAATCGTATTCGCCGTAGGTTCTCCGAAGAGAAGATTTGGGCCGAGGCATTTTCTTCATGGCTTCCGCCGCAGCGCCCGAAAGCCGATCAACCGGAATTACCTGGAGTTCGCTCAACTGCGATTTGGATAAACCCAGTTCCGTGAGCACCATTTCAGCCAACCGTCCGGAGTAGTCAGGAGAGAGAGACCTAAGAAAAGGTCCGCTCTGCACAATCGCGCGGTGAAATAGGCCTTTGGCTGCCGGCATCGCCATAAGGACCAGGACCTTCCCACCACCGCCCGACTGACCAAAAATGGTTACGCTGCCTGGGTCGCCACCGAAAGTCGTGATGTTATCGCGAACCCATTCTAAGACAGCCACCAGGTCAAGCATGCCAACGTTGGCGGAGCTCGAATATTCTTCTCCTCCCAAGTGTCCAAGATTTAGATAGCCATACACGTTGAGCCGATGATTGTGATTCACGACCACTGCATCGTGATTGCGGGCAAGACTTTCGCCGTCGTAGGAAAGAAGATCATGACCGCTGCCGGCGGAAAATCCTCCGCCGTGCATGTAGACCATGACTGGGCGCTTATGGGAGGCATTGATCTCCGGCGTCCATACATTCACACGCAGGCAGTCTTCGCCGGGAACGGTGGCGGCCGCGCCGCGATGCAGCACGAACGCATCTTCATCGGAGTTCGCTAGGTTTTTCCCGTTAGTATCAAAGTGCGCGGAGTCCTGGTATGGACAAATGCGGCCATACTGCAGCGCGTTGCGAATTCCCGTCCACGGTTCGGGTTTGACTGGCGGCATGAAGCGCCTTGCGCCGGCGGTTGAGGCGCCATAGGGTACGCCTTTGAAAATGTACATGCCGTTCCGCCTGAAGCCCCGGATTCTTCCAGCGGTCGTTTCCGCAACCGTTGCGGCGTCAGAAGCAATAACCACGCTGCGGCCACAACCGCCCGTTGCGGATTTTGTCTTCGAGGGAGGGTCCGGCATGGGCTGTGGTTCCGCGGTCGCCCGCAAGATCACAGAACCCGCTAAGCCTGCTCCCAAGGTTGCCATGCGGCCGATGAAGGAACGTCGTTCCTTAAAGGCCGGCCTTGACTCGCGATTTGGCAGCTTTTTCAAAGGTCGTTCCTGCCTCACGTCTCAGATTGTCCGCTGCGATCCTCGATCCGCCTTAGCAGACCAAGTCACTCGCCCTCATGCTTCACGTTTTCTATTACTGAAATAGTCTATCTGTCAATTTATTGCAGAGTAGGAAACCCAGGCCGGATTACTGCCTTTAACTTCTGGATCTTTCCAGTCTTAACTCCCTGGCAGGATTACTGGGCAGGCGAGCTCTACGCTCTTCAAAATCCTTTTGAGCCTCGTTACATTCAGAGGGAGCCTGGCGCAGGATTTCAGGCCCACGGGACGGTATCCATGCTGCCATCATGGGTGCATAGCGAACCGGTCCGATTCCACCGCCTCAATTCAGCACGGAGGACTTGATCGCACACGTGAAGGCCAACATGGAACACCAAGCCGTCACGACGATCAACATCGGAATCTACCAAGACGGCACGATTGAGCAAAGTTCTCTTGACATGATGCGCCAATTGCGGCGCGCAATCAGGGGGACGTAAGGCAAGTGTTCACACCGATATCAGACTAGAATTTGCCGCTACTCTGCCTAGACTGCAAATGCAGCACACTTCACCATGCTTCCTCAATCGAGATGAAAGACTTCTTCCATGCTGGCCCACCATTCGCCGGAGGCGCGGGACTCAAACGGACGTTGCATCGGTCCCATTATTTTCCACCACTCTTGAGTCTTGGGATCAGCCGCCATCTTCGCCATGTCCGCCTGAAAATCTGTACCATGGTATTCCCAATAACCGAACAGCAAGTCATCTTTGAGGAAGATGGAATAATTGCGGATATTGCAATTTCTGATCATGTTCAAAACCTCCGGCCAAACCGCCGAATGAAACCTCTTGTATTCCTCGATTGCCTCCGGCTTCACTCCGATTACCGACCCGTAGCGTTTCATGGTGATTCCCCTTGATGATCGACTCGCCTGAACGCGCCCGCAGGGACCCTTTTTGAGGGGATCGAGGTTGCGCGCAACCCAAGCGCTTCAATATAGTCGAAACCTCATTTTGTCGGAAAAAGAATCTGATTCTGCAGTCAGCTACTTATATGGACGACCGAATCATCGCGCTTGAAACCAGGGATGTACGCTTCCCACTTCCCGAGGGCGCCGGCAGCGATGCCGTACACTCCGGCTCCGACTATGCGTTCGCGACGACACTGCTGATCACTGAAGCCAAGAAATTTGGCACAGGGATTGTGCTAACGCTCGGCAACGGGAATCAACTCGTGTGCCGAGCGATTGAAATGTTGGCCAGGGAAGTCATAGGACGCGACGTCGAAGAACTGATGTCCAGCTTCGGCGAGATTTCAAGGCAATTGGCAAACGACCCTCAACTGCGCTGGCTCGGACCGCACAAGGGTGTGGTGCATCTGGCCCTCGCTTCCGTCACCAATGCTTGCTTTGACCTGTGGGCAAAGTTGCGTGGCGTTCCGTTATGGCGCCTCCTGCTGGATCTCAATCCTCAGCAACTGGTGAACCTTCTCGATCTCAGCTATCTCGAAGATGTTCTTACCTCTGTAGACGCTCGATGTCTTCTCGAGAACCAGATGTCCGGACGTTCGGCACGAGAGCGCATTCTGCAGGATGGCTATCCTGGTTACGATACGTCAGTGGGCTGGTTCCAATACGAAGATGACAAAGTAAAATCCTTAGCGCAACAAGCTCTTCAACGTGGCTTTCGCGCATTCAAACTCAAAGTCGGCTCCGAAGATGGCTCCCGTGATCTGCGGCGCGCCTTTATGTTGCGTGAACTGGCAGGCTCCGACGCAATGATCATGCTGGATGCGAACCAGCAATGGACGCTTCCCACTGCTGTGAGAATTTGCCGTGAACTCTCGGCGATGTCACCCTATTTCGTGGAGGAACCGACCCACCCGGACGATATCGCCGCGCACAAGAAACTGGCGGATGCGATTGCACCGACTCGAATTGCCCTTGGTGAGCATGTTCCCAACCGTGTCATGTTCAAGAACATGATGCAAGCCGGTGCGGTGCACTTCGTGCAAGTCGATTGCACTCGCGTTGCCGGGATTTCCGAGTTCATCACCGTAAGCTTACTCGCGCGCAAATTCGGACTGCCGGTGGTTCCCCACGTGGGAGACATGGGCCAGATTCATCAGCACCTGGCGCTCTTCAATCACGTCGCTCTCGGGCACGATGCGTTGTTTCTTGAGTGCATTCCACACCTGCAGGAACATTTCGTGGCTCCGGCCAAGGTACAGAATGGCGTCTATCTCACACCAAATCTTCCGGGCAGTTCGTCTGATCTTCGTGGTGTTAGGCCCTGACATTAGTCCACAGTGAAGACCCATTCACAGGTGGTTTCCTCACAGAGTTCGGCTCTGCTATGCCGGTGCAGCACTATTCTCGTTGGAATCCTGTTGAGTTTAGGTCCTGTGCGCGATCGGAGGCGTCCAAAGTCAAGTCCAATATCGATAGTTTCCAACTACGGCAGTGCGCGAGCGGGTGCTTAAGCAGACAAGAACTTCATTAATCGTCAACTGACTGGCCTCCATCGCTGTGATTTATCGGCGCAAAAGAGGCAGTTTGCTAATGCCTGCTGATGACGGGCAATCCGCAAGTGATACCCGAATTGGTCCCGATAAACGCGCATGGAGCCAAGCATTTCCGGCACGCATCTGATCCTGGAATTCTTGAGCAAAATCATTGGAGCCTAATAAGGCGGACTAATCCGTCGGAATCGGCGTTCCGCCGACACTGCAATCGTTCGCTGTCTTTTAGCTGTCCAATAACGATTCCTTGACGTTTCTTACAAGGGTTTTCGAGGGCCACCCGCGTCTTGTAAGTTGTTGAAACTACTAATAGTTTTGGGCTCATAACCCAAAGGTCGGTGGTTCAAATCCACCCCCCGCAACCAACCTAAGCTCATCCCCTCCATTGCTTTGGCGCCTATAGTTAGTTGCAACCCCAGTTGCAAGAAGTACCCTTTGGGCCCCGTTTTACCGAGCAACGGTCACGGACACAGATTTCCGATTCTGCGCGCGAAGCAGGCTGCCTACGACCAGTCGGTTCGCGTCGCGCTTCTCTTTCGGCACGGCCCGAGTATAGATGTTGATTGTGCTCTGAATTGTGGAGTGTCGGAGCAGTTCTTGCTGTACTTTGAGATCGACGTGCGCACTCCTCAGCAGGGTCGAATAGGAATGTCGGAACGTGTGCCAGCCAATCCTGCCCAACCCGGCACGCAGCGCGGCCGGCTTCAATTGCCGGTGCAGGATACTCTCCTGCCATCTGGGCCTGCCGTCTCGATTTGCGAATACCCAATCTTGCGGTTGTCGGTACACGCTTCGCTTCCAGTGTTCCTGCAAGATGCGGGCTAGGCGCGCGTCGATCGGCAGCGGAAGTTGCGAAGCCTCAGTTTTCGTATCCCCGATCCTGCCGTGCACCACACTGCGTTTCACCAGCAGGTTGAGATCTTCCCAGTAGAAGTCACCCCACTGGAGCCCGATAATCTCGCTCACACGCAACCCGAGACAGCCGGCCACCAAAACCATCGTGCGGTATGGCTCAGCCAGTTGCCTAAGAAGCAAACCGATCTCGCGCGCGCTGAGAGTGCGTGGTATGGTCTTACGTCCCCCAGACTGGCGTACCAGATCAATCGGATTGGCGTCCGTTAACTCCCAGCGCCGTGCCTGTGCATACACCAAGTGAAAAAGACTCCGGATGTTGATCTTGCTCTTGGGAGCTAATGGGAGCGAACGGAGCCACTCTTCGACATCCACGACTTTGACTTGCTCCAACAGACAGTCGCCCCACCGCGGGAGAATCCAGCGTCTTAGAGTAGAAAGATGCGATTGCTGCGTTCCGTACCGAAGAACCGACAGTTCTTGCTTCACATAGTGATCCACCACGGCGTCGAGTGTGACCGGCCTTGCAAAGCGATGTTTAAGATTGATGCGCACCCGAAATCGTTCGATGACTCGCAACACATCCGCTCTCGTGGGGTATTGCGTCACTGTACCGATCAAACAGGATCGTCGGCATCGCCCACCGTCAATGTTCGTTTCGTAATAACGAAATCGCCACACGTCCCCACCCCGCACGCGCTTTCTCCTGGTCAAACATCCAAACTGATACCTGGCTCGCTTGCTCATAATGGTTCTCCTTGTTTTGTGTCGCGAGCGCAGATGACGGGAAAACTGTAACACTGCCCCTCCAGCGGCCGGTTTGTGACTCTAGCTCAATACGTAGGGTGCGTTGGCCCGCCATTCGCAGCCAGGAGGCCTCCTTCGCGAATGCCAACATAACCCCCGAGCTGAATTGTGCGGCACCGAAAGGGGCCCGGTTCCGTGAGGGAGGCGAGAGACATCATTTCGTGTACATCATCTTCGCCGAGCTCCTCGATTTCGACATCAGTCGATGACAGGGTTCTAGGAGATTCACACAGCATTTGCTCGATGGGAAACTGCGTCACGAGCTTCGGCCCACGTCCTGGGTCCGCTGGCTCCTCTAAGAAGAGAACACACTGGTCGCCGGAAGGAAGAATAGCTTTGAGCGCCTCCCAACATTCCGTAGACTGTTCGGGCATTCCTGAGAGTGGACCGATGGCTTCCGGGCACCGCTTCGCGAAGTGATTCCCCAGTGCCAGGTCCGAGTGGCGCGTCAAAAGCGAATGCCAGATCGGATTGGCCAGAAGGTCTTTCATGCTGCGGCTACAGCGTCAGGATACAGAGTCTGGACCGTAGTGTTACGTTGGAAGATCTGGAAACAGCTTAGGCGCCATTTGTGCCGCAAATTCCTTGAACACACGAACAGAGCGCTGGGTAAACCGGTTGCCGAGATGAACCAACCATAAATTCACAGTCCGGAGTCGCCACTTCGGCATGACTTCGATCAGCTGTCCGTCGCGTAACAACTGAGGTTGCACAATCGGTGGAAGGTCACCGATACCGGCTCCCGTGCGCAATGCGGATGCAAGGCCGGCGTAGTCGTTCATGGAGACAAAAGGCTGAAAGTTAATCGTCTCTTTGCCCTTCGCGTTGATATTAGAAAACCTCCAGATGGTCTCGGGCTTCCCGCGATGCAAGAACGAGAATAGCCGGTGGCTGAGCAGGTCCCGCGGCGTTTGGGGCGGCCTCGATTTCTTGAGATACGCAGGACTCGCCACCAGTTGATGCCGGTAGGTCAGGATCTTGCGCGCCACCAGGGACGAATCCTCCAACTGCCCGCCGACCCTGAATGCCAGGTCAATGCCGTCGGCGATGTGATCGACGACGCGTTCGGAGATGAACATCTGGATGCGGACTTCAGGGTACGATGCCTGGAAGGCGCCCGCCAGTGGCACGAGTACTGAGTCGGAAATGCTGGGCGGCGCCGAAAGGCGTAGCGTGCCCGAAATCTTCGACAGGTGATTCGAAGCGATGTTGTCGATCGCTTCACTTAGTTCTGCGCTTCGCTGTGCATGTTCGAGAACTTCCAAGCCGATGTCCGTGAGCCGCAGGCTACGCGTGGAACGTTCGATCAGGCGAACACCGAGTTGTGTTTCAAGCTCTGCAATTCGGCGGCTCACGGTTGAGGTCGGCATCTTGAGACGCCGTGCCGCTTCCGAGAAACTG
>WNFC01000608.1_pt1 | contig 37802 bp, 26 predicted proteins | sample 5400541 | NCBI WGS metagenome assembly WNFC01 (sample SAMN13153342, study PRJNA577476) | soil metagenome | isolation source: 120 cm saprolite under Douglas fir tree site 2 hole 2 replicate 1 | place: USA:California | collected 2015-04-18
CCACGTCCTGGCGATCGAGATGCCGGCGTAGCAAGTTCAGTGCACCATACGCCTCAGACCTGAGCGCTTCAAGTCGCTGGCTTTCCTGTCTTCTGGCGAGATTCAAATCAAACCAGGCTTCTCGGCGCTCTACTTGTGCTTGCAGCGCACTAGCAATGCCGACAATATTACCCGCAAGGAGCGTGGTGGGACGAATGCGCGTTCCAGGATAGCGTTCGTCATCGACGACTTGAAGATGTCTTGCCGGAAGCCGCAGGCCGAAGCGGCCAGTATCAAATTCAGTGAGACGCACGCCGAAGGAGATCAGCAGATCAGATTGCTCCAGAACATCCTGCACCGGTCCCAGACGCGATATACAACCAAAAGAGAGAGGATGGTCCGCGGCGATGATGCCCTTGCCCGTGGTGGTGGTGAATACTGGAGCTTGCAGCAGTTCCGCTAATTGGATGATCTGCGTTGCGTCACCGCGAATGCCAGAACCCAGAAGAATCGCCGGACGCTGGCTGTGCTCAATGATCGCTGCTGCTTGGCTGCTATCAGGTTGTGGGGTCGACAGCGCTTTATTTTCCGCCACAGCCACCGGTGCAGCCGTCAGCGGGGCAGCAAGCAGGTCGTGCGGAATCTCCAGGAATGCCGGGCCGGGAGACGGTCCACGGAACATGGCGGCAATTTCAGCCATGGCCGCCTGAATCTCATCCGCCTGGTTGATGCGGCGAGCAATGCGCGTGAGCGGACGGAATATTTCAATCTGCCGTGGAGTTTCATGCAGCGCTCCGCCGGAGCCTGACTCCATCGCGGTGGCGATGTTGGTGCCAATCACCAGCACCGGAGTGTTTGTCTGGAGACTTTCGAGCAACGGTACTACGGTAAAAAGATTTCCCGGGCCGGTGGATGCAAAGACCACGGCAACGCGTCCGCTCTGGCGATAGTAGCCATCGGCGGCGTAGCCGGCGGCCTGCTCGTGGCGAACAACCCAGTGATGGAATGGTTTGGCCTGGCGCAGAACTTCATAGAGTGCAATGTTATGAATGCTGGGGATGCCGAAGCCGGTGTCAATTCCATTGTGTAGAAGTGCCTGCACAACTGCCTGCGCGCCGAGAACGCTTTGAGGGCTGGTCATAGTGAGGGAAGACATGGTGTCCGCGGTGTGGCAGGCGACAGTGCCGTTAGAAGCCGGGCTTTTGTACTAGCGAATCTTTTATATAAGCGAGCTTAAATACAAAGGACGACGAAGTGAAGAACACTCCGTCGTCCCTGGTTAGAGGTTTAGAACGTCGCGCGCACGCCCAACTGGACCTGACGAGACGGGAATGCCGAGGTGAAGCCCAGCGGTTGTGTTGCGCTGAGTGCCGGGTTGCCCTTAACGTTCGCCGTGAGTTGACCCAGACCTCCCGCTCCGGTAGCAACCAGGAAGTTGGGGCCAACGACATTGTTCACGCTGGCAAAGTTGGTCCGGTTCAACAGGTTGAATCCCTCAGCCATGAACTGGAGCTGCGTTCTTTCGCCCAGCTTGATAGCGCGCGCCAGGCGCATGTCAAAGGAGACGAAGTCAGGACCCAGCCCGGTGTTGCGACCAACACCGATGGGACGGTCGTTCGTGGAGTGACGATCACCGTTTACATCAGCGCCTGCCAGCAGGTTGAAGGGATGGCCGCTGTTATAGCGGACGATCGGCGACAGTTGGAAGCCAGAGAACAGGCGGTGACCGCCACCGTTTCCGGTGTCGATGATTGCCAGCCCCACAAATTTGTGACGCTGATCGAAGGAGGACAAGCCACGCTCGCCCGCCAGATTGGTGTTGTCCTGGGGACCGAAGTCGCTGTTGTAGTCGGTGGTGGTGTCAATCGCCTTGCTGAAGGTGTAATTGGCAAATAGTGAGAAGTGATGGCTCACGCGCTTCCGCAACTCAACAATGCCGCCTTCGTAAATGGCTGAACCCTTGGACGAATAAACGTTATCCTGGAGCAGCAACGGGTTGGCAAAGCAGGTAACGATCCCTGCGCCTCCACATGATGTACCGGCAAAGTTTCTGAATGTGGCCGTGCTGCCATTTTGCAAAGGTACGCTGGTGAACGGCGCGGTGGTTAAGTCATTGCGGTCAATTGCAACTGGAAGACCGATTGTGTGCACGTAGATGCCGCTCAAAGAAAGCGAGAACCCGGCTCCGATCTCGCGATCGATACCGATTTCTGCCTGCTGAGAGTAGGGGTTCTTGTAATCAGGCTGGCCGCTGAACAACACGCTCAATGGAGGAACGGGGCCAGTGTGCGTGACGTTAATACCGAGTAGAGGTTGGGCAAGATCAGTCGGAGTAATGCAGCCGCCGGTGCCAACCGGAACGCACGGTCCAATTTTGCCTTCCGCGAACAAGACCTGGAAGATCTTGGCTGAAGTTAAAGACGCATTTCCCGGCGCGCCTGTCAACGGAACGAATACCTGGGCAATCTGCCGCACTCCGTCAACCAGGCCGAGTGTCTTCACAACGTTGCTGATCTGTCCATACACGGGTGAGTAGAAGATGCCGTATCCGGCGCGGATGACGGTTTTCTTGTCATTGAAAGGATCCCACGCAAAGCTTACGCGCGGAGCAAAGCTGTTGTAGGAAGTGTTTAAGACGCTCGGCTGCTGATCAATTTCATAGCGGAGACCCGCGTTGAGCGTGAAGTTTGGTTTCAATGACCAGTTGTCCTGCGCGTAGAAAGAGGTGAACGGCCGAGTGTAACTGTAAACGGGATCACCAAATCCCTGCTGGTAGAACTGGGGCAGACCCAGCGCAACCGATTGCAGAGAATCAATCGTGGCGCCCGCACCGGTCACACCGCAAGAAGGTGGCGCCGGAACCAAAAAGCAGGGAGACAAAACGGCGCCGGGCAAGTTGCCGAAAACAAACCGGCCAGGGAAGAACGTGTGTGATTCTGAGTGATTTCCGCGTAGCAATTCATAGGCGCCAAACTTGAGCGCATGCTTGCCTCGAATGGTGCTAAAGTTATCAGCAAATTCGTAACGACGCATGATGGTCTTGCTGGGAATGAAAATCTGGTTGCCCAGGTTTGCCGTTCCGGGTATATCAAGTCCAACTTCGCCATTCACGTTGGGAATCACGTTAAAGTCGTCATAGTCATACTGAACGCGGGCTTCATTCAGCGACTTGCCGCTGAACTGGTGGAACCATGAGGCGAGAAGCGTGTGATCCAGTGCATGCACGTTGCTGCCGCGGCTGAAACCGGTAAGAGACTGCACGTCTGGGCTTTCTTCACGATCATGGCCGAAGTTGTAGCGCAGGAAGACCTGGTTTTTGTCACTGAACTGATGATCAAAGCGGGTGGAAGCCAGGTACTGACGGGTGGCGAAGTTGAATAAGCCGCCATTGCTTTCCATTTGGCCAACTACGAAACCAGCGCGGGCAATCTGCCCTGCCGAAAGAAACGGATTCGGTGTGGCTCCGGCATTCACATTGAGCAGTGAAGTCAACGCGAAAGCGCAAGTGGGTCCAGGCAAAATGACGGGTGACGCCGGATTACTGGGGTTGCTAAGGCAGGGCACAGGATTAGGATTCGCATTCAGTTGGCGGATAATCGCGTTCTGAGCGCTCGTAGACCTTAGGCCGGCAGTGGTAGTCAGCAAAGGTACCGCGTTCTGCGAATCCTGCATCAGGCCTTCGAACGCCGCAAACAGGAATGTCTTGTCCTTGCGAATAGGGAAGCCGATAGAAGCTCCGTACTGTTCCCGATTGAGCGAATCTTTCACGTGCGTTGCCACGGCATCGGTCGGTGTGGTGGCAGTATTGAAAACCTGTCCCGGCGCGAGTGCCTGATTGAACGAAAATGGGTTGGCCGCATCCATAGCATCGTTGCGGAAAAAAGCAAACAATGATCCATGCACGTCGTTGGATCCGGATTTGGTGACGATGTTCACGGTTGCGCCGCTGGCGCCGCCCAGTTCCGCACCGTAGTTGCTGCGGTTGATCTGGAATTCCTGCACCGCTTCCTGGCTCATGGTGGTGCGCACGCCGCCAGCGTCATCGTTGGCTTCGCCACCATCAATGGTCACGCTGTTGCCGCGACCGTTGCTGCCATAAAAGCTGAGTCCGCTCTGCGGAGTTTGCCGTACACGAAAATCCTGGTCAGAAGCCAGACGTGTGGAGTCGCTAACGCCGGGAGCCAGCAGCGTGTATGTCAGATAGTCGCGACGGTTGATCGGTAGGTCTTCAATATATTGCTGATTGATCACGTCAGACTGGCTGGTTCTTTCAGTTTCTACCACAGGCACTTCGGTGGTGACTTCCACTGACTCAGACACCTGCGAGAGTTTCATGTGGAAGTCCTGGACCACGGTCTGGCCCACGTTCACTACCAGAGACTTGGCGACTTCGGATTGGAAGCCTGTCTTGCTGACCGTTACGCTGTAAGCTGCGGGCAGAAGGCCGGGAATTTGAAACTCACCGTTAGCGTCCGTGGAGACAGTGCGTTTGGTGCCTTTCGCAACGTCAGTCGCGGTGACTGTGGCGTTGGCTACGGTGGCTCCCGAGGGATCGGTCACCAGTCCTTTAAGTCCGCCTGAGGCTCCCACGCCCTGGGCGTGTGCAAAACCTGAGATCAGCAGACATACGAAAAAAACTTTAGCGAGATTGAAAAACCTCATCGATCCTCCCATCCGAAGCGTGGACAACGTCAAGGCAGTAACCTATTGGACGGGCTGCCCTGACTTTTGTCGCTCTGAATGAATCCTCATTCATATATTGCTTGCATAGCCGCATCTTCTATATGTCCACGTCGTCGCTTCGTGATTCCGCAGCAGCATCCGTAGAGACTGTTAGGTCCGTGCAGGCATATGATCGGCGACGAATTATCTACCCGGCAGACGATTTTGTCAAAGCATTGAATCTATTAGGACGCCACCATAGGTGACTGGCCAGATTCCCTGCGACCAGCCCAGCTATTCAGTCCCTCTATAGCTACGGGACCAGCAACATCCTTTAGGGACGTCTTTCAGGAACTCCAGGGACGCTTAGATCGCTTGCGGCAGTCTTCTGCCGGTGTTTAGCCATATAGTCTGCGAACATGGCTCCGGCCCGCGCCGGAAAGATCCGGGCCATCCAGTCCATGCGATAGGCGTCTTTGCCAATCAGCACCCGGTCTTTATCCTTAAGGATTCCCTGCACAATAATGTGCGCGGCCTCTTGCGGCGTTACCCGCGCTGCTTTGGCAAACACTTTCAGAGCCATGGCCTGATCTTCAGTGCGCGTATGCTCGCCGGCCCGAGCTTTCGCCGCGATGTTCGTGGCAATGCCCGCCGGATGCACGCACGTTACGCTGATTCCGCTGGAGCGCAGCTCTTCACGCAGTGATTCGCTGAATCCGCGGATGGCAAACTTGCTGGCGCTGTAGGCCGTCTGTCCGGGTGGGCCAATCAGCCCGAACACGCTGGAGATGTTTACGATCCGCGCTGACGATGCGCTGCGCAGAAGCGGCAGAAAAAACTTGCAACCGTGAATCACGCCCCAGAAATTGACGCCCATCAGCCACTCAAATTCGGCCAAAGTGATCTCCGCAAAACTACCGTGCAGGGCGACTCCCGCATTGTTCACCAGAACTGAAACCGTGCGAAAATCCTGCGCCACCTGAGTTGCGAAGGCTTCCACCGAGGATGCGTCAGAGACGTCCACGTGATAACCCTTGGCCTGGGACGAGCCCAGCAACGCGAGCGTTTGCTGCAAGCCGGTGTCATTCACGTCAGCCAGGGCAAGACGAGCACCCAGTCCGGCGAATTCAACGGCCAGCGCCTGTCCAATGCCGGAGCCAGCTCCGGTGATTACTACGACTGCATCTTTCATGATGAACATCCTTTGTCTAATTCGGCAATCGGCCCTTACTCGTAGCTCTTAGCTTGGCCATCAGTAGTTGGTACTTGGTATTTGGTAGTTGGTGAGCCCCGGGGGCGACACAAAGAGACTCTCTAAAACACCTGGGCCTTGCTCCGAATCTGCGGCGCACACTCCGGCGGCTTAGGCACTGCCATCCGTTTGCGCAATTTTTGCTCTTTACGGACCAATCGCGGCAAAAGGAATCTTTTTGCCAGCTTCATTTTGCGCAACGCATCATGCGGATCCACCAGATGTGTAGTCGGCAAGGGCACGCCAGACTCCTTCATCACCAGTCCGATCGGCAGCTCCATCTTTTCCTGCAACTGAATCATTCGCGCCACCAGGTCCGCCGCGGGTGTGAGCAGCGGGCCAAATCCATATCGCGCCTGTCCGGTACCGATGACATAAAGGTTCTTCACCGTGGGCAGAACACATCCGGCATACAAAAATGCGATTCCGCCCTGCACAAGCACCAGATCTTTTGGAAGAAACGGAAAGCTAACGTGGAAACCGGTGGCGGCCACCACCATGTCAAACTCTTCCCTGCTGCCATCAACAAATTCAACTGCACGGCCGTCAAAGCGGCGAATGTCCGGCTTAGGAGTGATGCGTCCGTGGCGGATGTAATGCAGCAACTCGCTGTTCAGGGTGGGGTGCTTATCGAAGATGCGATGGTCGGGCTTGGGCAGTCCGTACGCCTCGTATTTGCCCACGATCACGCGCAGCAGTACGCGGAGCAGCAGCCGCTGCGCCCAGACGGGCGTCCACCAGGGCACCACTTCTACCAGCGGCTTGCCTAATAAAGTCTTGGGCAGAAACCAGTAGCCGTGGCGAATGCTGATGGCAGCGCTGCGCCCCACGCGCGCCGCTTCTGATGCCACGTCACAAGCGGAGTTTCCTCCGCCAATCACCAGCACACGTTTATCACGCAACTGCTCAGGATTTGTGTAGTGCTTGGAGTGAATGTACTCGCCAGTGAATTCGCCGGGATAGCTGGGCCAGCGTGTGTCCCAGTGGTGTCCGTTGCACACCAGAACGCCGCGATAGATTCGGCGTTCACCGTTGCCAATCTCCACCTCCCAACGATGATCAGCAAGCGGCCGGCAAAATTCGACGCGCGTGTTGAACTGTATATGGCGGCGGAGCTCAAAATGTTCGACGTAATCAGCGAGGTAGGCCCGCATTTGCGCGGCGCTGGGAAAATCCGGGTAGGCGGCCGGCATGGGATAATCGGCATACTCGGTGGTCTTTCGGGAAGAGATGATGTGCGCGGATGAGTACACGCCGTGCCGCCAGTTGCCGCCGACATCGGCGTCCGCCTCAAGCTGTTCATAGCCGATACCGGCCTTAGCCAGTGCATGGGCTACGCTGAGACCGACCGGCCCCGCGCCGATCACACAGTAGAGCCATGATCGATCATCCATACAGCAACTCTCCCCCGTGTAGCCGAACAGCAACGGCCCGAAAACGATGGCAGTCTAGCACACGCGGGACGAAAATGAATCGTGATTCATTCTTGACACGCAGGCGCCGGCCCATGACAATGGCATGCCATGGCTGAAGCGTACAGCAGCAGACTTGCCGAAATCACGTTGCCGGACGTGGATAAACGCCCGGTGAAGCTGGGATCGTTGTGGAGCGCCGGCCCCGCCGTGGTGGTGTTCCTTCGGCATTATGGCTGAATCTTCTGCGGAGAGCACGTCGCGCAGTTGCGCGAATATGAAGAGCAGTTCCGCAAAAAAGGAGCCACGCTGGCCGCTATCGGTCTGGGTGACTTTCAGTACGCCACCTTCTTCCGCGACAAAACCCACATCAAGTTTCCCCTGCTGGTGGATGAAGATCGCAAAGCCTATAGCGCGCTGGAGTTGAAGAAGGCCAACATCTTCCATCTTCTGCGCGGCGACAACATGAAAGCCCGCAAGCGCGCCAAAGCCGGCGGACACAAGCAACACAAGCTGGGCAAAGACCCATTCCAGCTCGGCGGAAGTTTTATCTTCGCGCCCGGAAACAAAGACATCTTCGTGCATATCAGCGACACATTTGGCGATAACGCACAGCCGGAACAATTGCTCGCGGCGCTGGGATAAGCGGCTCGGCGCGTGGCTAATCATGAACTCCAAGTGGTTTTGTCAGCGTTACTAAATCGCAAGAACTGCTGTGGTTGGCGAAGCCCTATCCTTCTGTCATCTTGAGCGGAGTCGGAGCGCATGCGACGACGCAGTCGAAAGATCCCGAGAATGTCGGTTGTAACGAAACGGGGTCAGGGAGTTCTTCCGAAAGAGTTCGTGCTGCCCTCGTTCGCCGTGCCTGACATTCCGGGGAGAATTCCCTGAAACAGCATATTGCGGAGAAACATCATCGGGATGTTTCGACTCCGAGCCGCGACTGCACACGCCGGCTCTTCGCTCAATGTGACAGGGGTTTACAGCGTGGTTAAAACTAAGGTCTGACGACTGGCCGACAGTCTGTTGCGCCTGACCGCGCTGTCTTTCCAATCAGCGTTCATCAGCGTTTATCTGCGGCAAATGTCTTTCTCCGCGCCTCCACGTTGACTTCAATTCCGAATCTGTGTCCATCCGCGTCGATCCGCGGTAAATGGTTTTCTCCGTGCCTCCGTATCTCCGTGGTGGGTGTTTTGTCCTGTACCAAATTCACCGCTCCCAACGCCTCAGAGCCAGTAGAATAAAAGACAGCAGATATCGCCCATGTGCGAATTTGACTGGAGTGGACCTACATCAATGAACAAAGAAGAAATCCTCAAGAAGCACAAGCAATACCTCTTTCCTTCCATCAGCAATTATTACTCTGATCCGCTTGTGACCGATCACGCCAGCATGCAGTACGTGTGGGACACAGAAGGCAAGAAATACCTTGATTTCTTCGGTGGCATTGTGACCATCTCCGTGGGGCACAGCAACCCGCGGATCACTTCCAAGATCAAGGCGCAGATTGACAAGATTCAGCACGCCTCCACCATGTTCCCCAATGAGGCGATGGTCGCGTTGGCGGAAAAGCTGGCTGAGATTGCGCCCGGCGAGATAAGCCAGAGTTTTATCAGCAACAGCGGCACGGAAGCCAATGAGATGGCTGTCCAGATCGCGCGCATGTTCACCCGCAACTTTGAGATCGTGGCGCTGCGGCACGGCTACAGCGGACGCTCTGCCATTGGCCAGTCGCTCACGGCCCATGGCACATGGCGCAAGTCGCTACCGGTGCCTGCTGCCGGATTTGTACACGCACTCAATCCTTATTGCTATCGCTGCCCGCTGGGCAAGACTTACCCAAGTTGCGAAGTGGCGTGCGCGAAGGATGTTGATGCTGTAATCCAGACTTCGACCTCCGGTCAGATTGCCGCCTTCTTCGCCGAACCCATCCAGGGCGTAGGCGGTTTCATCACGCCGCCGAAAGAATATTTCAAGATCGTTTATGAAATCGTAAAGAAATACGGCGGGCTGTTCATCGCCGACGAAGTGCAGACCGCATGGGGTCGTACCGGCAGACGCTGGTTCGGCATTGAGCAATGGGACGTGACGCCCGACATAATCACGTCGGCCAAAGGTCTGGCGAACGGCGTACCGGTGGGTGTGACCATGACGCGTCCGGAGATTGCCGCCAGTTTCCAGGGCCTGCAGATTTCGACATTCGGTGGAAACCCGGTGACCTCAGTCGCCGCCAAAGCAACGCTTGATCTGATTGAAGAAGATCACCTCGCAGACAACGCGGACGTGGTTGGCCGTTACTATCGCGAAGGCCTGGAAAGCCTGCAGGAAAAGTTTGAACCCATTGGCGACGTCCGCGGCATGGGTCTGTTGCAGGCCATGGAGTTTGTAAAAGACCGCGTGAGCAAAGAGCCCGACGCCGCCATGACCAACAAGTTCATGGAAGAGTGCCGCAATCGGGGACTGCTCGTTGGCAAAGGCGGACTCAGCGGCAACGTCGTCCGCACGTCACCACCGCTGAACATCAGCAAGTCGGATGTGGACGAAGCGCTCAAGATCATGGACGAGGCGTTGACGGCGATCACGCCGGCGATGGCCGGGGTTTCAGCGCGGAGTTAAAGCAAGGCTTTAACGAACCAGTTGCCGGTCGGCTGCTTTTGCCGCCCGCAACGCCAGGCCTTTGGCCACTGAAGTAAACTCACTGCCGCCTATTAGCTTGCCGACGCCGAAGCGTTGCGCAAATATCTCTCGCACCGCCGGCACAAAGGCCGATCCTCCGGTGAGGAAGACGCGATCCACTTCTGTTGTAGACATCCCGCAAGAAGCGAAAAGTTCGTCTACAGTTTTGCCAATCGCGTCGAGATGACGGGCAATCCACTTTTCAAACGATGATCGCGAGACCATCCTGTCAATCCTGATGTCGCTCTGTTGAAAGACAAAACGCGCTTTCTCGTCGCTGGAGAGTGCGACTTTGGTGGTCTGTACGGCGCGATGCAACTGATAGCCCAGATCTTCTTCCACCAGATGAATCAGCGCGGCAATGCGATCGGGCTCAACTGCCTGCGTGAGCAGTGACTTGAGCAGACGCATGGTGTCCGGCGCTTTCAGAAATGACGCGTAATGCCAGCGCTCCAGGTTGAGATAAATCCATGCCGGGATGGGCAACAGCTTTTCCATGGAACGATAATCCGTGCCGGCGCCAAGTTGCGGCGAGACCAGGTTGCGGACGATGGCGGCGTCAAAGGTGTCGCCGGCCAGCGGCAATCCTGCATTGCCGATGATGCGTTGCTCTGGCGTGAGTTCAACCCGGGAACGCGGGCCGACGCGGACAAGCGAGAAGTCACTGGTGCCGCCGCCGAAATCGGCCACCAGAACCACCTCTTCATGGTCGAGCGTGCTCTCATAGAAATAAGCCGCGCCCACCGGCTCAAATTCAAATTCCACATGCTTGAGCCCACAGGCATGAAGCGCGGCGGTCACGCGGGCGATGCCAAAGGCTTCATCTTCCGGAGTGTCGGCGCCGGCGAAGCGCACGGGACGGCCGACAGTAACGGTATCGCCCAGTGGGCCGAGTTCCGCTTCAGCTTCCGTCATCAGCTCTTTCACGATGATGCCGACAAGATTCTCAAACGCATAAGGACGCCCGCCGATCACGGTGGAAGTGAAAGTACGGTTCGCAGCAAACGACTTCACCGATTGGACCAGACGCCCTTTGTGTTCGTCTTCCAGATACTTGGCAATGGCGGTTGGGCCGGCGTAAGCGCGACGGGCCGGCCTGGGAGCGCCGCGAACCGTCGGTGGGAAATAAAGGATGGAACGAAAGCTTTCAGTGAGACCAAGCGGAGTGGCAAATTGCGCGACCTTGACCGTCGGGCTTCCCTTAGAAAAGCCGTTGTTATCCACGACAGCCAGACTGCTGTTTGTGGTCCCGAAATCCAGGCCGATGTGCCTTGCCAAAGTGATCCTCAGTGGTTGCGCTGCAATCATTATAGAAGGGCGGGCTCGGCACTCACGGGATTGCAGGTGTTTTTGGATTTTGAAATTTCAAATTTTAAATTTCAAATTTTTAAATTTCTTACTCGTTCAGCGCTTCCATCAGCGCGCTTCTCACTTTAACTTGCTGGTCGGGGCCGAGCTTGCCGCCCTTTGATGTGAGATAGAAAACGTCAATCGCCATCTCGCCTTCGGTATCGATGAGCGCGATCTCGATATTGCAGCTCTGTTCGGAAAGCAGCGAGCTGATGCGATAGAGCAGTCCGGGACGGTCCTGCGTTATCACCTGCATCACCGAGCTCTTGCATGACGCGACATCATGCCAGTCAACCAGCGTCTGTACTTTGATTTTGCGAGAAACATCTTTGCTGCTGCGCAGGCGTTGCTGCAGCATCTTCTCCAGATCGGCCGTGCCGGAGAGCACGTCGGCCACGCTTTTCTTGAAGCGGTCCCACTCCGGCAGGTTGAGTTCAAGCGTGCGGAAGCGGTCAGTGAAGTGGAAAGTGTCAACCACGACCCCGGAGGCATTCGAAAAAGCGTTGGCTTTCACAATGCTCATGCCCCACGCGGCCAGAACGCCCGTCATCCGGGCAAAAAGCATGGGACGATCAGTGGTGACCAGGGTGAGATCAAACCAGTGGCGACCGCGCTCCAGGTGCAGTTGCACCGGCTCGCTCTTGAGCCGGCCCGCCATTTCAAGATGCGCCATCACATCATTGGCGGAGTAGGTGGCCAGGTATCTTCGCGGCAATCCTTCAAGAAAAGGTTTAAGTCTGCGCCCGGCTACCGGCGTGAGCGTACGCACCATCTGGTCAGCCTCCGCAGAGTCGCCGTGCAGACGATGGTCCATGCTCAGGTTCAAATAGTTGGCAGTCTCAATGTAGAGCTGCCATATGTTTTCTGCCTTCCAGGGCGTGAGTGCTTCAGGGTTGACGGCCTTGATGTCGGCATAGGTCATGAGGCAGAGCATTTTCAATCGCTCGGGCGATTGCATGAGCTCGGCAAAGCCGCTCACTGTTTCCTGGTCAAAGATGTCACGACGCAGGGCCGCTGACATCGCCAGGTGATTGCTCACCAGAAAACGAACCGTGTCACAGTCTTTGGCTTCGAGATCGAGACGTTCCAGCGAGCTTTCGACGAGGTCCATACCGGCGGCAATGTGGTCTGAACCGGCTGCGCCTTTGCCAACGTCGTGCAGCAGCAGTGAAAGATACAAAAGCTCCGGCTGCTCGAGTTCAGTGAGCAGTTCGGCATAGCGCTGGTCCCATTCTGATGACGATTCTTTGAGCCGATGGAGACTCTCAATGGCAAGAAACGAATGCTCGTCAACGGTAAAGCGATGGTAGAAGTCACGCACAACGAGCGCGTCGATTGCCTGAAGCTCAGGAAGAACCAATGTCAGATAGCGCAGAGCGTGCATGGTGCGCAGCGCGTCGGCCGCATGCGTCTGTAAAAGTATTTCTTGAAGGTAGATCCAGAGCTCAGCTCCGCGTGGAGGTGTTGCCGCCATGGCGGGAAGGACCTGCTCCACGCGCTGCTCCGTGGTGGTGCTCAGCTTCAGCCCGTGCTGGGCGGTGAAATGGAAAAGTCGAAGTAATACTTCAGGGTCCTGTACCGAGCCGGGCTGGGTGAGGAAGACCATCCCGTGAACCACGGAGAACTCGTCGTTAGAGACGCGCGAGCGCCAGCTCTGAAACTGCTTGTAGATGCTGGACCATGCGGCGGGAACTTCTTCCAGCAGTCGGATGCAGGTGCGGTGCACGGAGCGGGCGTTGCTGAAATAGAGGCGCATCCAGTCGGCGGAGGTGAGCGCATTGGCGTCACGCGCGCCGATCTTTTTGGCAGCGGCTTCATCCTGGGCTGACCAGCTCAGGGCATTGTCGTCGCGGCCGTGGCGTATATGCAGGAAGCAGCGCACGGCGGTGATGAACTCAAGCGCCTCGTCCACTTGTTTGCGCGAAGCAGCAGGCAGAAGATTGTTCCCTTCCGGCCAGGCATGCAGCTTGTCCATGGCGGAGATGAGAAGTAGCCAGTGGGCGACATTGAAATCACGCAGACCGCCGGGACAGTCTTTGACGTTGGGCTCAAGATGAAAAACGGTGTTGCCATGTTTGGCATGGCGGCTGCGCGTGACTTCCACCAGTCGCTGCACCAGAGGTTGCGCTTCACGCATAACCAGCTTGGGAATGATCTTGTCATGCAGACGGGTGTAGAGGTCGGGATCGCCGGCCAGAAAGCGGCAGTCCAGCAGTGATATGGAGAACTCAACGTTGTTGGGGTCAAAGTGATCGCACTCAGCGAGCACGCGGCTGGCCGGACTCAGTTTTAGGCCAAGGTCCCAGAGTTCCTGCGAGAAAGCGCGAATGGGATCTTTGAGCGCTTCTTCTGATTCGCGTTCGGCGTAAAGGAAGAGCAGATCAATATCAGAGAAAGGAAACAGCGTGTTGCGACCGTAGCCGCCAATCGCAACCAGAGCGAATTGTTCTGCCGCCGGATTGCCCGCCAGGAGACTTTCCCAGAGACGAAGAATGATGCGGTCCATAAGCGCGGCGCGCTGAGTTACCAGTTTTCGTCCGTCACCGCCGGCGTTGAATTGTTCGACAAACCGAGCGAACTCAGACCCATAGAGTTCGCGTAACTCGCTGCTGAGGGTGGAGGCCGCAGCATTCATGGTGCAGATACCTTATGGCTCCGAGGGCCGGAGCGGAAACGAGCGTCAAGAAATTTGCGCTTCACAGCGCCCCTTCACCCCGTTCTTCATTGCGTATGCGAATTACGTCGTCCACGCGCGAGAGAAAGATCTTGCCATCGCCAATTTTACCGGTTCGAGCGGCTACGGAGATGGCCTGCACCGCTTTTTCCACCATGGTATCCGCGAGCACGAGTTCCACTTTGGTTTTGGGAATAAGGTCCACGGTGTATTCCTGTCCACGGTAAAACTCAGTATGACCTTTTTGCCGTCCATGTCCGCGGACTTCCAGCACGGTCATGCCTTCAACGCCAATCTCATGGAGAGCGTCTTTCACCGCGTCGAGCTTGGAGGTGCGAATCACGGCTTCAACTTTTGTCATCTCAGTGACCTTCCTCAAATATCAACCATTACTTTAACGTTTGCCATGCATGATGCTACGTGGACACTTCGTAATAGTAGCCTTCTTCGCCGTGCTGTGTAAGATCCAGGCCCTGAATTTCATGTTCTTCACTCACGCGCAAGCCAATCGTTATGTCAACCAGCTTCAGGATCACGATGGTGCCCACCGCAGCCAGCACCCAGGCAATCGCCACGCCGACGAGCTGGTTAAACATCTGATGGGCATTCCCTTCCAGCAAGCCCGATGCGATGGTGTTTCCTTTTGCATCCTTGAACATCGGGTTGACGGCGCTGGAGGCGAACAGTCCGGTGAGCAATGCGCCAATGGTGCCACCGGCGCCGTGAACGCCAAAGGCATCCAGCGTGTCGTCATAGCCGAAACGGGCTTTGACTTTCGCGACCATGAAATAGCAGAAGACGCCAGCGATCAGGCCGATCACCAGTGCGGATATGGGACCAACGAATCCGGCCGCAGGGGTGATAGCAACAAGGCCCGCGACAGCGCCGGAGATCGCGCCGAGAGCACTGGGTTTTCCGTTGCGGAACCATTCTGCCGCGGCCCATCCAAGAGCTGCGGTGGCGGCGGCAAAGTGCGTGGCGACAAATGCGCTGGTTGCCAGACTGCCCGCACCCAAAGCGCTTCCGGCGTTGAATCCGAACCAGCCGACCCAGAGCAGACACGCGCCGATAAAGCTGAGCACCACGCTGTGCGGCGGCATGTTCTGTTTGGGATATCCGATTCTGCGTCCGAGATACAACGCACATACCAGAGCAGAAACGCCTGAAGTGATGTGGACGACCGTGCCACCGGCGAAATCAAGGGTAGGAAAGCGCCCTCCGAGCGACGCGTTGAGCAATCCGTTCTTGCCCCAGACCATGTGGGCCATGGGACTGTAAACCACAATCGACCACAAGATCATGAAGACGGCCATGGCGCTGAATTTCATGCGCTCAGCAAATGCTCCGGTGATCAGCGCTGGCGTGATGATGGCGAACATTAGCTGATAGACCATGAACGTCTGGGCCGGAATGGTGGCGGCATACGCCGGATCTGGCGCCGCTCCCACACCGCGCAAAAAGAGGTTGTGCAGGCCGCCAATGAAACTGTTGCCGTCACCAAAAGCGAGGGCGTAGCCAAAGATGGCCCATGTCACGGTGACAATTGCCATCATGGCAAAGCTCTGCATCATTGTGGCCAGAACGTTTTTCTTGCGGACCAGCCCTCCATAGAAAAGAGCGAGGCCGGGGCCGGTCATCATCAGGACCAGGGCGGAGCTGGTCAGCATCCAGGCGTTGTCAGCGGAACTTTTGGCGTCGGCGATTTGTTGTTCGATTTTTGCCAACCGGTCATTTTGGGATTCAGAAGGCGCGGCATTACTGGTCGCTGAAGCGCTTGGGCTGGAGGTCTGGGCCAGTGAAATCAGTGGGATAAAGAAAGACAGAGCGGCAATCAGCACAAAAGTCCTGGACTTGGTCATGAATGGTCACCGCTCTGGCCGGGGTGGGCCGCGCAGAGCTTAGACACAATCTACCTACCTGGGAGCCATGCTGGAAATTGAAAATATTTATGAGAGCTATAAGCGTTGGTAGCGCATAAATCTCGCGCAGCAGGAACTTCCCCGGCGTGAACTGAGTCTCTGGAGAATCGGCACTAGCGCGTCAGGCAATATACCCGCTCTTCAATTGTTCAGCAATTGACGAGGCAATAGTTTCCAGCTCCTTCAACATACTTTCGTTGAAGCCGATGTTGGCAGCCCGCAGGGCCGCAATCGGGTCCTTGCGGAACCAGCGTGCATTCATTGCCGAGCGTTCCAGCCACAGATTGAGCAGCGGCTCTCTGGTGGTAAGCTCGGTAAGCAGAATGGCAAGTTTTTCGTCCACCACACCAGTGCCCGGTGTGTGGCCCACGCCGAAAAGATAGGAGACGATCCGGGCTTCAGCTGAGGAAAATTGTCCTGGCTTGCCGTCCCAGGATGCACCAGCACATTGGTGCAGGCGCTCAGCCAACTCCAACAGGTTGTTCCCTGAACTGGCGGCAATAAAGATGCCGCATGCTCCGCAGTAGGATTCAATCACACTGGTCCCTTTTCGCGACTTACGTTGAGGCACACATTCTGATGCCACTAAGATCACCCATGGAATAGACGACTGAGGACCGCATCGTACCCATCTTTGCCCGTGAATCTTTTTGCCTTCTCTGCATTACTAGAGTGCTGTGTTGAGGGGAAAAATATATAGATTTTTCTTAAAAACAGTGGATCGCGCGCTTTCATCGGGCAGATTACAACTTGCTTATTGTTTGCCAAATTGAAGCGCGGTTATTTAGATAGAACGCAAACGGCCTGACTTACCCTGACGAAAAGAAATAATTGATCTGATTGGTCGCAAAGCCGGTTTTCACCAGGTGCAGCCTGGTGCTGTTGCGATGATTTTTTCCACTGTACGCCTGGATTGCTGGGAAGCAATGCTGGCAAGCCTGAGGTACGTGCCCTGATACGAGGAAGGCATGCAGACGCCTTGACCTGCCGGCATGACCTGCCATCTTGAACGGGTGCCCCTCCATGGTTGATGATAGGCAATGAAGAAGGGTGAATTGCGAAAGAAGAACCTTAAACAAACACAATCGGATCCTCTCATCAGTGAACTTGAGAAAATAGAGACACGGTTGCGGCAATGGCTGGCCGATTCAGAAGCGAATGCCCAACTCTTTCGCAGCGATCCCATCGCTGCTCTACGCGCAGCCGGCGTGGACCTTGAAGATGAAACCATGATGGAGCTGGAAATAATTGCTGCCAGTATCGCGAGAAGACTGCGCTAAGACGCCCCACGAACTCCATCCCTGCCCTTGGCCTAACACCTCTCACCTTATAATTGTGATATGGCCACGATTATGTACGGCAAGCCGGTTGCCGAGCAGATTGAACAATGGGTAAGAACGGAAGTCGCAGAACTGAAGGCGAACCACAACCTCATTCCGCGGCTCGACGTGGTTCTAGTGGGCCGCAGCCCAGCCTCAGAGCGTTACGTTGGCAAGAAAATAGAATCATGTGAACGCCTGGGGATGACCGGGCGGCTTCATACTTTCGATGACAACGTCTCTGCGTCTGAACTGCGCGACTGTACCCGCCGATTGAGTGACGATCCTGCCGTCCATGGGATACTCATTCAGCTGCCCCTGCCGCAACACATCGAAGAACCGGAACACGGGCTGAACAAGTTTGACGTGTTTGACGCCATTCGTGGCGAAAAAGATGTGGATGGAATTTCACGCGGCACGGTCCCGGAACTTTATCGCGCGCAGGCAGACGCAATCCTGCATTTACCGGCCACAGCTCTGGCCGTCCGCCGCATGATGACGTTCTACAAAATTGCCACTGAAGGACAAGTGGCGGTTGTCGTTGGACGCAATGATATTACCGCCAAGCCCATCCATCACATGCTGGGTGGCCGCATGTGCAATGCGACGGCCATCTGGCTGCACCGTTACACGCGCAAGGAAGACCATGATGCTTTCATGCGCACGGCTGATATTGTCGTCACTTCCGTAGGCAGTCAACGCTACAAAATCACCGCGGACATGGTGAAGCCGGGCGCCACTCTCATTGACGTGGCCACCCGCGTTGGACCAGATGGAAAGTTGCATGGCGACGTTGATTTTGAGCGCGTCAAAGATATTGCCGCCAAAATTACGCCTGTTCCCAAAGGCGTGGGACCGGTCACGGTTGCCGCTTTGATGGAGAACGTAGTGCGGGCCGCGCAATTTACCGCCGGCCTGCGCCGACCGGGCTATGATTTCAGCGGATTGCCCAGCACCAGCCCCGCGCCGGTGGTTTCTTCCTAAGTGGTCTTTGCAGCGGGATTGTTTGCTATCGTTCCTTGACTACTCTTTTTGCGGCTTGCCAGATTCATCATTGAGTGCGATCGACTGGGCAGTGTAATGCGTTCCTTCAAAGGTGGCAATGATCTTGACGTTGGATCCGATGCCCAGGCTCGCGGCTTGCTGCGTGCGATCAGGACGGAAGTGAATGTCGTAATTCTTGTTGTCCGTCAAGTTGTGAATGGCAAGAAGTCCGCGATGCAGATCCAGGAAGGTCAGGTTACCCAGAAAAGTGAAGGCAGCTCCAGGTGCGGCGGTGATGATGATCTCGCGGGCCACGCCACGATTCCCGCTTTCAGGAGCAAACTTTACGTGCACCAGCGCTCCTGTTTTTATTTGCTGGAGCGAGGTGGGAGTTGCGCCGCTGCTGATGCGCGTTTCTTTATCAACGCCGAAATGCACCGGCACGGAGTTGATGCTGTCACGCAGCGTGATCTCGCCGTGAGCTGTATCAACGGCCATGATCTGCCCGTCGGCGTCCGCCGGCGGAGTGTTTACGCCCACGCGGATGTTGCGGGCAAAAATGTCATGGCGCGCTCCGTCCAGCATGGTATCAACATAGACCCGCTCCCCCTTTTTTAGGGCGAGGTTTGTGGTCTCCGCGCCATTGCGAAAGATGTGCGTGCGTTCATCGAAGAATACGGTCCAACGTCCGCCACCAAACACCGCCACAGCCATGCGGTTGCGCACGTGGTCTACATCACGGATGATTCCACCAACCAGAGTCGCATTGCCTGAGGGGAAAGGCGGCGGATCAAGGATGGGGTCGCGTCCATTGGCGCCGGACGTGGCGGAGCTGTCGAGTATCTCAGTTTTGGGCTGCTGTGGACTGGCGGGCAGCGCAGAAGGTGACGCCACGGATTTATCAGAAGCTTTGTCAGAAGCGTTTGGCGATGGGGACGCAGTGGACGAGGGTGCTGCGGAGGGCGAAGAGGTCGTGTTCGACGAACCTGAATTTGAGGCTGGCGCAGCGCTGTTGGAGCTTGGCGAAGCAGGATTGGAATTTGGCGAAGCAGGCAAAGCGCCCGGTTGAGGCGTTGCCTTTGGGTTGGCCGCGGGCGCGGGCGAAGGTTCAGCCGCTGGAGGTGTCGCCGGAGCCGGAGTGGGATTAGAGCTGGGGGCAGTCGCCGGAGCCGTCGTGGACGAATTCGGTATTCCGGAAGCGGACTTAGGCTCGGCCGAAGGCTGTGTCTGGGCAGAAAGCGCACCGGCAGAGCAAGCCAATAGCGAAAGGGCTAAAAGTAGGCGACGTTGCATAGGCTCCTGAAAACACCTCTTCCAAAAGCTTTGGATGCAGAAAGCAGCAGCTCAGATGGCAGCGCCATCTGACAACTTAGAAGATGGCAGCGCCGGGTACCCAATCTGGTAACATCTTAAATCCTGAATCCTTCGATCCGCCTATCCGGTCCCGCCCAACCTCTGGCCCGGTACATGCCATCCAACAGACAAGCAGAGCTACTGCTTAAGGCAGAGGCTCGGCTGCCGCACCGCTCGAATTTCAGCATGAGGTCTTCCGAATAGATGCGCATTCTGCTTCATTCAAAATTCCTGGTTTCAATGTTCCTGGGTTTCGCTCTGGCAGGATCGCAATGCACCGCGCAGACCCTGCGTGTTCCTTTGCCCAAGAAGAGTAAGTACACGCCGGTGCAGCAGTTGAATCGCGATGGCGTGCAGGCCCTGCAACGGCACCAGATGGATAAGGCCAAGCGTCTCTTTTACAGGGCCTACCTCATTGATCCCAATGATCCGTTCACGCTGAACAATTTGGGATATCTGGCGGAAGCCGAAGGTGATATCGATCGAGCGCAGCGATATTACGATCAGGCGCAGGCCAACACTTCAGATGCCGTGGTGGATAAATCCACGGAACCGACGGATGAAGGAAAATCGGTGGCTAAGATTGCTGGACGCACATCCGAAGGTCCTATGCGGGTGAACGAGCTGAACAGCCAGGCGGTCCGTCTGCTGAATAATGATCGCGCTCCGGAGGCCGACCTGCTCCTGCAGCAGGCGCTCAAGATTGACGGGAACAATCCATTCACCTTGAACAACATGGGTTTTGCCAAGGAAAAAGAAGGTGAACTGGAAGACGCCATTAATTCTTACAGCCGGGCTGCGAAAACCGGCTCACAGGAACCGGTGGTGGTAACCATTAATAAGGACTGGCGTGGCAAGCCGATCAGCGAAGTAGCTGCCAAAAACGCCGAGAACGCCCGCAAGACACTGGAACATGGAAACGATACAGAAAACCGCGTTGCCCGATTGAATCTACGTGGTGTTTCGGCGATGAATCGCAACGATCGCAAGGCGGCCCGGGACTACTTCGAGCAGGCGTTCAGGCTCGATCCCAAGAATTCCTTCACCATAAATAATATGGGCTACCTGGCTGAACTCAGTGGCGACCGTGAGACCGCCCAGTCTTACTATTCTGAAGCCCAGGATGCGAACCGTAATAGCGCCAGGGTTTCCGCTTCCACGCGTCCTGAAGCTGAGGGACGTCCCGTAGGACAGGTCGCGGGACAAAGCACGGCTCTGGTTGAAGCCAACATGGCTGAACAAGCAGAGGCCAAACGGCGTAGCGGCGCTCCGCCAACCTTGCGCACACGCGATAACAGGGTTGTGGTGGAACCGCCTCGTCCGGCAACTCCGCCCAGCACGAATAATAACCAGGCCAATCCGAACCAGCCGAACCCGGATGAAGCGGCGCCGCAACCCGATCAGCAACAGGGACCGCCGACACTGAAGCAGCGCCCGCCAGAGCAAGCGCCAGCGACGAATCAGCCGCCGGAATAGAGATGCTGTTTACAGCAACGGCCCGATTCCCTTGCCTATTCCGGGAGCATTTCGGATAGCGGACTCAACATAGCTCTTTGCCGCGCGGGCTGCATCCAGCAATCCCTTTCCCAATACCAGATGGCATGCCAGCGAAGTGGAATAGGCGCATCCTGTCCCATGGGTTGAGGTGCTTAGAATTCGCGATCCGACAAGAAACACAGGATCGCGTCCTTCCCGGCTCACCAGATCCACCGGCGGATCAAGGTGTCCACCGGTAATCACCACATTGCGCGCTCCCAGCGCATGAAGCGCTTCTGCCGCCGCCTTCATCTGTTCGTCCACACTTATAGAGAGCCCGGTGAGTTCGCCAGCTTCAGCAATGTTCGGCGTAATGACCGTCGTCAGGTCCAGCATTTTTTCTTTCAGTATTTGAATTCCGTCCCTGGCCAAAAGCTCTGCTCCCGACGACGACCTGATCACGGGATCAAGAACTACGTGAGCAACTCTGTTTCGCCGAAGAAAAGCTATAACAGCGCGCGCCGCCTCAGCCGATCCCAGCATGCCGATTTTGATTGCCGCAATATCACTATCATTTACCAGCTCTTCCAGCGTCTCCGTGATAATGCGGCCTTCCACCGGCTCAACCCTTTTGACACCGCGCGTTGACTGAACCGTTAAAGCCGTGATGCAGCTAACGCCATAACACTTGTGTGCCGATATGGTCTTGATATCCGCCGTGATGCCTGCTCCCGACGAGGGATCATACCCGGCGATGGTGAGTATTACAGGCAGTCCTGTTGGTTTTCTGACATTCATGGCGCACTGCGTTGGCCTGATGGTCTTGATGGTCTTTCTATTGTAAATAGACGGGTGGGCTACAGAAACGGTGTTGTGCGCCAGGCTTGTTACACTAGAACCCGGGAGCAGGAATGCAGGTCATCTTTGGTATTCATGCGGTTGAAGAAGCCTTATCCGCGCGCGGAAGGGCTTTCGAATACGTAGCCGTGGCCGGAGGCCGCGGCGATGCTCGCATACAGAAGATCACCCAGCTTTGTCGAAGTGTTGGCGTGGCCGTGCGCGCTATGCAGCGCGACGATCTTACACGGCTGGCGCAGACCCCGTCACACCAGGGCGTGGTCGCAGTGACCGCGGAAAAGCTCTATGTGGACGTGGATGACATACTTGCCGCAAAGCGCGGACAGTACGCCTTCGTGACAGTCCTGGACGGAATTGAAGATCCACACAATTTGGGAGCCATTATCCGCACGGCGGAAGGCGCAGGCGTTGACGGTATTTTGATTCCGGAACGCCGCGCCACGGGAGTGACAGCCACGGTGGTGAAAGCGTCGGCAGGTGCATCAGAATATTTGCCCATCGCCAAGGTGACCAACGTCTCACGCACGGTTGAAGAACTAAAAGAGAAGAATATATGGACCGTGGGCCTGGATGAACGCGGCAGCGAGCTTTACGATCAGATCGACTACAAAATGGACTGCGCATTGATCCTGGGCGCTGAAGGGCACGGGCTACACGAACAGATACGCAAGAAATGCGACTTCCTGGTCTCCATTCCCATGATTGGTAAGATTCCGTCTCTCAACGTCTCAGTGGCCGCGGCAATCGTAATGTATGAAGTTGCGCGCCAGCGACGTTAGTAGCGGCATACACCAGAGCTAACTTAACTCAGGCCTGAAGGCCTGTCCAGTCGTTCATCGGCACACGTCATCAATGTGGCTCGATCGGCAACTCCGTGATCTTATCCAGGCCAATCTTCTCCAGAAGATCCTGAAAGCGTGCGTCGGAGCGGATGTCATCCATCATGGGCTCAACCGCCAGCCAGGTAAGTCCGTCGGCGCGTTCCGCGCAGGCTTTAGTGAGCCATATCATGGCGCGCTCACGGTCACCCATGCCGGCATAGAGCATGCCGAAGTAGGTGGGAGGAATATAGCGGCGCGATAGAATGTCGCGAAAGCGTGCGCCAATTTGCTGCGCATCATCCAGCTTCCCAGCCACAGCGTAAGCCAGGCCCAACGCTGCATCAGCCAGGGGAAATTCTCCTGGAGCGCCGCTGGCGGCCTTGAGCTGGGCGATTGCTTCGTCCTGTTTTCCCATACGCATGTAAGAGCGGCCCAGAATGTAGCGCAGCATGGCATTCTCGGGCTCGAGTTGCTGCGCTTTTTCACATTCAGCAACGGCACGTTTATACTCGCGCCCAAAATAAAGGGCCTGGGCCCGCGTTGCGTGGACCGCCACCAGCCGCCGTGGATCGGTTTCCTCTACAATGCGCGTGGTCGCGTCGATTTCGCGGAAAGCATCGTCGCGCCGGTTGATGGCCAGCAGAAGCCACGAGTACCAGAGATGCGCGGCCGAATAATCCGGACTTAGTTCGATGGCACGTTTGTAGCTCGCCTCGGCTGCTTCCCAGTTCCAGTGATAATGATGCTCCACCAGTGCCAGAGCCGCATGGGCTTCAGCGAGTGAATCATCCAGCGAAAGCGCCTTGCGCGCCGACTCTTCTGCCCGAGGCATGGAATCGTGCGGCGCTGCCACGTCGAACGGAACAATGGCCAGGAGAGCGGAAGCAATGGCCAGACCTGAATGTGCGGAAGCAAAGGTAGGATCCAGATCAATTGCGCCTTGAAATTCTTTGACGCTCTTTTCAATACTTGACGGCATCATTTCATGCAGATGGTAGCGAGCGCGCAGGTACGCGTCATAAGCTTCAGGATTCACGCGCCGCTTCCCTTTTTGCAGATCAGACAGGCGATTGCTCTCCGTCAGGTTGAGGGCCACATGGATTTCGGCGGCGATGGCCTGAGCAATTTCAGCCTGCACACCCAGCACATCACTGATATCCCGCTCATAAGTTTCAGCCCAGAGCTGGGTCTGGTCCTGGATTTCACAAAGCTGAGCGGTGATGCGAACGCGATTGCCTGCGCGCCGGACTTTGCCTTGCAAGGCGTAATCCACGCCCAGGTCTTGCCGCATCTGCTGAAGTGACGTGCTGCCGGCGCGGTATTGCAGCGCTGTATTGTGCGCGACCACGGCAAGCTGTTCGGGCTGAAGCCGCGTAACCTGAGTGATCATCTCTTCCGTCAGCCCGTCAGTAAAGTAGTCTCCCAGTTGTTCCTCACCGAGCGCGCCGAATGGAAGCACAGCCAGCTTAATTTTGTCAGCGTGGTGCTGAGCTTCAGATGCAGATCCGGACTGTTGCCGCCTGGCAAACCATTCATTCAATTCTTTGGGATAGGCGTACACGGACCCTAGTTTGTCATGCTGGTGACGATGCACCGGCAGCTCCTCCTTTTTTTCCCACCGCTGGACCGTGCGAACGTCGCGACGGAGGAAGGAAGCAATTTCTTTCCAGGAATCGAGCCGGTCTGCGGGATTCAATTCAGTCATGCAGTCCTAAAGTGACTGTGGATTTATTGCGACCATGATATTGAGGCCCAGAGGAATTGCCAAGACTTCGCTGCTAGCTGCTGGCTTTTGGCTACTAGCCAGACCATCCCAGCGCTTCGCTTGGCCACATAATGGCATGCCTGCGGCGCCTGGTAGAGGGAAAAACCGGAGATCGTGGAAGATCACAACAGTGCAAGACGTAGCAAGCTAATAGCAAGCTACGTCTCTACGCTAAAAATCATTTGCCTCTGGGCACAGACAAGGCATGCTCCGTCTTTACGTAGAGAACGTGTCCGCATTGCAAACATTTCGGCAGACCGTGGGGATCCTTCGTTGCACTCGGGATGGAAAACAATTCGCACAGCCGAGGACGTGGACGGCTGTGCCACTCGAGTCAATCAAATGGGCACACATCAGCACTGTCGCATAGGCGCTGCAATGGGCTTAGGGCCTTTTGAGTATTTCGGGCTTTACGCCATCTCAGCTTGCTTGGCGGCTTCCGTCTCCTCAACGACCTTGCCGTCAAAGAGATGGATGGTACGCTCAGCATGCTTGGCAAAACGGGCGTCGTGGGTAACCATACAGATGGTGGCGCCTTCACGGTGCAACTGCTGCAGCAGGTCCATTACGGCTTCGCCATTGCGTGAGTCCAGGTTTCCGGTTGGTTCGTCCGCCAGCAGGATGGATGGTGATCCACCGAGTGCGCGGGCCACAGCTACACGCTGCTGCTGACCGCCGGATAGTTGTGAAGGATAATGACGCATGCGATGCGCCATGCCGACTTTCTCCAGCGATTCCTGCACACGCTTCTTGCGTTCCGCCGAAGACATGGAACGATAGGTGAGAGGCAACTCAACGTTTTCGTAAACTGTGAGGTCGCCAATCAGGTTGAAACTCTGGAAGATGAAACCAATTTCCTGGTTGCGAATTCGCGCGCGGTCAGAGAAATCGAGTCCCTGAACAGGGCGGCTGTTGAGAACGAAAGAGCCGTCTGTGGGGGAATCAAGCAGGCCGATGATGGAGAGCAACGTTGATTTACCGCATCCGGAAGGGCCGGCGATGGCAACATATTCGCCCTTGACGATGTCCAGATGGATACCGGAAAGTGCGTGTGTTTCTACTTCGTCCGTGTAGAAGACCTTGGTCACATTTTCCAGCCTGATCAGTGTTTGTCTTATGGCCACGTTTTCCTCTCCTGTTTTATCAAGTGCGTTTGATAAAGCTTTGGAACCTTGTCCTACTTATACGTTGCGATACCGATTAAAGTTCATCGGTCAAGGCGAATTCTTTCCTGGTTGTCCCAACGCGACATATCAGAAAGTATCACCTGGTCGCCCTCTTTGAGACCGCGAATTACCTCTATCGTGTTTACAGAACTCCGTCCCAGTTCCACCGGTGTACGCGTTGCGCCCTTGCCCTCGGGATCAATCTTGAACATGCCAACTGTGCTCTTCTCCTGGCCAAAAGCCGGACGTCCGACATAGAGAACGTTGTCGAGCTTCTCCAGGGTGATGGTTCCATCCACGCTGAGATCAGGCCGTGCGCCCTTGCCCGGAGCCTCGTCAAGTTTAACGTCGACCGTGACAGTGCCATTCAGCACAGCGGGATCAATGCGCGAAACTCTACCTTTGACGATGCCGTTGTGCGTGTCAATCTCCGCGCTCTGGCCGATCACGATGTCCTTGGCCTGCGTTTCCGGAATCTTCAGTTCGGCCTTCAGATGATCAGGCTGTACTACCTTGGCAAGAATTGCGCCTTGCGCCACACGCTGGCCTACCTGCACCGGTAATTCCTGTAACACTCCTGAGATACCTGCACGTACTTTCAGGGCATCCAGTTGGCGGTTACGCAACGCCGCCATCGCGTGCTTGGTGTCGATGTTCGCCTGCTGCACCATCAGTTGGGTCTTGACTGCTTCCGTGCTCTCAGCAATTCTTTCCTGCTCAATCTGCCGCCGGACTTCCATTTCATGGGCTTTGGCCAGAGATGCCTTCAAAGCTGAGTCCGACAGCACACCAATCTTGTTCAATTCCTTATTTGCGTCGGCATCGCGCTTGGCATTCTCATAGTCTGCTTCCACCGTTGCCGCGCCGGCCTTCAAGGTCATCAGATCGCTGTGGACCTTGGCTGACGTGTTGTGATATTCCGCTTCCGCTGATTTCACATCAAGACCGGAGGCAATGGCTTCCTGCGACACGGTCGGATTGGAAAGTTCCATGATCACCGTATCTGGTGTCACCGGCGTACCGGGAAGCACGATGACGCGCTCCACGCGAACGTCAGTCTCTGCGGGAATTAGACGTACATCTTCAGGAATTGGCACCAGCGTACCCAGACCCCGGACTTGGCGCATCATGGATCCCCGCTTGACTGTGTCAGGCCAAATGGTGCCGTACTCCACACTGGGAGCCGCCGGCTTCAGGGTACCTACGCCCAGGGTGATACCAACCACCGCTACCACAGCGGCCGCACCCAGAAGCATCTGCCTTTGACGCTTCTTCCGTTTTACCGATTCATCGCGAACAATATCCATTGCGGTTTAATCTAGGTGCATCCGACATGCCAAAGCAGATTAGAGCTTAACTTAATGATTCTAAACACTAAATTCAGGGATATCCTATCCTGCCTCTAATATCGGTTGTCCATTCCTGCAATAAAGTGTGCGGAAACGAACAGTAAAAATCGCGGCCCTCAGGCCACATACTATAGACCGAGTAGACTTTGTCTGGTTATGGCATTTTTGAGAAATATTAGCCGCCTTTTTTATACCGATCAGTACGTAATTACCCTTCCCGATGGGCACAAGTTCCCAGTCCGAAAATATGGACTGGTTCGGCAGATCCTTCAAGCCGATGGCCGGTTCCAGTTTGAGCGCGCACCGTTGGCCGATCCGGACACCATTGAACTGGCCCATGACCCAGCTTACGTACGCAGCTTCATGGCTGGCGATTTAACTCCGGCAGCCATGCGACGCATCGGTCTGCCCTGGTCAAACGTGCTGGTGAACCGTTCGCGAGCTTCCCTCGGCGCCACTGTGAGTGCCGCGAATGATGCCATTGTCAGCGGCTGGGGCGGAACGCTGGGCGGAGGAACCCACCATGCCTTCCGATCCGAGGGCGCCGGCTTTTGTGTCTTCAACGATGTTGCGGTTGCGATCCAGGCATTGCGTAAAAATGGAAAGATTCAGCGCGCGGCGGTGATTGATCTTGACGTCCATCAGGGAGACGGCACGGCCGAAATCTTTGCCCACGATCCCAACGTGTTTACCCTGTCCATCCATTGCCAGAGCAACTTCCCTTTTCGGAAACAGAACAGCAAACTGGATGTGGCGCTGCCTGATAAAGTTGAAGACGCTGAATACCTGAAGACCCTTGAGTCAGTCCTGCCGGCAATATTCGCGTTCCAGCCGGAAATCATCTTTTACCAGTCAGGAGTAGACGCGTTGGCAACCGACGTTCTTGGCCGGCTTTCACTCACGCCCCAGGGACTCATGGATCGTGACCACCTGGTGATGACCGCGGTGCGCGATTCAAAAATTCCACTTGTCCTAACTTCCGGAGGCGGCTATTCCAAACCAATTGAACTCAGCGCCGAAGCTCATGCAAATACGTATCGCACGGCATGGGAAGTTTACTTCGCGTAGTTTTTGTTTTGGGCGCTCCGCTGCAGGCTTATGCCTGAGAAACACGTCTATGTAGAGACGTAACTTGTTACGTCTAATTCAATCAGGATCCAATGGCTTTGTATTTCTTGCCGATGGAAATGTTTGGAGTCAGGAGCGTTGTCGCTGCAACATTCGCACAGCGAAGGGCGGCTGTGCCAGACGAGCATCGTCACAGGGAACATTTGAGATGCAGCAGCTATCGCAGGCTACGCCGCCCAGGTCCAAATCATTTTGCGACCGTGTGGTTGAAGCGCAGCGATCCTCGTCACGGAAAACAAGGGCTTCGGCCGAACACGCGCCGAAGCCCGCTGCCGAAAGGCTGACGAACTCAATGCTCGAAGAAAACCGTTGAGCGGTGTTGGAGCGAAGCGACAGATCAATTCGGCGACGGATTTTTCAGTGAGCGCAGGAACGAAACAAACTCCGGATCCTTACGCAATCCCGCGAACACGCTGTCATGCAGTGCGTCCTTGATCGGATAGCCTTCCTCATTGGCCTTGCTCAAATAGTAGCGGCAGCGATCAGCGTTGTTGTGCTGCCCATACATCTGGGCCATTACGTAATGAAAGTGTCCAAGGTCATTGGAGGTGATCAGCTTGACCGAGACTCCGCCGGAAGGCTGCCGATCAAAAATACCCGGATCGATCTGCATCGCCCGCTGATACTCGCGGGTGGCACTCTCAAAATCCTTCTGCGAGAAATACGCCGTACCCAGATTGCTGTGGAAGCTGGCATTCTCTGAACTGAGCTTGATTGCTTTCTTGTACTGCTTGATTGCGGAACCAAAGCGACGGCCGTTGTAATAGAGAGCTCCCAGATTGTTGTATGCCTCGGGGTAGCTCTTATTCAGATGGATGGCACGCTCAAATTCGCGGCGGGCTTCCGGATCGCGACGCAACAAGAGCAGGCTGATCCCGACTTTATTGTGCAGTGCGGCGGAATCGGCCTTCTTGATAGCGGCGCGATAGTAATCGATGGAATCAAGGTAGAGCTTCTTTCCGCGGAAGATGTCACCTTGCTCTTCCAGTTCCGCAGCGGCTGCGGTCTCCATGGGCGGAGCAATTCGTGGCAAGGTCAGATCAGGTGGAAGCGACTGGGATTTTTCTTGCGTGGCAGATTCCTGCGCGACTGGTGTCTGCCGTGCAAACAGAGTGAAGCTGAGAACGAATACGAGACAACCGAACAAGCTGAAGCGAGCCATGGTGGACTCTCCTTACTGCGGCGGCCGGTCACCAGGACCGTTGGTCGCTGGCTTCTTCTCCCTATTATCGTCCTTCTTGTCGTCTTTGGAACTCCCAAAAATGCGTCCCCAGAAGCCTTTTTTCTTGCCCTTTTCATCATCAGACGAGCGGGCAGAATCCGGGTTAGCAGGGTTCTGCTGCCCGGTACTCTGGGCAGGAGGTCCGTTGGTGTTAGACACCGGAGGAGGCTGTTTTGGTTCCAACCCAAACATGCGCTGGAAAAAGTTTCCATGGCCGTCAGAGGCGGTCTGCTCGCAGGTCTGAGTGGGCTGAGTACCTTCAATGAAAGCAGTCTTATAATCGTCCGGACAGGCTGGGGTGGCAATCTGGTTGGTGGCCTTATCCAGAGTCAATTCAACAACTCCGTCCGGCGGAGTAAAGGGCTTCACGTCAGAGTACTCAGGCAGGTTGGTTGCCCGCTTCATGAACTCTGTCCAGACCGGCAAAGCCAGCGCAGCGCCGCTCAGCTTGATGTCACTGTAATCGTCATAACCTACCCAGACAATGCAGAGCAGGTTGGAAGTGAAGCCGGCGAACCATGCATCATGTGAGCTGCCGGTCTTACCCGCGGCAGGAGCGGTAAACCCGCGCCCACGCACGCCGGCCGCAGTGCCGGTATTCATCACTCCCTGCAACATGTCAGTGATGACGTAAGCTACGCGCGGATCGAGCACCTGAGTCTTCAGCGGCTGATAGTTATCGACTACATCACCATTGGGATCGCGCACCGACTTGACCATCAGCGGCGTAATCCGTTGTCCGGCGTTGGTGAATACCGTGTAGGCTGAAGCCATTTCCAGCGGCGTAGCGTCATACGATCCCAGGGCCATGGCTGGTGTGGCTTTGACGGATGCAATCCCCGCCGTGCGGGCAAGATTCGCTACCTTGTCATAGCCAACCATCTCCGCCACTTTCACGGTGGCGTTGTTCAGCGAATGCGCCAGCGCGTACTGCGCAGTCACCTGGCCTTTGTATTGGTCCTGGTAGTTGCGCGGGGTGTATACATCATCGCCATTGATGAACGCCGTGGGTGAATCGTCCACCAAGGTGGACGGCGTGAACACCGGCTGCTCATTGGTGATGGCATTATTCACGGCGGCAGCAAAGACAAACGGCTTGAAAATGGATCCCGTGGGTCGCTTGGCCACAGCGTGATTCAACTGGCTGAAACCGTAATTGCGTCCACCCACCAGAGCCAGCACCTCACCGGTATGCGGATCAATGGCTACCAGCGCGACCTGCGGAATCGGTCCGGGCGCGATCTTGTTTTCAAACTTGTTCTTTCCGACCTTCACCCTTTTGGTGCGAAGCTTGTTGATCTGCGCGTCCACTTCCTTAATGGAGGTGTCCACGGCTTCAGCAGCTACTTTCTGCAGCGCCGGATCAATGGTGGTGTAAACGCGATAGCCTTCGCGATTCAGATCATCTTCACCATACTTGGCCACCAGTTGCTCACGGATCAGATCGATCAGATAAGGTGCGTCACTGGCTTCAAGATTCTGCGGAGCCAGCTTCAGTGGCGTTGCTTTGGCTGCGTCGGCCTGGGCACGCGTGATGGTACCTGTGTCTGCCATGGCTTCCAGCACCAGGTTGCGGCGTTCAGTGGCCCGTTCTGGATGGCGATACGGATTCAAACTGCTGGGCGCCTGCACCATTCCGGCCAGCATGGCCACTTCTGGCAGAGAGATGTCTTTCAGGTCTTTGCCAAAGTAAGCGTTGGCCGCTTCGCCAAATCCGGTAATGGTGAATGACCCGCGCTGGCCCATGTCAACCTGGTTGGCGTAAAGCTCAAAAATCTGCTTCTTGGAAAAACGCTGCTCCAGTTCTATGGAGATCAGGATTTCCGTGAGCTTGCGGGTAAGCTTCTTTTCCCGCGTAAGGAAAAAGCCGCGCGCCACCTGCATAGTAATGGTGGAACCGCCCTGACGATTGCCACCCTGCCGCAGATCAACCATGGCAGCCTGCATCAGGCGCAAATAGTTAACACCGTTATGGTGGAAGAAGCGGCGGTCTTCAATGGATGTAACGGCATCCACCATGATTTTGGGGATGTCGTCATATTTCACCAGCCTGCGCTTGGATCGTTGCTGGCTGTCAAAAAGGCCGGTAACCAGTTGTGGTTCCAGTTCGTACGCGGAAAGACTGTCGCCAGCATTGCCCAGGGGGGCAATTCTATCCACTTTACCCTGCGCGATACGCACCACGGCGCCTTCAGCGTTGTAATACGACTCTTCTCCCGGCTTGATCTCAATCCCCTGATTGCCATTGAGCAACCGGTAGGTGCCGAACTTTGATTGGCCCTGCTCTCCCATTTCGGTATATCCGGCATGGCGCAGGTAGTTGGCAATTTCGCGACCGTCGGCTTTCTGCCCAATGCGGACAGCGCGCGGCTGGGCAAAGATCTTGGCCGTGTTGGCAAAGATGGGACCGTAAAATCGCTTGTCTACGATCTTCTGATATTTGATGTAGTAGTACGAAAAGATCCCGAACATCACCAGACCGATGATCAGGAACGCAGCCACTCCGGCACGCAGAATGGGACTTTTCAGGCCTCCACGGAAGCCCTTCACGCGAGGGATTTTTACTTTAATAGCCAAGCTCAAAACTCCGGCGGAAACGCCATTAATCTCTCAGACGTGGCGGGCCAGAGCGTTACCTGCTGATGCTGAGGAGTTTTCGTCTTTCTCCCCTATTATATCCGTTTGTTGATGGAATTGGCGGTAAAGTCCAGATCAACCGGACGCACCACCATATCCAGGTGCACAGTGTAGTGGACAGAAATCCCTATTCCTTCCGGGCCGCGCGTCACCGTGATCTGGTCTTCCTTCAGCGTAACATCATTCTGTCTGGCTTTGGTGATAACAATCTGGCGCACGCCATCTTCACTGGTTTGCGTGTAGCTGTTGCGCCGCGCAATATCATCCAGGTCGTCCTGCAGCTTGTAATTGTTGAAATATGGAGGAACCATATTCCACGCAATATAGAATCCTGCTGCAATCACGGCCAGGAACAAAATTCCTTTTAATTTACCCATGCGTCACCCACACAAAGTCCGGTTACTGCTGGACTAATTGCTTGAATTGTTCTTCGATGCGGGCGATGTTAGCATCCTCTGATTTGCGTGTCGAGCGGGTAACCAGCTCAACCTTCCCTTCCGTAACCTTCTTGCCAACATTGATTCGATAAGGTATTCCCACTAGATCAGCGTCCTTGAACTTCACTCCCGGGCGCTCATCACGATCATCGAGCAGCACATCGAAACCCGCTGCCTCCAGCTTTTGCGCAATCTCTTCTGACGTCTTCATCAGGTTGGCATCAGTCACATTCGTGGGCGTTACCACGACATCAAACGGTGCAATCGAGCGCGGCAGCCAGAATCCGTCCGTATCATTATTCTGCTCAATCGCCGCGGTGAGGATGCGCTCAATACCAATCCCGTAGCTGCCCATAATGGGATTCACTTCCTTGCCGTCCTTATCCAGGACAGTTGCACCCATGGACTTGGCGTACTTGTATCCCAGCTTAAAGATGTGGCCAATCTCCATCGCCTTGCCGACCACCAGAGGATGGCCACAATTGGGGCAGCCTTCTCCGGCGGCGGCATTGCGCAGGTCAACCCACTCCGTAGGATAAAAATCCCGCAGAGGCGTCACATTCTTCAAGTGGTAATCCTCTTTATTCGCTCCCGGGATCAGGTTCTTGCGACCCTTAAGAGCGCTGTCTGCAAATACCAGCGGCAGTGAATCCAGGAGCAGGACCTGCGTGGACGAGCCGATCTGCTCTCCACTGGCCATGGCCGGAACTTTGACCGGACCAAGGAATCCTGCCGGCGACCCGAATACGCGACGAATCTCCTCATCGTGCATCGGCCGAAATTCCTTGCCGCCCAGAGCGGTGGAAAGTTTCGCTTCGTTCAGTGAATGGTCGCCGCGCAGCAGCACGATCACCGCACGCGTACGCTTCTCACCCGGATGCTTCTTGTCGTCTTCCATCTGCATCAGCGCCAGGGTTTTGATTGTCTGCGAGGGTAGAATGCCAAGAAATTTCGCCACATCTTCAATCGTCTTCAGACCCGGTGTGTGAACTTCTTCCGGCGCGCCATCACCCGGCAAATCCACTGCCGGCGGCAGCGTTGACGTTGCCTTTTCCAGGTTGGCTGCATAACCGCACTTCTCGCAGCTTGCCACCATGTCTTCGCCCGCGTCAGTGAGTACCATGAACTCGTGCGATTGTGATCCGCCCATGGCGCCGGAATGCGCTTCCACCACGGCATACTTCAGCCCGCAACGGTCAAAGATCTTGCGATACGTGGCGTCATGCTTCTTGTAGCTTACGTCCAGACCGGCAGCGTCTATATCAAAGGAGTAAGCGTCCTTCATGGTGAACTGGCGCACGCGGATCAATCCCGACTTGGGACGGGGCTCATCGCGAAACTTGTTCTGGATCTGATACCAGATTTGCGGAAGCTGCTTGTAGCTGCGCAGCTCCTTGCGGGCAATATCGGTCATGATCTCTTCATGAGTCATACCCAGACAGAGGTCAGCGCCTTTACGGTCTTTCAGGCGGAACATGTTGTCACCCATCACCTGCCAGCGCCCGCTCTGCTCCCATATTTCGCGCGGATGAATGGCCGGCAACAGAAATTCCTGGCCTATCTTGTCCATTTCTTCGCGAACCACCTGCGTAATGCGCTGTACCGTTCGCTGACCCAGGAACAGGTAGGAATAAATTCCAGCAGCCAACTGGCGGACGTAGCCGGAACGGACCAGGAATTTATGGCTGGCGACTTCGGCGTCTGCTGGAGCCTCGCGCAATGTGGGAATAAACAGTTGTGACCATCGATGCATGAAGTTTTTAGCGCCCTCAGAAATAACGGTGTTGAAAAAGAAGTTCTATTCTAGCAAGCTCGCTCACGAGCGTTTGAGACTCAAGCGCCGTGGCCAGCATTAGCTGTGAGAAATGCGCCCGGTTGGCTCTGGAAAACGCGCCGATTTCCATGGCGACTGCATCCAATATTGATATAAATTCCTAATCAGCGGGAGGTTGCCGGATATGTGGACACCGGACTTCTTCAAAAGAATCAGAGAGATGATCAAAACGCCTGAGCATCGCCTGGCGTGGATGATTGCCATAATTGCCGACACGCTACAGATCGTAGCGGCTCCATTCTTCGCCGAAGGCGGCATCTCCCCGCTGGATACCGGCCTGGATGTGATCGTTGCCGTGGCCCTGACTCGTCTGCTGGGCTGGCACTGGGCATTCCTGCCAACCTTTGCCACTGAACTTGTTCCCGGCCTTGACCTGATTCCAACCTGGACTGCCGCAGTGTTTTTTGTCACACGCGGACAGATTTCTGCCAGCGAGCCCGACAAAATTGAACATCGCACTGTTCAGGAGGATGGCTCGGAAATTCTGCCTCCGGGACCTGCGCCTGCACCTCGGGTGTAAAGAGCCAATCACACGCGCTCTTGAAATGGCGCATTTTCATCATTTTTTAGTCATTTACCTCCTGCTACCTTTGAACGGCTGAACGTGAACTGTATGTACTGACGATGAACGTGATGAACTGAACCCTTCAATCTGTGGATCCTACCCCAATACGTCAACTAGGATTTCAAAGCACTTATGCTAAGTCATCCCATCACTCGCCCGCGCCGTTCCTAAACTACCCGATTACTAAATTTCCCGATTACGCAATCTTGATTGCCCCCCACCCCTATCGCTCCATCCCAAGATCTAAAAGACTTACGCAAGACATCCCAGGCGCCGTGGTTTTCGCCTTTGCATTAGCTAGTTGCCAATTACCAATTGCCATTTGCTGCTGTATCAGCGTTTATCTGCGTTTATCAGCGGCAAAAGGTATTGAGTAATCACATCTGTCGTCGATCTCGGACGGTAAGTGCGTTTTTGTGCGCCCACCCGTCCGCCGGGTCGAAATGATTACCACTTAGATATCAGCCCGAGCCCGCCGGGCCAATTCGTAACCACATCTTCAAATTTTCAAAGAGATAAGTACTTCACCCCTCGGGGCTGCTTCACTATGCCTCATATCGGCCCGCCATACAACAAATCTAAAGTTTTCCTCCACAGACCGGCATGCGCCAGCAACTGCGGTAACACTCGTAGGACAAGTTCGTCTTATACAATGATCCAGCTTTGGTTCATGGGTTTATGGAATGGGTTTATGGAAATGATCCGATCGTGAATTGCCCGTTCGCCAATCAGTGGAGGAAACTGACCGTATGTTGAGCAAACATTTGAAATTCTGCGCCGTCCTTGCAATTGCCGCAACCATGGGCTGGAGCCAGACAGCCCCCGCACCCAAGAGCGGCGACTCCGGTAACACAAAGAAAGCTGGCAAGACGGCCGAGCCTCCCAGGACCAAAGCGCCAGCCAGCGCCGTGGCTAAAGAACCAAAGTTCGATATCGCTAATATCGACAAGTCACTGGATCCGTGCACGGACTTCTACGCGTACTCATGTTCCAAATGGATGAAGAACAATCCCATCCCCGCGGATTATCCTGACTGGGTCAGCTTCAATGAAGTCTCCGAATACAACCTGGGGGTGCTGCGCGCCATACTGGAGAAAGCCTCAGCCAATGATCCCAGGCGCAACGCGATCACGCAGAAAATCGGCGACTACTATTCCTCCTGCATGGATGAGACCGCCGCCAACAAGGCCGGCTACTCACCGCTTAAGCCGGAGTTGGCCAGGATCACCGCCCTTAAAGACAAAACCGAGATGATGGAGTTGATCGCCCATGAAGCCCTGATCGGCCCCAATCCTATATTTGGTTTCGGCGCCAATGCCAATATGACCATCGCCACTATTGATCAGGCCGGACTCACCCTCCCTGACCGCGACTACTATATTAAAGATGATGCTGACATGGTCGACGTGCGCAAACTCTTCCTTGAGCACATGAAGAAGATGTTCACCATGATTGGCCAGTCGCCTGCCCAGGCGGCGCAGAGCGCCGATACGGTCATGAAAATTGAAACCGCACTGGCTAAAGCTTCCATGGACCGCACGTTGCGTCGCGATCCTAAGAACCTTGATCACAAACTTGCGGTGGGCGAAATACTGGCCAGCGCTCCAAATTTTCATTTCGATCGCTACTTCGTGGCCGCGGGCACTCCCGCCTTCAAGGATCTGAACGTTACCAATCCTGATTTTTTTAAGCAGGTGAACCCCCTGATTGAATCCACTCCGCTCGATGAGTGGAAAACCTATCTCACCTGGCAGATGTTGAACAGCGTTGCTGGATGGCTGTCAGACGATTTCGTCGCCGAAGATTTCAAAATGCAGCAGGCGCTCAGTGGTCAGAAAGAGCTGCCGGCCCGCTGGAAACGCTGCACCATCTCAACCGACGGATCGCTGGGCGAGGCACTGGGCCAGCCTTACGTGGACGCAACGTTCGGCGTGGAAGGCAAACAGCGCATGCTGAAGATGGTGGATGCGCTGGAGCGATCGCTCAATCGCGATATCAGCGAACTTCCATGGATGACGCCCGCCACCAAGAAGGAAGCCATCATCAAGCTGAAGGCCATCCGCAACAAGATCGGCTATCCGGACAAGTGGCGCGACTATAGCAAACTGGAAATCAAACGCGGAGACATGGTCGGCAATCTGTGGCGTTCGACACAGTTTGAAGCCGACCGCCAGTTGCAGAAAATCGGCAAGCCCGTGGACAAATTGGAATGGGGAATGACTCCTCCCACGGTGAATGCCTATTACAGCGGCGAGAAGAATGAGATCGTCTTCCCTGCCGGAATCCTTCAGCCACCGTTCTTTGATAAGAACATGGATGACGCCATCAACTTCGGCGGTATCGGCCTGGTGATTGGACACGAACTCACGCACGGCTTTGACGACGAAGGACGGAAGTATGATCCGAATGGCAATCTGCGCGACTGGTGGACAGCCGAAGACGGCAAGGAATTTGAACAGCGCGCCGGTTGCGTGGCCGATGAGTATTCGAGCTTTGTCTCCATCGATGATCTTCATCTGAACGGCCGCCTGACATTGGGAGAAAACACGGCGGACAACGGCGGCGCCCGGATCGCACTCATGGCCCTGCATGATCTGATGGCCCAAAACAAACAGGATCCGGACAAGAAAATTGACGGCTATACGGCCGACCAGCGCTTCTTCCTGGGCTTTGCGCGCGTCTGGTGCGAGAACATCACGCCTGAACTCCTGCGCCTGGGCGCCCGCACGGACCCGCATTCACCGGGCAAGTGGCGCGTGAACGGCGTGGTACAGAACATGCCTGAATTCCAGAAAGCTTTCGGCTGCAAAGCCGGTCAGCCGATGGTAAGGGCAGCGGCCTGTCACGTCTGGTAGAACAGCCAGTCTTCCAACCTACAGCGAGTGGCCTTTGGGTCACTCGCTTTCTCTGAGCAATCGTTGACTAAAAGCGCGGTAGATAATGTGGTCACGAACAAGATTTTTC
>WNFC01000547.1_pt1 | contig 37791 bp, 32 predicted proteins | sample 5400541 | NCBI WGS metagenome assembly WNFC01 (sample SAMN13153342, study PRJNA577476) | soil metagenome | isolation source: 120 cm saprolite under Douglas fir tree site 2 hole 2 replicate 1 | place: USA:California | collected 2015-04-18
AGGAAGAGCACCCAGCGCGAGTCTGGACTGAAGAGATAGCCACCCGGCACATTGGTGACGCCGCTGCCCAAGCGCCTCACCGGGCCACCAGCGATCGGGGCAGCTTGCAATGTCCCGATCACCATTTGCGGCGGAACACCCTCCAATCGGGGTTTTTGGCCATCGGCCAGGTAGGTGGCGACCTTGCCGTCGGGGGTCAACCGGAGATCTGCTGCCGCGCCAAGCGCGAGAGGCTTGCCCACCCCCGCGGTGGCGGCACTGGCCACGGTGCTCTTCTTACAGCCAAAGACCGAGAGGAGGACTGCCGCGGCGACGGGTGCCGCCCAACGAACCGCCGGCGCCCGTTTGTGCGCGGGCCTGACCAGCGGATGCCCGGAAGTCTTAAGGCCTGCTCCGCGCATCCGTTCCGTTCGAGACCGCATCGCCCGTCGTCTGCTCCATCCCCGGCTCCAGCAGGGTGCACGCCCATTGCGCGAAGTCCGCGCGCGCCCGTTGAGCCATGCGGGCCCGCTTCTCCTGCTTTTTCACCCGTTCGGGCAAGGGAGGAAAGAGGGCGAAAATAATATTGGTGGGTTGATAGGAGTAGTTTTCGGGATGCGCCGCGCCGGTCACATGGCGATAGAGCGCGCCGAGCGCCGTTGTCGCCGGGGGCGGGGTCCATTCACGGTGCTGCAAGCGAGCCGCGATAGACAGGGCCACCAGATACCCGCAGGCTGCGGACTCCACGTATCCCTCGACTCCGGTGATCTGGCCGGCGAAGAACAGCCGTGGCTCGGCGCGGAGCGAAAAATCCGCGGCAAGAAGCCTCGGGGCGTCGATGAACGTGTTTCGGTGAATTTGGCCCAGTCTGAGAAACTCCGCCTGGCCGAGTCCGGGAATTTGGCGAAATATTCGCTTCTGCTCCGGCCAGGTGAGCCGCGTCTGGAAGCCGACCAGGTTGTACGCGCTGGCGGATTGATCCTCCATCCGCAGTTGAACGACCGCATGCGGGCGGCGGGCACTGCGGGGATCTTGAAGTCCCACCGGCTTCATCGGACCAAATGCCAGTACTTCGTCCCCCCGCTCCGCCATTACTTCGATCGGCAAACAACCCTCGAAGTATCGCGGCTCCTCGAAGTCATGAGGCGGCACCTTCTCCGCCGCGCGCAGCGAGGTCACGAAGGCGATGTACTCCTCGCGGGTCATCGGAAGATTGAGGTAGTCGGCTCCCCCGCCTTTGCCGTAGCGGCTCTGCGCGAAAGCGACGCTCATGTCGATCGAGTCCGCGGCAACGATCGGGGCGATCGCATCGTAGAAGTAGATCTTCTCTCCCACGAGGCGCGCCAGATCGTGCGTCAGCGCTTCGGAGGTGAGCGGCCCGGTGGCGATCACCGCCGTGCCTTCCGGAACGCGGAGGACCTCGCCGCGGCAAACCTCGATCCATGAATTGTTGGAAAGTCGGTGGGTCACCAGCGCGGAGAATCGTTCGCGGTCCACGGCGAGCGCGTCGCCGGCGGGGACGCGGCACTGATCCGCGCAACCAAGGACCAGCGAATCGAGGTCTCGCAGCTCGGCGTGGAGCAAACCGATCGCGTTCTCCGGGTTGTCGGAGCGGAAGGAGTTGGAGCAGACCAGCTCGGCGAAGGTGTCGCGCTGGTGCGCCGCCGACCGCCTCTCCGGTTTCATCTCCTGGAGCACCACCGGCACGCCCCGGCGGGAGAGCTGAAATGCGCACTCGCTTCCGGCAAGTCCCCCTCCAATCACCGTCACTTGCTGGGTCGCCATCACCTCTCCAACCGACTGCGTAGCAGCAAGCGTTCCCCGGCGAAAGTTTCGATGCCGTTGTTCTTAAGGCCCGGCTGCCGGGGTCTCGTCCCGCCGCTTACCTTACTGGCGAGACCAGTTCACTTCGGGATGGGCGGTTCCCATTGGCGAGGGAGTTCCTAGCTTCCCCTGTCGTCTTCGTCCCTACACAAGCAATCGGCAGGAGAAACCAGTGGTTAAAAACACGCGTAGGAAAGAGCTTCGGCGCATTCACCAGCTTTTGCAACGACGTCGGCGCGCCATCACCGAGACCGTTCGCGCGGTGCGCCGGGAGCTCGGGGATCTCGAGGCGCAAGAGCGCGGTCCGGAGAATGAAGAGAACGCGCAGAAGGAACTGGCGGACTACACGCTCTATCACCTCGCGGAGAACCAGAGGCTAGAGCTGCAGTTGATCGACATCGCCTTGAGACGGATAGAGAACGAAACCTTTGGCGTGTGCGTCGACTGCGGGATGGAGATTCCGTACGAGCGCTTGGAGGCACTTCCATTCGCGACGCGGTGCGCCGACGATGCCAGCCGCCGCGAACGGGATACGCTGGGCGGAAGTCAGGCCATTCCCTCGCTCTAGTCGAACAAAGGCCTTTCAGCCTTCAGCTCACCGACTCACCTCGGCCTCTTGCTGGATCACCACGAAGCGGTAGTTTTCCAGCTCGTTTTGGCCCGCGGTGTAGAGGACGGTGAGCAACAAGTCATAGGGAATCTTGCGATCGCCGATAATCGAAAGCTCGTGGTTGAACGGCGCCGAGGCATTCCGGGCGGCGATGTACTTGAGCTTGTCGACTTCCCTCTTCAGCGCCTGATCGAGCGGCACGACGCGCCGACCGTCCAGAAAGCGGGCGGGGATGGCGCTGTTTTCAATCTCTACCACTCTCTTGTCGCCGACGAGAATCCCCTTGGGGGTGATCGTCACCGCCACCGTGTCCTTGGGCGTGGCGCGGGTGGTGGAAATCGGTGGCCTGACGTCTTCCGAAGCGGTCACCGATACCGAGGAAGAGGAGTACGACTTGAGCAGGAACACCAGGATGATGGTCATCATGTCCATCATCGCCACGATGTTCAGCTCCCGGATCTCACCTGCTGCTTCTCGCTCATGGCGCCTCTTCCGTCCCAGGGCGCGGCGGAACATCATCCGCTCGCGGTCCCCCTCAGTACGCGGAGGCGAGATGTCGCCGACGCTTGCCATGCCTTACATCGCCGCCAGCGTAACGTCGGAGAAGAGGATCTTCCTCTCCTTCCCAAACGTCTCGCGAATCGCGTCCATGGTTTGAATCAGGGAATCGTAGGGAATGTCTGCCTCGGCGCCGATGATCACCTTCGTCTCGCTGGGGAACGCCTGCTTGATCTCGACCATTTTGGTGTTGAGGACGGCGAAATCGAACGACCCATCGCTTTTCTTTGGAATGGTCGGCGCGCCGTCCGTGCTCGAGGTGGGCGTCTGCCCTTCAGCCTGTTGGCTCAGCACCGCGCCGGTCCCCGCGACGAAGAAGCCTTTTTTCGAAATCAACACGGTGAGCAGAAGCTTCGGGGTATTGCTCTCGGGTGTCGCGGTGGCGGCAGTGCCGTAGTTGGGGGCGTTGACGTTGAGGGTGCCGAAGATCGCCAGACCGGTCATCGACAGCAGCATGAAGATGATCAGATTCATCAGGATGTCGAGATAGGGAACGATGTTCAGCTCCCCGAAGTCGAGCTCCTCCATCCTCAACTTTCGTTTCGAAAAGAACGCCATCTAGGCTTGTTTTTCGAAATCCATCGCCGATGTTTCACCGGCGTGACGCCTGGAGAGTAGGTTCTCCAGCTTCATCGCATTCAACTCCACCACTTCGACCATCCGTTTCGAATACGCGTTGAGGAACAGGTGGAACACGATGCAGGTGACGGCGATGGACAGACCGAAGGCGGTATTGTTCATCGCCTCGGAGATGCCCGCCGAGAGCAGGGCCTGCTTCTGATCGGCGGGGACGTTGCCCAACGACCGGAAGGTGCCGATCAACCCGACGATCGTTCCAATCAGCCCCACCAGCGTCGCGATGTTCGCCAGGGACCACAGCCACGAAATCCGCGTCTGGACCAGGGGAGTGTTCTCCAGAATCGCCTCTTCGACCGCTTTGGCGACCTCCAACTCGCCGCGATTTGCCCGGGTCAGCCCCGCGCGAACAACCTTTGCCAACGGCGCATTCGGCGCGGCGCCGCAGAGCTTGACTGCGCGATCGACGTTCCCGGTCAGCACCAGCTTGGTAACCTGCTCCATGAACGGGGGCGCATTGAGGTTGTAGCGGAACATCAGCGTAATGATCCGCTCGATAATCACCGCCACCGCGCAGGCGAGCCAGATGATGTTGACGTACATGAATGGTCCGCCCTCGTGGAAAAAGCTCTTGAGCGTATCCAAGGCGCTTCCTCCAGATACCGCAGGCGCTACCGCGATCACCGAGTCCACCATCCTACCGAAAATCGGGCTCATTAATTTTTGCGTCCTTTCACCAGCCGGCTTCGAAGCCCTGGCAGTCGCATCAGACGAGGCTTTTGAGGAGTCTCAGCAATCAGGAAAAGAGACGAAGATTATGCCCGTCCCGCCTGAGGTTCTGTCAAGGCAGGTTCTCGGCAATCGGCGTGAGAACTTTGCGCAGACTATGCGACCGAAGCCGCACCTTCCACCTGCTCCACGTTGCGCCGATAGGTGCATTCCGCGTTCGGGCAAGCGATGAAGGATCCGTCCTTTTTCGAATACTTCTGGAGCAAATAGGGAGAGGCACAGGTGGGACATGGCTCGGGGAGCGGGCGATCCCAGGCAGCGAATTTACACTCGGGATATCGGTGACAACCGAAGAAAATGCGCCCGCGTTTGCTTCGCCTCTGCGTCAGATACCCCTTCTTGCATTCCGGACAAGCCACGCCGATGGACATCGGTTTGGAGTTCTTACACTCCGGATAACCCGAGCACGCCAGGAAGCGACCGAACCGGCCGCGCTTTACCACCATCGGGCGATTGCACTTGTCGCACTTCTCATCCGTCGTCACTTCTTCAACGACGACGATCTTGCCATCGACCTCTTTGAAGTCCTTCGTATTCTTGCATTCGGGATATCCGGTGCAGGCCAGAAAGCGGCCCATCTTTCCCCACTTGATCACCATCGGACTTCCACACTTGGCGCAGGTCAGATCGGTCTTGATCTCTTCTCTCTTCACGTCGCGCATCTCTACTTCGGCCCGCACCAGGTCCTTCTTGAATGGCGTGTAGAAATCGCGAAGCACCTTCTTCCAGTCCGCTTGGCCCTCGGAGATCGAATCGAGCTTCTCTTCGAGATCGGCGGTAAAGGTGACGTCCATCTCGGTTGGGAAGTGCTTCACCAGCTCCACGGTGGTAATAGATCCCAACTCGGTGGGGTGGAACCGGCCCTCGATTTTCTCCACATATTTCTTGTCCTGGATGGTGGAGAGAATGGCCGCGTACGTCGAGGGACGCCCGATACCCTTCTCCTCGAGCTCCTTGACCAGACTGCCTTCGGAGAATCGAGGAGGTGGTTGGGTGAAGTGTTGCTCGTGCAAGAGATTGAGAAGCTTTAGCCGCTCGCCCTCGGAGAGCGGCGGTAGAGCGGTTCCGTCCTCTCCGATCTCATCTTCGCCGTTGGCTGGCTTTTCCCGTTCCGCTTCCTGCTCGGAAGCGGCGGTTGCTCCGTAGACTGCGAGGTAGCCGGAGAATTTGAGCAGAGAGCCAGAAGCCCGGAACAGGCCGCGCCCGGCGGTGATGTCCGCGGCGGTCTGATCATAAACCGCCGGCTTCATCTGGCAGGCGATGAACCGGTTCCAGATCAGCTCGTAGAGCCTGAACATGTCCGGTTCGAGGAAGGGTCGAACTCGCTCGGGCGGATGTTCCAGCGACGTTGGCCGGATCGCCTCGTGCGCATCCTGGGCCGCCTTCTTCGACTTGAACACCACCGGCTCATCGGGCACGTATTCGGCCCCATACTTGGCCGCGATCAGCGCCCGCGCCTCCATCACCGCGTCGTTAGACAGCCGCGTGGAGTCTGTTCGCATGTAGGTGATGAGTGCGGTCTGCCCTTCTTCCCCAAGCTCGACCCCTTCATAAAGGCGCTGGGAAAGCGTCATCGTTTTCTTCGCCGAGAAGTGCAGGCGGTTCGCCGCTTCCTGCTGGAGCTTGGAGGTGATGAAGGGAGCCGGAGCATTCCGCCGCCGCTCACGCCGATCCACCTTGGTAACGACGAAATCCGCCGTTCGAAGCTCGTCGGCGAGCGTTTGCGCCGTTGCTGCGTCGACGATTTCGGCTTTTTCGCCATCGACCTTGAGCAGCTTGGCGCGAAACGCGGGCGGGGAGGATGCCTCGAGGTCCGCCTCGATCGTCCAGTACTCTTTGGGAACGAAGGCTTTGATTTCGTTTTCGCGTTCGACGACCAACCTCACCGCGACGGACTGGACGCGGCCGGCCGAAAGACCACGGCGGACTTTTTTCCAGAGAAGTGGCGAAATCTCGTAACCCACCAGCCGATCGAGGATCCTCCTCGCCTGCTGGGAGTCGTAGTTCTCTCGGCTGAGCGCGCTTGGCTCAGCGATCGCCGCCTGGATGGCTTTCTTGGTGATTTCGTTGAAGAGAACCCGGTAGACGTGCTTGTGAGCGATCTCTTGACTGATGTGCCAGGCGATCGCCTCACCTTCGCGATCCGGGTCCGTCGCCAGGAAGACCTTGTCGGCGCCATCCGCCGCTTTCTTGAGCTCGGCAAGCACCTTCTCCTTGCCCTTGATCACCTGGTACTGCGGCTTGAATCCGTGCTCGACATCCACCCCCATCTTGCTCTTGGGGAGGTCCTTCACGTGTCCAACCGAAGCTTTCACCACGTACGACGAGCCGAGATATTTCTTGATCGTCTTCGCCTTGGCCGGTGACTCCACCACCACCAGATAGCGAAGCTTGCCTCCTTTTGTTGGCTCCGCGGCGGCGGGCTTTTCCTTCTGCTTCGACGAGCTGGAAACGCGTGCACGAGTGGCGCGGCGGGGCGCGGTTCTCGCCTTGCGCGCCTTGCGGGCGGGTGAAGCGACCTCGAGCTCGGGCACCTCGGGCTCGGCAAGCTTCTGCACCGCCAATCCGTTCGCGTTGGCCTTTGAAGTCCGTTTGGGCATTCCGTTGATCCTTAAACCCTCTGGTAACGTCTACCAGGATGTTGAACCACCAATCCCATTAACTCCAACTCGCACAACGCGCTGATCAGAGATCCCGATGGCAGACCGCAGGCCAGCAGGACGTCATCCAAGCTCAGCGGCACCTGGCCGACAACGCCGTAGGCGATCCTTGCGTTGTCACTGAGGGAATCCAGATCCAATGGAAGGCCCGCCTTTCGGGGCCGGGCGCTCACACCGGGGACAATGCCCACCGCCGCCCAGGCGTCCTGCGGAGTGAGACATAACCGCGCATGTCCAGATCGAATCAGGCCATTGCACCCGAACGCAGCCTTGTTGTTGGCTTCTCCAGGCATGGCGAGCAGCGGCCGTCCCTGGAGGACCGCGGCCTGCGCGGTATGCAACGCGCCCGAGGGAATTCCCGCGCGCAACACCAGCACCGCGTCCGCCGCACCGGAGATGAGTCGATTGCGGCGCGGAAAGGTCGTCGTGCTCGCCCGAACGCCGAGCGGGAGCTCGGTGAAGAACATCCCGCCTCCCTTCAACACCTTCGGCAGAAGGCTGGCTTGCGGCGGATCCAGCTCGTCCAGGGCTGATCCGGTGAAGGCCCACGTTTCAGCCCCGACCTTGAGCGCTCCCTCATGGCACTCGCAGTCAACGCCGATTGCCGCTCCGGAGACGATCCCGACCCCGCCTTCCGCCACCTCGGAGGCGAAGTGTTGCGCGAACGGAAGGAATCCCTGGTCAGGACGACGACTTCCGACCATCGCAATCCGGCGTCGCGGCGCGCTCGGTGTTCCCCGGAAGAAGAGCACCGGGGGCGGATCGGCAATCTCGACCAGTCGCGGCGGAAACGCCGGGTCGCCGGGGAAGGCGATGCCGACGTTTGCTCGGCGCGCTCGTTCCATCATGCACTCACCCAGGTCGCTCATCTTCCTCACTCGGGACAACATTTCTCGAACCGGCACCGATAAGCTAAGCGCGCCCACCCATTCGTGCGGCGCCAACCCCAACACTGCAGTCACGTCGTTCCCGAAGAAACCCACAATCGCGGCGAAAGTCTTTGGGCCGATTCCCGGCACAGCCCAGAGGGAAAGAATGGCAAGCCGTTCACGGTCGTTCAGCAGCTCCGTCGCCCTCAAGCCCGCCCCTCCATCGTTGCGCTGCGAGCGCACTATACTTCGGCGGGTCCGACAGGAAGGACCGGTTCGTATAAGAGCCGGCCGCGCGTTCGTCAAGTTCACGCCCGGCGCCAAAGGCGCGTCACCGCGCCCGACAAGGGCAGGACGACCCATCCCCCTGGCAGCGATTACCGCAGCGCGGTTCGCGGTTCCTTCGCGGCTTCCGGTCTCATCTCCACGCGATCGCCGTGGACGATCTCGCGAAGCGATCGGGTAAGCAGGCACATGGTGGCGACGTCCTTCACCTCGATCGCTATACACGTCCCCACGTCCTCGGTGGGGAGACGGGGGTCGCGCTCGCGCGCCGGGTTGAGGAATGCCTCCGGACTGATCGGGTCTTGCTGACGAACGACGGTGAAGGTCTGACCGGGTTGGACGCCGTCCGAGCGCCCTTTGTCGATGATGATCACGTTGTGCTCTCCCAGCGTGGTGAGGTACGGAATCAGCGCGCCGATCACGTAGCCTTTCAGCTCATGGTCGTTGGCTCGCCGCTCGATCACCTCCTTGAGTTGTTCGCCCGCCGGCCCGATCAGATCGCCGCGGTGCACCTCGTCCCAGGTATCGGGATTCACTTGCGCGGTCACCACTTCGTTCGACAACTGGGTCACCCGCACGGTTCCGAGGATGTGCGTGAGGTAGCCGACTTTGCGGTGGGTGACCGGGTGGATGACTTCCGCTTCGGTTCGGAAGATCAGGTATCGCTCGCCCACTTTCACTGCGGTGCTTCTGGGAAATTTGACGTAGACATGGTCCGGATACGAAAACATCAGGGTTTCCGCGAACGACGAGGCGATCACTCCGACCCGATCGAGCTGGTTTGCGGTGAGGAAGCCCTGGTGCGCGACCCTGATTCCGCGCGTCGGCCGGTATCCGATCTTTCCTGAAACCCTGACCTCCGATTCGTGGTCGAGGTCGATCGAATCGGGCGACTTGACCTGTTCGCTGTCCTCGCCGGAACCCGCGCCGGGCTCGGTGGCCACCTCGACTTCTGACGGGGCTTCCTCCCCCCCAGAAAAAAATCGCACCCGGTTGCCCGGATAGATCCAGTGCGGGTTCGCGATTTCCGGATTGTAGGACCACACCTTGGGCCAGTACCACGGACTGCCCAGATATCGCTGCGAGAGGTCCCAGAGCGTGTCTCCCTTGACGACGGAATGCACATCATTGGGCGCGCCGGCATTGGGCGACGCGGGCGTGGATGGCCGAACCGGGCGCTCGGATACTTCGCTCTCCTCCTGGTCGTCCTCAGCGCCGTCCTGCTCCTCCGCCTTCTCCTCCTGCTTTTCCGCCGCGGGGATCCGAACCGACGTCGGCTTCGTCGCCGCCTCCGCGGTTGCAAACATCAAGCAGATTGTCACGATCCAGGTGCGGCGCATCGAACGATCCTTTCCAAGAACTACGGCGGGAGTGAAGCGAGCCGCTGCGTGGCTTCGGTCGCCGCAGCGCTACCCGGATACTTGTTCACCAACTGAGTATAGAGAAGACGAGCCTCGCCGGACTTCTTCAGCCGGACGCGGCACTCGGCGAGCCGGAGCATCGCGTCGCGCAGCTGGTCGCTCGCCGGGTACGACGAAAGCAGCTTCTCGAAGGCGCTCGCCGCTCCGTCGAACTTGGACTCAGACATCAAGCCGACGCCAACGAGGTAAAGCGCGTCGTCCGCTCTGGGGTGTCGCGGGTTCTCGGCTGAGAATCTCTGCAATCGGGCGATGCCCCCTGAAACGTTGCCGGTCCTCAAGGCGGCAACTCCTTCCGCGTACTCGGGATCGAGAGATCCGTCGCTCACCCGGCTGGCGTGCGCGACCCGCGAGACCGGGGGAGGCGGGGCATCGAGAATTTCCTCGACCACCTCCAGCGGGGGTTCGACCACCGGCACCGCCACGCTGATCTTCGGCGGCGGAGTGGATTTCGGCTTTACCTTCACCACGGTAAGCGAGGGAACGTCGCGCGGACTGTTGATCGCGGGGATCGGACCTGTGGTCGCCGGAACTCTCCTCTGACTTTCCAGCTGATCGATTCGGCGGATCAGCCTGGTGTTCTCTTCTTGCAGGGACCGAACCTCGGTTCGCAGCGCAGACACCTCCGCCTTCGAAACGGAGCTCGAAGCGCACGAGACCAGCGCAAGCAAAGGTATGGTCAAGAGCAGGAGTCGGATGACTTGCTTACTCCACAGACACAGCGACGTCAGGGGAAGCGAAGGAAAATGATACGAAGTCGATTTCGCGGGCGTCAAGGAAGCTCTTCGGCGCGCGGTGATGCTCCGGCGCGGCACACGCGCCCACATCGGCGAAGGTGATCAGAAACTGCACACAACGAACCCCATTTGCCTTCCGGTAGTTCCCTTGTCGCGACGGTGCGAAAAAAAATCCCCCGCGTCGCAGGAGGTACACCCGGGAAGCAGATCGATGTTTTCGCTGCGGACCCCCGCATCGACCAGGGTCTGATGCACCGCACGGGGAAGATCGAGGTGTTGCTGGCCGGCGCTGGTCCGAACGACCCTCGAACCGAAAAGCGCGACGAACCGATCGGAGAGCGCGGTCGAAACCGCGTAACAGCAGGCGCGAATCGACGGGCCGATCGCCACCAGCAGCCTCGAGGTAACGCCTCCGCGCGAGACCAGGGCTTCCACTGCTCGGGCCGCGATTTTCAGCTCGGTACCCCTCCATCCCGAGTGTACCGCCGCGACACGGCAACTTCCCGTGTCCACGATCAAGATTGGCACGCAGTCGGCCACTCGGACCGCAACCGCGGAGCCGGCGGAGGCCGTCCAGAGCGCGTCCGCTTCTCCACATGCGGAGGTCAGCTCCGCATGCGGATCCGGCACCACGTCCTCGAGCACGCGAGCGCCATGCACTTGCGCCGCGGTCTGGATTTGAGAGGAACGAATTCCGACTTCCCGGGCCAGCGCACGGAGATTCTCCGCCACGTGCTCCGACGAATCCCCGACGCTCAGGCTCAAGTTCAGCGAGCGATAGGGGCCCTGGGACACCCCGCCGTCGCGCGTGGTGAAACCGTGCGGCACGGGAAGCAGGCGAGATGTGTGGAACCGTAGAGTCATGCGCGGATTCTTAGTCTACGCGGTCTGACCCGACCCGCCGTAATTGGACGGGTTTGACAACCTAGTCCAACCCCAGAAAAGATCGGTTGTGAGACTGCGGTATCCTGGGGCACGGATGGCGTCGGGCGACAGCTCGCTTCGCAAAAGACTGCTGTGGCGCGTAGCGCTTCCCGGAGCGCTCGCGGTACTGGCCTGTGGCGCCTTGTGGTGGAGGGCGTCGTCTGCTCACGCGTTGTGGGCTCAACCGCTCCTGGTGGGCGTGCTGCTCGCAACGCTGATCGTCTGCGGCGCCGCGCTTTGGATCGAGGGTCGGCTGATGCGCCCCCTGCGCCAGCTTGGTCGAGCGGTTCACCGAGCGGCCGAGGGGGATTTCGTCGTTCGGGCGGTGGCGCCGGCGGGTAACGGTGAAGTCGCGAGGTTGGCTGCATCGTTCAACCACCTTCTCGCCCGGATCACCGCGCTTCAGGCAGACGAAGTGGATGTTCAGCGCGATCTCGCCGACGCTCACGAGAAGCTCAAGCTGCAGCAGGCCTTCGAAGAGGCCAATGCGCTCCTCGAGAGGCGTCTCAATGAGCTTTCGCTGCTCTACGAAGTGGCGCGTTCCTTCACCTCAACCCTTGAGCTGCCGGAGCTTCTGGCCCGGATCAGCACTCACGTGGCGGAGCGCCTTTCGATTCCACAGTTTTCGATCATGCTCCTCAACCCGGACGGGACCCTCGAGGTGAAAACCGCCTATCCCCCGGGCCAGGGCACCGAGCGCATCCGGTTCCGCAGCGATGAGGGGGCCTGCGGAAGGGCTGCCCAAACGCACACCGCGGTGTACATCGCCGACGTGGAGTCCGATACCGCCATCTTTGTCGCCCGGCCGGGCGCCGCACGCGAAATCGGATCGCTTCTCTGCGTACCGATGATCCATCACGAGGAGGTACTGGGCGTCCTCAATTTTCAGCGTCCGCAGAAAGACAGCTTCGGGTCGGAGGAGATCGAGGTGCTCACCGCGATTGCAGACCAGGCGGCTCTGGCGGTGAAGAACGCCCGTCTCCACGAAGAAACGGTTGCACTGGCGATTACTGATCCATTGACCGGAATACCTAACCGCCGGCATCTTTTTTCGCGGCTGGACATGGAGATCGCGCGCGCCAACCGGTTCGGCAACCAGGTGTCGATCGTGATGCTCGACATCGATCATTTCAAGAGCTTCAACGATGCCGCGGGCCACCGAGCCGGAGACGGGGTCCTTCGACAGGTCGCTGCGTTGATGAAGGGAATGATCCGAAAGGTCGACATCCTGGGTCGGTACGGCGGCGAAGAATTCCTCCTCATCCTCCCCCAGGTGACCAAGGTAGAGGCGATGGAGGTCGCGGAGAAATTGCGCCGCGCTGTCGCCGGCGCCTCACTCGACGTGCCTCGCAACCCCTCGCGGATCACCATCTCCGCGGGGATCGCCAACCTGCCCGTGGATGCGACCTCATGGGAGCGACTGGTCGATTGCGCCGACGCCGCGCTCTACGCTTCCAAGCGGGCGGGGCGCAACCAGACCACATCCTACGCTCAAGGGATGGAGCTCCATCCGGGCCGAGAGCGAATTTCCCCGGCCAAGCGCGCCTTGGCGAGCTCCGGCAACTAGGGAATCGTCATCGCGTGGAGGGAGGGAGACGGCGTGCTGTCAGGGCCACCGCCACGGCTGAGCGTCCTGAACAACACCGTCGTTCCCGACTTGGCGTTCTTGATGATGCGTTGAGCCTCGGCGAGGCTTCGCACCGGCTTCTTGTTTATCTCCGTGATGACCATTCCCTGAACCAGGCCGGCGTTCTCGCCGGGTGAGCCCGGGGTGACCTCTGCGATCAGCACACCCTCGACCGCGCCGCCGAAACTCTGCGCGTATCGCTGATCAAGGTTGCGCAGGGTCAAACCGCTCTTCTGCTGCCAGCTGCCTTCATCATCGCCGCTGTTGTTCTGACTCGACTGGTTGAAGTGCTCGAGATCCGGTCGCATCGCGAGCTTTACTTGCAGATCCATCTGCTTGGTTCCGCGGTAGACATTGAGCGTCGTCGTGGTGCCGGGCCGCTTCAGCGCCACGGCGCGCGTCAGCGCCCCAGGAGACGAAACCTTTTGCCCATCGATCGCAGTGACCACGTCCTCCACTTGCAGTCCCGCCTTCTTCGCTGGCCCTTCCTCTCGGACCTCGGTAATCACGGCGCCCTCTTTCACTGGCACTCCGAGCCCCTTCGCCAGATCCGGTGTGAGAGACTGGATGCCCACGCCGAGGTACCCTCGCGAAACCGATCCTTCCTTCTCAAGCTGCGGCAGCAAACCCTTTGCAATATTGGACGGCACCGCAAACCCGATTCCCGTGCCGCCTCCGACAATGGCGGTGTTGATGCCGATCACCTCACCCCTGAGGTTGAACAGCGGGCCTCCAGAGTTGCCTGGGTTGATCGCTGCATCTGTCTGGAGGAAGTCGTCATAGCGGGTGGCACCGATCTCCCGGCTCTTTGCGGAGATGATTCCCGCGCTGACACTGGATGCCAGGCCGAAGGGGTTGCCAATCGCCACCACCCAATCCCCGACGCGCATCGCGTCGGAATCGCCCAGCCTGACCACGGGAAGATTTTGCACGTTGCCGCTCAATTGGACGAGCGCGACATCGGTGAGGGGATCCCGCCCGACTGCCTTACCCTCAAACTCACGGCCGTCATCGAGCTTGACGCGAATGGCCACTGCATCCTGAACGACGTGATTGTTGGTGAGCACCAGTCCCTTCGAGTCAATGATGAAACCGGAGCCCGCGCCCTGGCGCATCTGCTCCGATCCTCGCGGGCGATTTCGTCCGCCACGACCAAAGAAGTGGTCGAAGAAATCGTCGCCTAAATCTTCGCCCATCGACAAGCGAGGGCCGGTAACCTTCGACCGCACCTCAACGTTGACCACCGCGCCCTTCACCGCCTCTACCAGCGGCGCGAGAGAGGGGAGAGCCGCCTGCACTTCTTTTCCCGGCGGTGCGCTCTCTGCGGCGAACCCCCGAGGGACCGCCATCAACAGGGCGACGAGAGGAACGACAAGTGTTGCTGATCCGAATCCAATTCGAGATTTCATAAGCCTCATTCCTAATTGAGCCGCGACTAATTCGCCGCGAAGCTACCCGACAGACTTCACCGGCGATCAACGATCTTCGCGGGTTACGTCTTCCCCGGCGCCCATTTCAACTTATTTCTGCTGCGCGTAAACCCGATAATCGATGTCCGTGAAGATATTGTCCTCCGCTTCCAGCTTTTCGAGAAAATCGCGGCCAACGGCATGGCCCCTGAGCCCGTCGTGCAGCTTCTGGAATGCCTCCGCGTGCTGCAAGGTGCGACTGTTCGCATAGTCCACCATCGTTCCGGTCTTCATGATGAATGCCCAATCAGAGGACTGTGCGAGGAGGAGCTCGCGGGCAGCCTGATTCAAGGCCCTTCGCTCGAGACCCTCGGGGTGGGGGAACTCGCGTGCCAGAGCCGCCATCTGCTCCCCACAGCGGAAAAGGTGCCTATAGATCCAGTCATTGGATTCATCGAGCCAGGTGCTGGCATAGCCGCGCTCGCCCCACGAGCTCATCGTCGGCGTCGAGATTTGCTGCTCCGAGTTTTCTTGAAGGTATTCCGGCGGGGTCACCAAACGATAACCCGACGGCCGGGATGAGCTTTCCCGAAGCACCGCTTCAAGGAACGCAGGTCCCTCGAACCACCAGTGACCGAACAGCTCCGCGTCATAGGGGGCGGTGACGATCGGAGCGCGATCCCCCATTCGTGCGCCGAGCGATTCCAGCTGACGTTCCCGGCTCGAGACAAAGTCTTTCGCGTGCAGGGCCGCCTTTTGCCTGGCGCGGTCAGGCTCATAGACCTCTTTGCGATCGGTGGGCCCGGTGATCCGGAAGTACTTCAGCCCGGTGTTCTTCCGCTCCCCGGTCGCCTGGATGTACAGGCGCACATACGAGTATTCGAGATCCCAACCGATGTCCCGGTAGAACTCGCGATAGTCCGGATCCGACGGGTAACCGTGCACCGCGCTCCATACCTGAGAGGAGCTGTCCGGGTCGCGAGCAAAGGCAGCAACGCCCGGCTCGGTATAGACCGGCGCGTAGACACCGTAGACCGGTTTCGGGTCACCCCGCATCAGACCGTGCGTGTCGAGAAAGAAGAAGCGAATCCCGTGCTCCGCGAGTATCCGCTCCACCCCCGGGAAATAGCCGCACTCAGGGAGCCAGATGCCGGTCGGTCCGCGGCCAAACGTTCTCCGATAATGATCGACGCCCACCGCTACTTGAGCGCGAACCGATTCCGGTTGTTCCCGCAGCAGGGGCAGGAAGCCATGCGTGGCGCAGGAGGTGATGATTTCGAGATGTCCGGCCTGCTGCAGGGCAGCGAATGCCGCAATGAGATCCCCTCGGTAACGCTCGTGAAACGCGCGTTGAAGACTCGCAAAACGATCGCGGTAGAAGCGGGCCACCGGTTGAAAGGTCGAGTCCTGCCGCGTCCGAAGCACCTCCTTTTCGGTGAGCTCGCAAGTCCGGGCAAGTTGCTTGGCATAGCGCTGCATCAAGAGATCATCGCGAAGCATCGAGATCAGCGTCGGGGAGAGGGTCATCGTGACGCGAAAAGGCGAGCGTTCCTGGGCCAAGCGGTCAAACGCCTCGAGAAGGGGAAGATAGGTCTCGGAGATCGCCTCGTAGAGCCAGTCTTCTTCCAGAAAGTCCTCGTGCTCCGGGTGCCGTACGAACGGCAGGTGCGCATGGAGGACCAGGCAGAGATACCCCCTCATTGGGATCTACGGACGACCGGACGGTGAAAACAACCAGCTTCGGCGATCGGAGCTGCGGCGGTCGGAGCTCGCATCCGTAGGCCGCACCAAGGTCTCCGGATCGAATCGCGCGGCGAGATCGCGCGCCCGATCCCGGTCGAGAGTCCGCAAATGGACCTCATCGGAATCCAGGCCCGCCTGACGTAGGTCCAGCTCCCACGGAAGCCGCATCAATCGAATGTCGCCCTGCAAATTTCCGCGTCCGGGCAACTCCACGGTATTGCTCGAAAAGCCGAGTTGCCTGGATTGCCCCCGGAGCCCAACGAGGTGCGCCTCGACCCGGTAACGATGACCCGGACGCAGGTGATGGACGTAGAAGCTTCGCGATTCCGGCGTGAACTCCGCTTCCCGCACCAGCTGATCCCCCTCTAAGACTCGAAGAACGGCGCGAGGTGACTTGAGGCCACGGGCAGCCTCGTCGCGGCTTTTTCTGGGAAAATCCCAGAATACGAAAAGCGTCTCCGGGTCGCGCGCCAAAGCGTGTAGGCGATCATCGCCTTCGCTGAGCGAAACCTCTGCACCTCGACCATTTCGGTTCAAGGGGGCACGCGGACTGAACGCTTCGGTCAAACCGTGCCGGCGCGCTTCATTCTCGCCGGCAACGCGTGCGATGAAGAAACCTTCGATCAGCGGTTCCGCTTTGCGCTGCGGCGCAATGCCCGGGCCCGCTCCTTCATTCCGTAAGATTGGTGCGGCGCCGTGTTGGTCGCCAGGGAACACCGTCAATCTCGCCCGCATCCCTCGCTTGACCACGCCGGCAAGTGGGCCCGCTGTCTTGGCCGCCTTCGCCGCCGGCGCCGGTTTGACGACTTTCGCCGACGCCGCGCCCTTGGAAGCCCTGCTGCCAAAGCCGGCCTTGAGCGCGGCGATCAACTCCGCCTTGGTCTTGAGTTTACTGCGACCACGGCCTAGGTGCTTTCGCGCCAGCTCACGCAAGTGGCGCACCGTCATCTTTTTCAAGTCATCCATGACCACGCTCGGATAACGACATACGGCGGCGCCGGTCAACCCCTTTGACGACTGCGGTCGCGTGGAGGCCGCTCGAGCAGACGCACCACGACATATACCAAACGACTACATCGATGCTGACTCCCCGCTCGCATTCCTTTTCAGCGGGTCGTCCGGCTGAGTAGGATGACGATCGCAGCTTTTACTGCTGCGGCAAGGTCCAATGGAGCGCCGGGTACTCATCGTCGAAAACCAGAACGACTTCGCCCTGAGCATGGCATCGGTGTTGAAAAACGCCGGCTACCAGACCGCGATGGCCGAGAATGGGGCGGAGGCCCAGCGTGAGCTGGAGAAGCGGCGCCCGGATCTGGTGGTTCTGCGGGCCGAGCTGCCCGACCAATCCGGATTCGTTCTCTGCGGCTACATCAAGAAGGGGAAATTTGGTCAGAACCTGTCCGTGCTTCTGCTCACCTCCGACGTTGGACAAGAGGGTTTGGCCCAGCACTCGCGCAGCACCAACGCCGCGGATGGCTACTTGAGCATTCCTTTCGAAATGGGCGAGCTGGTGCAGCTGGCCACTTCGATCGCCCCGTTGGAAACAGCTTCGCCGCGCGATGAGATGGATGAATCGATCGACTCGGCACTCAGTGGCAATCCGAACAGCGCCGCCGCAGCTTCGACCGCGGAGAGCGATCCGGGGCAGGCCACTCCCCCGCCCTTGCGGGCTCCGGCGCTGGGGGCTCCGCCGCGCCTGCCCAAGCGGGAAAGGCGCAGCGCGATCACCGAGGACGATCGGTCCTTCCTCGATCGAGCCTTCCAGTCCATCGCCGACCGGAAAGCCGAGCTCCTCGCGGAGTCCCGGCAACTCAAACGCTCTCCGCCTCGGCGAGAGCTGATGAGCTCACCGGAGGGAAAGGTCCAAATCCTCCGGGAGGAGCTCAAGGTCCGAGAGGCCCAGGTCGCTCGCATTTCCGAAATCTGGGGGGTGCGCGAACGGGAGCTGCTCTCGGTGGAGGATCGCCTCCACGAGAAGGACGTCGAGGTGCAGGGCCTCAAGATGCAGGTCGACGACCTGCTCCGGCGCTTCAATGATCTGCAGCAGAGCATGTTGCAGAAGGAGCGCGAACACGGAGCGACCGTCGACGACCTGCTTCTCCAGCGCGTGGCGAACGAGAAGGATCTGATCGAGGTTGTGGCTTCCAAGGAGAAGGAGATCAACGTCCTTCGCCAGGAGGTCAGCGCGCGCGCCGACGAATTGTCCGAGCGAACCTCCAAACTGGAATCGACGCGCTCGGAGTTTCAGCAACTGGAAAAGCAGTTCGGGGTCGCCACGCTCGAGTTCGAGGTCAAGGAGCAGAAGCTCACCGACGAGGTCAAGGCCCAGACCGCCGAAAATTCAGCGCTCAAGTCGGATCTGGACGCCAGTCGCAACGAGCTGGCCCAGACGATCTCCAACCGCGACTCTCAAAAGATTCATTGGGAGGAGGAACAGCGGGCGCTGGGCGAGCAACTGGAGCGTACCCGCGAAGAGCGCGACGTGACGGTGCGCGGTCTGGAGACCCAACTCGCCGACGCGCAGGGCCTCTCCGTCCAGGCGGCAGGCGAGATCGAGCGCCTCAAATCGGAGCGGGTGGAGGTCGAAAGCCGGCTGCGGCAAGAGATCGCCGGCCTGGAGAGTGGGCTCAGCGAGTCCGAGAATCAGAGTGAGCAGCTCCGCACCGACCGCGACCAGCTCGTTCTGGACACCACGGATCGGCTCCGGGAGCGGGATTCGAAAATCGCCGGGCTGGAGCTGGAGATCGCCACTGCGGTCGCACGATTCGACCAGCTCGAAGCGGATCTCAATGCCCAGATTCAGCAAAAGCACGAGCAGCTCGGGGAGCTGGAGGGGGAAGTAGAAGCTTCCAGGGCCCAGCTGGCGGATCGAGAGCAGGAGCTCGGAGCGGAGCTTTCTGCCTTAAGCGATGCGAAGAATCAGCTCGAGCTGCAAACGACCGAACGCCTCACCGCCGCGGCAAAGACGATCGCCGACCTCGAAGGAAAGCTCTCGCAAGCCGAGTCCGAAAATCAGGCCGGAGCCCGGCGTCTTGACCAGGCGCAGGAGGAGCTCTCGACCACCCGGGAGGCACTGGCGGTCGCGCGCGGGCAGCTGGCCAAGGCCGCGGAGGAGCGGGCGCAGCAGGAATCGGAGATCAAGGCCACCCACGAACGGGAAAAGGAGCTCTCCGGACAGCTTTCGCAACTTCAGAACACCCTCTCCGCGGCGACGGCCAACTACCAGGCGGAAGAAGCCGCGCATCGCGGCACCACCGATACCCTGGGCGGCCAGATTTCATCGCTTCGCGATGACCTCGCGCGCAGCGAGGCGACTTCCGCCGATCTGTCAGACCAGCTCTCAGCCACCAAACAGGAGCTGGGCGCCCGCGTCTCCGAAGTTACCCAGCTTGCCTCGCGGTTCGCCCAGGCGGAGGACGCTCGCAACGACCTCGAAGATCGGTTGCAGACCCTGGAGGAGCAAGCCAAACGAACCGAGGAAATGCTCCGGAATGATCTGGCTTCTCGAACGACCGAGTTGGCGGACGCCCAACAAAAACTGTCCGGGTTGATGCAGGAGAAGCAGCGACAGGTCGAGGCGCTTACCCGCGAGGTGTCTGTCAAGTCCGAGCAACTGCGCCAACAGGAGACCAAGCTCCGCACCGCCGCCCAGGAGGCGAAGAGAGAGCAGGACCACCTCGCCGCCGCGACGGCCGAGTTGGACAAGACGCGCAAGGCGCTCACCGAGAGGAGCCGGCAGGCGGAAGCCATCTCGCAAGCCCACGCCAAGGCGATCGCCGAGCAGGAAACGCTCAAGGAGCAGCTCGGCACCCAATTTCAGGATGCCGAGCAGCGCGCCGACGATCTGGGGGTCCAGCTCGAGCGGGAGCGGTCAGAGCGGAAGCGGGCGGTGGATCAACTCACCGCTCTGTCCACCCGGGCCGAGCGGCAGGTGGCGCAGGTCAATCAAGAAGCGAAGGCGCGGGCGGGAGAGCTGGAGCACAAGATCAAGGAAGCCCACGACCAACTCGCTCATCGCGCCCACAAGATCCAGGAGCTCGAAGCCGCGTTGGAAACGATACATTCCGGCAAGTCTCGACTGGAAAAGGAGCATGCCTCCAAGCTGTCTTCCCTGGAGTCGAGATCCAATGAGGCCACGGCGCGCCTCGCCGCCGCGATCAAAGAGCGAAAGGAGATCGAGGGCCGTCACTCGAAGGAGCTCGAGGATCTCGCCGGCAAACAGAAGGTGGAGCTGGAGCGGCGGGATGCCGTTCGGCTCCAGGAAGTCGCCCGGCTGCAACACGCGGTGCAAGAGAAGAGCAAAGCCCTCAAGGTCGTCGAGCTGGAGCTCGCCCGCTATCGAACCAAGGCCACGGGCAGCGCGGCGACCAAGCCCGCCCCCGCATCCAGCCCCGCCCGCCCCCCTGCTCCGTCGCCCGTCCAGGCGCCGCCGAAGACCCCTCCGCCGGCAAAGTCGTTTCCCAGCCACGGCCAGGTCTCTACCGGTGACTCCCATGCAATGCCGACCTCCACTCCTCCCAGGACCCCTCCACCCCGCCCGGCCGGAATCTCCTCCTCAGCCAAGCCGGCTGCGCCCGTGGGGCAGGCGATTGGAGAGCGCGAGCGGGTGGTACTGCCGCCCGCGGATCCCGAATCCGACGACGATTGGAACGCCCTCGTCGACGAGCTCGACAAGTAGCAGTTAGCAGTCTGCTAGCGCGCCGGCAGCCGAGCCCAGGATACCTGTGAATGGGGAGAGCCGCGCTCAGGCTGAAGCCCGAGCCTTTTCCATTCCACCGAATAACGGGGGCCCTTCACCAGCACGCTGCGCCGGGCCACCCGCCGAGCGTCCTCGAGCGCGGCGGCGGTGAGCGGCGCGTGCTCGGCATGCCGCCGGAGGATTTCGAAAGCGGGCGAGCACTTCCGGGGCCGGTCGAACATCGGATCGAAGAGAATCAAGTCGAAGATCTTGTCCGGTTGGCGCGCGAGGAACTCGAACGCGTCCGCGTGCCGGACATCGATTCGGCAGGCCCGTGGCCCCTCGAACGCCGGCAGACCCGACGAAACCAGAGCATAGATCGCCAGGCTCTTTTCCAGGCCGACCACGCTGCCGGTTTGACCCACCGCGTGGGCCGCCACCAGCGCGTCCCCGGCGAGCCCCAGGGTGCAATCGAGCACCGAATCACCCGGTTGGAATGCCGCCAGATCCAGCAGGCGATCCTCGCGCACCTGCGCCTGGAGCCGCTTGATCCGAAGGCGGGCCATCCCCGGGCTGAAACGAAGTGTCCCTTCCCGGTCGCAGAGCACAACCTCGTTTCTTTCAAACACCAGCAGCGAATCAACCTGGTCCAGAAGCGGCCGAAGAGGAGCCTTCCGTCCGCGCTCCAGAAATGGGAGGCCCCAGGCATGCGCTGATCCTCTCGCGAGAGCGATCACCCGATCGTCCAATTTTCCACTGGTGGTGACCGCCAGAGGGGCGCGACCGTGCTCCTCGCTCGAGGTCAAGGGTCGTTCTCGCCGGAAGGCTTCAGCCCCCGACCACTTGCGCGATCGACCGGCTTTGATTTCGCATCTGCCCCACCGTCACCGACTGGTTCCGGCCGTGGTTCTTAGCATGATAGAGGGATTGATCCGCCAGCTCGATCACCGCTTGTCGATCCTCGCCGTGATCCGGGTAGGTGGCGATCCCCAGCGATAGAGTGACTTTCAGCGGGCCGACCTCGGTGAGGAAAACCTCGTTCATCACCGCTTCGCGGATTCGCTCCGCAATCGCCTCGGCCCCGCGCGTCTCCGTCTGGGGCATGGAGAGGGCGAACTCTTCGCCTCCAAAGCGCGCGACGATGTCGGTGTCTCTGGCCTTCTCCCGAATGATTCGAGCCACGCCCTTGAGAACGAGGTCTCCGGCAGGATGACCATAGGTGTCATTGACCGCCTTGAAATGGTCGATGTCCGCCACGATGAATGAGCACCGGTGGTTGTAGCGCCGCGCCTGCGCGAGCGCCTCGTCCGCCCGGGATTGAAATGCGCGCCGGTTGAGCAGGTTGGTGAGACTGTCGGTGATCGCCATCTGTTCCATCTGCTCAAACAGCTGCGCGCGGAGCACCGCCTGGGCAGCCTGGATCGCAATCACCTCGATCATCCGCACCACATCCTGATCCAGCGCTGATTTCTTCCGCGAGCCGGCCACCAGCGTGCCCACGATCCGATCGCCCGCCAGCAATGGAAAGATCTTCAATGCCGCCAATCCACGCAGCTGGGTTTGATCGTCGAAAACCACCTGCTTGTCCATCGAGGCGATGTCACGGCCGGGCAGCAGCGCACCATAGCGAACGGCATTGGCGACCAGGCCATTGTTGTCCGCGAACGATTTGCCTTCCAGTGCCTTCGATCGGGGGGATCCGGCGACGCGAGCGATCCGGTGCATCCGCTTGCCACCCTCTTCGGCGACGAGCGTGACCGCGCAGAAGTCCAGACCGGCGAGCAGCCGGGTGCTCTCCAGCACCGCGAGAAAGACCTGGTCCGGATTCCCTGCCCGGTTGAGCTCCTCGATCGCCCTGAAGAACCGGTCCTTTTCGTCGCGGGTCTTTCGGATATAGCCCATCACCCGCTCGATCTCGATCGAACGGAGCACTTCGCAGGCGATCGCCACGAGCAACTTCTCGTCGGACTCGGTGAACGGCGAATTCTCAACCCGATCCGCGACGAGGACGCCGCGCAGAATCCCGCCTGCTTCGACGATCGGGACTGCAAGAAGAGCACAGACCAGATCGCGGCCCGATTCATAGTAGGTGATGCCGCGCAAGCCGGGGGCGCTGATCCGGACCGGGACCGATCGCTTGACCACCCCGCCGAGGATGCCCTCCCCCGCGGAAAACCTTTGGCGCTGAATGCGGTCCGAGCGGGAGCGGCAGTCGTGGAGTCTGAGGAAGCGGTCATCGGGACTGAGGAGAAATGCAGCGCAGGTGTGCGTTCGCAGAGCCGCTTCGGCGATCTCCAGGGAGGCGCCCACCGCACCCTCGATTTCCTTGACCGACGCCATCAGCCATTTCTCGTGCTCCAAGTCGCTCGGCGGCGGCTGCGCGGTTCCAGAGCTCACCAAGCGGAACGTCCTCGCGTGCTCTTCAACTTCCCGGATCCGGTTCTTGACCGCTTCTCGTTCGGCCTTTCGCGCCACCGCGAGCCGCGCGCTGAGCACGACGTGATAGAGGGCCGCAAAGAGGAGCAGGAAGATCGTGTGGGTCGCAAACATCGACCACCCTCCGGCGCCACCCAGGCTGATCGCGCCGTCGAAAACGACGGCCACGCCGAGCAAGGCCACTCCCGAAAGCGGCGGCAGGAAGCTGACCAGAAACGCGACCAGCAGATAGACGATCGGAAAGAACAGGGGACCCGTCGCGGCAACAACAATGCAGGCAGCGGCAATCAGGCTGCCGCCCAGCTTGAGATCGTCCTCGGGGCGCCTCGGCGCTCCAAAGGAGCGTCGTCGGATGGCGCTGGCAGCGCAGACGCCTATCCCGGTGAGCAGGCCCACCACCGCGGCCGCGTCAAACCAGCTCGGCTGACCAGGCCTGAACGCCCCGCGGGACAGCTGCACCAGGCTGACCAACATCGCCGCTACGGGCAGTACGCGCGCGGCGATTCGAGTGGATATCGACAGCCAGGCAAGGCTCGCCCTTAGCGACATGCCGTCTACTCCAGATTGATCACGATTTCGTCAGGTCGGATGAATCCGAGCTCCTCCCGGGCGGCGCGCTCCCAGACCTCCGGATCGGAGTGGAGCCCTTCGATTTCGCGCTTCAGCGCCTCGTTCTGCTTGGCAAGATGCCGATTTCGTTGGCTTACCTCCGCAAGCTGGCGCTGCATCTGGAAATATCTGCGGAATCCCCTCGCATCGACGAGGGAGATCAGGGCAAGGCCAGCCGCAACGCCGACCGCAACCCGCAACATCCTTGGGCGACCGGCCATCCTAGGAACGTTACCAGCGGGGGGCAGGTCCGCAAGAAAACGCCTTTAGCTTCGGGGCGCCTGTTCGAGAGCGTGAACGATGAGCTCGTCCAACTCCTCCGGCACCAGGAGTCCCGCAAAGGCGGTGATCAGCCGTCCATCCCTCCCGAAGAGAAATGCCGCGGGCAAGGAGGGTATGGGACCGAAGGCGGATTGGCCCTTGTGGATTCGATCATCCGCCACCAGAAGTGGAAACGGGAGTCGGTACTCCAGGGCGAAGGGCTCCAGCACCTCTGCCCCTTCGAGATCCATTCCAACCGCGACGATTCGAAATCCGCGCCCCCCGTGTTGCCTTTGCTCCTTCTCCAGAAGCGCAAGTTGACCAATGCAGGGGAAGCACCAGGTCGCCAGGAAGGTCACCAGGAGAACCTGTCCGGGCATCTCCGGGTATGCATACGGCGTCGATCCAACCGCCGAAAGCCGCAGCGAGGGCGCGAAGGCGCTGAACGACGGGGACGGTGGGGCGTGGGCACAAGCTGCCAACCAGAAGATGATTGCGCCCGCTGCGCAAAGGCGGCCCCGGGAGCGGGTCAAGGCGACGCCACCTAGGCCCGACTTGAGGGTGCAGAGCTTTCCGCCAGGCGCTGGCAGTTCCGGCAAAGGCCGTAAAGCTCCATCTTGTGCGATGTGACTCGGAACCCCTGTTTTCTGGCCACCGCTTCCTGGAGCGCCTCAATCCGGTCGTTTTCGAATTCGACGATCGTCCCGCATTGGGTACAGATCAGGTGATCGTGATGGTGCCGCCCCACCGCGGCCTCGTAGCGCGTCTGTCCATCTCCGAAGTTGCGCGCGTGGGCCAGACCGCACTCGCCCAGAAGCTTCATCGTCCGATAGACGGTCGCCACCGACACCTTGCCGTCGCGCTGACGGACCTTGGCCCACACATCCTCGACAGAAAGGTGCCCGGAGGTGGAGAAAAAAGTGTCGATGATCAGGTTCCGCTGTCGGGTCGTTTTCAGGCCGCGCTGGGCCATGTAGCGACTGAGGACTTCCTCTTTTGTCGACTGTTCTGTCACGGGAACCGGCTCTCCCACGCCTTGCGTTCAGACTCGCTCGCCCCGGATCCGAGATCCTGTCCGGCCAAACGCACCAGAGAATGGTGCGCTTGCTCGCGAACTCGCGGATCCGGATCGGCCAGCGCCTTCACCAGCAGAGAGGCGTGCTTCTCGCCACCGGCGCGATAACCGATAACCTCGGCCGTGAGAGCTCGCACTCGCGGATTGTCGTCCGTCAAGAGTACCTCGAGATCCTCGATGGGAGCGTCATACCGGGTTTCCGCGGCCGGCAAAAGGAGGGTCAGAAAGAGAACCGCGGCTCCTATCTGAAAGAACGCCTTCGAGGCCGGGTATTTCCTCGCGCGAACCAGGACCAGCCGGTAGACCGCAAAGCAGACGAGAAAGAGCAGGAACAACCCCGGGACGATGACCGCCAGGGCCGGCGGTAAGAGACCGGGAAATCGCCGCGTCCCCAGCGCCAGCGCCGCGGATCCAAACAACAAGAGATACAGGACCAGGGCAGGCTTGGGGCCGAAGCGAATGCCGCCCGCGCCGACATGCGCTACATCTTCGCTACTTGCATTGCCCCTAGCGGGATCCATGATACTTCGACAAGAAAGAGCCGTGGCGATTACAGATCGCGTCTTTCAGACATAGAATCATGCCGATATACGAATACGTTTGCGACAAGTGCGGGAAGCTTAACGACGTACTGCAAAAAATGAACGATCCGCCGCCCGAGCGGTGCGCCGGATGTGGAACAAAGGGAAAACTGACGAAGGTGGTGAGCCGCAGCTCCTTTGTCCTCCGAGGTGGAGGATGGTACTCGGACCTGTACAGCTCAGCGAAGAAAGACACGAAATCGGAGAGCTCGAAGGAAAGCGATACCGCTCCCCCGAAGACCGACGCCACTCCCAAAGAAGCCGCGAAACCTGCCGCTTCCGCGAACTCGTCTGATGCCAAGCCCAACTCCAGGAACGCCGCCTCCGGGACGTCCGCGGCAGACTCCGGCTCCAAGAGCGCAAGCCCTTCAAAAGGCGCGGACTCCCGCCCGAAGCCCACCCGTTCCAGCACCAAGAGAAGGTAGAGGTACCCCAAAGAGTCCCCCGGTCGAGGTGGCTTGCACCCCCATGACCCTCAAGCCCAATGGCCCGCACCGCGGGCGATTGCCCGGAGCCGCGCTGGCGCCAGTCATCTGCGGGGCGCTGATCGCCAGTGCTTGCGCTTCCTACGAGACCCTACCGCTGGAAGATCGCCGTATCGTTGCGCGCGATTTGACCGCCCGGCACGCGGACAAGTTTCTAAGACTCTCGTTCTACGTCACGCCCTTCTACGGGGACGGATCGAAAAAACTCCTCACCACGGTTCCACCGGAAGACGTCCAACTCATCAAAGGCCCAAGCGGCGAGTTGATCAACCCGGGCCCGGTGGAGACCATCCTTCGAGCCGGCACTCGCATTCGCATCAGCAAAATCGAATTCCCCACCGCCTTTGCGGTGGCGGAAAGACCCCTCAACACCCCTCGAACCCAGCCGTGGATCTACCTCCACCCGGTCGGCCGCCCCAACGGCGCACCGCTGATTCTCGTCCTCAGGCCGGAGATCCGTGCCAGCGAGGAGTTCGAGGCGGAGGTTGAGCGCTACCTGTCCAATGCCGATCCCTCTTTGACCCTGTCGCGCTGGCCCGAGATCGTCCAGCAGGCAGTGCGAGCCAAGACGGCGATCATCGACATGCCCGCGGAGGCGCTGGAGATGGCGTGGGGGTATCCAGAAAAAAAGGAGGTCTCATTCGTCGATGCGGTAAAGAACGAACAGTGGCTCTACTCGGGCGAGCGGCGCCAGGCTCACCTCGTCGACGGAAGAATCGTCCGGCTTGAGACCGGAAAGGCCGAACGCTAGTTCCAGCTCCCCGAGCGCCCGGGCCGGCCACCCTTCCTTCGCCGCCGACTCTCTTTGCGAGGGTCGACATCTTTGGCCTCACCGGGACGGTTCAGCTTCGGAAGCTCGCCCATCATCACCGCCCAGTACTGACCACCGAACAGGGCCTGCACCAGCTCCTGTTGGTTCCGGATCGGATTCTTGAAGAGGGTCGCCGCCCGGCCAAGGTCGTCGAGGGATCCGCGCGCATCGCTTCCGCCGATGCACGGAAGCTTGAGGCTCTCCGCCGCTTCGACTGCCAGCTCGTTGGCCGTCTGACGAACCTTGGGGTTGAACCCCTCCACTGCGGTCAATCCTTCGAGCGTGAGGATGAAGTCGCCGGCCGGATACTGGATCTCGCGGTCGTAGGGTCGCGCCGCTACCACCGCCGCTCCCAGGGAACGGAGCTTGGGGACGCACTCGGCGGCGCTCCAGGGCTTCTCGCGATTAGAGCCCCACATCTGCACTGGCTCGGGGGCCAATTCTGGTCGCGGAAAGAAACAGAGGTACTGGCCCTTGTCGGTCACCAACTCGAGGCCGATGAAGACCCTGACCGGGCTTCGCCCCTCCAGCGCGAGAAGCTCCTCGAAACCGTCCTGGGTGTTCGTCTCGGTGAAGGCAACCCCGTCCAGCCCCAGGGCGGCCGAACGCTCGAGGACGAGCTTTGGATTGAGCTCGCACCCCTTCGAGAGGTGCGAATGCACGTGTAGATCGATCAACATCTCGCGCTGTTTACCACAGGTCGCGCCTTGCGCTCGAGGCCTCTGTTAGGCCAGAGCGTAGCCCTGAAGTGGCACCGGCCGGGAGCGCGTGCTTCTCTCCTCGTAGCACCGGATCAGGTATCCCATCAGCATCAAGGACGAGGTGTTCTCGAGCACCCGGTTCGGGTCTTTCGCGATCAAGTTCGCGCTGTACGAGAGAAAGAACTGAGCGAGGTCTTCGCCTGCCTCCCGGACGATCAGCCGGTTGAGCACCGAGGGATCCATATTCCGGATCGCGTTGATGAAATCAATTGCGAGATCTTTTTTCGATTTGACGTCCACTGTATCCCTCATCGCCCTTGCCACCGAAAGGATTGCTCCTTTTGGTCAAAGCAGGTCCGCTGCATTTCAATGTATTCACGGCCCATAAAAAGCTAAGCCCCCTTGGCCGCTCCCCATGGGATTGCACAAAAGCAAGCTTTTTGACAGCTCCCCGTAGGCTGGGCTATGCCGTCCCGAGGTTATCGAGAAGGAGCGGCGCCGATGTTCACGGGGGTGAAGGTCTTCTCCGCCACCAAGGCCAAGGAGCGCGAAGAGCTTGGTGAGAACGTATCGCGCTGGCTGCGAAACAATTCGGACCTGGAAATCGTCGACAAGGTCGTCTGTCAATCGAGCGACAACGAGTTTCATTGCTTCTCGATGATCTTCTTCTACAAGCACAAGCAACCGTAGCCCGCCTTTTGGCCGACGAATGCTTTAACGTTCAGACGTTCCACCAATAGGACCACTTGACGAGGAACACTTCGGTCGTGGGTCCCGGTCCGAGTCCAATTGGAAGCAAGCTGGTCGGTATGGGCGCGCCCGACGGCGACGGGAGCGCAGTCTGTGCCCGCGTGTAGACGAGGAAAAGGGTCGATCCGATCCTGTATTCCCAGCGCACCACCAGATTCACGTTGAGCACCGAGGACCGGAAGCTCGGATCCGACGCGTACTCCGTCGGCGCGAGATCTGAAATCCGGATCGGCGCCCCCTGAGACACCGCGGAATAGAAGGGGCCGTAGCGACCGAACGCGGTGAAGAGCTGAGCGTAGGCTTGAATCGTCAGCGTCGGGGAGAGCACGAGCTGTTGTCGAAGGGTAAACGACAAGAGGCGAGCGTCGAGAATTCCAAAAATGAACCGGTCGGTCCCCACCGAGTCCACGTATCGAGCGCCATGGGGCGTGTAGTCGACCGACGACTCAAGCTGCGTCTCCACCGATGGATGCGGGTGGGCGACGATCCGGAACGTGCCACCGTAGCCGAGCGATGAAACCGGCAGAATCGGATTGACTCGCCAGCCCAGCCCGACGAATCCATTGACGGCGATCGCCCGGTTCACGTCGCTTTGGCCGTTGATGGAAAAAAACGTCGCCGTCGGACGCTGATAGGGAATGCCCGTCGAACCCACTTCCCGGATATCGAGCTGTGGAACGTCGAAGGTGGAGGACAAACCCACGGAATGAAACCCCGGCAGGACGGCGTTGGCGGTGGCAGCGACGTTGAATCCCCGGTCTATCCATCGCCCATCGCTGGACCAGCTCTTGCCAATCTGCAAGCGCGAGGTGAAGGACTTCAGAAGACCCAAGCCGCTCGGTCGAACGAAGCCCAATCCGGTGATGACGGTGTGAACATTCTGGTTTGGCTGAAAGCCCGTCGCATTCAGGTCCAGTTTCGGGGAGGCAAATTCGTAGCGCAGGTCAAAGCGAAAGGGCTCGCCCCCCAGCTTTCCTCCGGTCAGGTAGGCGCCATACCCGACATCTCCTGGCCGGATCCGGGTGCCGTCCTTGAGCTTGCGAGCTTCGGGCCCAGCGATGGACTGGGAGGCATCCACCTGGCCAAGCAGCAGCCATTCCGAATTCGCCGTTCGCAGATTCCAATCGAAGGCGGCCGAATTTGCTCCCCGCACGTCGCAGTAGGGCGGGCGGGTGGCGGCCGGCAAATCCGCTTCATCGGCGGTGCAGCGCGGCGCGTCTATCGGGGTTGCCGCGGCGAAAGTAGCAGCCAGGGTGGAGTTTTCGGCGATCCGCTTCCTGGCGACGGCGGCGAAATAGTTCTGGGGGACCGGGTTGATGGCCGGGAAGGAGTCCTTCAATCCGATGTGCAACGGCCGGGAGAGGAAGTACCCCACCCCGCGATCCGGGTTCGCTTCGTCCGTTCCGGAGACCGAAGCTCCGGCGACGAACGCGTCGAGGACACCGACGTCCACGCTTTCGCTCGCGGTTCCGGTCAATTTGGCGGCGCCGAGGATGGGGGTGATCAGACCGATTCGGCGCGAGTAGAACAGCGTCTGGGGCGTTTGGCCCACGTCGCCGCCGACCGGCTGGAAGAGGTCGAGCCCATGGGTGAAGAACGGTCGTTTTTCCGGAAAGAATTGCTCGAAGTTGCTGAGATTCAAGATCACCTGATCCGCCTCGACCTGCCCGAAGTCGGGATTGACGGTGGCGTTGAGCGTCAGTCCCCGGGTGATGGCGGCCTTCAGATCCAACCCCAGGTCGATCGATGGATCGATTAGCCGGGGTCTTGGGATCGACGCGTCCGAGAATTGCGGCCGCAGCGTCAGCCGGGTGGCGACGTAGGGAAGCAGCTCGAGATCGATTTTCTGTTTCAGGCCGGTCATGCCGGACAAGTGGCCAAAGCGGGAAACCATGCCGTTGGCGTTTCGCGGAATGAGGACGCTGTCCAGCACCTCGTGCGTTCGCGCCAGCTCCCGCCGGACGAAAAACCCCCACGTCTGCACCGGGCCCTCGCGGAAGCGGAGCAGGTGCAGCGGAATCGCCAACTCGGCCGACCATCCATCGGGGCGCACGGACGCCGCCCCCTGCCAGACCGCATCCCAATCGTCGGTGCTCTGATTGTCCTGGAAGAACAAGCCGTCTTGCAGGACCCCGGCGGCATTCACCGAGAAAACGAACGCCTCGCGGTGACCGTGATTGGCATCGATGGCAATTCCGATGTTATCGGACGGCGGAATGCGATCGCGCCTGCCCAACTGCCGTAAGATCGTCCCGGGCTGCGAATCGTAACAGATGATTCCAATGTACAGTTTGTCGTCGTCGTAGAGGACGCGCAGCTCGGTTCTCTCGCTTGGCGGCATTCCCTCGGCCGGAAATGATTGAACGAAATCGTCGAACACCGGTGCGTTCAGCCATTCCGGCTCGCTCAGCTTTCCATCAATGGAAGGCGCGACGCTGGTCCGGACGGCCCGAATGAACTGCGTCCTTCCCGGACCTTCCGCCGCCCCGTACGAAGCCCAACCCCACAGCGCCGCGAAGGCGATGGCGATTCCACTCCGGCGGACGTCGAGCACCCCTCCTCCATCTTCAGCGCGCAGGCGTTTAACGCACCCTTACATCGGTTATTGCATAGAATAGACAGCGCCCGCGGCTGGGCTATGAGGTGATGGGCGATGCGGCTCAAGGGAAAGAACGTCGGCATCCTAGTCGAAGACGGTTTCGAGGATCTGGAGTTCTGGGTCACCGTGATGCGACTGCGCGAAGAAGGGGCATCGGTGCGGATCCTCGGGAGCGATCGAACCAAGACCTGGACGGGGAAGAATGGCTTGAAGGCGAAGTGCACCGACAGCTTCGCGGAGGTGAAGCCCGCCGATCTCGACGCCATCGTCGTCCCCGGCGGCTGGGCGCCCGACAAGCTGCGGCGCTATCCCCACGTGATCGAGCTGGTGGGCGCGGTCCACGCGAGCGGGAAGATCGTCGGGTTGATTTGTCACGCGGGGCTGGTCGGGATCTCGGCGAAGATCGTCAAGGGTGCGAAGTGTACGGGCTCGCTTGGGATCAAGGACGATCTGATCAATGCCGGCGCGATTTTTGTGGACACCCCGGCGCTTCGCTCCGGAAACATCGTCTGGGGGCGGGTCGTCGAAGACATTCCCGACTTTTGCCGAGAACTGGTGCAGGCGATCGAAGCTACCTAGCTTTCAAAGGCTCCCGCCCCACTCCGAGGCGGGGGGCAGAATGCCTGCTTGAAACGAATGGCCGAACCTACTGGAAGCATTGTGATCGAGGCAGTCGAGCCGGAGCTCGATGGAACGGGCAGGTTCGCGATCAAACGGATCGTCGGAGAGTCGGTGGTGGTTCAGGCGGACGTCTTCAAGGAGGGTCACGACATCCTGGTGGCGGTATTGCAGTGGCGCCACGTCGCACCCGCCGCGTCGACCGACGGCAAATGGAGCGAAGCTCCGATGCAGCCTCTGGGCAACGACCGATTCTCGGCGGAGTTTCCGCTCAGCCACCTCGGCCGATACGCCTATACGATCGAGGCCTGGTCCGACGCATTCCGGACCTGGGTGTCGGAGCTCGAGCGGAAAGTCGCAGCCGGTCATTCCGTACGGAGCGAGTTGGTGGAAGGCGCCGCGCTGTTGCGGCAAGCAGCTCTTAGAGCGTCCGCGCAGTCCCCGGATGCGAAACGCCTGCTCGCGGCGGAACAGGCGCTGCTTGCCGGGACACCGGAAGCGGCGGTCGCCGCCGCGCTCGAGCCGGGCCTGTCCGATCTAGCGTCCCGGTATCCGGATCGAACCCACGCCACGCGCTATCTTCGCGAGGTCCCCGTCTATGCGGATCGGCCCCGAGCGGTCTTCGGCGCCTGGTACGAGTTTTTTCCGAGATCCACCGGGACCGACGGGAAACCCGGCACGTTCGCGGATGCAGAAACCCTCTTGCCGTACATCGAGTCGCTTGGCTTCGACATCGTCTATCTGCCACCCATCCATCCCATTGGTCGCGCCGGACGCAAAGGCCCAAACAACGTGGTGAGCACAAACCCCGACGACCTGGGAAGTCCCTGGGCCATCGGCTCGCGAGAAGGCGGACACAAGTCCATCCACCCTGCCCTGGGGACGATGAAGGACTTCGCCCATTTCAAGGAGGCGGCCGAGGGGCGGGGGTTGGAAGTGGCTTTGGATCTCGCATTCCAGTGCTCGCCCGACCATCCCTACATTCGCGAACATCCCGAATGGTTCTCCTGGCGACCCGACGGCACGCTGAAGACCGCGGAAAATCCGCCCAAGCGATACGACGATATCGTCAACTTCGATTTTCTCGGACCCGCCCGCGAGTCGCTCTGGGCTGAGCTCAAATCGATCGTTCTGTTCTGGATCGGGGAGGGGGTGCGGATCTTCCGCGTCGACAATCCGCACACCAAGCCATTGCCGTTCTGGATTTGGCTGATTCGTCAGATCCAGGACGCGCACCCGGATGTATCGTTCCTCGCCGAAGCATTCACCCGACCGAAAATGATGAAGGCTCTGGCCAAAGCGGGATTTACCCAGTCCTATACCTATTTCACCTGGCGCGTTTTCAAGCAGGAGATTCAGGATTACCTCGTGGAGCTCACCCAGGGCCCGGTGGCGGAGTACATGCGCGGAAATCTGTGGCCCAACACCCCCGACATCCTCTCCGACTTCCTGCAGCAAGGAGGGCTGCCGGCGTTTCGGATCCGGCTTGCCCTCGCGGCGACGCTGTCACCGTCCTATGGAATCTACAGTGGATATGAGTGGTGCGAGGCGCGCGCGATTCCTCAAACCGAGGAGTATCTCGATTCGGAGAAGTACCAGCTGCGGCCCTGGGAAATCGGCAGCCCGGACAACATCAGCGCGTACGTTTCGCGGATCAACCAGATACGCAGGGGCAATCGTTCGCTTCAGCTGTATCGCAACCTCCGCTTCTACCAGGCAGACAACGACCAGGTTCTGTTCTACGGGAAGAAGTGTCCGGACGGCTCCAACCCCTTGTTGATCGCGGTCAGCCTCGATCCGTTCTCGACGCAGGAGGTGGTGCTCCAGATTCCGCTCGGCGATCTGGGATTGGGGGCCGAGGAGACGTTCCAGGTTCACGAGCTGATGAAGGATGGTCGCGCGCTGTGGAGGGGGCCCAGGGCGCAGGTGACCCTGACTCCGGAAAATCCGGCCGCGATCTGGTCAGTCCATCGATTCGCGCGTCGCGAAAACAGTTTTGACTATTTCGACTAGGAATTGAGCGCGAATGATCGACCAGGATCCGCTCTGGTACAAAAAAGCCATCATCTATGAAGTACACATCCGGGCTTTCTATGATTCGAACGCCGACGGAATCGGCGACATCCACGGGTTGATCGAGAAGCTCCCTTACATCCACAGCCTGGGGGTCACCTGCCTTTGGTTGCTGCCGATGTATCCCTCGCCTTTGCGCGACGATGGTTACGACATCGCCGACTACTACGGCATCCACCCGGACTACGGGACGGTCGACGACTTCCGCGAGCTGGTGGCGGAAGCTCACAAAAGGGGCATCCGCGTTTTGACCGAGCTCGTGGTCAACCACACCTCGGACCAACATCCCTGGTTTCAAGAAGCCCGGCGCGACCCGAAATCACCCAAGCGCGACTGGTACGTCTGGAGCGACACCGACGACAAGTACAAGGGGGCGCGGATCATCTTCGTCGACACCGAGCGGTCGAATTGGACCTGGGATCCGGTGGCGAAGCAGTACTTCTGGCACCGCTTCTTCTCGCACCAGCCGGATCTCAACTACCACAACCCCGAGGTCCAGCAGGCGATGCTGGACGTGATGAAGTTCTGGCTGGACATCGGCGTGGACGGATTCCGGTGTGACGCGGTGCCGTACCTCTTCGAGCGCGAGGGAACCAACTGCGAAAATCTTCCCGAGACGCACGCCTTTCTGAAGAAGTTGCGCGCCAAGATCGAGGAGGAGTACCAGGGTCGCATCCTGCTCGCGGAGGCGAATCAGTGGCCGGCCGACGTTCGCCTCTATTTTGGAGAAGGCGACGAATTCCACATGGGGTTTCACTTTCCGGTGATGCCGCGTTTGTTCATGGCGGTACGCCGCGAAGAGCGCACGCCGATCGTGGAGATCCTCCAGCAGACCCCGGAGATTCCGCCCAACTGCCAGTGGGCGCTCTTCCTTCGCAACCACGATGAGCTCACCCTGGAGATGGTCACCGACGAAGATCGCGACTACATGTACCGCGAGTACGCTCGCGACGCGCGGATGCGGATTAATCTCGGCATCCGCCGGCGACTCGCGCCCTTGATGGAAAATGGACGCCGCCGGATCGAGCTGATGCACAGCATCCTCTTCAGCTTGCCAGGCACGCCCGTCCTCTACTACGGGGACGAGATAGGTATGGGGGACAACTATTACCTGGGCGATCGCAACGGCGTTCGGACGCCGATGCAATGGACCGGCGATCGCAATGGCGGGTTTTCGCGGGCCGATACTGCTCAGCTCTACGCTCCGGTGATCTCCGACCCGGTCTTTGGCTACCAGGCATTGAACGTGGAGGCGCAGGAGAGAACCCGGTCCTCGCTGCTTTCGTGGATCCGCCGGCTGATCCGCGTCCGACAGCGCTACCCGGTGTTCGGCTTCGGCACCCTTCGATTCCAGAATCCGACGAACAAGAAGGTGCTGGGGTTCGTCCGGGAATATCAAAACCAGACAATGCTAGTGGTCTGCAGTCTATCGCGGCATGCCCAGCCGGCGGAGCTGGACCTTTCCGAGTGGCGCGGTTGGCAGCCTGTCGAGCTTTTTGGCGAGACCCGATTCCCGAGAATCACCGAGCAGCCCTATCAGCTCTCGCTTGGACCATACATGTTCCTGTGGTTTCGCCTGGAGAGACCCGGACCGACCGAGGCGTGAACATGAAGGGCGTCGACCTAAGCAAGCTTCCAGACTATCTACAGATCCAGCGCTGGTTCGGGTCCAAGGGAGTGCCGATCAAGGACGTCACCTTGGTCGATCACTCGGAGGTTGCGATCGAAAGTCGCGGATCCTGTCCCGGACCCTTCGTGATTGCGATCGTCGAGGTCGCCTACGAGCTTGGCTCGCGCGAACGATACCAGTTGCATGTCTGCGCCCGGCCGGACGGTAATATCTCGTCCGGGCTCGAGGACGACAACTTCGCCCGGGAGCTTTTGCAGATCATCCGCGAGGGTCGTTCACTGCCGAGCGGTACAGGAAAGCTTCGCGGAGAGACCTTCCCCGGCTCGCAGCCGCTCTTGAGCAAGCTGCCCTCTATGCCCCAAGTTCGCCGCCTCACCAAGGAGCAGAGCAATACCTCGCTGGTCTTCGAGGAACAGGCGATCCTTAAAGTAATCCGCAAGATCGAAGCGGGGACCAATCCGGAGTTGGAGATGGGACGCTTCCTCGCATCGCGTCCCGCGTTCAAGGCGGCGCCCGCCCTGCTCGGAGCGATCGAGCTGGAAGGGGCCAATGGAGCCACCCTGGCCGTGCTCCACCAGTACGTCCAATCGGAAAACGACGGCTGGAATTACCTGCTCGCCGCGTTTCGCGATTCTCCGGCGCCCAAGCCCGCCTTGCTCAAGGACATGGCCCAGCTGGGAAGAGTGCTCGCCGAGTTACATCTGACACTGTCCTCGGATCCCACCGATCCCGCCTTCGCCCCCGATCCCATCCACCACGAGGATTTACAGCGCTGGAGCTCTTCGATCATCGGGGAGTTGGGGGTGACTTTCGCCGAAGCGGAGAAGCGGATCCAGGACCTCGGCGATCTTCGGGACCCGCTCGTAGAAAGAGTCAAGCAGCTCGCCCAGCTTCCCCCGTCCGGGAAGAAGATCCGGATCCATGGGGATCTCCACCTGGGCCAGGTTTTGCGCGTGGGCGGCGACTGGATGATTTTCGACTTCGAAGGCGAGCCGGCGAGGACCTTCACCCAGCGCCGGGAAAAATACACTCCGCTCAAGGATGTGGCTGGAATGCTGCGCTCATTCGCCTACGCGCAGGCGGCGGTCGAGCTCGAGAAGGCCCCACCCGGCGACCGCGCCCTGCCCTGCCGCAATGCGTTTCTCGACGCCTATCTCGACCGCGTGCGCGGGTCCGATCTGCTGCCCACTGGACCATCGCTGGACATCGTGCTCGATGCCTTCGAGCTGGAGAGGGCGGTCTACGAGCTTCGCTACGAGCTTCAAAGCCGACCCGATTGGGTTCCCATCCCCGTTCGCAGCCTGAGGGAGTTGGGGAAATCGACGTGAGCGCGGAAGCAACGGGGGCGAACCTCCAGTCGGAGATCCAGCAAATCGTCGAGTTGCGTCATCGCAGCCCGCACGACGTCCTCGGAATGCATCCGATGACCGATGGCGTGGTGGTTCGGGCATTTCGTCCGGATGCGATCAGGATCTACGTCTTGCCCGACTCAGGCGGGCGGTTCGAGATGCAACACCTCAGGGATGGCTTCTTCCAGGTGCACATCCCCGGGCGCTCGGCCGTCTTTGGTTACCTGCTCGAGGTCCATTACCCGGACAATGCCGTCTTCACGCTGCGCGATCCCTACAGTTTCCCGCCCACGCTCGGCGAGCTCGACCTCTACTTTGCTGGAGAAGGCCGCCACGAGAAGCTCTGGCACCGAATGGGGGCCCATCCGACGCATCACCATGGGTCGGGAGGGGTGTCCTTCGCCGTCTGGGCCCCCCATGCGCGTGGAGTATCGGTGGTCGGCGACTTCAATTCGTGGGACGGCCGACTTCACGCCATGCGCTCCCTGGGAGCCTCGGGAATCTGGGAACTGTTCATTCCCGACATCGGCGATGGCGCGCGCTACAAGTTTGAGATCCGGCCGGAGAGCGGGAGTCCGACACTCAAAGCCGACCCGTTCGCCTTCCGCACCGAGGTCCCCCCTGCCACCGCTTCGATCGTGCACGACCTCAATCGATTTCGATGGACGGATGTCGGTTGGAGCGAATCGAGGTCATCCAACCCTCTGCATCGCCGCCCATTCTCGATCTACGAGGTCCACGTCGGCTCGTGGCGGCGGATCCACACCGATGGCGACCGCCCCCTCACCTATCGGGAATTGGCGCCGGCACTCGCCGACTACGTGATCGAGATCGGTTTCACCCACGTCGAGTTTCTCCCGATCGCCGAGCATCCATTCGGGGGATCGTGGGGCTATCAGGTCAGTGGATTTTACGCGCCGACCGCTCGTTACGGGCATCCGGACGACCTTCGCTACCTGATCAACTATCTGCACCTGCGAGGCATCGGGGTGATCATCGATTGGGTGCCCGGTCATTTCCCGAGGGACGAGCACGGGCTCGCACGGTTCGATGGGACCGCGCTTTACGAGCATGAGGACCCCCGCAAAGGAGCCCATCCGGATTGGGGAACGCTGATCTTCAACTAC
>WNFC01000550.1_pt1 | contig 37728 bp, 37 predicted proteins | sample 5400541 | NCBI WGS metagenome assembly WNFC01 (sample SAMN13153342, study PRJNA577476) | soil metagenome | isolation source: 120 cm saprolite under Douglas fir tree site 2 hole 2 replicate 1 | place: USA:California | collected 2015-04-18
GTCTGCGCAAGTGCGCGCCCGTCGGCTACGTGGAGGCGATCCCTCACTCCCGGCGGGGTGCGGCAGCGGCGGATGTCGCCGCGCTTGCACCAGCGGCAGGAACCGCAGGGAGAGCGCCAGCCGAGCACGACGCGATCTCCCGGCGCGAGCGTGGTGACGCCGTCGCCGATCTCTTCGACGACCCCGGCTCCTTCGTGGCCGAGCAGCACAGGCAACCGGTGCGCCCACCCGGTCTCGACGACGTGAAGGTCGCTGTGACAGACCCCGCTCGCTTCGATTCGGACGAGCACCTCGCCGGCGCCCGGACCGCCGACCTCGATCTCCTCCAGGTCGAAGCGGCCGACCTCGCTCAGGACGACGCCGCGATCCATGACTGGTCGCCGTCGAAATGCATACGCACTCCAGACGGTCATATCATCCCGCGTCCGATGGCGCTCCTTGCGGTTGAAGACGTCACACAGCGGTTCGGCGGGATCGTCGCTCTCGCCGACGTCTCCCTCGAGTTGCAGCAGGGTCAGATCGTCGGGCTGATCGGACCGAACGGGGCCGGGAAGACGACGCTCTTCAATCTCGTCACGCGGCTCTACCGCCCCAACACCGGCCGCATTCTCTTCGAGGGCAGGGATCTGACTCGAACGCGTGCGCATGCGATCGCCGGGCTGGGGATCGCGCGCACCTTCCAGAATGTCGTCCTCTTCCAGAACATGACCGTGCTCGAAAACGTGCTCGTCGGTGCGCACTCGCGTCTTCGTCCCTTCTCGGAGCGTCGCGGCCGCAAACAGGCGCAGTACATCCTCGACTACCTCGAGCTCGGCGAGTTCGGCCAGAGGCTTCCCGGCGGGCTTTCCTTCGGCACGCTGAAGCGGGTCGAGCTCGCTCGCGCGCTCGCCGCAAGGCCGACCCTGCTCCTGCTCGACGAGCCCGCGGGCGGACTCAACCACGAGGAGGTCGGTGACCTCGCCGAGGTGATCCGCAGCCTGCAGCGCGATCTCGAGCTGACGATCCTGCTCGTCGAGCACCACATGAACCTGGTCATGTCGGTTTCCGATCGCGTGCACGTGCTCAACTTCGGCCGCAAGATCGCGGCGGGCACGCCCAGCGAGGTGCAGGCCGATCCGGCCGTGATCGAGGCATATCTCGGAGCGGAACGTGACGACGCTGCTTGAGCTCAGCGGCGTCGAGGCGCGCTACGGTCCGATCAAGGCGCTGCACGGCGTCTCGCTGACGGTCGCCGACGGGGAGATCGTCGCGTTGCTCGGCGCGAACGGCGCGGGGAAGACGACGACGCTCCGGGCGGTCTCGGGAAGCGTTCGCCACACCGGCGAGATCGCGTTCGAGGGCAAGCAGATCGCGCGGGGCAAGCCGGATGCAGTCGCGCGTGCAGGGATCGCACACGTTCCCGAGGGCCGTGGGCTCTTCACACAGCTGAGCGTCTGGGAGAACCTGCGGATGGGGGCCTACGTCCGCGGCGAGAGGCGGACGCTGCGCGCCGAGGCTCCGCGAGTCTTCAAGTACTTCCCCTGGCTGGAGCGCCGTCGCGATCAGCAGGCCGGCACGCTTAGCGGCGGCGAGCAGCAGATGCTCGCGCTGGCACGCGCGCTCGTCGGCAGGCCGCGCCTGTTGATGCTCGACGAGCCGTCGCTCGGGCTCGCGCCGACCGTCGTCCAGGAGATCTTCCGCATCGTCACGGAGCTCAATGAGGAGGACGGTCTGACGGTGCTGGTCGTCGAGCAGAACGCGAACGTCGCCCTCGACGCTGCGGCCCGCGCGTACGTGCTGGAGGTGGGACGGGTGGCGATCGAGGGTAGGAGCGCCGAGCTTCGCCGGCACGAAGGCGTCCGCAAGTCCTACCTCGGCTACTAGTGGCATTGCCGCTCGCATTCACCTGGACGGAGTTCGCGCAGCAGGTGACGAGCGGCCTCGCCGCCGGCTCGATCTACGCGAGCCTGGCGCTCGCGCTGGTCCTGATCTACCAGACGACGAACGTCGTCAACTTCGCGCAGGGCGAGATGGCGACGTTCACCACCTATGTCGCGTGGACGATGATGCAGCACGGGCTTTCCTACTGGCCGGCGTTCGCGCTGACGCTGTTGATCGCATTCGGCGGTGGCGTCACCGTCGAGCGTGTGCTCATCCGCCCGGTCGAGCACCGGCCCGAGATCGTGATCGTGATCTTGACGATCGGACTGTTCATCGCGATCAACGGGCTCGTGGGCTGGATCTTCGGGCCTGAAGTGAAGGCCTTCGACAGCCCCTTCCCCAACAGCTCGATCGTCGTCGGCGGCGTCTCGACCTCCGTCCAGGACATCGGCACCTTCGGAGTGTGCCTCGGCACCGTGGTCGTACTCTGGCTCTTCTTCCGGCTCACGACGCTGGGGCTCGCGATGCGGGCGGTCGCCTTCAATCCCGACGCCAGCAGGCTGATGGGAGTTCGCGTCGGCTGGATGCTCGCCCTCGGCTGGGGCTTTGCAGCGGTGCTCGGGGCGATTGCCGGAATGATGGCCGCGCCGACCGTCTTTCTCGACCCGGACATGATGCTCGTCATCCTGATCTACGCGTTCGCCGCGGCGGTCCTCGGTGGAATCGACAGTCCGGTCGGCGCGGTCGTCGGTGGTCTGCTCATCGGCGTCGTCATCAACCTGCTGGGTGCGTACGTCAACTTCGTGGGGCAAGAGCTCAGGCTGCCGACGGCACTGGCCATGCTGTTGCTCGTACTCGTGATCCGGCCCTCGGGGCTCTTCGGTCGCGTCGTGGTGCGGAAAGTCTGATGCGGCGCTGGGTCTCACCGGCAGCCCGTGGCGTCGTGCTCGCCGCAGCGGTCGTGCTGATCGTGTTGTTGCCGCGGTTCACGAGCGAGTTCAGGCTCGGGCAGTTCACGTACGTCGGGATCTACTTCGTCGCGCTGCTCGGTCTGAACATCCTCACCGGTTACAGCGGACAGATCACGCTCGGGCATGCCGCGTTCATGGCGATCGGCGGCTACACGGCCGCACTCCTCATCCTCGGCCGCAGCGGCTTCGAGCTCCTCGGCCAGCAGGCGTCGCACGTCCTGCCCCAGCACGGTATGCGCGCGATCCTCACGATTCCGATCGCCGGTCTCGTCACCGGCGTGATCGGCTGTCTCTTCGGCATCCCCGCCCTGCGTCTCGCGGGTGTCTCGCTCGCGCTGGCCACGCTCGCGGTGGCGGTCTCGCTACCGGCCATTGCGAAGCGGTTCGAGCATCTGACCGGCGGCGGGGGAGGGCTGTCACTCCCACTTCCGCATGCGCCGTTCGGCTGGCACATCTCGACTCCGCACTGGCTCTATTACGAAGCGTGGGTGTGCGCGGGCATTCTCTTCGTCGTCGCCTGGCTGCTCGTGCGCGGTCGCGTCGGACGCGCCTGGCGCGCGATTCGCGACGGGGAGATCGCCGCGGTTTCATCGGGCGTCAGCCCGGCCGTCTACAAGACGCTCGCCTTCGGCATCTCTGCGGCATACGCCGGCTTCGCGGGCGCGCTGTTCGCGATTCAGGTCTCGTACATCAATCCGGACACGTTCCCTGTGACGCTGTCCCTGCTCTTGCTCGCCAGTGTGGTCATCGGCGGTCTCGCCTCGCTGTCCGGTGTGATCGTCGGAGCGCTCGTCCTCGAGTTCCTCCCCATCTACGCCCAGTCGCCTCCCATCGTGCACCTGCACTTCGCCAAGCAGGCGGGCCCGGTCGTCTTCGGCGTTACGCTGATGCTGATCGTGCTGCTCATTCCCGGCGGGGCCGCCAGCCTCCTGGCGCGAATGACACGGCCAATCAAGGCGCGGCGAACGTCTGTGGTTGACTAGCCCCCTTGGCAGCGGCGATGCGGACTGCGGTTGTGACGGGAGCGGCAACCGGCATCGGTCGTGCCACCGCGCTGGCGTTCGCAAGAGACGGGTACGCGGTTGCACTGGTGGGTCGCCGACGCGCACCACTCGAGGAGCTCGCGGACGAGCTTCGTGAGAGCGGGGGAGACGCGATCGCGGCTCCCGCCGACGTCGCTGCACCCGAAGAGGCCGCAGCTGCGATCGGCGCGACGGTCGAGCGCTTCGGCGGGATCGACGCACTCGTCAACAACGCAGGCGTCGGCGACAGTGGGCCGCTGCCGGACTGATCATGCTCGCGAAGTGCGTCGCAAGTGACTACGGCCGTCAGGGGGTCCGGGCCAACTCCGTCTGCCCCGGGTGGGTGCGGACGCCGATGGGTGACGACGACATGGACGAGGTGGCGCGTGCGCAAAGGACCGACCGGGAAGGCGCCTACGCACTGGCGCACAAGCAGCACCCGCTCGGGCGGCCCGCGCAGCCCGAAGAGGTCGCGGACGTGATCGCGTTCCTCGCCTCACCCGCCGCCGCGTACGTCACCGGCGCAACGGTCACGGTCGACGGCGGCACGACTGTCGTCGACCCAACCGCGTCGGCCTATCCTCTCTGAGAGACATGGAGGGCCCAGGCCTCAGTGCCACGTGGACGAGGCGCCTCACAGGCGTTCTGCTGAGCGTCGTCGCCGTCGCTCTGGTGACGGGGGCGGTCTTCGCATTGCGTCCGGTCGCTCCGGTGCTCAGCCTGGGCGTCCTCTACGTGGTCGCGGTCGTCGCGGTCGCAGTCCTCTACGGCTTGGCCTATGCGATCCCCGTTTCGGTTGCCTCGATGCTGACCTTCAACTTCGTCTTCCTCCCGCCCGTTCACACCCTCGCGCTGCATGACTCGGCAAACTGGGTTGCGCTCGCCGTCTACATCGCGGTCGCCGTCGTCGTCAGCGAGCTCGCTACCCGCTCGCGCCGCCTTGCCCGCGAGGCCGTGGAGGCCGAGACCTTGCGCCAGAGCGATGCCGTCAAGACGGCGGTCCTGCGCGCCGTGAGTCACGACCTGCGCTCGCCCCTGACGGCCATTCGAACGGCGAGCGAGGGGTTGGACAATCCGGCGTTCGAGCTGAGCAAGGCAGAGCGCAACGAGCTGTTCGAGGCGATTCGCATCGAAGTCGGCCGGCTCGAGCGACTCGTCGACAACCTGCTCGATCTCTCCCGACTCGAGGCCGGTCCTGCGTTGCGAAGACCGGAGCTCTGGACGATCGACACGCTGCTCGCCCGGGCGCTCGATCAACTCGGCGTCGCTGCGGATCGCGTCGACGTGACAACGGCGCCGGATCTGGGGCCGATTCGCGTCGACGCAACCCATGTCGAGCGAGTGCTCGTCAACCTGCTCGAGAACGCGCTGAAGTTCTCCCCTCCGACGGATCCCGTCGAAGTCGTCGCCACCACGGAAACGGGACACCTGCTAGTCCGCGTGCGCGATCGGGGCCCTGGTGTCGCCGAGGCCGATCGCGAACGGATCTTCGACGCATTCGTGCGCGGGAACGGCGCGGACCGCGGCAGCGGTCTCGGCCTCGCGATCGCGCGCGGGTTCGCAGAAGCGAACGGCGGTCGCGTCTGGGTCGAGCCGACGGCCCCTGACAGCGACGGATCGACATTCGTTCTCGCATTACCTGCCGTCGTCGAGAGCGCCGTGCCAGCGCGATGAGCGGCACCCGCATCCTCGTCGTCGACGACGAGTCACAGATCCTGCGCGCGCTGCGAACGAGCCTCCAGGCCGCCGGCTACGAAGTCGAGGTCGCGGCGACCGCGGCGGAGGCATTGACGAGCGCTGCGACTCACCCGCCGGACGGCGTGATCCTCGATCTCGTGTTGCCCGACGGAAGTGGGATCGGCGTTTGCCGCGAGCTTCGCACCTGGACGAACGTCCCGATCCTCGTGCTCTCGGCGGTCGGCGACGAGCAGGAGAAGGTCGCCGCCCTCGACGCGGGCGCCGACGACTACGTGACGAAGCCGTTCGGTGTCGACGAGCTCCTCGCGCGTCTCCGTGCTGCGCTGAGAAGGGTGGACGCAGTGACAGGTCCGGTGGTCGAGCTCGGCGACCTCGTTGTCGACCTCGAACGGCGGTTGGTGACGCTTCGAGGCGAGCCGGTAGCGCTGACACCGACCGAGTTCGAGCTCTTGCGCCTGTTCGTTCGCAACGAGGGCAAGCTGCTCACTCATCCGACGATCCTGCGTGAGGTCTGGGGGCCCAGGTACGGCGCCGAGTCCCACTACCTCCACGTGTACGTCTCGCAACTTCGACGGAAGATCGAGGCCGATCCAACGCGTCCACGCGTCCTCTTGACGGAACCCGGAGCGGGGTATCGGCTGGTGCGTCCGTCTTGAGAGCATCTTGAGGCTCGACTGGGCGATCTTGATGCGGCGTTGACGTACCACTGCCTAGCGTGGGTCGGGTGGCAAGTCTTGGCCGCTTCTTCTCACGACATCGGCTCCGCCGCAGCCATCGTCGCCTGCGCAGAACCGCCCGCGGCCTCGCCGGTCGAACCCGCATGGTCGTCGTCCCGCTGCTCGACGAGGAGTACACCCGGCATGCGCTGGACCTGGCCTGCCGCCTTGCCGCCGATCGGGGCGCGCACGTCCTCTTGCTGGCGCCGCTCTTCGTCGACTGGGAGCTGCCCCTCGATGCGCATTTCCAGCCCGAGGAGAGGGTGCTCCGGCTCGAGCTCGGCCGTGAGCGGGCGCTGGCCGAGAGCTATGGGATCGGCGCGCACGGACAGATCGTGCGCGCGCGGCCCGGCCAGCTCGGACGTGCCGTCGCCGACGCCGCCGAGGATGTCCGCGCCTCGCTCGTCGTGGTCGGAGCCGCGATCGAGTCTCAGCGGGGGTTCCGCCAGCCGTTCTCCCGTGATGTGTGGTCGGTGCTGCACGACGCGCCGTGCCCGGTGATGATCGCCGCCACGTCGCCGCGCGTTCCGATGCGCGTCGCGCAATGAGCCGCGCTTTATCGGACGCGGGTCCTGTTCGCCCGCTCAAGCGGGCGATCGTCGGGCGACCGATGGCGAGCGGCGAGCTCGAGGAGACGCTGCTCCCGAAGACCCTGGCCCTACCGATCTTCGCGTCGGATCCTCTGTCGTCGGTCGCATATGCGACCGAATCGGCCCTCGTCGTGCTCGTCGCGGCCTCTGCGGCTTCGGCTCATCTCGTCTTCCCGATCTCGCTCGGGATCGCGGCGCTGCTCGCGATCGTCGTCGCGTCCTACCGGCAGACCGTTCGCGCGTACGAAACGAGCGGCGGCGCCTACATCGTCGCGAAGGAGAATCTCGGCACGCTGCCGAGTCTGGTCGGGGCTGCGGCTCTGCTTGTCGACTACGTCCTCACGGTCGCGGTTTCGATCGCGGCCGGGATCTTCGCCGTCACATCTCTGGCGCCTTCGCTGTCTTCGCACAAGGTGGCGCTCTCGCTTGCGTGCCTGGCGGTCATAGTCCTCGTCAACCTGCGTGGGGTTCGTGAGTCGGGCCTGACCTTCGCTCTCCCGACCTACGCTTTCGTGGCCGCGATGTTTGTGCTCGTCGGCGTCGGCCTGGCGAAGACGCTCTTCGGCTCGACGCCCACTGCGCACGTTCCGGATCCGATCGTGACCGGCGCCGGCAGCATCACGGTGTTCGTCCTGTTGCGCGCCTTCTCGTCAGGGTCGACCGCACTCACAGGAGTCGAGGCGATCGCGAACGGCGTCAACGCGTTTCGGCGACCACATGGCAAGAATGCTGCGACCACGCTCGCCATCCTCGGCGGCATCGCGATCGCCCTCTTCCTCGGCGTTTCCTACCTCGCCGTCCAGGAGCACGCTCGTCCGAGTGGGACAGCATCGGTGCTGTCCCAGATCGCGCGCGCAACCTTCCCCGCGGGATCCGCCGCCGGCTTCATGTACTACGCCGTCCAGGCTCTCACCCTCGGCGTGCTCGTTCTCGCCGCCAACACCTCCTTCCAGGGTTTCCCGAGACTCGCAGCGCTGCTGGCCCGTGACGGCTTCGCGCCGCGCCAATTCACGAACCTGGGTGACCGCCTCGTCTTCTCGAACGGGATGCTCGTTCTCGCTTCGCTGGCGGCGCTACTCCTGTGGATCTACAGCGCGAACGTCAACTCGCTGATCCACCTCTACGTGATCGGTGTCTTCACCGCCTTCACGCTCTCGCAGGCCGGGATGGTGCGGTACTGGAGACGCGTCCGAGGGCCGCGCTGGCACTACCGTGCGCTGGTCAACGGCGTGGGCGCCACCGCGACTGGAATCGTCGCGGCGGTGGTGATCGTGACGAAGTTCGCCGCCGGCGCCTGGCTGGTGATCGTCGCGATCCCCCTGCTCGTTCTCATCTCGTACGGCATCCGTCGCCATTACCGGGGCATCCAGCGGCGTCTCAGCGCAGGTGCGGCGGCCGTCGTCGCGGCTCCGCCACCGATCAACACGACCCTGTTGCTGGTGGAGTCGATCGACGAAGCGACCGCGGACGCGCTCTGGTTCGCGCGGACGACCGGCGGAGGGAAGTTCCGGGCGATCCACATCCCCGTGCGTGGAGCCGATCCCGGGATCAAACCACGCTGGTTTCGCTTTTCCGACGAGGAGTCCCACCTCGAGGTCCTCGATCGCCCACTCGGCTTCAACCAGGCAGTGCTCGAACAGGTGTGGAGCTTGCCGCGCGGTGAATCGAGCTTCGTCACGGTCGTGATCCCTGAGCTCTTCCGTCGGACCTCCTTGCTGGAGACGATCCGGAGACCACGTGCGCTCCTCTTGAAGCTACGACTCCTGTCGGAGCCCGGGGTCGTGGTGGCGGACGTGCCGGCGCTTGCCGGAGCAAACGAGGCGCCGCCGGAACGGGCAGTCGTTCGCGTGATCGTTTCCGGTGTCAATGCCACCTCGATGCGGGCCGTCAACTATGCGCGGACGTTGGGCGTCGCCGACACACGGGCCGTCAGCTTCGCCTTCAGCCGAGAGGAAGGCGACGCGCTCCGGCAAGCATGGCTCGCCGAGGGCGCTCAGATTCCACTGGAAGTCGACGACGCGCCTTATCGAGACATCGGCGCGCCTCTCCTCTCGTACCTGCGCGAGCTTACCGACGACGAACACACGGAGGTGATCGTCGTGATGCCGGAGCTCGTCGTGCGCGGCGCGAGCCGGGTGCTGCACAACCAGCGAGCTCTGTACCTCAAGCGTTTGCTGCTCTTCGAGCCACGAGTGATCCTCGTCTCGGTTCCGTATCAGCTGATTCGCTGAGCCGATCAGCGGGGCGGTCCAGCTGACACTCTTCGCGAGGGGTGAGACGCCTACGCTCGCCACATGACCGCGAGATCCTTCGTCTCGCGCTTCCGGCGCTCGGCGCGCTCGCCGCCGAGCCGCTTTACGTCCTCGTCGACACGGCGATCGTCGGACACCTCGGCCGGCCGCAGCTCGCGGCGCTGGGCCTCGCGGGGACGGTGCTTGCCGGCGCCTTCACGATCTTCAACTTCCTCACCTACGGCACGACGGCGGTCGTCGCGCGCGCCTCCGGCGCGGGGGAGCACGAGCGGGCGGCGCGACTTGCGGCGCAGGCGCTCTGGGTCTCGCTCGGCATCGGCCTGCTCCTCGTCGTCGCCTGCGAGGCGCTCGCCGGCCCGCTTCTGCGCGCTCTCGGCGCCCACGGGAGGTCGGGCGACTACGCGCTGACGTATTTCCGGATTGCGGCGATCGGGCTGCTGCCGGCGCTGGTCGCGCTGTCCGGACAGGGATACCTGCGCGGCGTCTCGAACCTGCGTCGGCCCCTCGAGATCGTCGTCGTGGCGAACGTCGTCAACGCCGTCCTCGAGGTGCTGTTCGTGTACGGCTTCCACTGGGGGATCGCCGGCTCTGCGGCCGGGACGGCGATAGCCCAGACAGGCATGGGTCTCGCGTTTGCCGTCGAGTTGCTGCGACCTCACCCCGATTCCAGGCGGCCGAGCGTGCAGGCGATGCGGCCGATGCTGCGCGTCGGCCGGCAGATCTTCGTGCGGACGGCTGCGTTGTACGCCTCCTTCTTGGTCGCGGCGTCCGTTTGCGCACGCATGGGCGATCCTCAGCTGGCGGCCCATCAGATCGGGACGCAGCTCTTCTACCTTCTCGCGCTGATCCTCGACTCGCTTGCGATCGCGGGACAGGTGATGGTCGGCCGCATGCTCGGCGCCGGAGATCCCGAGAGCGCCTACGCGTCGGCAGTGCGGATGATCGGCTGGTCCGTCGTCGTCGGGGTGGCGTTCGCGGTCGTTCTGCTGCCGCTCGCGCATGTCGTTCCTCGCGCCTTCACGAACGACCCGGCCGTGTTGCACGAGGCAGCGGAGCTGTGGCCCTACTTCGTGCTCATGCAGCCGCTCGCCGGTGCCGCCTTCGCTCTCGATGGGATCCTGATCGGTGCCGGAGACACCTCGTACCTGATGTGGTCGATGATCGCAGCGAGCGCGATCTTCATCACGCTCGCTTCGGCGGCGCTCGCCCGCGACTGGGGAATCGTGGGCGTCTGGATCGCTCTGGACGTTCTGATCGCAGTGCGGCTGGCCCTGCTCTCGATCCGCTTCGCCGGTCGGCGTTGGGCCGTTGTCGGGTGGAGTTGAGTCGGCTTCAGGCTTCCTGGACGACGTTCGGCCCGTGCTTGTCGTCGAATCGGTCGAGAACCCCTAACCCGACGAGCCGTCCCCGTGCTTCCTCCGCGTCTTCCACCGAGGCGAACTCCAGGAAGATGAAGACGTGGTTCGGATCGTCCACGTTGCGGAAGATTCGCTGAACGCTCGCCTTCTCTCGCGCCTGCGGCCGGTCCTGGTCGAACATCGGCCTCCACGCGTCGTAGTCGCCGACGTGGATCCGGGTGATGATGAACGCGGACATCGGGCGCTCCTCTCTCTAGATGTCGCGACCGTAACAACCTGGCCGTAGGGAGCGGATCAGGAGCCGAGGATCTGGGCGAGCTCCAGTAGCGCGCCGGGGGCATCCAGGCTTCCGATCCGCAGAGAGTTTGCGCCTCTTCGGTCGATTTGAACTTCGCCGCGCCGGTACTCGACACCGGTGATGTCCTCGAGAGGGACGGCCAATCTCTTCGATCCATTGCCGGAGAGGAATGCATGTAGGCGCGCGATCTCGAACTTGCCCACCTGTCGCGGGCCGTTGTCCTCGTTCCACCAGACGGCATAGCTGCTTCGGTGCATGTCCACAGGGTGCGTTCATTCGGCGGCTGGCGCATCAGCACCGAGGCGCAGAGGGCGTGCGGGAAACCCGCAGACCATTTGAGGCAACGACCGGATGGCGATCGAGCCCGGCGCGCTGACACTGAGCCAACATTCGAAAACAAAGGAGGAGTCATGCAGCGAAAGCAGACAATTCGTGGCGCGGCGCTCGCACTCGCGGCGCTGGCCGCTCTCACGGTGACGTCGACGGCGCCAGCAGGTGGCACGGCGACGATCGCGATCAGGCATCAGATGCGCGGTTGCCATTCCTGGTCGTTCAACTCCGGACCCTTCAAGGCGTCGCTCGCCGTCAACGTCCGCGCAGGCACAGTCCTCAAGTTCACGAACAACGACGTGATGCCGCACAAGCTGATTCAGGTGGCCGGTCCCAAGATCCGACTCACTCATCCGAACATGAGCAAGGTCGCGTCGTCGGCCACGGTGAAGCTGACGCAGCAGGGTGTCTATCGCTTCACGACAACGCGGGGGGAGGACTATTCCTGGGCCGGGTCGATGAAGACCGTCGGCGAGGACCATGTGCTCCGGCTAACGGTGCGCGTGAAGTAGGTTCGTTCAGTGCACACATTCGAAGTTGCAGCCGTCAAGGAGCGGCTCCGTGAGGCCGGCGGTGGCTACGAGATCGTCCACGAGTCCGCCGGCCTCGAAGTCGGCGTGTACAGCCTGGTAGCTCCGGAGCCCGACCGCCAGCAACCGCACGCGGACGACGAGCTGTACATCGTCCTCGAGGGGACCGGCGTCCTCGACGTCAGCGGCGAGCAGGTTCCGGTGAAGGAAGGCAGGGCAGTCTTCGTCGAAGCCGGGGCCGAGCATCGCTTCACCGCGTACGAACATCTCAGTGTGCTCGTCATCTTCGAGCGCAAGCCTGCGGAAAACCCGTAACGGAGTTCGCGGTCAGCCCGGATGCCCCACGGCTTCCGGGAGGTCAGCCTTTCGTGAACCCGAGACGAAGGAGGCAACCATGAACCGCTTGCTGATCGTCGCCCGTTTGCGGGAAGGCGCGCACGAGGAAGCCGAGGCGCTGATCGCCGCGGGCCCGCCGTTCGATCCCGACGAGCTCGGGCTCCACCGGCACAGCGCATACCTGACTGCAGGAGAGGTCGTCTTCATTTTCGAAGCTTCGGAGGTCGAGTGGATCGTCAACGACATCGTCGACGATCCGGTTGTATCGGCCGCTTTCGAGCCCTGGCACAGGCTCGTCGACGGGGCGCCCCGCCTGGCCCACGAGCGCTATTACTGGTCTCGCGAGTCGGCGAAGCTCGGAGTCGGCCTGGGCGTCTAGGAGGCGTCCTCGGCCAGCAGCCCGTGTGACAGCGCGTACCGAACGAGCTCGGCGCGCGTCGCGAGTCGCAGCTTCTGCATGATGTGCGCGCGGTGCGATTCCGCCGTGCGCACCGAGATGTAGAGCTGTTGCGCGATTTCCTGGTTCGTGTGACCCAAGGCAAGCAGCCTCAGCACCTCATGCTCGCGTTCCGAAAGAGGATCGGCTTCAGCAGCGGCTCGTTCTTCCGCGTCGGCTGCCACCATGCGTGCTCCGAGAGTGGGATGAACGTACCGTCCTCCTTGCGCGATCTCGCGCACCGCAGAAACAACCTCTTCGTCGGCAGCTTCCTTGAGGACGTAGCCGTGGGCGCCCGCCGCAAAGGCCTCTCTCACGTAGTTCGGGTCGTCCTGCATCGAGAGAACGAGAACCTTTGTCTCCGGTGATTCCGTGAGTAGCCTCGGCAGCACCTCGATGCCGCTCTCGCCCGGCATGACGACGTCGAGCAGGATGACGTCCGGCTTGAGGGCCCGGGCGCGAAAGAGCGCGTCTTTGGCATTGCCGGCCTCCCCGACCACCTCGATGTCCTCCTGTCCGTCAAGGAGCAAGCGAATGCCCGAGCGAACGACTGCGTGGTCGTCCACGAGCACCACGCTGATCACAGCGGCACCTCCGCAACGAGTGTGGCGCCTGCACCGGGCGTCGACTCCACCGTCAGTCGCCCTTCGTGCAACTCGACTCGCTCGCGCATGCCGACGATCCCCATGCGTTCCTCCCGCAGGTCGGCAGGGTCGAAGCCTTGCCCGTTGTCCTCGATCACCACTGTGGCGGTGCCGCTGCGGCGGACGAGCAGGATGCTGACCCGGGACGCGCCCGCGTGCTTGACGATGTTCGTCAGCGCTTCCTGGACGATGCGATAGAGCGTCGTCTCTACTTCTGCGGGGAGCCGCTCCTCGCCTAGCTGAGCCTCGAGATCGACGCGGATCGCCGAGGCTTCCGAGAACGTCTGCGCGAGGCGCTCGACCGCGGCAACCAGCCCGAAGTCATCGAGCGCTTTCGGCCTCAACTGCACTGCGAGACGTCGGACGTCCTGGAGCGTCCCTACGACGAGGTCGCGAAGGTTTGCCGCCGCCGCACTCATGTCCTGGTCGCTGCCCGCCTCCTCGACGGCGCGTAATCCCAGCAGGATCGAAGTCAGGGCCTGCCCGGTCTCGTCGTGCAGCTCGCGTGCAAGCCGGCGCCGTTCGAGCTCCTGCCCGGAGACGACGCGTCGAAGCGCATCTCTTGCGACCCGGCGTGAGAGGTCGACTGCGATCGCCGCACGATTGGCGAACTGCTCGGCAAGCCTCAGGTCTGCGCTCGTGAAGCGGGGATCCGAACCCATCTTGTCGTGCGCGACCAGGACGCCGATCGGTTGTTCGCGCGCAAGGAGCGGCACGTAAAGGCCAGTCGAGGCGCCGAGGCGTCGAGCCACGTCCTGGTTCACCTCCGGATCCTCGAGGAGCGAGTCGATCCGCTCGCTCCGACCCCGCTCCAGCACGTGTCCGGTCTTCGAGTCCCGTTCGAGGGAGCTGACCTCCGCAAGGTCGGCCCCGCCATCGCCGTCGACAGCGGCGATTCGCAGTTCATCTCCGGCCGGAAGCGCGATGGTTACGACGCGGGCTCCGATCAGCTCGCGCAACCGGCTCACGACCAGTTCGAGCAGAGGGCCGAGCTCGAGCTCGCCGACGAGTGCTCCGCCGATCTCGTTCAAGGATTCGAGCTGCCGCGACCAGGAGGTGGCCGATTCGTAGAGACGCGCGTTCTCGACCGCGACTGCGGCCTGGGCCGCAAGCAGCGAGACGAGCTCTTCGTCATCGTCTGTGAAGTCGTCGCGGCCATCCTTCTCGGTGAGATAGAGATTTCCGTAGGCCACTCCGCGCAGCAGGATCGGGACGCCGAGAAACGTGTGCATCGGTGGGTGGCCGGGGGGAAAACCCACCGAGCGTGGGTGCTCTGACAGATCGTGGAGTCGAAGATTTCGAGCATCGCGGATCAGCACGCCCAGGATCCCGCGGCCGTGCGGCGGATCGCCGATCTGGTTTTGGACTTCATCCGCCATCCCGTAGGTCACGAAACGCTCGAGGCCGATGCCTGCTCGATCGATCACGCCGAGAGCCGCGTAGCGGGCATCGGTGACGCGGGCCGCGGCCTCGACGATCCGCTCGAGGACCCCGTCGAGCGATAGCTCGGAGTTGATGGCAATACCGGTTTCCACCAGCACCCTGAGGCGGTCGGTGCCTTCTCGGGCGCTCATGCCGTCATCGTCTCAGATGCTCGGTAATAAGCCGCAGCAAGCTCGCGGGTGTCCCTCGGAGATTGGGGGGACGACCCCGGATGGCGTCTCGTCTTCGGGCCGCTTGAGTTCTAAGCGACCCCGGAACCACCACCAAGGATTGGAGGCACGAGATGAGCACCATCACAGCTGACAGCCGCGTAACGGAGGTAGTCCGCACGAGGAGCAACCTGCTTCGGAAGCTTTTCGAGTGGGGCGGATTCGGCGCAGGCGCGATCCTGATTGTGTTCGGCGTCGTGGCGATCGTCATGGGCTTCAGCGGCCGCGCTACCGTTGCCGGCAGCCTCAAGCAGGAGAAGATCGTCGGCGGCGCCGACATGACTCCCGCGCTGATCGCCAAGGAAGCGAAAGAGGCGGGCCTGACGAACGTCGCCAACATGCCGACCGTTGCCGTCGCCGGCAAGGCGATCAGCACCGGCCCGAGAGCGCGTGCGTTCGCGAGCTACATGCGGATTCACGCAATGGAAGCGAGCGGTGGCTTCACGTACGCCCAGTTGGGCCGCTTCATGGCCAAGCCCGATGCGCCGAAGGCACAGCTGGCAGTGGGCGGCGGCACCGACAACCCGCAGTTCGCCCTGATCGACGCGGCGACCAAGCAGCCGGTTGCAAACGGAGCCTGCAACCTCTGGGTGACCGAGACCGCGCTGACGACCGCGCTGAACACGTCCTACATGGCCGACCGCCTGGGACTGTTCGGAATCGTCGTCGGTATCGCGCTCTTGCTCAGCGGGATCGGCTTCATCGTTCTGGCCTTCGCGGCACTCCACCGCCCGGAGACCGCCGCGTCGCGGAGCTAACGCCTCGCAAGACGGGGCCGGCGCCCGGTGGTTTCGAGGACAGGCGCCGGTCCACCTTCCCCAAGGACTGCTCCTGCCTCCGCAGGAGCAGTCCTTTTATGTTTGCGTGGTCCTTCAGTAGAAGACCGCAGGGCGATTCGGTCCGGGCGCGGATGCCGGCCGACGCCGGGCGTCGGAAACTGACGCCATGAGCCAGATCGGACCGCATTGCACGCTTCACCTGGCGCAGGGGTTGTCGAGTCGTGCATAGGCGAGCGGTGTGCCTTCTGGGAGCCCGGCGGAGCCGTCGCCCCTGGAGGTTGTCTCATCGAACGCCTCGGCGTCGACGTGTGGCGCTCGGATCTGGCCGCGTACCTGCTTGAGACGCGCGAGCGTCTCGAGCAGGCGCGGGATCTGTCCGAGGCCGAAGTCGCGCACCGCGAGTTCTCGCGCCGCATCGGACTCGAGCTCTGACGAAAGAGGTCGCTATGAGCACGCCGCTCGAAGAGCCGCCGCGGGCCGACAGCAACTCCGGCCGGGCTCTGGATTGCGGGATTTCTTCAGTCTCGAATCACCCTTTGGAGTGACCGCCACCAGCCGGTTTGGCCCGATTTCGGTCTGGTGGAGTGCGGCGCGGATCCCGCGACCACCGCTGCGGCGGGGGACGTCGAGGCTCGGGAGATCGAGCGGCGTTACCGCACGCTCGTCGAGCAGTTGCCGCTCGTGGTCTACGTGGACGCCTTGGACGAAGGCAGCTCGAACATCTTCACGAGTGGCCAGATCGAGCCGCTGCTCGGCTACACGGTCGAGGAGTGGCGCGACGATCCGGACCTCTTCGTCCGAACGCTGCATCCGGACGATCGCGACCGCGTGCTCGCGGCACACGCCCGCACTCATCGAACGCACGAGCCGCTGAGTCTCGAATACCGCCTCGTCGCACGCGACGGCCGCGTCGTCTGGGTTCGCGACGACGGCGTCATCGTTCTCGACGATGCGGGCGAGCCGCTCTACCTCCAGGGCTATCTGCTGGACATCACCGCTGAGCGTGAGCTCCAGGAGCAACTGCGGCGGCAGGCGCTCTTCGATCCGCTCACCGGGCTGGCCAACCGGGCCTTCTTCCACGAGCAGCTCGAGCATGCAGTCTCGATGCGCACGGACCGAGAGCCCAGCACCGCGGTCGTGTTCGTCGACCTCGACGAGTTCAAGCAGATCAACGACCAGTTCGGGCACAGCGTCGGCGACGAAGTGCTCGCGACGCTCGGTGAACGCATGAAAAGCGTGATCCGGGCAGGCGACTCGGTCGCCCGGCTGGGAGGCGACGAGTTCGCCATCCTGCTGACGGCAGTCAGCGAGGCGGCAGAGCCCGCGGTCGTCGCCGAGCGCCTGCTCGAGCAGATCACGGCCCCGATCGACGTCGCAGGACGGCAGCTCTTCATCACCGCGAGCGTGGGCATCGCGCTCGGCACCAGCGGCGCCGAGCTCCTCAAACAGGCCGACGCCGCGATGTACCGCGCGAAGCTGAACGGGGACGTGGACTACGCGTTCTACGACGACGAGCTCGATCAAGCGGCCTTGAACCGTTTCAAGCGGATCGCGGAGCTGCGTGAAGCCATGGCCGAGAAGCAGTTCAGCCTTGCCTACCAGCCGGTGGTCAATCTCGATCCGTTCGAGGTCGTCGGGCTCGAAGCGCTGCTCCGGTGGCAGCATCCGACGTTGGGTGAGGTGGCGCCGCTCGAGTTCATCCCTTTGGCGGAGGAATCAGGGCTGATCGTGCAGATCGGGCGTTGGGTCTTGCTCGAGGCCTGCTTCTACGCCTCGCGCCTGCGCGAGCTGCTCGGTCGCGACGTCGAGATCGCGGTCAACGTTTCCGCGCGGCAGCTACAGCATCCGGAGTTCGTCGATCACGTCGACAATGCACTCGCGCGCGCCGAGTTGCCGCCGCACCTGTTGACACTCGAGCTGACCGAGAGCGTGCTCGTCGCCAGCGGCGAGCGCGCGGAGCAGCAGCTCAACGTGCTCAAGGACCGGGGCGTCAAGCTCGCCCTCGACGACTTCGGCACCGGCTACGCGTCACTGGCGTATCTCCAGCGTCTTCCGGTCGACATCGTGAAGATCGACCGCCGCTTTACGGCCAAGATCGACAGCGGCCCTGCCGATCTCGCGCTCCTCGAGGGAATCGTGGGCCTGGGGAAGGCGCTCGGGCTCCAACTCGTGGCGGAAGGAATCGAGCGTGGCGCTCAACAGGGAATCGTGCAGGACCTCGGCTGCCACGGTGCGCAGGGGTTCCACTTCGGCCGTCCCGCGCCGGCGGCCGCTGCGACGCTGGTGCTCACGGGCGACTCGGTCGAGTCCGGCGTCACCTAATCGCTCCATTTACGAGCCGCGCGCGTACCAGACGTTGCCCCGGACCGACGTAGGTGCCGGCGCTTGTCACACTTCCTCGATCGTGACCGGACGGCGTTCCGCGCGTGACCGCTCCGCGGCCAGCGCGACTGCCAGAGCCGCGCGGGCCTCTGCCAGTGGGCACCCGCTCGGGGCACCCATGCGGACGGTCTCGACGAAGGCCGCCAGTTCCTTTCCGTAGGCAGGCTCGAAGCGATCCCAGAAATCCCGATACACCGGACCTGTGGGCAGGTGGGGCCCCGCTCCACCGAACGGAGCGGGCTGCGGGCGTCGCTTCCGGCCACGATGCTGTCATCGGTGCCGAAGACCTCGAGCCGGACGTCGTAGTCGAGCGGATCGCGACGCGTGCCGGAGACGATCACGAGACCGCCGTCCGACAGCCGGAGGATCGCCGCCGCGACGTCGACGTCGTCGAGCTCGGCAACCCAGGATGCGTCGAGGGCTGCCCCGTCGGCGTAGACCGCGGTGATCTCCTGGCCGCTGACGAAGCGGACCGCGTCGAAGTCGTGGATATGGAGATCGGCGAAGATACCGCCGGAAGCGGCGATGTACTCGGCAGGAGGCGGAGCCGGGTCGTGCGTCGCGCCGCGCATCACGAGGATCTTCCCGACCCGTCCGTCGGCCACCGGGCGTCTCGGCGGTGCCCACCCGGAGCTCCTTCCCGAGCTGCCGCGTGCGCTCCGAGTCGGCGTCGGTGACTGTCACCGAAACACCGTCGAGGCCGAGGAGGGTCTGCACGTGGTGCGCGCCGATCCTGCCCAGACCGACGACGCCCACCGCGAGTTGCTTACTCAAGGCCTCCGACATCGAGTACAACGGTCTTCAGGTCACTCATGTCGAGCATCGTGTACCGGCCGCCGATGCGGCCCCAACCGCTCTGCGTGCCGGACGCGCCGCCGAAGGGCTCGTGCGCTTCCCAGTAGTCGGTCGAGTCGTTCACGACGACATTGCCGACGCGGAGGTGGTCGACATAACGAAACGCGCGCTTCAGGCTCGACGTGTACACGGCGGCCTGCAGACCCAGGTGCGAATCGTTCGCGACGGCCAGAGCCTCTTCGTCGGAGCGGACGCGGATCAGCGGCACGATCGGACCGAATGTCTCCTGCTGGTTGATGAGCGTGTCCACGCCGACGTCCGTGATGACCGTCGGCTCGTAGTACAGGTGAGTGGGGCGGTCCCCTGCACGCGAGCCTCCGAGGACCACATTTGCGCCCTTGTCCACTGCGTCTTCGAGATGCCGGTCCATCTTCAGGGCGGTCGGCTCGTTGTTCATCGGGCCGACCATGGTGGTGTCGTCGAACGGGTCGCCGAGCCGCCAGCCCGCAGCCGCCTTCAGCACTTCGTCGAGGAATGCGTCGTGCACGCCCTCGTGCACGAGGACCCGCTCCGTCGCACAGCAGACCTGCCCCGCGCAGAAGAAGCCGCCGAAGACGGCGCCCTGAGCGGCGCGCTCGAGGTCGGCGTCCTCGCAGACGACGACGGGGCCGTTGCCGCTCGCTTCGATCAGAGAGCGCTTGAGGCCGGCGGCGCGGACGATCTTCTCGGCGGTCGGGTGCGAGCCGACGAACCCGACGCAGTCGACGTCCGGATGCGTGACGAGGCGCTCGCCGACGCCGCCGCCGCCGTAGATCACGTTGACGACGCCTTCCGGGAGACCTGCGTCCGCCATTATCTGCACGAAGTTCGCCATCGCGATCGGCGTCCACTCCGACGGCTTCATCACGATCGTGTTGCCCACCGCAATCCCGGGCGCGATCAGCTCGACCGGGATCAGCGTGGGGAAGTTCCAGGGCGTGATCCCCGCGTAGACACCGTTCGGCTTGCGAAACGTGAGGATTCGCTTGTTCGGATCCTGCGACGGGATGATCGCCGTCTCCATCCGCTTCACGTCCTCGGCCGCGATGCGGAAGTTCTCTGCGGTCTCGTCGATGTCGCCGAGGGCCTCGGCGGCGTACGGCTTGCCCTGCTCGAGAGACAGCTCGCGCGCGAAATCCTCACGGCGCTCACCGATCAGGTCTGCGATCGCGTGGCAGATCCTGGCCCGTTCCCAGGCCGAGAGCGCAGCCCATTTCGGCTGGGCCGCCCGGGCCGCCGCCACTGCGCGGTCGACGTCCTCGGTGCTCGCGTTCGGCGCTTCGGCCAGCGTCTCGCCGGTGACGGGAGAGACGACGGCGCGGGCGCTCCCGCCCGTGGACGCGACCCACTCGCCGCCGATGAAGTTCTCGAGAGTACGAACCGTGACCGCCATGAGGAAGCTCCTTTCGAACGCCTGGGGCGACCGTACCGTTTTTGAGAGAGTTGGACCGTGCCCCGAATCACGGCAGCCCAGGCTCTGGTTCGCTTTCTGGCAGCGCAACACGTCGAGCGCGACGGGCTCGAGCAGCGGTTCTTCGCGGGGTGCTTCGGGATCTTCGGGCACGGCAACGTCGCGGGGATCGGGGAGGCGCTGTACCAGCATCCGGACCTGTTGACCTACTACCAGGCCCGGAACGAACAGGCGATGGTGCACACCGCCGTAGGTTTCGCGCGAACGAAGAACCGCCTCGCCACGCTCGTCTGCACGACTTCGATCGGCCCGGGGGCGACCAATCTCGTCACCGGTGCTGCTCTCGCCACCGTGAACAGGCTCCCGGTGCTGCTTCTACCCGGCGACGTGTTCGCATCGCGGCGGCCCGATCCCGTGTTGCAACAGCTCGAGGTGCCGTCGCGCGGGGACGTCTCGGTCAACGACGCGCTGCAGCCGGTCTCGCGTTACTTCGATCGCATCGAGCGGCCGGAGCAAGTGCTGGCGGCAGCAACTGCCGCGATGCGAGTGCTCGTGAACCAGGCCGAGACAGGAGCCGTGACGCTTGCGTTCCCGCAGGACGTGCAGGTCGAGGCGTACGACTACCCGGACGAGTTTCTTGCACGACGCGTCTGGCACGTGACGAGGCCAGAGCCCGACTCGGGCCTGCTGGCAGAGGCGGCTTCCCTCATCCGGAATGCGAAGCGTCCGCTGATCGTGGCCGGCGGCGGCGTCATCTACTCGGAGGCGACCGCCGCGCTGCGCACCTTCGTCGAGCAGACCGGGATTCCGGTCGCTGAGACCCAGGCAGGGAAGGGCTCTCTACCTTACGACCATTCTGCATCGCTCGGGGCCATCGGCGCGACAGGGACGTTTGCCGCGAACCGGGTCGCCGCAGAGGCGGACGTGGTGATCGGTATCGGCACCCGCTGGTCCGACTTCACGACGGCTTCCAGGACCGCGTTCGGGAATCCGGATGTGCGCTTCATCAACGTCAACGTCGCCGACTTCGACGCCGCGAAGCTCGACGGGATCGCGCTGGTCGCCGATGCGCGAGTCGCGCTCGAGCGACTGGCAGCTGCGGTCGAAGGACACCAGGTCGAACCGGAGTACCGCGAGCTCGCAGCCCGGCTGAACCGGGAGTGGGACGGAGAGGTCGCGCGGCTGTACGCGCTCGGTCACGAGCCGCTGCCGGCTCAGAGCGAGGTGATCGGCGCCGTCAACGACGCGGCGCGTCCCGCTGACGTCGTCGTCTGCGCCGCCGGCTCGATGCCCGGCGACCTGCACAAGCTCTGGCGAACGCGCGATCCCAAGGGCTACCACGTCGAGTACGGCTACTCGTGCATGGGCTACGAGATCGCCGGCGGGCTCGGCGTGAAAATGGCGGCGCCAGAACGCGAGGTGTACGTCATGGTCGGCGACGGTTCCTATCTCATGCTCTCGAGCGAGATCGTCACGTCGATCCAGGAAGGCCTGAAGCTGACGATCGTGCTCGTCGACAACCACGGGTTCAAATCGATCGGCGGCCTCTCACGCTCGCTCGGCACGGACGGCTTCGGCACGCAGTACCGCTACCGGCAGAGCGGTTCGCTCGGCCTGGACAGCGAAAACCCCACGGCGCCGCTGCTCCCGGTCGACCTGGCCGCGAATGCGGAGTCGCTCGGAGCGAAGGTGATCCGCTGCCGGACGATCGCCGAGCTCCGCGCCGGGCTCGAGGCCGCGAAGGGCGAGGACACTACGGTGGTGCTCGCGATCGAGGTCGACCGCTACGAGGGAGTGCCGGACTACGACAGCTGGTGGGACGTCCCCGTGGCCGAGGTCTCGGAAGTCGAGAGCGTTCGCGAAGCGCGTCGAGCCTATGAGCAGGCCCGTGGGTCGACGTGATGCAGAGCTCTCGCGGATAGCCGTCTAGAGCGGACGGCCTCAGCCTTTAGGAGCAGGTCGGTCAGAGCAACGTCCCGAACGGCAAGGGTCTGACCCCGACGATTAAGACTGTGGGTATTCGGCAGCCTCGACGGAGCTGTCGAAGCCCTGCAGCGGGTGAGGCTGCGCGATCCAGATCGCGGTGGCAGAGCCTCGTGGCGAGACGGCGAGCGCCGCTTCACCTCCTACCAGGCAGCGATGCAGCGAGCAATCAGGTCCGACAGGCGCGAGATCGATGCCCGCACCGAAGCTCTGCCGGGAAGGCCGCCGTGCCGCGTGGACGAAGAGGTTCGTTCCGTCCGACCGAGTCCAGACCGCGATCGCGTCGCCTCGCGCGTCGACTCCGACGGTCGGCGCGAATCCGTTGCCGAGGATCTGGCGGCTCCCGAATCGGCCGCCTGGCGGGCGCACGTTCGAGTACAGGAGATCGCGGTCGGATGAGATCACGACTGCTTCACCGTTTGCTGCGAGCGCCACCTTCGACATGCCGGTGATGTCGCCGAGAACGACTCGAGGGGGGCCGAAACGTCGGCCTGCAGGTCGGATTGCTGCCTCCAGCGTTTGCGCTGCCTGTCCCGACGGCGCTCCCATCCAGACTGCGATCGCTATTCCCGCGGCATTGAGGGCCACCCGTGGGTTGTGCCCCTGGTCGTTCGGCGACGAAAGCGTCGTAGGAGCTGTCCAGTTTCCAGTCGGGGACCGCGATGCGACGCGAGTCATCCCCGTTTGCCCGTTCCAGACGACGAGCGCCCGCCCGCTCGCGTTCATCGCTATGTCGGGGTCCCCCGAGATGCCGCGCGCGAGGGTCACCGCCTGGCTCCAGCGGCCAGTCGTACCACGGCTCGCCGACTCAACGGTGAACGACGCTGAGGAGTACCCCGTCCAGACGACGAGTGCCCTGCCCCGCGCGTCCAGCGCCGCCTTCGGAACGGACGCCTGCTCGCCGGCGGGTGAGACGAACACGGGCGCCCGCCAGCGACCGCCTCGCGGACGAAACGCGGCACGGATCCGCTGCGAAATACCCTCGACGTCGGTCCAGACCGCAAGCAAGTCGCCCTGCGGATCGCCTGCAAGCTGTGCCGCCACTCCGCCCGCGAGCTGCGTCGGCGCCGTCCAACCTCGGCCGGCGTGCCAGTCCGCAGTCGCGCCCACGTACCCACTACCGCCGCGCCTGAAGACCTCCCAGATCGCGCTTGTGTTGCCGCGGCCGTCGAGAGTGACAACGGGCAGGCGCGCGACCCGATCGGCAAGCGCCGGAGCAACGACGACGGGTGCGCTCCACGAGCCGGCGTTCTGCGAAGGGGCACCCTCTGCAGCAACCGGTCCCGCCAATAGGAAGAGGAGCAACAGCGAAGCCCGACCGGTCACCGAGCGGCGAGTCTACGCCCGGCGGGTTACGTGAAATGCATGAGCTTGTAAGGGATGAGTCGCGCGGGCGACGACGACAACCGTCCCAACACCACCACATCCGGTCAGCGTCGAGTTCCTGCTCGGCAACCCGCAGGCCCGCGAAGCTCTTCCTGAGTTCCTAGAGCGACGCGTGATCCCGCAGCCACGCGCGGTTCCGGATCTGATCAGCCTCCGCGTCGGCAGCATCTTCCGGGGACTGCGGGACCATGTCCTGCTCCACGACGAGCCAGCCCGAGTACTGCGACCGCGCCACCTCGGCGAAGAACGTGTCGAGGTCGACGTCGCCCGTGCCCAACTCGCAGAAAACACCCCGGCGCCACGCCTCGGGCATGTCGGCGCCGTCGGCGATCACGCCGGCGAGCACGTCGTTCCGAACGTCCTTCACGTGCAGGTGGTTGATGCGCTCGCCCCAGTCGCGAAGTGCCTCGGTCGGATCGCCCCCGCCCAGCGCAAGATGGCCCGTATCGAGCAACAGACCGACGTCCGTCAGCTCGAGCAGGCGCTCGATCTCCCAGGGGGCCTCGACGAAGGTCGCAGTGTGGTGATGGAAGGTCGGCTCGAACCCGCGGGTGTGAGCGAGATCTGCGGCCCGGGCGACGCCCTCGGACAGGCGCCGCCACCCGGCGGCGTCGAGGCCGATCGACCGATCCGAAGCAGCCCGGCCGGGAAACTGCCCGCGCTCCGGAGAGCCCGCGTCCGCGAGGACGGCTTTCGCCCCGTCCCCGTCGGCGGCCGCGAACAGATCGAGCGTCGTCCGCATCGCCGCGAGGTCTTCATCCCAGTGCTCGGGCTCGCTGAAACGAATCGGGATGTAGCCGCCGACGAGCGCGAGGCCATGCTCCTCCAACCGGTCGCGTAGATCATCGCGCTCGCCCAGATAGCCCGGCGGGCCGAGCTCGGTCCCCTCGTAGCCTGCCGCGGAAATCGCCGTGAGCACGAACTCGGCCCCCGGGACGTCGGGCAGGATGCCGACCGTCATCTCGAAAGCGCCGTAGCTGCACGGTGCGTTCGCGACGCGAATGCCGCTCAACGACGCCGTCCTTCCAGGGTGACCATGGGCACGCGCGGATCGGGCTCGAGGTCCGCCCAGGCCGGCCGGATCCACGCGAGCAATGGATCATCTGCGGCCGCCATCGACCGGCGTTCCCCGGCGAGACCGTTGAGGTAATAGAGGTCGTAGCCGTGCGCCGCCGCGGTCGTGTGGTAGCCATGCGGGACGAGCATGATGTCGCCGTCGAGCACGGTCTCGGTGAGATCCAGTCCATGTTGGGGGCTGTAGAGACGCTGCACGGCGAACGCACCCGGCGGTTCGGTCTGGGTGCGGTAGTAGTAGACCTCCTCAAGCACCACCTCGCCGGGCGGGTGATCCTCGTCGTGCTTGTGCGGCGGATAGCTCGACCAGTTGCCCGCCGGCGTGAACACCTCGACGACGAGCAGACGCTGCGCCGGAAACTCGGGCTTGATGATGTGGTTGATCTGCCGGGTCGCGTTGCCGGAGCCGCGCACCTCGATCTCCACGTCCTCCGGTGTCACGAGGCGCGGCTCGAGCCGTTCGTCGGCGAGCGCTCCGGACACAGCGACTTCGACATCGCCCAGCGCGGACAGCATGTAGTCGGTGTCGCGCGGTAGGTACAGCGCCCACGGCATGCCGTCGAAGACGGTGGGGCGCTGGCCGAGCTCCCAACGCTCGCCGCCGCTCTCGACAGCGCACGTTCCTCCCAACGCGACGAGCGCGACCTCGTCGCCGCCGGTGTGCCTGGAGACCTGCTCGCCGTCGCGTAAGCGCTCGACGCGAAACGAAAGGAAGCGCCACGACGCCGACCCAGGATCGACCACGTCCCACTCGCCGTGGCGCAGCAAGAGCTCCGTCACGCGAGCTCCGTTTCGAGCTCCGCCAGCGTCGGCATGGCTTCCGAGCATGCCAGCTGCGAGGCGACGATCGCGCCGGCGACCGAACCCCGACGCACGGCTTCGTCCATCGGCAGATCGGCATGCAGGCTCTGGACGAGCGTCGCGATGAACGCGTCGCCGGCGCCGAGCCCGTTGACGACTTCGACCGGATGGCCCGGCACGTCGACCTCACGACCTTCGTGGAAGAGCAGCACACCGCGCTCGCCGCGTTTGAGCACGAGCGTGCGCACGCCGAGCTCGAGCAGTGCGTTTGGACTACCCGCCGCGGACTCGACCTCCTCCTCGTTGCCGATCACGATGTCTGCGTGCGTCGCCGCGGTTCGAGCGAGCTCACCGTACGCGTCCGCTCGCTCCCAGAGAGTGGGACGCCAGTCGAGGTCGAAGATCGTCGTGCCCTCGTGCGCCTCGAGCGCCGAGAGGGTCGTGTCGCGGCTCGGGGATTGCGCGAGGCCGGTCCCGGTTGCAAGCAGGAACGGCGCGGCCGCAACCTCGGGGCCGTCGAAATCCTCCGGTGCGAGCTGCCAGTCCGGGGCAGTCGGGTAGCGATAGAACGTGATCGGAAAGTTGTCGGGCGGCCAGACCTCACAGAACGTCGGCGGCGTCATCAGGCGTTCGTCGACGGCGAGGAAGCGCACGTCCACCCCTTCTTTCGAGAGGAAGTCGCGAACGAACTCTCCGTGCGGATCCGGACCGACGCGGGAGACGATCGCCGGCCTTAGCCCAAGCCGAGCGAGCCCGGTCGCAACGTTGCCCGCAAAGCCGCCGACGAAGCGCGTGTAGGTCCGCACCTCGCGCAGCGGAGTGCGGAGCTGGTTCGGGTACAGGTCGATGCCCACCCGTCCGAGGACTGCGACGTCGATCACACGGCCATTTTCCTTGGCACCGAGAAGCGGTGCTCTGAGAACGCGGCCCGCCCGAGAGATATCGGCGCTCGGTCTTTGCGATCGGCGTGAGGGGCGGGACAATCCCCAGCGTGACCGAGCTACCCACCGGGACCGTCAGCCTCCTCTTCACCGACATCGAGGGGTCGACCCAGCTCCAGCATCGCCTCGGCGAGCAGTACCACGACGTGGTGGCAGAACACCGCCGTCTCCTGGAGCAAGCGTTCGACGAGCACAGCGGTGTCGTCGTGGACCGTCAGACCGAGTCCTTCTTCGTAGGATTCGCGAGAGCGCGATACGCAGTGGCCGCGGCAGCGGCAGCACAGCGCGCCCTTGCGACACATGACTGGCCGGACGGCGTCCAGGTCAAGGTGCGCATGGGCATCCACTCGGGCGACCCTGAGGTAGCCGGCGACCGCTACGTCGGTCTCGCGGTCTCGCGCGCCGCGCGCATCTGCGCCTCCGCCCACGGCGGGCAGGTGCTGCTGTCGTCGTCCGCCCGCGCGCTGCTATCCGACCACGACCAGACTGCTCTGCGCACTCTCGGCCGCTATCGGCTGAAGGACTTCGCAGAACCGGAGCCGATCTCGCAACTCGTCATCGACGGACTGCCCTCCCAGTTCCCGCCGTTGCGTACCGAGGTGGCACCGAACCGCGCTCGTCGGCTGTTGGTCGCCGCGGTCGGTGTGCTCCTGGCGGGCGCGATCGCCGGCGTGGTCCTAGCGCTGACAGCGAGTGGTTCGAGCGCCGTGAAGATCGGTCCCACATCTCTCGCCGTCATCGACCCCAAGTCGGACAAGGTCACGCACGCGATCGATCTCGGCTTTAAGTCCAGTCTGATCGCTGCCGGCGAAGGCTACGTCTGGGTCGTCGATCCGGCGGGAAGCACTCTCTGGAAGATCGACCCTCGCACACGCCGCGTCGCAAGCATTTTCCCCCTCGCCGTGGGTGCCGGGGAGGTGCCTTTCGGCCTGGCCGTCGGCGAGGGAGCCGTGTGGGTCGCGTTGCGGCGCGGGACGAGCCAGGTCGTGCTCGAGCTCGGGCCTGACCTGGGTGACTTGCGGCGTACGATCCGCTACGGCGAGAAAGCCGCAGCTACCGTCCTCTTCCGACTGCAGCCGCTGGCCGTGGGTGGCGGCGCCGTCTGGGCGATCGATCCCGCCTCCAACGGGCTCTGGCGGATCCCTCCAAGAACCGGGCCGGCGCGCAAATTGGCGGAAGGGTTGGACGCCCTCTCACTCGCCGTCGGGCCGGGGGTGGTCTGGGTTGCGGGATCCTCGGGCGTCACGAAGATCGATGCTGCCACCGGGCTCCAGCTTGGCTCCCAGTCGGTGGGCTCCGCGGCCGTTGCCGAGACGACGTCCGTGGCGCTCGGCAACGACGCCGTGTGGTTTGCGGCGAGTTCCGTCCAAACCTTGTCGAGGCTCGACCCGCAGTCGCTTGCCGTCACGCAGACGGCCACCGTCGGCAGAGGGCCGAGCGGCGTCGCGGTCGGCGACGGCGCAGTGTGGGTGGCGAATAGCCGCGACGGCACCGTCTCGCGCTTCGACCCCGGGGACGGTAAGCCCAAGACAATCAGGCTCGGCTCGGCGCCGGGCGCGGTTGTCGCCGCCTACGGCGCCATCTGGACGAGCCCAGGCGAGTCCCGCTCCTGACCGCTTTACCTTCGGATCCCAACGACCTACCATCGAGCGAGAAAGGGGGCTGTGCCCACCCGAGTCTCGCTCGCGCTCGTCGCGCTCGCCATCTGTTGCGGCGTGGTCGTCGCCGCCGGTTTCGCCGGCCCCGCTGAGAAGAAAGGCGGGATGCTTCGGGTTGCGAGGCCGCGCGACATCGACTCCGTCGACCCGGCGCTCGGCTACGTCACTGATTCCTGGATCATCGAGTGGGCGACCTGCGCCAAGCTCTACAACTACCCGGACAAGCCGCCGCCGCAAGCCGTGACGGTGATACCGGAGGTGGCGAGGGGCTTCCCGCGTGTGTCCAAAGACGGCAAGACCCAGACGATGCAGCTCAAACGCACCTACCGCTTTCACACGGGCGCGCGGGTGACTGCGGCCAACTTTGTGGCCGCCTTCAACCGCGACGCCAATCCGACGATGCAGTCGCCGGCGAGGGCGTACCTGCACGAGATCGTGGGCGCGGACGCCGTCATGGACGGCCAGGCGCAGACGATCTCCGGCGTTCGCGCGCTTGGCCCGTACACCCTGCAGATCCGAACGACGCGGCCGCTGCCGGACCTCGTGTCGCGCCTGACGATCCCCTTCTTCTGCCCCATCGCCACGAACACACCGCCGCAGGAGATCAACGATCCGCTCGGCTCGGGGCCGTACTATGTCGCCTCCCGCGTCCCCGGCCGCGAGGTCGTGCTCAAGCGGAACCCCTTTTATCGCGGGCCGCGGCCTGCCAACGTCGACGAGGCGGTCTGGACGATTACAGGGCGGGAGGCTTGTCGGGTCGCAGTTGAGCAGAATCAGCTGGACTACTGCGGAGGTCTTGGGATTCCGTCCTCGGACTATGCGGACGTCGCCGCCAGGTACGGGATCGACAAGAAGAACGGGCAGTTCTTCGTCAACCCGACGCTCGTGACGGACTACTTCGCCTTCAACCACGATCGGCCGGCGTTCAACGGCGTCGGCCAGATCCCGCTCAAGCAGGCGATCAACTGGGCGATCGACCGCCGCGCGCTCGTGAATGCTGCGGGCTACCTGGGCGGGAAGCCGACCGATCAGATCCTGCCGCCCGCAATGGAGAGCAACGAGAGTATCTATCCGCTCGGAGGCGTGACCGAGCGGAGGCTGACCAAGGCTCGGATGCTGCTCGCCAAGGCGAAGTTCAAGCCCAAGCATCTCGTGCTCTACGCGCCAAATTTCGATCCAGCGCCCGCGCAGGCGCGGATCTTCCAGTTCAACCTCAAGCGACTCGGCATCGACGTCGCGATCGAGTACTTTCCTGCGGACGCCTTCTACACCAAGATCGGCACCCGGGGGGAGCCCTTCGATGTTGCGTTGTACATCGCGGAGGTCGACTACGCCGACCCAGACGTGTACTTCCTTTCGCTGAACGGCAAGAACATCCAGAAAACAGGGAACTTGAACGTCGCCTACTTCAACAGGCTGCGCTACAACCGTGCGATCGCGCGCATCGACAAGCTGAACGGCGGGGCTCGCCGCAGCGCGTTTGCAGAGCTCGACGTCAGCCTGATGCGCGCTGACCCGCCTTACGCTCCGTTCATGAACGAAGCCCGCCGCGACTTCGTCTCGAAGAGCTTGGGCTGCTACACCTTCAATCCTGTTCTCTTTTTCGACGTCGCGGCCGCCTGCAAGAAGTAGGCCGGGTCTCGTCGGACACCGAACTGATTCACTCTCGACGATGAGCGACTTAGCCGCCGAACGGCGCGCCCGATTCCGGGCGCTGCACGAGCGAGAGCAGCTGTTCGTGATGCCGAATCCCTGGGACGTCGGCTCTGCGCGGTTGCTCCAGTCTGCCGGCTTCGAGGCGCTCGCAACGACAAGTGCCGGCTTCGCCTGGTCGTTGGGCAGGCTCGACCAGACCGTCTCACGCGACGAGCTCGTCGGGCACGTCGCAACGCTCGCGGCCGCGACGGACCTGCCGCTCAACGTCGACAGCGAGCGTTGTTATCCGGATGATCCCGGCGGCGTGACGCGGACCGTCGACGTGCTGTCCGAGGCCGGCGCCGCGGGCTTCTCGATCGAGGACTACGACCCGGCCAAAGCCGGCATGGACGAGCTTGGACTGGCGACCGAGCGTGTTGCGGAAGCAGCCGAAGCGTCGCGGCAAAGGATGCTGCTCACAGCTCGAGCCGAGAACCACATCCGTGGCGTAGACGATCTCGACGACACGATCCAGCGCCTGATCGCCTATCGCGATGCCGGTGCCGACGTCGTCTATGCGCCGGGCCTGACGGATCTCGAGCAGATCGCACGTGTCGCAGAGGCGGTCGGCGTCCCGGTGAACGTTCTTGCCTTGCCGGCAGCGCCGAACCTTCGTGAGCTCGAAGCGGCGGGTGTCCGGCGTGTCTCGACTGGAAGTCTGCTGGCGGGCGCCGCCTATGGGGCTCTACTCGCGGGCGCCCGCGAGCTTCTCGAGGACGGAACCTCGAGGTATGCCGACAGTGGCGCTTCGCGAGAGGCCCTGAAACGCGCGTTCGACCCGGTTAGTCTCAGCGCTTCGTGACCTACATCCCTGCAGAAAACCGGTACGAGCAGATGCGCTATCGCCGCTCGGGCCGCAGCGGGCTCCAGTTGCCGGCTGTTTCGCTCGGGCTGTGGCAGAACTTCGGCTACGACCGTCCGCTCGACACGAGTCGCGCGATCGTCCGGCGTGCCTTCGACCTCGGCATCACGCACTTCGACCTCGCGAACAACTACGGACCGCCCTTCGGATCGGCGGAAGCCAACTTCGGCCGGCTCATGAAGCAGGACCTCGCGCCGTATCGCGACGAGCTGATCGTCTCGAGCAAGGCGGGCTACGACATGTGGCCCGGGCCGTACGGCGAATGGGGCTCCCGCAAATACCTTCTGGCGAGCCTCGATCAGAGCCTGCAGCGCATGGGCCTCGACTACGTCGACATCTTCTACTCGCACCGCTTCGACCCCGACACGCCGCTCGAGGAGACGATGGGAGCTCTCGACACCGCTGTCCGGCAGGGGAAGGCGTTGTATGTCGGCATCTCGTCCTACTCCGCGGCGAAGACGCGGGAAGCGCACGCGATCCTGCACGAGCTCGGAACGCCGCTGTTGATCCATCAACCGTCCTATTCGATGCTCAACCGCTGGATCGAGCCGGAGTTGTTGGACGCGCTCGGAGAGCTCGGCGTCGGCTGCATCGTCTTCTCGCCGCTCGCTCAGGGAATGCTCACGGACAAGTATCTCGACGGGATTCCCGCAGACTCCAGGGCGAGTCGCCACGGGTCGCTCTCGCCCGACCTCATCAACGATCAGTCCCTCGCGAAGATCCGGGCGCTGAACGAGATCGCCGCGCGGCGTGGACAGACCCTGGCGCAGCTGGCGCTGGCCTGGACGCTCCGCGATCCCCGGGTCACGTCGGCGTTGATCGGCGCTTCGAGCGTGAGCCAGCTGGAGGCGAACGTCGCGGCTCTCGACAAGCTCGAGCTAACTGAAGAGGAGCTCACTGAGATCGATCAGTACGCAACCGAGGCGGACATCAACATCTGGGCCGCCTCGAGCCGCACGTGAACCGGCTGTAACGCTCGCCGGGCTGCGGGACACTAGGCACCATGCACCCGCGCCTTCTGCTCTGCGTCGCGCTCGCCCTCGCCGCGGCCTCCGTTTCCTCCGGTGCCACCGGGTCGGTCGACGCCTCCAGCTCCGCCGTCACGGTTGGGCCTTCGTCCTACGGGCGCATTCTTTTCGACGGCCGCGGCTTTGCGCTCTACGCGTTCACGCGCGATTCGCGCGGTAAGAGCGTCTGCACCGGCGCGTGCGCCAAGGCCTGGCCGCCGTTCATCGTGAAGAGGCCGCCGCGCGCCGCCACGGGCGTCAAGGCGACGCTGCTCGGCACGACGAAGCGCGCCGACGGCACCTTGCAGGTGACGGACGCCGGACGCCCTCTCTACTACTACGTCGGCGATCGCAAGCCGGGCCAGGTCCTGTGCCAGAACGTGCGCGAGTTCGGCGGCGTCTGGCTCGTGATCCGTTCGACCGGCGCCCTCGTCCGCTAGCCGGACCGGGTCACCGTCCGCGTTCGCGCTCGAACGCGGGCCGATCCCGGTCCGGCCAGTACGACGATGCGGCCCCGCGGTGCACGCCGGCGGCCGAGTAGGTGGCCGACGAGGAAGGCAAGCGGCACCGAGGCGGTAACCCACACGCCTAGCCCGACAAGCGTCCACAGCAACCAGCCGGGCATCAGCGCGTTCCCAGGCTGCGTCGCACCGCACGGCTCGTCAGGCGCGCGACCAGCGCTCGAAACTTCGCCGGCGCCATCGCCGCCGACTCGTCTCCGGGACCGGTTGGACGCATGGAGTTCTCGGGAGACGGCCAGAACGACCAGGCGAACGTCGACGCGAACCGTTCGCACCCGTACTGGTCGTGCGCGAGCCCGGGCACGCTGTAGCACCAGTCGCGCCCTCCGAGCTCGTGCAGCAAGAGAGCGCGCTCGGCGTCGTCGAGCAGCAGGTAGTCGACCTGGTGGCCGAACTCGTGCTGCACGACACCCCAGGCGAACTCACCCGAGTCCAACAGGTCGGCGTCGAGCCAGACCTCGTGCGGGATCGAGCGCGAGGGTTCGCCGCGAACGATGTGAACCACGATCGGGCCCGGAAGCACGGCCCAGTTGAACGAGCTCGCCTCGAGGGCTGCGACGACGGTTTCGCGCTCTTTCTTCGTCCCACCGTCGAAGCTGTAGGTCACTCCGGCGCTGGCGGTCGTGGCCGGAAAGGCGAGGCACGCGGCTGCAATGAGAAAGGCGGCGCGGCGCAACGCTCAACGGCTCCGCGATCCGAACTCGGCTGCCGCGATCTGGACGTCGCGACCCCCGTACAGGCCCGGCGCGCGGACCGCCGAGACGATCCCGATGCCGAGCTCGCGCCAGGATTTCGTCAGAAGAACGCGGCGATGAGTGGGACTGTCGAGCCACTGCTGGACCGCGCTCGCGGGAGTGAATCCCGGCGATGCCCAGAGCAGGTTCTCACCGGCGCTCCAGGCACGATACCCGCGAGCCGGATAGTAGGTGCGGATCCAGCTCGAGAAGAGCCGGCCCGTCGTCGGCCAGCTGTGCGTGAACATTCCCGCAGTCGCGAGTGCCGTCGAGTGCTCGGTCGCGGCGGTCGCGAGCCGGGCGGAGTATCCGAGCGGGCGCAAGCCGTACGCGCGTCGTGTCCGGTTGACCTCCGCCACGAGCGATCGCGCCAGATCTGATACCGACGAGACGCTGGCCGGGCTCGTCTTGGACGAGGGTGTGCTCTGCGCCGAGGCGACGCTGGACGGCTGCGACTGAGGCTGCGATTGCGCCGGCTGAGGGCAACTCGGCGCCAGCGTGGGCAGCGCAGAGACGCAGATCGGCGGATCGACTGGGATCCCACCGGTGTCAGCGACACCCGCGGCGGGCAGGACTCCCGCACCAAAGGCCGACACGACTGCGACGAACAATCTGGAACGGGTGCTGCGAACCATCGACTCCTCCTCTGACTGTTGTCAGGGAGAGGAGAAAGTGAAAGGCAACGAAACATGCGCCAATTCCCTCGAACGAGGGACGCTGCTACTGCGCAGCCGGCACGGCGAGCTGCGTCCACACCGTGCCGTCTTCGACGGGCGCCGGGCATTCGGGTTCACGCGTCGAGATGCTCGCGACCACGCAGACGTCCGAATACGCACGGCCGACCACCACCGCCAGGCTCCGATCGAACTCACCGCCGGCATTCGGCGCGAGCGACCATTCGGCGAGGTTGCGCCGTGGCTGTCCGGCTGCGATGCCGAATACGCGCAGCGTCATCGAGCGCGAAGGACGCTGAGGGAGGTTGCGGGCCCGGAGCCTGACGAGCAGGCGCGGCACTCGCACGAACGTCTCCCACACGACCGCGAGCTGCGGTCGCTCCTGCGGCCGCGGAATGTGCACGCGGACGCAACCCGTTGTGTTTCCGCGCGTGTAACAAGGACGAGGCTCGTCGCCGACCCAGGCCCGCGCGCCGAGGTCGTCGAAGTCTCCCGCGGGCAGAGAGAGGTTCACGGTGTGCTCGATCTCGCCAGACCCGTTCGGACCGAGTGATGCGCCGTAGAGCGGCTGGCCCGGTTGCCACGTCGGTCGGCCGCGGCGGTCTGATCCACGGAGCAGCTGCTCGACCTCCACGACGATGTGGTCGCTCGAGCGAAGACCGATCCCGTGTACAGATACGGCGACCAGCGATCCCGACTTCGGGGTCACCGTGATGCTCGGCTGGGCCCGGTCGCCCCAGGTGGCGATGCCCGCGTACACGCCGAAGACGAGCGCTCCCCCGAGCACGACGATGCCGACGGCGAGCACGCCGCGTTCCTCGCGGGATCCCGCTCGCAGGCCGTAGGCGGCGACGGCACCGAGAAAGACGGCGGCCGCCGCCGACCCGAACGCCCCGAAGCTCGCGAGCGGATGGTTCCGTGCCATCCGGCCGATGAGGTCGCCGCTGATCGCCAGGGCGGTCAGCAGCGCCCCCAACGCTGGCAAGGCGGCGAGAAGAAAGCCTGCGGCGCCCTTGGCTTCCTTCCCGATCGGGAGGAACCTCGGCATGACGGCACAGGTACGGTTGCGCTCTCGCCGGGGGGAGTCAACGCATTCCACGAACCTTTTACAGGGCGGTTACAAGCTGCGAATACGAGGGAAGGGTTCGTCGTTGAACGCGAGAGTCGCCTGATGACCGATAGAGATCAGACCAACCGCTGGCTCGTCCTCGTGATCGTCTGCGTGGCGCAGTTCATGGTCGTCCTCGACGCGACGATCGTGAACGTGGCGCTGCCGTCGATCCAGCACAGCCTGCACTTCTCCGCCTCGAGCCTCCAGTGGATCGTCAATGCGTACACGCTCGTGTTCGGGGGATTCCTCCTGCTCGGCGGCCGGGCTGCCGATCTCTTCGGGCGGCAGCTGCTCTTCGTCGCCGGCGTCGTCGTCTTCACGGGCGCATCGCTGCTGAACGGCCTGGCGACGAGCTCGAACGTGTTGATCGGCGGACGCGCCCTGCAAGGGCTCGGTGCAGCTCTCGTCTCGCCGGCGGCCCTCTCGATCGTGACCACGACGTTCGCGGAGGGCCGCGAGCGGACGCGAGCGCTCGGCGTGTGGAGCGCGATCGCTGCCGGAGGCGGTGCGGTCGGTCTCGTCGTCGGCGGTTTCCTCACGAGCACGCTGTCGTGGCGCTGGGTGTTCTTCATCAATCTCCCGATCGGGATCGCGGCGGTCGTGCTCGCGCTCCGCTACGTGGCAAACTCGCGCGCCGAAGACCGGCCCGAGACCGTCGACGTCGCCGGTGCGGTCACGGTGACCGCCGGTCTGCTCGTGCTTGTCTACGACATCGTGAAGGCGCAGCAGTACGGGTGGACGTCGGGACGAACGCTCGGGCTCGCGGCCCTCGCCTTCGGACTGCTCGCCGCGTTCGTCGCGATCGAGCGCCGCTCGCGAGCGCCGCTGATCCGCCTGGACATCTTCCGCATCCGTTCGCTGACGGGGTCGAACGCGGCGATGCTCTTCGTCGTTTCCGGCCTGTTCGCGATGTTCTACTTCGCTTCGCTCTACGTGCAGGAGGTGCTCGGGTACAGCGCACTCAAGGCCGGCCTCGCGTTCCTCCCCGTGACCGCGGGGATCGTGATCGGCGCGGGCCTCTCGCAGGCGGCGATCAAGTGGCTGAGCGCACGGCGCGTCCCGCTGATCGGGATCGGTCTGGCAGCGAGCGGGCTCTTTCTCCTCGGACGGATCCCGACGCACGGCACCTACCTCTCGGATCTGCTCCCGGGGCTGCTCCTGATGTCGATCGGCATGGGCCTCGTCTTCGTGCCGCTGACATTGATCGCGACGACGAACATCGCCGCGGGAGACGCCGGCCTCGCTTCCGGCTTGCTCAACACGTCGCAGCAAGTCGGTGGCGCACTGGGCCTCGCCGTGCTGTCCACGCTCGCCACGAGCCGGACGCACCACCTCATCAACGGCTTCGGCAACGTCGCCACGATCGCCGAGAAGACCTCGGCGCAGGTCGACGGCTACAAGCTCGCCTTCACCGCCGGCGCGTTCCTGATGCTCGCCGCAGGAGCGGTCGTGCTCGGCCTGATCCGCCGCGCCGACGTTGCGACGATCGACGCCGGAGAAGCGGTTACCGCGCCGGTCTAGAAAGGCACCCGGTCCGGCAGGACGTAAGCCGCCAGAACGAGCGCCAGGACCTGCGCGACTGCATCCTCCTCCACCGCGGCGAGCACAACCGGCCAGGTCCCGTACCAGGGCAAGAGCCACGGTGTCGTCAAGAGCAGCAGGCAGGCGCCGAGCGCGAGCCGTGTTCGCCCTTGCCGCGCCTGGCGCAAGAGCCAGATCGCCCCGATTGCGAGTACAGCGGCGGCGAGCGCATGCGCCACCTGGTGCGGAACGCCCAGTTGTTCGAGCCGCGCCGGGATCGCGTAGCGCGACTCGGTGGGTGTGAGCCGGCCGAGCGCGTCGAGCCAGCTGCTGCCGAACGCGATCGTGGCTGCGATCGAGCCCGTTATCCCGGCGAAGAGGCACCCGGCCCAGAAACGACGACTCGACCGGACGAGCTCGAGGGGGAGCAGGAAGAGCGCGGGCGCTTTGACGACAGCGGCCAGAATCCAGACGCCGCCCGCCGTGGTGTCCTTTCGGCGCAACGCCAGTGCGAGCGCGCCGAGCATCAGCGCCAGCATCAAGGCGTCGTTGTGTCCGCCGCCGGCTGAGCTCGCTGCGAGCAACGGGTTCCAACCGACGAACGCCGCGGCGAACGCCTTTCGCCGGGCGATGTAGGCGGCGAGCACCGTTGCCGCGAGTGCGGCTGCCGCGGCGAGGGCTCGGAAGACGAGGGCCACCGCCTCCGCCGAGCCGCCGGCGGCCCGGTCGACTCCGATCGAGAGCGCTGTGAACGCGGGGCCGTAAACGGAGGTCGTCCCGCGCCAGCCGGGCGCAACGGCACGCGTCGCCGGATCGGACGGGAACCTCGCGGGCGGCACCCGGTAGGGGTTGCTGTCGTGTCGCGACACGATGCGACCGTAGGCCCAGTAGCTGTAGACATCGTGTGACAGCAGCAGCGGCCCTGCCAGCGGGATCAACTGGATCGCCGCCGCCATCGCGCAGACCACTGCGATCCGCCCTCCTCCGCGTCGAAGCGTCAGGAGAGCGACGGCGTACAACGCGAAGGCGACCGCAAGCGCGACGATGAACACGATGCTCGCGGCGTCCCCGAGCTCGAGGCCGCCCGCGGGCACCGGCGATCCTCGCCTCGACGCGGCGACGATCGCCGTGGTCAGCGCGACGCCGCTTGCAATGCCGAGCGCCGGCGCTAGCCGGCTCGTCAACTGCCGGGCGGCTCGGCGTATCTCAATGCGGGCGGCAGCTGATTGCGCCCGAACCCTGGAACGCCCGGCGGCTGCGCCCAGATGCGCGACCCGATCCCGAGTGCGCGCAGCTCCTGGTCGAACTCGAACGTCCAGCTCCGCTTCACCGAACCGTGGCTCCCTCCGGTCGAGAGGAAGAACCGCAGCCCATGCGACCGGATCGCCGCGGCTTCCTTTCGCGCCAGCAGGACCGGGTCGTGGGCGGCGAGCGTCGCGAGAGACGCGGTCTTGAAGGGCCCGTCACGGAAGGGATGGAAGTATCCCTCCCACGACTCGGCGACGGCAAAGACACCGACATGTCGGAGCGCGATGTCGACCGCGCCGTAGGCTCCTGCCGACACTCCGGCGATCGCGCGTGCCCGCGCAGTGCGGACGGTCGGGAGATTCGCATCGACCCAGGGGACGACGCCCCGAACGACGAAGTCTTCCCACACGCCT